>DehalE1_100001_pt2 | contig 330261 bp, 284 predicted proteins | sample DehspE1_FD_43922 | JGI IMG/M metagenome (IMG submission 43922) | reverse complement strand
GTTATTCTGAGGAAGAAAGCTTAAAAGTGTTCTTATGTGTTCTATGCATTCTTCTTCTGAATCATCCAGAAAATGTGCCACTCCGCTTATGCTGTTGTGAGTCATTGCTCCGCCAAGCTTTTCTGCAGACACCTTTTCTCCTGTTACTGTTTCTATTACGTTTGGACCTGTTATGAACATTTTGCTGGTATTTTGAACCATGAATATGAAATCTGTTATGGCAGGTGAATAAACTGCTCCTCCTGCACATGGTCCTAATATTACAGAAATCTGAGGTATTACTCCTGAGGCTATGGTGTTGTTGAAAAATATCTTGCCGTAGCCTGACAGAGCATCAACACCTTCCTGTATTCTTGCTCCGCCTGAATCGTTTATACCGATTATAGGAGCTCCAACCTTAAGAGCCATTTCCTGAGTTTTCACGATTTTTGCAGCGTGCATTTCTCCCAGGGATCCTCCAATAACCGTAAAATCCTGGGCATATATGTATACTAATCTTCCATCAACAGTTCCGTATCCTGACACAACTCCTTCGCCGGGATATTTCTTTTTGTCCATTCCAAAATTAACGCATCTGTGTTCAACAAAAGCATCAATTTCAGAAAAACTTCCTTCATCAAGGAGTTTTAAAATTCTTTCCCTGGCAGTCAGTTTGCCGCTTTCATGCTGTTTGTCTATTGCCTTTTGTCCGCCGCCCAGTTTTATTTTTTCATTCAACTCCCTGAGCTCCATCAATTTATCTTTTGGCATTTATACCTCCGCTTGATTTATTATTACTTTGAAGTTCAAAATAACGTTTGCAGGTCATCTTGAATATTAATAATTTATGAGTACTGCCATGTGTTTTTAAATTAAATTTCAAAAGTATCGTATGTATTATTGCTCTGATATTTATATTCATACTGATATCTACATGAGAGGTACCAATGTGACATAAATTCCTGTAAGTATTGCAGTTGTTATTACTCCGCATATACTTGCACTCATAGCATATTCAAGAATGTAGCTGTAACGGTTCACTCTAAACACTTCTTTCTGTGCAACCTTGGCTGTTGTTGGAACACAAGATACTCCAGCTATACCTATAACAGGATTGAAATTTCTGTTGCTTATGAAATAAATGACATATCCGCCGATTATTCCTCCGATGCCTGATAAAAGCAGAGCTACAATTCCAAGGAACAGAAGTATGAGTATTTTAGGATTTAATATGGTGCTTGCTTCACAAAGAACTCCAAGCATCAATCCCAAAAGAAACGTCGCTCCATAAAGGAACACATCTTCTATTAATTTGGTATATCTTTCAATTCCCGACTCACGTATGGCATTGCCCAGGAAAAAGCTGACAAACAAGGGAGCAGCTGATGGAAAAAGCAGGCACAGCACCGCACATCCAACCACATCAAATGCAAGTTTTTCTCCGGAAGTTATACTTTTTTTTGCTGCAGTCTTTACTACCGTTGCCCTTATATCCTTAGGCACCATGAGTCTGACAAGGAAAGGATAGCCTCCGTAAGTAAGACTTAAGTAAAGATAAGCAACAATTGTGATTGGAACAAACAAATCCTTTGCAAGAAAAAGTGAAGCAAATAAAACCATTGGACCGTCAGCGCCTCCTATAAGAGATACGGCTGCAGCCTCTCCATATGTAAGTCCCATGGCATGGGCAATAGGAAAAGTTGCAATTGATCCAAGCTCTGCAAACATTGCAATGAGCATTCCTGTGAATGGATACTTCAATACGCATTCAACATCTGTGATAACACCTATTCCCATGAACACAAAACATGCAACAAGACCATTGCTGAATGCAAAAGTATAAATAGGCTGAAGCCAGTCAATCTGCATTATGTTCATGAGGCTGTCTGTATCAGTTACAAGAGGGTCCATGAACAATGTTCCTGTCTGACTTGCTGAAAGAAACAATACTCCTGCATTGACAGCCAGCATGCCAAATCCCATGGGAATCATGATGAGGGGTTCAAGTATTTTTCTTTTACCAAGGTACACCATCAGCATGCCCAGAAGAATCAGAACAATTCTTGCTATGGCAATTTTGGGTTCCTGATAAAATAAAGTTCCTACCCCTTGAAAAAGATTTAATAAATTCATAGTAATTTTTCACGTCCTTAATTAAATTATGCATGTTTTTTTCCAAACTGCCTTATAACAAGCAATATCAATTTGATTACAAAGGCTATAAATATAGAAGCAGCAAAGCCCAATAAATATACCTTCAAAACGAAATAAACAGACTCCATTTTGTCTCCTTTAAATACCCTGTATTAATACTTAAGTTCTTTTTTTATAAAGCTGATAAATATCCATGATATTGCCAATACAATTCCTATTGATGCAAATGGACTTAAGTTAATCATGCTTTCACCTCGATTCATGATGTCATGAAATATAGACTAATTTCTTTCAGTAAGCTCTATTAAAACCCCGAATGTGCTCTTTGGGTGGCAAAATGCTATTCTTGCTCCTCCTGCGCCATAACGTGGTTTTTCATCAATCATTCTTATTCCTTTTTCCTTCATTTCAGCAATTGCTTCTTCAATGTTGTCAACTTTGTATGCTATGTGCTGAACACCTTCGCCGTTTTTTTCTATAAATTTTGCAATAGGGCCGTCTTCTTGTGTTGATTCCAAAAGTTCTACTTCTGAATCTCCTACAGGAAGAAATGCAACTGTCACCTTTTGTTCTTCAACAACTTCTTTGCCTGCTGCTTTCAATCCCAGTATATTCTCGTAAAAACTTAATGCTTCATCTAAATTTTTTACCGCCACTCCTATGTGATCCACTTTTCTAACCATAAAACCCTCCGCTTTTTTAATGAAGAATTAAGAATGAAGAGTGAAAAATTATTGTTGGAATTCGGGCAGAGCCCGAATTCCTTCTTTAATTCTTAATTCTTAACTCTTAATTCTTAATTGTCTTTTCTAATTGCCTTTAAGAACTCGTCTCTTACTTCGTAAATATTTTTTTCCTTGCTGTATACTTGTGCAACTCTTCCATCAAGCTTGTTATCCTTGTCTGTGTGGGAAATTACAATTTTTCTAAGCTCCGTTTCAATAAGCTCCACAACTTCAAGCTTCATGTTGTTTTTTCGCCTTTTTTCCAGTTGGCCGCTTTCTTCCAGGTACTGGATATGACTTTTTATTTCTCGAATCAAATTGTCGATTCCTTCATTTTTAACAGCAACAACTTTCACAACCGGAGGTCTTCTTTCCATGTCCATGGTTAAATCAAGCATCATGTTCACTTCAGTTGCCGTGCGGTCTGCTCCGAACAAATCACTTTTGTTAATGACGAAAATGTCGCCTATTTCCATTATTCCTGCTTTGATTGACTGAATGTCATCACCAAGCCCCGGAACCATAACCATTAAAATGGTGTCTGCAATCTTTACAATGTCTACTTCAGACTGGCCCACTCCCACGGTTTCAATAATTATGTAGTCATATCCGGCGGCGTCAAGAATTTTCAATGCATTTTTAGTGTATTTTGAAAGTCCTCCAAGGTATCCCCTTGTTCCCATGCTTCTTATAAATACATTGGGATTTAGGGCCAAGTCCTGCATTCTTATTCTGTCTCCAAGAATCGACCCTCCAGAATAAGGGCTTGTTGGGTCCACTGCTATTATACCTACTCTTTTTCCTTCGTCTACAAGAGATTTCACAACTTTGTCTGTCAGAGTGCTCTTTCCCGCTCCAGGAGGTCCTGTAATGCCTATTACATGAGCATGGCCTGTGTGAGTGTGTATTTCTCTTATTATCTTTTCTGCTTCATCAGGGTTGTTTTCTGCTGCTGTAATAAGCTTGGCGCATGCTCTTTTGTCCCCCTCAAGCATTTTCTTAATCCATTCCATAAGGACTCCCAAAAATCATTTAATTGTCTTTTATATTATTTTTGATGAATTCAATCATTTCTGTAGTTGTTGTTCCAGGAGTAAATATTTCTGCAATTCCTGCTTCCTTAAGACCTGGTATGTCATCATCAGGGATTACTCCTCCGCCTATAACAAGTATATCGTCAGCTCCCTGTTCTTTAAGAAGTTCAACAACTCTCGGGAACAAGTAATTGTGTGCTCCTGATAAAAGGCTCATTCCAACTACGTCAACATCTTCCTGAATTGCTGCTGCAACTATCTGTTCAGGTGTCTGTCTAAGTCCTGTATATATAACTTCCATTCCTGCATCTCGAAGTGCCCTGGCAATTACCTTTGCTCCTCTGTCATGACCGTCAAGACCCGGTTTGGCTACTAATACTCTAATAATTTTGCTCATTTCATCCTCCTAATTAAAGCAGCACTGCCTGCTCATATTCTCCGAACACATCTCTCATTACCTGGCATATTTCTCCTAATGTTGCATATTCCTTGACTGCATCAAGAATAAAAGGCATCACATTTTCAGTTCCCTGACAAGCTGTTCTCAAAGCTTCCAGTCTTGATTTAACTGCATCATTATTTCTAGCTGATTTCACGTCCTGGATTTTCTTTGTCTGCATTTCCCCTACAATTGGATCAACTCTCAACAGTCCCTTTGGAGATTCTTCCTTAACCTGGTATTTGTTCACGCCTACAACTATTCTGTCAAGAGATTCTATTTCCATCTGATATTTGTATGCTGAATCAGAAATTTCCTTTTGGATGTATCCAAGATCAATTGCTCTTGCTGCTCCACCAAGATCGTCTATTTTTGAAATATATTCCATTGCCTTGTCTTCAATTTCCTTTGTCTTCGCTTCAACAAAGTATGAACCTGCAAGAGGATCTATTGTGTTTGTAACTCCTGTTTCGCTGGCAATTATCTGCTGAGTTCTTAGAGCTATAGTTACGGAATCTGTCGTAGGAAGAGCAAGTGCCTCATCTCTTGAATTTGTGTGAAGAGACTGAGTTCCTCCAAGTACTGCTGCCAATGCCTGCATGGCAACACGAATGATGTTGTTGTCAGGCTGCTGTGCTGTTAACGTGCATCCTGCTGTCTGTGTGTGGAACTTGAGCATCATTGATTTTTCGCTTTTTGCATGGAATCTTTCCTTCATTATTTTTGCCCACAATCTTCTTGCTGCTCTGAATTTGGCAACCTCTTCAAACAAGTCGTTATGAGAGTTGAAGAAGAATGAAAGTCTTGGTGCAAATGTGTCCACATCAAGGCCTGCTTTTATGGCTGCTTCAACATATGCAATTCCGTCAGCAAGTGTGAATCCTACTTCCTGCGCTGCAGTTGAGCCTGCTTCTCTTATGTGGTAGCCTGAAATGCTTATAGTATTCCATTTAGGAACTTCCTTTGAGCAATATTCAAAAATGTTTGTTATGAGTCTCATGGAAGGCTCAGTAGGGAATATATAAGTTCCCCTTGCTATGTATTCTTTAAGAATGTCGTTTTGAATTGTTCCTCTAAGTTTGTCCGCAGAAACCCCCTGCTTTTCCCCAACAGCTATGTACATTGCCAAAAGAACTGCTGCAGGTGCGTTTATTGTCATTGATGTGCTTACTTTGTCCAAAGGAATTCCATCAAAAAGTATTTCCATGTCCTTAAGAGAGTCTATGGCAACACCAACTTTACCAACTTCTCCCTGTGCCAGTGAATGGTCTGAATCATATCCAATCTGAGTAGGCAGGTCAAATGCAACAGACAGTCCTGTTGAACCCTGGCTTACGAGATATTTATATCTTTCATTTGATTCTTCTGCAGTGGCAAAACCAGCATACATTCTCATGGTCCAGTTCTTTCCTCTGTACATTGTTGGCTGGCAGCCTCTTGTAAAAGGATACTGTCCAGGGTAACCGATTTCTTCCACATAATCTATTTCTGCAACATCTTCCGGAGTGTACAGTCTTTCTACAGTTGCTCCTGAGACACTTCTGAATTCTTCTTTGCTTTCCGGAGATTTCTCCAGCGTTTTATTTAATACTTTTTCTTCCCAATTTTCTCTGGCTGTTTTTATTTTTGAAAGCTCTTCATTATTTAACATGCATACCTCCACTTGTTTGTTTAACAATATATTTCTCAATAAATATAATCTAAAAAGCTTATTTTTGCAAGATGTTAACCAAAAATGACTCCAAGAATTTCAAACTTGCAGTAAAAGTTGCAAAATCGTGTTTAACATTGTGTCTTAAATGCTTCTTAAGGTTGAAATATCAAGCAGGATTATGTTTTTTCAATTTTCTTGAGACTTTTTTAAGGCTACTTAAAATAAAAATAATTTTTATTGTCTGTCATGGTTTTTGGGCTATTTTCAAGGAAATCGTTTGGTATCGATTTCCGCTTTCCTCCAAAAACCTCATCATGTCCGATACTTTGATTACCAAAGTTGATGTATTCACGTTTGGATGCGAATTGATAAATTCTTCTTTCATTATGTCTTCGTCCACATAAACCATGACTGAATGTTCTGTATCGTTTATTATTCCAAAAATCGATACAGAGCCCGGGGTTAATTTCAAATACTTCATCATTCTTTCAGGTGAAGCAAAACTTATGTTTTTTTCTGAAATAATTTCTCCGAAGCTCTTTACATCAAGTACCTTATCCTCGCACATGACCACCAGGTAATGGCTGTTACCTTTTCTATTCCTTAAGAATAAATTTTTTGTGTGAACTCCCTTTAACCCGCTTGTGTAAATGTCGGCCTCACGGCATGTGAATACTGCCGGATGGTCGTGCTTTTCGTAATCAATATGAAGTTTTTCAAGAACTTCATAAACTTTCTTTTCATTGTCGTCCATAATGCACCTCGTATTAATTTGATAATTTAACTGTATCAAATATAAATACTTTTTACAACAATGCTTTCATTTCTATATGTTTTTATTTCATAGACCCTGTTTCAAGATATCTTTCATGCCATGACAAAGCTTCCCGCAGTATGTGGGGAGTTTGGCTGCCATTTGTTTTATTTTTAGCACTTATATAATAATCCCAAAGCATTTTTTTATAATCTTCATGGGCACAATTTTCAATTATCAGTTCTGCTCTTTCTTTTGGAGACAATCCTCTTAAGTCTGCAACACCATTTTCCGTAACCAATACCATAACATCATGCTCAGTATGATCAACATGTGAAACCATTGGTACAATTGAAGAAACCTTGCCGTTAAGTGCTATTGATTGTGTTGTAAACACAGAAATATAAGCATTGCGCGCAAAATCTCCAGATCCGCCTATTCCATTCACTATTTTGCTTCCCATTATATGAGTTGAATTTACATTTCCGTATATATCTGCTTCTATAGCAGTATTTATTGATATAACACCCAGTTTTCTTATAATTTCCGGGTTGTTGCTTATTTCCTGCGGTCTCAGGATAATTTTATCCTTGTAATTAGAAATATTTCTATAAAAATCATCCAAACGTTCAGGTGATATTGTTAAAGATGTTGCAGAAGCACTTATCAGCTTTCCGCAATCCATGAGATCCAATGCAGAATCCTGCAGCACCTCAGAGTAAAAGTATAAGTTTGAAAATTCAGAACTGCACAGGCCTCCCAATACTGCATTGGCAACACTGCCTACTCCAGATTGTAAAGGAAGCAAATCCTTAGGAAGTCTGCCTTTATTAACTTCAGCCTTTAAAAAAGAAATTAAATTCTCAGCCATCAATTTTGAATTATGGTCTATTTCAGCAACTTTATTTGTTTTGTCCGTTATATCAGAAAAAACTATTGCAACAATTTTGTCCGGATTACAGGGAATGTACGGTGTACCTATTCTGTCACTTACACTTTTAATTGGAATTGACTTTCTAAGCGGTGGATTCGAAGTTGAATATATGTCATGCATTCCTTCAAGTTCTTGGGGCTGCCAAGTATTTATCTCAACAATGACTTTATGTGCACATTCAACAATTACATTTGAATTGCCTACAGAAGTGCTTGGAACTATACCTCCATCTTCAGTGATTGCAACAGCCTCTATTATAGCTGTGTCTATCTGTCCCAAAAACCCATATTTTATGTATTGTGCCGAGTGGCTTAAATGAATATCATTATATTTAATTTTTCCGCTGTTAATGGAATTTCTTATATCCGGATTTGTCTGGTATGGATATCTTCTTCTTATAATTCCTTTTTGTGCAAGAATACCATCCAGCTCAGGTCCTACGGAGGCTCCGGTGATTAAATCTATCTGAATATTCTCTCCATTCTCAACCCTTCTTGCAAGAGCAGCAGGCAATGCTTTTGGATATCCTGCCGGAGTGAATCCTGATGTACCTACGATGCTGTTATTTTTTATAAACATTGCTGCTTCATCAGCACTCATAACTTTGTCTATTAATTTTTTACATCTTACTCTTTCCATTTGACTTCTGACTCTCCTTTTTGCTCTAATATCTGTATAAAAGCTCCCCGTGAGAGGAGCTTAAACATTATGTGTTAGAATGGTCCGTAATTGATTAAAACAGAAATAACCATGAATACTGCAGCCATCAATGTCCAAAGGCCTATAAGAGGAGCCACGTACTTAACCCATGTTTCATACTTGATTTTTGCAACAGACAGGTTTGCAAGCAATACTCCTGAAGTTGGAATTATTGAGTTTGATATGCCATCGCCAAACTGATATGCAAGAACCGCTGATTGTCTGGTTAAACCTATTACCTCAGAAAGCGGCGACATAATAGGCATTGTTGTTGCTGCCTGTCCGGAACCTGATGGAATGAAGAAATTCAGTATAGACTGAACCAATAGCATACCAACAGCACTTACAGTCTTAGGAAGTGCTGAAACCACACTTGCCATACTAAACACAATTGTATCGATAATCATGCTGCCTTCCATTATTACAAGCAATCCTCTTGCAAGACCAACAACCAAAGCTCCTGTTGTCATATCTCTTGCTCCTGTAATAAAATTCTTTGCGATATCGTCAAAATTCATACCACCTGCAAGACCTCCTATAATTCCTATGGATAGGAAAATTGCAGCAATTTCTGTGATATACCATCCGTATTTAAAAACTCCGAATATCAATATACCCATACCTATGGCGAATATTGACAGAACTGCCGTGTGTCTTCCAGTCATTTGCATAACATTGTTCAAGTCAATTGCATGATCTTTTTCTTCCAGTTCAAGCTCATAAACCAAACTTTTTGTAGGATCTGCTTTCACTTTGTTTGCATATCTGTATATGTAGGCTATTATAAGAGCTACTGTACAAACCCAAATCACAAGTCGAAGACCGATACCTGAAAACATAGGAAGTTCAGCAATACTCTGCGCTACCCCTACAGTAAACGGATTCATGAAACCTGAAGTAAAGCCTGCTGCTGCACCAAGCGCCACTATGGACATTCCTACAATGGCGTCATAACCTAAAGCTCTGGCAAGAGCAATTCCAATTGGTACAAACACAATTGCTTCTTCTGCCATACCTATTGTGGCTCCTCCCAAAGAAAACAATACTACAATAATAGGGATGAGAAGCTTTTCTTTTCCTTTAAGACTCAACGCTACCTTGCTTATTCCTGCTTCAATTGCTCCAGTCTTATTTACTACATTAAAGGAACCACCAACAATAAAAATAAAGAAAACTATGCTTTGAGCTGCTCCAAGTCCTTTCGGAAATGCTTTCAACACATCAAAAATTTTCGCCGGTGTTGACTCAACTTGAGCATACGATTCCGGATCAACAACCATTCTTCCTGTTGCTGACTCAACTTTTTGATACTGTCCCGCAGGTATTACATAAGTAAGAATTGCAACTATGATAATCATCAAAAACAAGATTACATAAGTGTGCGGAACTTTAAATTTTTTCTTCTTTACATCTTTTTCCATAAAAGCCTCCTCAGTTTTTTTATTAAAAATCAATAAACTATTGTTTATTAATCATTAATACAGAAAAATTTTAACTTAAGCTTCACCACGCTTATAGAATCTTCCAAGCGTATTGTTTATAACCTTTCCATTATTTATTGCAATTTTACCTCCTAAAATTACATATTTAATCCCTTCCGGCCTAAGTTGAGGATCCTGAAAAGTGGCCTTGTCAATTATCCTGGCGAAATCAAATATTGCAATGTCAGCATCAAATCCTTCCTTGAGCAAGCCTTTTCTTTTTAATTTCAATCTTTTAGCAGGCATCAATGTCATTTTGTTAATTGCATCAAAAAACTCCATTGACTTTTTTTCTCTGACATAATGGCCTATTACCCTGGGAAATGTCCCTGCTCCTCTGGGGTGTCCGGAATGATTTCTGTAAATACCGTCACTTGCTATCATAACCATTGGGTGATTTAACGCTTCAACTATTTCATCCTCATTCATTACATTTGCTACAGCAAGCATTTGGGGATATTCTTTCCTGGCCTTTTCAAATATTTCTCTGTTGCAGTACACTCCTTTAAACGGCTCTTCAGTGAGCATAATCGAATCATAACTCTTGTTCCATGACTCAAAGCATCCTTCGTCAAATACGGCCGAACCAATAAAAGTACTAAATGCGGCATAAGGGTATGCATCAACAGACAAATCTATACCGTTTAATTTTATGTTCTCTATAAGTTTCAGTGCTTCTGTCATATTGCCAAAAGCACTGCAGCTTGACAGGTGGGAAATTTGAAAAGGAATTTTTGTCTCCTTGGCAATCTCTGCCATTTCATTTATAGAATCAAGTGCGTTCACAGCATCTTTTCTATAGTGGGCCGAAAGCAGGAGATCATTTCTTCCTATTATGTGTTCAGTAATTTCTATTGCCTCTTCTAAATCAATTCCCGGACAATATTCCAATCCGTAAGATACTCCCACAGCCCCGAAATCTATTGCTTCTGCTGTGATTGACTGCATTTTTTTAATCTGCTTCGCTGTTGATCTTTTATAAATATCTGTGCTTCCAACCTGATTCCTTAAATAGTTGTGGCCTATATACGACATATAGTTTACCGGATTTCCCTTTTCTTCAATAAATTCACTGAGCATTTCAATGCTTTGTCTATTGTTTCCACAATTTCCTGCAACACATGTTGTAACGCCCATATTCAGCATTGTTGCAGAAATATCATATTCTTGCTTTTTAGTAAGAGTAAAATCTTCTTCATGCATGTGTATATCTATAAAACCAGGTGAAACATAATGACCTTCAGCATCTATGACTTTTCTTGACTGTTCCGTTACATGACCCATATGGATTATGGCTCCGTCTTTTATACCCAAATCACCTTCTATTATTTTCCTGTTTTCAACATCGATTATTTTACCGTTAACTATTTTTAAATCAAGCATTGCTTCTCCTTTTAAGTAATATTTTTAATTACTGACAAAACTCCTCTGCAATCCGTGTATATATTTCAACATAATTTTCAAGGTCTTTCACAGGTATCTTTTCATCTTTTCCATGTGAATATTTCAGATCTCCGGGACCTGTTACAACTGTCGGAATTTTACCATAGGTTGAAAGTACGCCAGCATCTGTCCATCCTCTTCTTTTTTCTATGTTAGGTTCACAGCCGTTAAATTCTTTTAAAACATTGTATACCGTTAATGCTATATGAGAATCAGGCTGGGCTATGAGCGGTGCATGATCAAATTCTTCCATCATGTTTGATTCCATTCTTATTATTTCTGCCTTGAATTCAGGATCTTCCTTTTTGAGCAAGTCAATAATGTCCTGATATTCCTTTATTACACTTTCAACATTTTCATCCGGAAGATATCTTCTGTCTATTTGAATAATACAGCTGTCTGCAACAGAACTGGGCTGTGTTCCTCCTTTTATAAGTCCGAAGTTCATTACCGATGGTCCCATCCATTCATTCTGCCTTTGTTTTAATTTCGGCATAAGTTCATCTTCAATTTTTCTAATTAACTTTGCAGCCTTGGAAATTGCATTAATACCTAGCTCTGGATTTCCTCCGTGGGCAACTTTCCCTTCAATTCTTATTTCAAGCCATTCAAGTCCTCTATGTCCTAAAGCATAACCATAGTTTGAAGGTTCTCCCACTATGGCACCGTCAGCTTTTATACCGCTTTTCACTACAAACTCAGTACCACCGCTTTCTTCTTCCTCTCCCACAACAGCAGTAAGAATTATGTCTCCTCCCAATATCTTGCCTTTATTTTTAATGTTAAGCATTGAAGTAATCATGCATGCCAATGCACCCTTCATGTCATTGGCTCCTCTTCCAAGAATATATCCATCTGATATATCTGCCCCAAAAGGTTCCACAGTCATTTCATATGGAGGAACAGTATCTGTATGTCCGTTAAAAATCAAGTTTTTTCCGGTACCGCTTCCTCTAAGCCTTGCTATTACGTTTCTTCTTTTTCCTTCAACATTCTGAAACTCCACATCAAGTCCATTTTCACTGCAATAATTGTAAATGTACTCTGCCACATTGGATTCCCTGTTTTCTACATATTTGTGGCTGGGTATCCTTATTAGTTCTTGAGTAAGTTTTGTAACTTCACTTAAATTCTCGTAATTATCTGTATCCATACTAACCTCCATTAGCTAAGTATAATGTTTGGACTAAAAATCTGGCCGAAAGTCATCTTTAATAATCAACACAAATTCTTTGGTATTTACATAATTTCACAAAAAATATATAATGTATGTATAAAATAATATAAGCAATTTTTATGCCAATCTGTATGTACTGAATTTTATGTATTTCTGTTATATTCTTTCAGCATATGTTCACTATTTAAATTTATAATGTTTAAATAGTGAACGTGCGTTAATAAAATAAACGTGTAGAAGGAGTCCAGTAATTGATACCGAAATTTATTATTACTTCACCTAACAATAATTTCACCGAAATGGTTAGAAACACAACTAATGAAATTGCATTTGACGATTACATATTGATAGAAGAGGCTTTCGATGAAGCTGTTGAACAGGTTAACAGCCTTTCCATGAAATATAATATTTCTGTAATCATCAGCAGAGGTATAACAGCAAAAATGATTAAAAAAAGCACAGATATACCGGTTTTGGAAGCTCAGGCAACTCCTTTTGACATAATAACTTCCATTGTTGAGGCTATGAAAATATCTAAAAATATTGCATTTATTCATTATGATAATTTCTTTACCGAGGATTTTTCAAATCTGAAGGATATACTTGACATAGATTTAACCGAATATCATTACAACAATATTTATGATATTGAGCAATGCGTCTATCAAGCGTATTCAGATAAAAAGCAGGTTGTTATATGCGGGTATGGCCATATTCAAAACATATGCAGCAAACTTGGAATTCCTTTTGTTATGTATAGCACCAGCAATTACTCCATGAAGGAAATATTATCTAGGGCACTGCTCATCAGATATGCAGAAGAAAGACAATACAGACACGAAAACCAACTAAGGACATTCATAAATGAAATGCCGGATGGTGTATTGTATCTGGATGAACACAACGTAGTAACACTCATAAACAACATTGGAAAAAAACTTCTCAATATAAACTCAGATCAAGATATAATAGGGCAGACGGTTAGTAATTTCATTAAAAATTATGACTTTATTGAAATTATTAACAGCAAAAATCATGAGACAGGAAAAGAAATTGAATTTTCAGGAAACAAAATACTCATGAGATCAACACCAATATTTGCTAAAGAATTTTACATAGGTACTGTAATCAGTTTTCAGAAAAGTTCATATATATCGTACTTGGATCATAATGTCAGAAGACAAAACATTAAAAAAGGCATGAATGCAAATGCAACTTTTCGGGACTTAGAAGATACAACAATTTCATCAAAAATGAAGGAATGTATTGACAAGGCAATAAGTTATGCTCAAACTGACAGCACCATACTCATAATAGGAGAGAGCGGAACCGGAAAAGAAATGTTCGCACAAAGCATTCACAATGCATCAAATAGGCATGGCCAGCCCTTTGTTGCAATAAATTGTGCAGCACTTTCACAGAATTTAATTGAAAGTGAACTTTTCGGTTATGAGGAAGGAGCGTTTACAGGCGCTAAGGTTGGAGGTAAGCCAGGATATTTTGAACTGGCTCACAACGGAACCTTATTTCTTGATGAGCTTGGACTGCTTCCCCTTAACATTCAAGTTCAGCTTTTAAGAGTTCTGCAGGAAAGACAGGTTCTAAGGATAGGCGGTACAAAAATGATACCTATAAACATTAGAATTATTGCAGCCACAAATGCCGATTTACTTGATGCAGTAGATAAGGGTACATTCAGACACGATTTGTACTACAGGCTTAATGTTCTTAATATTTCAATACCTCCATTAAGACAGCGAATTGAAGACATTCCTTTGCTGATCCATCATTATTTAACCTTTTACAATGCTCAGTACAGCAAAAATATTGTATCCTGCAGCAATGATTTCATTTCTGCATTTCAATGCCATGACTGGAAGGGGAATGTCCGCGAGCTTATGAATTATTTAATGCGAATTGTAATACTTTCAAACAGCCATGTGCTTACTTCTGAGGATATTAAAAAAAGTGAAATAAAACTTTCTTCAAAACATCATTGTTCCCATGAAGTAAGAGATGAAAGTGAAAATGTTTTAAAATTAAGTGCCGGATCTCTTAATTCCATGGAGCAGGAAATTATCAGCTGGTATATGGATAAATACAGCGGCAATAGAGCTATGGTAAGTCAAGAACTTAACATAAGCAGAACAACACTTTGGAAAAAGCTGAAAAATATAAAAAATGATGTAGTTTAAATCTTAATCTACATCTATAAAAATAAAAAAATAAGGGATGGCTGAGCCATCCCTTATTCATTCTTAAGCGGGAGGACACGAGGTCCTCCCCTACGTAATTGATTTATGCTTCTTCAAAAAGCATCTCAAATTCTTTTCCTGTTATAGTTTCCTTTTCGAGAAGAGCCTGCGCAACACGCTCAAGCTTTTCCATGTTTTCGCTTAACAGTGTTTCTGTTTTGTGATATGCATTGTCAATAATTCTTCTCATTTCCTTGTCTATCTTTGCAGCAACTTCTTCTGAATAGTTTCTGATTTTATTGAAATCTCTTCCAAGGAAAACTTCGTCGTCATTAGTTCCGTATGCCATAGGTCCAAGCTCGTCACTCATGCCGTAGGTAGTAACCATGGCTCTTGCAATTTTAGTTGCCCTTTCAATATCGTTTGAAGCTCCTGTTGAAATATCATCAAGTACAAGTTTTTCTGCAACTCTTCCTCCAAGAAGTCTCACTATGTTTTCTTCCATTTCCATTTTAGAAGCATAGGAACGGTCTTCCTCAGGAAGGTACATTGTAAATCCTCCTGCACCGCCTCTTGGTATTATAGTTATCATGTGAACAGGATCTTTGTTTGAAGAAAGTCTTGCAACAACTGCATGGCCCGCTTCATGATATGCAGTGAGCTTTTTCTCGTTTTCGTTTATTACTTTGCTTCTCTTTTCTGGTCCTGCAATTACTTTTGTTATTGCTTCTTCTATAATATCCATTGTTATGAGAGTCTTGTTGTGTCTTGCAGTCAAAAGAGCAGCTTCATTCATTGCATTTTCCAGATCTGCCGGAGTGAATCCCGGAGTTCTCTTTGCCACAACTTCCAAATCAACATCGTCTGACAATGGTTTTTTTCTGACATGTACTTTAAGTATTTGTTCTCTAGCCTTAACGTCCGGAAGACCAACGTGAACCTGTCTGTCAAATCTGCCCGGTCTCATGAGTGCCGGGTCAAGAATATCAGGTCTGTTTGTTGCTGCTATGATGATTATTCCTTCATTGCCTGAGAAACCATCCATTTCAACCAAAAGCTGGTTCAATGTCTGTTCTCTTTCATCATTACCGCCCCCAAGGCCAGCGCCTCTTCTTCTTCCCACAGCATCAATTTCATCTATGAATATAATGCACGGAGCATTTTTCTTTGCCTGGTCAAATAAATCTCTGACTCTTGAAGCACCCACGCCTACAAACATTTCAACGAAGTCGGAACCGCTTATGCTGAAAAACGGAACTCCTGCTTCTCCCGACACGGATTTTGAAAGATAAGTCTTTCCAGTTCCAGGAGGTCCCACCAAAAGAACTCCTTTTGGTATACGAGCTCCAAGTCTCACAAATTTAGCCGGATTTTTAAGAAAGTCAACTATTTCGCTGAGTTCTTCCTTTTCTTCATCCAAACCTGCAACATCGGCAAAAGTAATTTTTTTGTTTGGATCATCTTCCTTGACCATCTTGGCTCTGCTCTTGCCAAAGGACATGGCCTTGCCTGTTCCGCCGCCCTGTGATTGTTTCATGAACACATACCACAAAACTCCCAGAAGAACAAGCATTCCTATGGTTGGAAGTGCCTGAACCCACAGAGGTGTTGCCGGTACTGGCTCACCTTCAATTGTTATTTCGCCTGCTTCAACCTTTTCAGCAAGGTACTTGTCATAAAAACTTGAAGAAAACAAGAACACAGTTGGAACATAAGAAGTAAATTTAGAGTCATCCTTGAATACCCCGTTTACTTCGCTTTCAGTGTAGGAAAGTGATTTTATATTGTCATTTTGTATTTGAATTATAAGCTCGCTGTAGCTTATGCTTTGTTCTTCTGCTGCCGGTTCAACCATGCTTTGCACCAGCATTATTATTACAACAAAGATAAGTATATACATTGCGATGCTTCTCATAAATCCTTTCAATTAAAGCCTCCTATTTGTCTTAAGACTATCTGATGATAAAATTGTATCACATATGTTTTTACTTTACAATTAATTTAGTAAAAGTTGTAAATTTTAGTAACAGTTTATTTTGTGTAAACTTCTTCTTTCAATACTGCTATATATGGAAGATTTCTGTATTTTTCAGCATAATCCAATCCATATCCCACAACAAACTCATCAGGAACCTGGAATCCAGTATATTTTATATCAAGATTTGTTGTTCTTCTGTCTGGCTTGTCAAGTATTGTGCATATTTCAACTGACTCAGGACCTCTGGCTTTTAAATTTTCAGCAAGATAGGACAATGTCAATCCTGAATCTATTATGTCTTCAACTATAAGTACGTTTCTTCCTTCAATAGACTGATTTAAATCTTTTAAAATTCTTACAACTCCTGAAGATTGTGTGTTTGAACCATAACTTGAAATTGCCATAAAATCAATTTCAAGAGGCAAATCTATTCTTTTCATCAAATCACTTACAAATAGTACAGCTCCCTTTAAAACGCAAACCAAAAGTAAATCCTTACCCTGGTAATCTTCTGTGATTTTCGCTCCAAGTTCTTTAACCTTAGCCTGAAGTTCATCCTCCGCAATTAGTATTTTCTTAATATCCTTATTCATTAGTGCTCCTCCCTATGGTAATGTTTAATATTTTTTTTGTTGAAGATGACACTTTATAACCGTTGTGGATTCTGAAGTCCTCAAGCCATAATATATTTTCATCATCTGCAATTATCAGTTTACTGTCTCTTTCTTCTGCAGGAATTTTTAAATCCATAAAAATATCCTTGATTTTCTTGTTCCACGTGTTTCCGCACGGAACAATTGTATCCCCTGTCCTTCTGTTTCTGACAGTGAGATTTCCTTTTATATTATCAAAATCCAGGTTAATGCTATGACTTTCCCTTATGTCAACTTCGGAAGTATCTTTTACACTGCAAAGCACTGTCTTGCCTGTTTCTTTGATAAACAGGGGTTTTTCAAGCTCTATTGTATATTTAAACTCTGGAATATTTTCAACAATTTTATTGACTATAAAATTATCATAGCTGATTTCAATTGTAAAGCCCTCGGACAAATTAATTTTTTTGCCTGTGGACCCTGTTTTGATGAAATCTATGGCATAATCTATATGTTTCATTTCAACATTTATAGTGTTGCCCTTGAGCTGCTCGATGGATTTTCTTATGACTCTTCCTGCTTCGCCTTCATCCATGTCCTTTAATTTCTGCAAATTTAAAACAATTTTGTTTTTGCCTGCATCAATCAAGGCTTCACAAAATTTAATCTCAACATATTTGTCTATGATTTTTTTGTCTCTTTCCATTGTTTCTGACAGTCTGTACAAAGAATTTTGAATATTGGGATTAAAATTTTCCTCAAGATATGGAATTAAATTTAGCCTGATTTTGTTTCTGCCATAAATTGCCTGAGTATTTGTAATGTCAATACAGAATTCAAAATTATTATCGCGAAGGTATTTTTCTATTTCAGATCTTTGAACATTAAGCATTGGTCTTATTAAGTCGTCCTTCACAAAGGACATGGCGCACAGGCCGTCAATTCCTGTACCTCTTAAAATTCTCTGCAGCACTGTTTCAGCCTGATCATTGAGATTGTGGGCAACAGCTATTATGCCTCCGCCAACTTCACTTAAGTTTTCTCTGAAAAAGTTGTACCTGAGAATTCTTCCAGCTTCCTCTTCAGTAACTTTAAGCTCCTTGGCATAATCCGTCGCATTTTTTCTTTTTACAAATAACCTTACACCATAGTCTTCACAAAGAGAACGAACAAAATCTTCATCATGCTGTGCATCCTTGCCCCTGTACATATGGTTTATATGTGAAGCATACAAATTAAAACTTAAGCTTTCCTTTAATTTTCTTAAGTTATGAAATAAAAAAACTGAATCCGGACCGCCGGACAAACCGATAAGAACATTGTCCCCGGCTTTGATAAGCTGTTTTTGGATTATATTTTCTTTAACCAAATTATACATATTATTCCTCTTTTATTTGCATAGGATAAATTATACCATAAAATAAAGAAATTAAAAATATTTTTTGTAAAAAAAATAAATATTGCTTATTTATCAATATACCCTGAAATTTAAATTTAAATCAAAAGAATGAAAGCATTGCTTTCACCAGACTTTTGGCAAGCATTTTTTACCATTGCAGGTATAGTCGTACCCGCAAGCACGGGAGGACACAAGGTCCTCCCCTACATTGTTGAAATAGCTTTGTCAATTGGTGCAACATCACTTTCATTCTTTGTTTTTATTGTACTACCCTATTTTTGTAACCAGAACCGTCATATCGTCGAATACAGAATCCTGTCCTCTTAGGGCATAACTTAATATGGAATTTGCAATTGTTTGAGGATCCTTTCCGGCAATGAGTTCCAGGTATTTGTCCAGATTTTTCTTTTCATCCATTCCTATGGAATCTGTTATGCCATCTGTAACCATGACAATTATATCTCCTACTCTTACTTCCCTCTTAAAGGAACTGTATTCAAAATTGTCCAGTATACCCATTGGAAGGCTCTTGCCTGATATTCTGTCCACAGAATTTTTGCTTACAATGTAAGTTGGAGCAGCACCAGCCTTGTAAAGCCTTATTTCCTTAGTTCCATAATCAATTATATTAAGGTCGAATGTTACAAACCTTTCATCTGTTAGCTTAAACATTAAAATTGAATTTAGTGTTCTTAAAATTTGCTCCTCCGAAAAATCCGTGTATAAAAATTTAGACAATAAATCAACGGCTCCGTTGCTCTCCACGAAAGCTTCATGACCAGACCCTATTCCGTCGCAAAGAACTGTGTAATATTTGTCTAGCCTTCCTGCATAGGCAAAGCTGTCACCTGATACACTGCTTCCTTCCTTTGTAGCAGAAGCGCTGTATGTTCTTATTTTTATTCTCCTTATATTTTTAAACTTCAGCACATAGTAATTAGGTGATGCTAAAACCCTTTCGGTGCATTTTAACTTCACACCGCACACGTTTCTAACTATGAGTTCTACTGCAGCTTCTGCCTCATCAGAGGATTTTTCAGTTTTGACAGTGATGCTTAGTGCAATTGTATTTTTGTTTGAAGAAATCACTTCAAAATATTTGACACTTATGGATTGCCACAAGAGCTGCTCTTTTATTTTTGTTTTAGCTTTTTCCGAAAAAATATCAATATGTTTTCTTGTACCGGAATATAAATTAGCACTTGATTTGTCTTGCGCTTCTAAAGCTGAAGCTGCTTCCTCCCTCGCCCTATGGAGATACACTATGTTTCCTGTATCCTTTTTCTCACTGTCAGCAATAGTGGTGTTTAATTTTTTTGTTCTTTTTCTGTGAAAATTTGTATTGAACGAACCTGTTTTTATTTTTCCTGCAACTCTGATAAATTCATTTGTCAGAATAATTGCACTGAAAACAAACAGTGTTTCAAAAGCATTAAGCATGAGACCATTCCAATTGAATCCTTCTGCTGCAAGAATTGTTGTCTTTGACACAAACAGAACAGAAGCAGAATAAGAAGATGCAAGAACAATGGACTTTTTTTCTTCATTTCTGAATCCATAAAAATATGCATAAATAGCTGTAAGCATTATAATATAGGTATAATCAAACCTAACTGATAAAATAGCGGCTATGGTTGTCCCAAGCATCACAATTGAGCTGCCCTTCACGTAGGAATACACGCTTAAGGCAACAACAGAAAACGGGAATATTTCATCAATAATATTTTGTCTTGCAGCAAAAAAACACACCAAAAACAAAAACCAATTTTTCCTGATGTGTTTAATTTCATTGCTAATTATATTTTCCAACAAACTTAAATTGAATTTTTTATCATCAGCTTTTCCAATCATTTCTTCCACCTCTCGCATTGTTACTAATATAGTAGCAGAAGCTGATTGTAAAATACTGTCAAAATATGCAATGTTTTAAATTATTAATCCTGCAAATCTTTTTCAAAGCCGATTCCTCGTATTAGCTTGTTGTCATTTTTGTTTTTATCTATGTAAATTGTTTCATTGGGCTTAACCATTTTATATTGATCTCTTGCTATTTTTTCAACCAGTTCAAGCAAAGCTTCCTCATTGCTCATCTTGGCAACATCATCTTTAAGCTCATTAACTTTCTTTTCAACTTCAGCCTTAACCAGCATTTTCTGATCAATTTCCTTGTTGAGGTCACTTAGCATCTGATATTGAGAGAATGCAGTATATGCAAAATACATCAAAAACACAGTAAACAAGAAATTCACCACATTGAGCTTCCTTTTTCTTTTTACCGGAGCAGCAAACTTTTGCTGTCTTTTTTGTTCTTTGATTTCACGTTCTTGTCTTCTGAAGTCGTCATGGTTTATTTTTTTCTTTAGTTCTATTATTTTTTGATCTTCGTTCAATTGCATGCTCCTTTCTTCTTTTGTTTTTTAGCTTTTGATTTCGTTTGCTTTGCTTCTTTTTATTATACATCAGTTTTCTGTTTTTGGAAATCTTTTTTGCTTTGAATTTGTAAAATTTATACCTTTTTTTTGCATTAATGCACGTTTTTTGCCACTTGACCATAAGAGGTGTCAAAAGAACTTTAATTTTTCCTGCAAGAATCCTAATTGGTCTTATCATGAATAAGGAAACTCTTCTTATTATTTTTATAAAAAGATCCACAACAAAAATAAAAGCTTTCAATATATAATTGCTTATTCCGTAAAAATACAACAGTGCGCCGAGAACAAATCCAAGCAAAATGAACATTCTCACATTTCCGTAGCTTACATAAAAAATGAGTTCCACGCTTATATAAATGCTTACAATCCAATACAGCAGGTCACCAAGTGCAGTTCCCACTGCACCCATTTTAACATAATGCCTGACAAGCCTGTATATGTCCCATATGAAGCCGAGAAGCATTCCACCCATAATGGCCACAACAAGCATGTATTCTTGAGTGTATGGTAAGAAATCCATAAGAACCTACTTAAACAGCCTCTTAACCAAACTTGTTTTTTCTTTCTGTCCTTCATAATCGGAATAAATAAGCGAATTGATGACTCCCTTTACAACAAGCTTTCCTTCTTCCACATTAAGCTTGCTTATGTTTAATTTCTGCCCCTTAATTGTAAGCTTTCCCTTTGTTGTTATGAGAACAACAGTTTCGTCATTGAAGTTATCAACGCCATCAACTCCTGTAACATTTAGCAATTCTTTATTTTCAAGCATCAAGCTTTGTGTAGTTTTCTCGTCCATAAAATCCCCCCTGTATCATTATAATAGATTATATGATTACAATTTTATTTTTATGAAAAATTTGATTTTATGCACTGATAAATAAACAAAGGATTTTTGCAAAGCAAAAATCCTTCCTGTAATTCTTAATTCTTAATTCTTAACTCTTCATTCTTAATTCATTTTGTGTTTTTCCCTGTATATTTCCTTTGCAAGTCTGGCGTTAAGAATGTTTCTTTTCATTGTTTTAACGCTTTGTCTTGTTTGAATTATTCTGCCTGATTTCATGAGTATTGCAGCACTGTCTTCTTTTTGAAACACCTGCTTTATTGCATTCAGATCAACAAATCCGTAAGCAGCATCATGTTTGAACATGGGTTCACGGATGTTGATGTATATGAACACAAGATTCTCGTTTATGACAATTGGCACCTTGTTGGTTATGCCAAGTTCTTCGCCGTAATTAACACGGTTGTGATACAAGCTTATATTGTAATAATCCGCCAGATTTTTTATACATGTTTCGATTGCGGCACTTTTTACATAAGAACCATCAGCTGTGACAATTTCCGTACAGTTACCTATATCCTTCACATATACGGGAAGCATTGCTTCAATTTCGTTGAATTTCATTTGATTTTCCATAAAAAACATTTCCTTCTGACTTGATTTTCATTGAAATTTTCACATTGTACATTTCAAGAAAACATATCATTTCACCATCCATTTAAGCCCCTTACATACTTTTACACCCATAAAACATTCATTTATAATTAAGCTATAAATCAGAAAGGAGCTGAAATTTATGGATATTGATATTAATCATATTATTCAGCAAGCTCTAAAAGGGGACAAGAATTTTCAGGAAATTCTTCTAAAAAGACTCCGTCCTCTTATTTATAAAAATATATATAAATATTGGGATGTGTGGGATACAGAAGCTGAAGATATGGCTCAGGAAGGGTATATTCTGATTCTCATGTCGCTTAAAACCTTTGACAGCAAAAAAAATGTCCATTACCTCCATTATATTAAGACAAAACTTGAGTACTTCTATAAAAATCAACACAGAAAATCGCGTTTTAGAACAAATATATTCAGTTTGCAGGAAGCACTTCATGAATATAAAACTGCCTCATCACTTAGCTCAATTGAACGCGCAATAGAACAAGAAGAAAAATATGATCTTATGAAAAGCATACAGAATCTTTCTTCTGAAGAACAGAAGATTATATATTTATACTACTTTTATGGACAATCCATGCAATCTATTTCGATGAATCTTGGAATCAAATACGTCAAAGTCCGCTCACTAAAAAGACAAGCACTGTCAAAGCTCAGTATTCAAATGTGCAGGAGGTGAATTTATGGAAGATTTCATCAATTTACTGGGCAATTTCGGATTCCCCATTGCAGTCACAGCATATTTGCTGGTACGCATAGAATCCAGGCTGACACAGCTTACGGAATCAATTCATGAGCTTACAACAGCAATTAAAAGCATGAAGTAAAGAATTCTCGAACTTATTAAATAAGATATTCTTGTTCAAAACAAAAAACTGACACCATACGGTGTCAGTCATGTTAATGACAAAGTAACTTTAGACGTTGTCATTCTGAGGGCGTAGCCCGAAGAATCTCATGTTTTCAATAAAAATGGGATCCTTCACTATCGTTCAGGATGACTGCGTCAGGGTTTGTCAATAGTCTAACTGACCATAAGGTGTCAGTATCTTTTTATTCATAAGTACCTTTTATTTCAATTTTTCCTGCGGCTAGCATAACTTTTCCATTTGCTATAACCGTATCTATTTCTAAATTTTTATCGAGCAGGAGCAAATCTGCATCGGAGTTTTCACTTATAAAACCCTTCTGCGGATACTTTTCCAGTGCTTTTGAAACATTGGATGTGTAAAACATCAATGCTTTTTCTATAGTAAAATTCAAATTTTTCACCATGAATTTGAATTCTTCGAAAAGGCTTTTTACTGACGAAACACCTATGTCTTTTAAGTTCCCTACACTGTCATAACTTGACCAGCTGCCGTAACCATCGGAACTTATTGTGATATTTTCAAGAGGCACATTGTTTTTCTCAGCTTCTATTATTGCAGAAGAAGGAGATGTTTCTTCAGATATGCCGCATGTAAGGTCAATTATCCCGCCTTTTTTTGCAAAATCAAATGCTTCATTAAGCAGCTCTTTTCTCCTGTTCACATGTGTGGGCCTTATGGTTTTTACAGGAATTTCTGTTTCCTCAAGAACCTCGTTTATCAAACCAAGTCCCTTTTTGCCGTTTCCCATGTGTGCAACTACAATTCCTGGTTTTCCTGACAACATGCCTGCCACTCTTGCATCTGATGCAAGACGTGCAAGTTCATGATTTGATATGCTTGCAGATCTGTGGTCTGAAAGAGCAATTTTAACTCCAAGAATTTCCTCCACATACACTATGTCTTTTTTAACAGAATCAGTTAATGTCTCAGAAGGAAATCCGTATGACCCTGTAACTGCATAGACGCTTATGCCTTCTTCTTTTAAAGATTTTGCCTTAGCTATTAAGTTTTCTACACTTCTTGTTGTGGAATCAGTTCCAAGAAGTCCAACTACAGTTGTAATTCCTCCCTCAATGAGCTTGGACAATGTAATTTCCGGAACTCTGGTTTTAAAACTTCCTTCTCCTCCGCCGCCGGTTATATGAACATGACAGTCAATAAACCCAGGCACCAGTTTTTTGCCCGTTCCGTCTATTACACATATTTTTTTGCTGAAGATGCTTATTTCATCATCAATCAACACAATTTTTCCCTTTGCTGTAAGAACATCTTTTGTCCCGATGTATTCAGGTGAATATACATCAACATTTTTTATTAATATCATTGTAAACTCCGTTATTTGTTTTTCTTTGCTGGATCAATATATGCTATTCCAAAACCTGTAAAAGCAAGTATTATTGCAAAAATTATACCTGTATAGTTCAACACTGCCCAAGGAAGATATTCTAATGTCTGAACACCAAGGGTTGCAGTCATATAAGCTCCTGCTGCTGACCACGGAATCAGAGGAACCAATACAGTACCTGAATCCTCCAACGTCCTGGAAAGATTTTTAGGCTGCAGGTTGTATTTTGGATAAACTGAATTGAACAATTGTCCAGGAAGCAATATAGACAAGTATGAATTTCCTGTTACAAAAGCAACTGTAAAGCATGATGCTATTGTTGATACTATTATTCCGGAAGTAGACTTCACTTTTTTCATAATTGATTCAAGAACTACATCAAGCATTCCTGTGGCGCTCATAATTCCTGCAAAACCCATCGCACAGAAAACCAAAATTGTTGTTCCTGCCATTGATTCTGCTCCTCCTCTGTTCAGAAGCGTCAGAATATCCTTTGATATTTCTCCTTCATAGCCTGTCATTGTAACGTTGAATCCTTTGATTAAAGCAAGAAATCCGTTTTTAAGAGTAAATCCCTGAGATACAATACCTATGACAACTGCTGTCAATGCACTTCCAAGCATTGTAGGTATTGTAGGCCATTTGAGCAATGAACCGACTATTATAAGCGCTACCGGGATTAACAAGAATATATTCCAATGGAACATCTGATCCAATGTTCCCTGAAGTGCAGCTACAGTTTCAGCAGGGCTGCCTGTTCCTGATGCACCAAGGCCGGCTACAAAATAAACCCCAAGCGCAACAGCTGTTGCAGGGAGTGTTGTATAAAGCATGTGTCTTATATGATCGTATAAATTTGCACCTGCAGCCAAAGGTGCAAGGTTTGTTGTATCTGACAGAGGTGAAAGCTTATCACCAAAATATGAACCGGCAACTACAGCACCTGCTGTAGCTGGAAGAGAGACTCCCAATCCTCCGGCAATACCCATTATTGCAACTCCTATTGTTCCCGCAGAACCCCATGAAGTTCCGGTTATTGTTGAAAACACTGCTGTTATAAGGAATGCTGTTACAAGAAGAAATTTAGGATTTATTATTTCAACTCCGTAATAAATAATCATAGGTATTACTCCGGAAAACATCCATGCTCCTATAAGAGCTCCAACGCTCCACAATATTAATATTGCAGGCATTGACATTGAAATTTTTTCTATGATTCCCTTTTGCATTTCATCCCAGGAATAACCAAGCTTGATTGCAATAAAACCCGCAACAAATGCCACAAGAATAAGTATAGGCTCTGCTTTCATCTTCATAATACCAACTCCTACAACAAGTGCCACCATCATGAACACTATGGGTGTCACAGCTTGTGCGAATGTAGGTTTTTTCTTAACTTTGTTTTTAATATTTTCCATTTTACACTCCTTGTTTAATTTTATATTTCCATTAGTAACAAGCAATTATTGTGCCAAATTACAAAATTAAATCAGGTGTTTTATTTTTGTTTAATAATCAAGACTTCTTAGGTGTTAACAAAAAACTTGATTTACACACTGCAGCACATCAATGTTTCATTCAGGTTTTTATAAACCATAAGCCGGTTAATTTTAACCGAGTTATTTGTAAATTTCTGCTAGAGTTTTTTCACCAAGCTCTGTTATTTTAGACCCTTTGCTGCCATCATCATTAATAAGCCCCATATTTTTTAAATCAGAAATAATTCTTCTGATTTTTCCTTCTTTTATATCCATGTCTTCCTCAATAGCAATTTCAGCAATTCTAGCCCTTCCAACCGGCATATTTTTATTCTCTGAAAATTTCCTCAACACCCAATCTTCAAATTCATCCAAAAAAATACGTCTTTCTCCGGACACATCATGCATGTAGCTGTGAAGATGGTTCAATGATATCTTTTCTCCCTCATAAATCAACATAAGATACTCTATAAGATTAATGAGTTCCCTCACGTTGCCCGGCCATTGGTACTTATTTAAAAATTCAATTGTTTCCTGTGCAAAAAATTCATTGAGGGACTTTATTTTCTTGTCATCAAGGTTAATATTAATAAAATATTTCAGAAGAAACTCCACATCTTCCTTTCGCTTGCGAAGAGGTATTGTTTCCAAAGGCAGTATGTTTAGCCTGTAAAACAAATCAAGTCTGAATTTATTTTCTTTTATAAGAGCAAGAAGATTCTTGTTTGTTGCAGAAATTATTCTTACATCAACTGACAGTTCATCTGCAGAACCAATTTTTCGAATTCTTTTTTCCTCAAGAACTCTTAAAAGCTTTGCTTGTACATCGACCGGAACATCCCCAATTTCATCTATGAATATTGTGCCTCCGTCAGCAATTTCAAAAATTCCCATTTTACCGCCTTTGACAGCTCCAGTGAACGTACCTTCCTCATATCCGAACAATTCAGCCTCAACCAGGTTTGAAGTTAAAGTTGCAATATTAATAGGAACAAAAGATTTGCTGCTTCTGTAAGAATTCATATGTATGGCCTGCGCCAGTATTTCCTTTCCAGTTCCATTTTCCCCTGTAATGAGAACCGTGCCGTCGCTTTTGGAAAATTTTTTAGCTCTGTTTATCATATTAACTACATTATTATTAATTGTAAGATAATCATCAAAATTGTGAAGATTTCTTTTGACATAAGAACTTGCAGTAAAACTTGTTTTTATATCTGTTTCATTTGAGCTTTTATTTATCTTGACAGAAATTACAAAGCCATATCTTTTAGAAAAATTCACCTGACGAACATTAATGGACACTTCCTTGTTTTCAATCTTAGTCTGGAATGTGCTGTTATCCTTCAGTTCATTTATTGGGGTTCTTATAATGTCCTGAAAGTTTTTCTCCAATATGCACTTTTTCTTAAGACCGAGTATATACTCAAATTTAGAGTTAATACTCATGATTATGCCATTACTGTTAACAAATGCCACACCATAGTCAAGTGTGTTTACAATCATTTGGAGCATTTGCATAGATTCATTGCTTGTTTTTCTGCTCTCATCAATCTCTCTTGAAATTTCAACTATATCTCTTATGTAGTCTGTAACCAGGCTGTCTTTTAAGAATTTGTCCACATCAAGAATTCTGGTTATTTCATGAATAGTCTCTACATCTAGAATTCTTGACCCTATGTCAATAAGCTTATCAGGCTTGTAAGGAGCTAGCTGACCTTCTCCCGGAGTTATTGCTGTTTGCAGTTGAGGAAAAGATGAACACCCTGGATAGTAAGCATTGTATCTTACATGGTCTAATCCAAGTTCATAAAGCTGTTCAATTGCTTCTTTTGTTGATTCATAGCTGTCGTTTATGAACAAAACATCCTCATCATATTCAATGCTTATGATTTCTTTGATATTTTTGTGATCAATAACCCTTTTGGCAACTAAGGTGGGCACACTGCTGTCTATATATCTTGAAGCTCTTATTAAAAAATGTGCACTTGTAAATAAAATTAAATCAGCATCTGCCTTCTTGGATTTCATCTCAGAAATCAACATGTTTTCTACCCTTACATATTTTCCCAAAAGCTGGTTAAGCTGATTAAGTATTCTAAGACCGGTATTTCTTCCTTCGCTTACAACCAATATCTTCTTAATTTTTATCACACCTTTGCATTTTTTTGTAATTATATCACGACCATATTTAAAGAACAACCGAAATTGCCGCAGCACGTTCATATTAAAATAGGCTGGTATTTTAATCCTCTTCATGTTAATATGTTTATATAGAATTGTTTTATATTATATAGCAGGGAGAATATTTATGAAGACAAAAGAAGTGAAATCAGTATTTATACTGCTCTTGACAGCAGCAATATGGGGATTTGCATTTGTTGCACAAAGAGTGGGAATGCAGCACGTCGGCGCCTTTACATTCAATGGTGTGAGATTTGCCTTAGGAAGCATATCTTTGCTGCCTGTAATATATTTTTTCAACAGGAAAAACAAAGAACAACAAAAGGAAGAAGCAGACTTAAAAACAACGGTGAAATCAGGGTTAATAGCAGGAAGTGTATTGTTCATTGCAGCTTCCTTGCAGCAAATAGGACTCATTTACACCACAGCCGGCAAGGCCGGATTCATAACAAGCCTTTACATAGTCCTTGTACCAATAATAGGAATATTGTTCAAGCAAAAAACTCACATGAAGACATGGATTGGTGCTTTAACTGCAGCTATAGGACTTTATTTTTTAAGCATCAATGAAAGCTTTACAATTGAGTTTGGAGATTTTTTAGAAATTATAGGAGCCGTATTCTGGGCATGCCACATACTTCTGATTGACAGATTTGTTAAAAATGTCGATGCCATAAAACTTTCAAGCATTCAATTCGCCACATGTGCAGTATTAAGCATGATTACTGCATTTATAACAGAAGATGTCAATGCTGCAGGAATTTCAAGTGCTCTTGTGCCAATTCTTTACGGCGGCATTATGTCAGCAGGAGTAGCGTACACTTTGCAGGCAGTGGGACAAAAATATGCAAAACCGTCACATGCAGCTATTGCTCTTAGCATGGAGTCAGTGTTTGCAGCCATAGGAGGAATAGTACTTCTTGCTGAAAGGATGTCTCCAAGAGGTTACTTAGGATGTGCCTTGATGCTTTTAGGAATGCTTATTGCACAGTCTGAAAATTTTGGCAAAGAAAATCCCGGAGAAGCCAGTTAAACTGAACTAATGAATCCAAAAGGCACAGCTTATTTAGTAGTGCCTTTTTTATTCTGTCAGTAAAATTTACAAAGCAAAGGACTGTTGCATTATGCAGCAGCCCTTAAGAGGAGGAGTATTAATCAATATTGATTGTTTGAGTTTCCTGGTCCCATACAACTGAAAGTTCTAATTGTTCAGCAATGAATCTTAGAGGAACCATTGTTCTGTTGTTCATTATTTCAGCCGGAACGTCTATTTCAACTGTTTCTTCATTTACTGTAACTGTTCCTTCAGCCAGAGAAAATACAATTACTTTTCCGTCTTTTGTTATGGTGACAATTTTTTCTACGTCATCATACTCTACTTTTGCTCCCAAGGCTTCTGATACAGCTCTCACAGGAATCAATGTTCTTCCTTCTTTAATTACAGGAGGTGTGTCAAATTTAGCATTACCTTTTTTGAACAAAACATTTTCTACAGAAATGACATCAACATTCTCAATGCTGTCAAATCTTAAAGAAACTTCTTTTAAGGCCTCAAGCTCTTCTTGAGTATATTTGTTTCTCACTATTTCCTGCATTTCTTGTATTTTTACCTTCATTTGAACTTTATATTCGTTCATTTCTAATTTTTTTGCTTCAAGCTGCAACTTAATTTCTGCAATTGCTGCTTCGTCCCCAAGTGCTTCGGCTGCTTCAAGGCTTGTATCAAGTGCTTCGAGTTCATCTTCGATTCCGTCTTTTAGTGCCTCAATTTCGTCCTTTTCAGCTTCAACAGCCGCTTTTGCCTCTTTCCATACTTTGCTGTTTCCCTTGCCCTTACCGTTTCCTTCTTCAACTACTTCTTCTTCATCTTCGATGTCTTCATCAGTTTCAACATCTGCGTCTTGATCAACCTCAGAACTTACCTGAGTTTCATCTGTTGTGTTGTTTGTTTCACCATCAAGATCTTCCCCAAAAGCTACAGTTGGAAAAACTAATGTCATTAGAAGTGCCAAAATCAATGCAATTTTGTTAATGCTTTTCATTTAATCTAGATCTCCTTTTTCCCACAGGGTAATTTTTGGACAAAAAAAGCTCTGAATGGGTCGCCAAACAGAGCCAATACTTTTATATGTATTAACAATTTTGGTAACCCGGCTGCCTTGGTATGTACCTTAAGGCCCGTGGCTTTGCGTCCCCGGCTTTCACCGGGTTTGCCTTTATCAGTTCGCTAATTTATTCCATGGTAAAATTATATTCCTATATATAAATTTTGTCAATCAAAATAATTCTTTCCTGTAAAATCAATTGCACATGGAATAAATATCTGATAAAATTTCCTTAATGAAATATCAATACTACTGCACAGCAGATTACCTGGAGATAATATGAAAATAGTAATTTTAGATGGATATACTTTAAACCCCGGAGACTTGTCATGGGATAAACTAAAAAATCTTGGCGATGTTGAAATTTATGACAGAACTCCTGCTGAGCTCACTGTTGAAAGAATCAAAGATGCAGACATAGTTCTTACAAACAAATCACCTATTTCAAAAAAAGATATGGAACAATGCAAAAATCTTAAATTCATAAGTGTTCTTGCAACTGGTTACAACATAGTTGAAACAGCTTACGCAAAGGAAAGAAACATTGTGGTTTCAAACATTCCCACATACGGTACTGCTTCTGTTGGACAGTTTACCATTGCACTTCTTTTAGAAATCTGCCACCACATAGGGGAACATTCAAGGTCCGTAAAAAACGGAGACTGGGCAGAATGCAAGGACTGGACATACTGGAACTATCCTCTCATCGAGCTTGAGGGAAAGACAATGGGAATAATAGGCTATGGAAAAATTGGGCAGAAAACCGGACAAATCGCCCAGGCTATGGGAATGAAAGTTCTTGCAAATGCTAGTCATCCTAACCCAGCTCTTGAAAGCGATACATGCAGGTATGTTGATATTGATGAGCTCATGGAAAATTCAGACGTCGTTGTACTACACTGCCCTTTGACGCCTTCAACAAGTGGAATAATAAACAAAAATAATATTGCCAAAATGAAGGATGGTGTCATTATAATAAACGATTCAAGAGGACCGCTTATTGTGGAAGAAGATTTAAGAGATGCACTTAACAGCGGAAAGGTTGCCTACGCAGCATGTGATGTTGTTTCAACAGAACCCATAAGAACTGACAATCCGCTTCTATCTGCTAAAAACATAATTATAACACCACATATTGCATGGGCTCCAATTGAAGCAAGAAAAAGACTTATGGATTATACTATAGAAAATATTCAAAAGTTCATTGAAGGAAATCCCGTCAATGTTGTAAACAAATGATTGTAGGGGATGATAGGGGCGGACCTCGTGTCCGCCCGAAAGAGATTATTTATATCCGTTTTTCTTGTCTATTGCTTCATCCCTTATTTCTTCTTTCATATTTTTGAGAGATTGTTCTCTTCTCATATTTTTATCAGCCAAATCCTGTCTTTCTTTTTCGTTGTCAACTTTTTTCATAAGATCTTTTGTTTCTCTGTAGTTGACTATTGTGTTGTCTATCATGTTTTGAATTCTGTCAACATTGTCTCTTCTGTCATCTGGTTTTGGGTTATTCATATTTTTCTCCTTTTCATAATAGTCCCTGAATTATTATTTCTTAGTTCATTGTAATTATTCCGGCGAAATTTTACAGAATTCCTATTTAAGCACAATAAAAGCCGGAAATTCCAGCTCAAATTATTGATTAACCCTGATGTTATCATCAACCTAAGCTGGAAATCAGACTCATTAAATGTTACAGTGTATCATATTCAAGCGGTATGAAATTACCGCTTTCACGGAGTCTTTTTAGTCTTTTAACCAGCTCTTCCTTGTCCTTGTTGAGTATTCCTGCCTGGTTAACATGGTTTGAAACGTGGTTTGCTCTGAATATGCAGTCCTCAAGCTCCATGTTTTCAAGCATTATTATGTTTTCATCAAGCACTTCAAGAGGTGTCAACAGATGAAAATTTCCCTGTCTTATGTCATCGGCCAATTCGGATTCTTCTTCCACAACAAGGCGGAGAAGTGAAAAATAATGCGGATTTATTGCAGATATAACTTTTGCCGATTCAACGGCATGTTCATGCATCAGCTCTTTTCCTCCAAGACCTGAAATAATCATGCATGATAGCTTAAATCCTGCTTTTATTGCCTTTTGTCCGGCTAAAGTCATCTCCGTTTGATTTACTCCTTTTTCCATAAGAGACAATACATTGTCTGATCCGCTTTCAACGCCCATGTACAAGAGTTCAAGACCGGCTTCATGGATGGCTATTAGTTCTTCTTCAGTTTTTCTCAATAAATCTAATGGTCCAGAATAAGAGCTAATTCTTTTAACGTTTGGAAATTCCTTCTTTATGTAATCTAACATTTCAAGAATCTTTTCAGTTTTAAGGCACAGAACATTACCATCTGCCAGGAAAATCCTTTCAGCGTCACCATAATATGCCTTAAGCTCTTGTACATGTTCCTTTATTTCTTCTTTTGACTTCAGCCTGAATTGCTTGCATTTGTACATGTAACAAAATCTGCACTTGTTGTGGGAGCAGCCTTCTGTTACTTGTATGATAAGGCTCCTTGCTTCGCTTGGAGGCCTGTATAACGGCATTGAATACATAATTTCTCCTTTAAAAATAATTTTACATAATTATATACCTGGACCGAGCTGTTTTACAATTAAAAAATTGTTCCTAAACTTAAGGAACAATTTTTTAAGAAATAACTTATGACATGCTTTGGTTATTAGGAACAAATGTTGCACAGTCTGTTTCTTTTGTACTATGAGCATTGCGGCTTTGAACTTCAATTTTCTGAGCGTTGCAGTGATCTCCCTGTGAGTAATAATAACATGTGTTTACAACACATTTAATACCAGGATTGTGCTGATCCATTTTTTGAACTTTGCCTTCCATATTTATCTCCTTGATAATATTATTTGAAAAGTTTTATAAGTTTTTTAAACTTTCTAAAATATTATGCCCTTGTTTAACTTTTTTAATATAAAATGTTTTTACAACATTTGCATTATTTTGAAATTTTAAATGTTTCAAATTCCATGTACAGCAAATCTGCCTGCAGCCACGAATTTCTTAAAGCAGGCTCTCTTCCAACAATTATCTTGACCGATTCTGCTGCTGCAAGACTTGACATAACCCATGGAGTAAATGCAGGATTGCCCCACGTTTTTTCCATGCCTCTGTCATTTTCCCTGCCATCCTTAAAAACTTTTAAAACGCTGTAATCACCAGGAAGACTCACTCCAAGCATTCCAAACCACCCTGCTATTCCTGCATAAACAAGAGGCTTTTTGAGCCTGTGACAGGACTCTTCAAGATATATGCGCCTTTGTATTGAATCAAGAGCGTCGCATACCAGATTTGCTCCGCTGAAAATATCTGCTGCATTATCCTGATTGAACCAGTCATCAATCAGCGTAAGTTCAACGGAAGAATTCACAGCTTGAAGCCTTTGTCTTGCTGCTTCAACTTTTTTTGCTCCAATGTTATATTCAGTTGAAAACAGCTGACGATTCAAGTTTGTTTCATCAATTGTATCTCCGTCAACCAGTATGAGATGTCCGACCCCAAGGCGGGCAAATTCTTCAGCCATGGTTCCTCCAAGGCCGCCGCAGCCTACTATGGCAATTGTTGAATCAGCCAATTTGTTTTGATCTTCAACCGATATGGTCTTGTAATTTCTTTCATATCTTGGAGCTAGTATTCCTTTCATCAACCTCCTCCTACCGGCGGAAACAAAGACAATGTGTCGCCATTTTTCAAAGTCTGGTTCAAATCAGCATCACGTCCGTTTACAAGGCATATTTTAACTTCTTCTTTTGGAATGTTGTATTTCGATATGACATCTGAAACTTGTGTGTTTTCATTTATATTTGCCTTTTCCTCCTTGAAACGACCATCTCTTAGAGTGGCAAACAACTTAACATTTACTTCCATTCTGGCCTCCTAAAACTGAAGAACTTTGTCAAGTTCTTCATCTGAAATATCCCACACTGCATCGTGTGGAGGAATAGCTTCACTTGTGAATTCAGGCAGTCTGTCATCATTTTTTGTGAATCCAGCTTTTCTGTTAAATTCCTTTTCAATTGTCAAAACATACTCGCCCATGTTGTTCCAGTCATCCTTGGTCCACTCCACTCCATACTGTGCATTTATCATGTCGAGAACGGAAATGAATACTTCGTCAAAATCAAGTACAGCAAATGAAACAAATAAGCATAGACCAGTTGAATCAATTGATGCAGTTGCAATTTGAAGGTCTCTTGAAAGTTCTGACTGGCCTTCTTTTTTCAAAGGATCCACAGAACCTCCAACCTTCAGTATATTTGCTGCAACCGAATATCCCGCTGTATGGTCTGCACCCATTGGTGTCGTAGCATAGGTAACTCCTATTCCTTTCACAGCTCTAGGGTCATAGGCAGGCATTGTCTGGCCCTTTACTGTTGGTACCCTCAGCACGCCATATGCCTTTCCTGTAAAATCAGGGCCGTTTCCAAGAATTCTTCCAAGCGGAGTTCCTGATTTAATTTCACTTTCTATTAAATTCAATATTCCTTCTCCGTCACCCCACTTAAGCAATTCCGCTTCCATGGCAACCATCATTGTTCCTGCAGTGTCAATGGTATCAATTCCTACATCATCGCATTCATGGTCAATGTGGGCTATTATATCCAGATCATCGACCATGCATCCTGCCCCAAATCCCCAGATTGTTTCATACTCAAATCCAGAAGTAAGATAGCTGCCGTCCTTGTCGTTGTATGTCTGAGAGCAGCGTATTATGCACCCCACATGACATCCGTGGGTTGTGTCCCCATGACGTTCAACTATTGTGTCATGCATTGTTTCTCCGCAGATTTTTTCTGCTCCTTCAAATCTTCCCATCCTTGAATTTTTTGTGGGAAGACCTCCTGCTTCATTTAAAATGTTCATAAGAACATTGGAGCCATACTTAGGCAAGGCTTCACCGCTTACAGGATGCTTTAGAAGACCCTGATTGAAAATTTTAGCAGCATCATCAAATTTTTTCTTGTCCTTTATTTCAATTCCTTCACCGTCATTATCATCAAGGGAAATGAATTTTATGTGCTTTGAACCCATTACTGCACCAAGTCCGCCCCTGCCGGCGCTCCTTAAGTGACCTTTTGGGTCCTTGACGGAAATGTTGGCAGTTGACATCTTGTATTCGCCTGCCTGGCCAATTGTCATAACACCGGTATTTTCTCCATACCTGGATGTAATGGTATGAATCACTTCATAATTTCCCTTTCCCAACAATTCTGTTTCTTCCTTTATATTCACCCCATCTTTATGCACATGAATTGTGTACCATTTGTCATCCTTGGGCATTCCTTCAATTATGAGTGCTTTGACTCCAAGTTTCGCAAGACGCTGTGCTGCTGTGCCGCCGGAATTGCTTTCTTTTATTCCTCCGGTGAGGGGACTTTTGGCTCCTACTGACAAACGCCCTGAATTTGCAGCCTTTGTTCCTGCAAACAGACCTGGAGCAAATACCAATTTATTTTTACTTCCAAATGGATTGCAGGCAGGGTCCACTTCTTCTGAAATTATGGTTGAAGTTAATCCTCTTCCTCCGAGAGTATTCCATCTTTCAGGAACATCTTCAATTGAGAAAGAAAGTTTTGACATATTCACTCGGTAAATCTTCAAACAATTACCTCCTATTATTAATTTATTGTATTATTTTGCCCGTGCAAATATTGACTATACAAAATTAGATTGTCAAAAAAATGCAAAAAAAGAGCCTATGGCTCTTAGGACTATAGACAACCCTGACGCTGTCATCATCCTTTACAGCCTTTTGGCTCTTAATCTTACTTCATAATTTCGATTAACATTAATATTATCGTGACTCTCATACGGGAGGGCACGAGACCCTCCCCTACAACATTGAATCAATGTCATACCATGCCATACAGCAATTGTTTTATTTGCTATTGTTCAAAATACATGTGATAATATCTTGAAATTTTGCTTTCAATGTCAGGTACACTTATAAAACGTGCTTCCCTTATTGTTTCCTTGTTGTCTATGAAAAAAAGAATACCGGGAATAGTAAAAATGTTGTTTGCAGCTGCCATTTCCGGGGAAATATCCACATCTACCTGCACTGATTTTATTTTCGGATATTTTTCGAGCATCTCTTCAATTTTCGGTTTCAATGATGCACATACTCCGCACATTTCGCTTCCGAAATAAACAATTACCATGCTGTTTTTTTCTTTCATATTTTTTAATTCTTCATTTGATTTTATATAATCCATAACCCCTCCTGTAATAAAGCAACAACTTTATTAATACCCTGCTGCAGCTTTTTTAAACATTACAAAGCTGTTCCGGGATTCAAAATGTTGTTGGGGTCAAAAACATTTTTTATTGCCTTCATGAGATTTAATTCCTTTTCAGTGAACTGCAGCTTCAACCTTTCATTTCTCACTTTGCCCACACCATGTTCTCCAGTGATTGCTCCTTCACATTCTATGACTAAGTTGAATATTTCATCAACAATCTCATCGTAGCATTCAGGCTTTTCTGCCTCCTCAGTCAAAATGCTGTTGTGCATGTTTCCGTCGCCTATGTGACCTATTGTTGATATTTCAACGCCGTATTTTCCATGTATTTTCTTGATACCTTCCATATACTTTGCAAGATTATTTATTGGAACAGCAGCATCAATGGCATCAACAACCATTTTATGCATGCTTGGGTATACGTGGCTTCTTATTTCAAGAAGAGTTTTCTGTTCCTTGGAACTTTCTGCCACAAAGCTTTCAACTGCATTGTTTTCTTCACATATGCCAACAATTGTTTCATACATTTCATACAAATCATCTTCTTTTCTCTCAGAAACAATGAAGTACAAATCAACATTTCCAACGTTAGAAGGCCATGTCATCCCAATATCTTCAGCAGCCCTTAATATTGCTGTCTTTTCCATGTATTCTATAGCCAGCGGCTTTATTCCACTTTTGAAAATTTCAGTAACTGCTTTCACAGCATCTGAGTCATTTTCAAAAGATACCAGAAGGCTTCCTATATGTTTGTCCTTAGGTTTTATGGATAAAGTAACCTTTGTCACAATCCCAAGTATTCCTTCACTTCCGATTAATAGATTCTTAAGATCAAGTCCTGCATTGTTTTTTATGAGCTTTCCTCCTGCATGGATTATTTCTCCAGTTGGAAGAACAGCTTCAAGACCTTTGACCTGGTCGCGCATTACGCCGTATCTTACGGCCCTTACTCCTCCGGCATTCATTACAACCATTCCGCCAACCTGAGCACCTTCATCCCCTGGATGGATAGGAAAGTACAAGCTGTCATGTTTACTGAACAGCTCTACAATGTCAAGGAGTGTTACTCCTGCTTCACATTCTAAAGTAAGTGATGTTTCATCAACTTCGATTATTTTGTTCATACGCTCCATAGAAATGATGATTGTAGGCATTATGGCAACTGCAGCTCCTGAAAGGCTTGTGCCGCCTCCTCTTGCCATTACTGGATATTTGTTCTCATTGGCATATTTCATAATTTCAGAAATTTCTTCTGAACTTGCAGGCTTTACAACTACGCAGTCCCTGCATACTTTTGGCTTCACTGCCTTTTCCGTTTCATCTTCGCAGTAGCTGCTCACTTTGTCAAGGTCTGAAACTACCCAGTCTTCCCCTACAATTTCCTGCATTTTCCTGATTATATTTTCGTTCATAATTCCTCCATATTTTAATACTCTAAAGTAATATTTTCAAATTAAAACGAGAGCCTTCACTGCCGTTCAGGATGACATAAATAAACGTAAATTAAGCTCAAACAATATTTATTTCAATAATCTTAAACCAAAATCATTAAACTATTAATTCTTCACTCTTAACTCTTAATTCTTAATTTTTTATAATTCTTAACTCTTAATTCTTAATTTTTTTTATTCTTAATTGCCTCTATAAGTTCCGGTATAATTTTATACATATCTCCTACTATTGAATAATCTGCTACTTTGAATATTGGTGCTGAAGGGTCATTGTTTATTGCTATTATTATTCCTGATTCCTTCATTCCTGCCACGTGTTGAGGAGCTCCTGATATTCCGCATGCAATGTATATTTTTGGTTTAACCCTGCTTCCGCTGTATCCTACCTGATGTGCTTTTGATATGATTCCTGTTTCCACAAGTGCTCTGGAGGCTCCCACTTCTCCGCCCAGAAGTAATGCCAGTTCCTGTATCATTTTTAAATCTTCTGTATTTTTTATTCCTACTCCTGCTGATACAACCACATCTGCATCTGCAATGTTAATATTTTCGTTGGAGATTTCTTCAAGAACTTCCACAAGGCAGTTTCCGGATTTTATTGCTTTTACTTTAATGATTTCACCTGTCTTTGTTTCGTCCCTGTGAGCTTCATCAAATTCCTTGTACCTTACAGTTGCCATTTGAGGATAATTGTCCGACTTGATGTGAGCCAGAATATTTTCGCTGAAGGCTGGTCTTATCTGAATTAATCTCATATCATCGTCAATGCTTAAATCCGTGCAGTCTGCCGTCAGTCCGGTTTCCAAAATGGCTGCCACTCTGGGAGCAAGGCTTCTGCCGAATGTTGTAGCTCCAAACAAACAAATTTCAGGCTTAATGTCTTTTATTAATTTTACCAGATTTTCAGCATATACAACTTCATCCGGCACGCTGAATATCATTTCATCTTCTATGTGATAAACCTTGTCAGCGCCTCTGTAAACAAGTTCATTTACATTTATATCAGGCTGTCCCAAAACAACTGACATCAGACTGCAATTGAGCTTGTCACATAATGTCTTTCCTTTTCCAAGCAGCTCATAAGCAACCTTGTGAATGTCTCCCCTTTTCTGTTCAGCAAACACCAAGACTCCTTTGTATTCTTTTTCTTCCATTTAAACCTCCTTGTTCAGCACCCTGCTTTTTTTGAAAACATCAAGCATTTCCAAAACAGCCTCGCTGCCACTGTCCTTAAATATTCTTCCTTCTCTTTGCGATTGGGCAGGCACTTCAATTTTCTTTACTTTTGTTGGTGAACCTTTTACCCCAAGACGTGATTCATCAATTATATCTATTAAGTGGCTGCTGTCCCACTTTGTGATTTCTGCTTTTCTTGCCTTCATTTTATTTTTGAAGTTAGGAAGCCTTGGAACATTTACATCCTTTGTTACGGTCATAAGCAACGGATATTTTCCTCTTTTGAGATACTGTCCTTCCCATACATTTGATACAGCATCTATGGATTCTTCAGTAAAATCTTTTATACTTTCAACATTGCTTATGTGAGGAATGTTTAATATACCTGCAACCTCAGGTCCAACTTGACCTGTATCCCCGTCAACAGTCTGAATTCCAGCTATAATCAAATCGTAACTGCCAATTTTTTTAATTGCTGCAGACAATATGCCTGAGGTAGCCTTCACATCTGATCCGCCGAATTTTGCATCGCTCAATAATATTCCTTCATCAGCTCCTCTTGCAATTGCTTCTCTTAATGATTCCTCAGCCTGAGGAGGTCCCATTGAAACAGCAACTACCTTCGCACCTGTTTTTTCGGCTATAACAAGAGCTGCCTCCAATGCGTTCAAGTCAAACGGATTTATTTCTGTTCCTGCGGAAGACCTGTCTATTCTTCCTTTTTCCCTGTCAAACTTCACTTTCTCCATGTCAGGCACTTGTTTGATAAGCACTATTATTGTCATTTTTCCTCCTTGATGAAAATGCAGCGAAGCAAATGCTTCGCGCATATTAATTTTCTGTTTTTAATTTTTTGCTTCTTATTAATCCAACTATTATAAACGGGAACAAAACAACGAAAATTGAGAAATATCCCAAATATTTGTATCCAATGTTTACTATTGAAGCTATACCAAATGTTGAAACCATAACATCCAATATGAGCATTGAAAGAACTATAATCAAGCTTCTGTTTCTTTCTGTCTTGATTCTTTTTACCATGTAAGTTTTGTTTCCGTATCTTGCAACTAAAGCAAATGCAAATGCGATGATTGTAGACAATGATGCCATTACAACGAATACAACATATACAGTTTCAAGAACAGGTAATCCTATCTGCTGCACTATGTAGTAATTAGGCAGGAGACTTTGAATTGACTCAGGCTGATATGCAAAGTTTACCAGCACTATAGCCACAAGCATAAGGGCGTTTAAACAAGTTCCCAATGCTGCAGACATCATTGATTCTTTCTTACTCTTCAGACCTTGAGAAACTGAAATGCAGTTTCCTATGTTGCCTGTGGACTGGAACCCTGCATATGTAATTGCCAACCATAAGCCACTTGTAAGAGAATGATCTGAAAAGCTTGTTGCAGCCCAGTTAGTGCTGATTGCTCCTTTGCTGGCGCTTATTCCAAGCACAACTATAAGTCCTATTACAACAAGGATTCCCACTGTCAGAGCCGTTGAAGCTGCCTTTACAATTTCCGCACCGTAAATAACCAGAACAACTGATAAGCATACCATCAACACTGTTCCTGCCCATATATTAAGGCCAAAGAATTGCTGAAATAATTTTGCGCTTGTGGCAATGCATAGTCCGGGAGCCAGAAGCGATGTTACAAGGAAAGATATTTCAAAGAATGCGCTGAATAATTTTTCATAAGGATGAAAGAATTTATTGGTAAAAGTTTTAAAATCATGTACTTTATTTACTCTAGAATATTCAATTGCAAAATACATAGCCAGTCCTAATAGTGCCATTGCAAATACTGGTGTCAGCATTCCTATTTTACCATATGATGAAAAGTAAGTTGCAACCTGTTTTCCTGAAGCAACACCAGGTCCCGCATGAGTGCCGAACCATACAGCTGCTATTCCTACAAAAGGCGGTACGATGGATTTCTTGATTTTAACGTTTTGTACTGCTTGATTTTCGATTTTTGCTTCCATATTCATTCTCCTGTAATTTTTTTGTTTTGAAAATTAAACTCTGCGCATAGTTTAATAATTTAATTTTGTTGGAATGTGATTTGTTTACCTTTGACTTCCATTAGTTGTCGCTGGTTATTCGCAGTCTCGTTCACCAAATTATCAGCTCCCTACGGTCGCATAATTTGGGAACTCGTTGCGTTTGACCTACCTTGACTTCCATTGTTTGTCGCTGGTCATTCGCAGTCTCAATCACAATTTTATCAGCTCACTATCGTTCGCATAAAATTGGATTTCGTTGCGTTTGACCTACCAGATATTTTTTCTTCCCTCCGGTCGAAAAAATATGGTTAGGTCATAAAAAAAAATCTTTCACTCCTATAAACACATTTGAAATTCAACTGTGCTTATAGGGACGAAAGATCCGCGGTACCACCCTATTTATGATATAATAATCATCACTCTTCGAAGTCTGTTAACTTCTAACTCTGTAACGTGAGTTCACGCATCCGCCTACTTGTATTACCTTTCAACAGATATGCTCAGCAGTGAATATTACATATTTTTTCATTGTTGGCTTTCACCTTCCCCAACTCTCTTTAAATGATTTAAATATCTTTCTCTGCTTCAACGCATTTATTTATATTAATGGTTATATTAAACCATTGCGTTTTCTTTGTCAACAGTTTTTTTGAAAAATTTTAAAATATTCATATGTATATATAAATATGTCAAAAGGAATGAAGGTTATGACGCCTCCATTCCTCTATATTATTTGTTTATAGCTTCAACTGCGTTTTCAGCTGCAATTCTTCCTGAATTGAAACCCCATGACAGAGCAATTCCGGATACGTTGGTATAGCCTTTACCGTCCATAATGTTTCCTATGGATTCAACTCCTGCTGCATAAAGTCCATCTATTAGCTGTCCATCTTCATTCATAACCTGAAGGTTCATGGCAGTTTCAACTCCGCCTACAGTACAGTATGCTACAGTTGTTCCCTTGACTGCATAGTAAGGGCCTTCTCCAAGTGCATTGAGTTCACTTACAGTCTTGCCGAATATTTCATCTTTGCCTGCATTACATGACTCATCATATTTTTTTACGTTCATTTTGAGGATTTCAGGATCCATTCCTGCATTTTGTGCAAGTTCTTCCAGGGTGGCACCCTTGTATGCCAGGTCTTCTTTTACTGCCGCATCAAGAACTGCCTGAATGTTGGTCATAGGCACATCCTTGCCTGCTGAAATATACTGGAAGCTGAATGCCATTGGATCATACTGCTGTCCCACAGCACTTGTTCCCTTTTCTTTTATTGCATTAACCTGCTTTTGTGAAAGAACAACATAGTAATATGATCCCTGCGCCGCATGCATTACAGAACCTCTTGTCATATCTGTGTCCTGTACTTCTTCGTTCATGAAACGTTCGCCGTTGTCATTAACCTGCAGAAGAGCTGCACTTGTAACGAGAGAATATGGTATTGTTCTGTCAAATCCGTTAAATCCAGTCACTTCTTTTGGAATTCCTATGGCATGAGTACATATTGCCGAAGCGTTGTATTCTTTAGCTCCTGCATCAATCATCATATTAAGTCCTGATCCGTCGTTTTGTCTTACTCCAAGAAGATTGTAAACAGCTCCTAATTTTTCCTGCATCATTTCTTCATTACCACCGAAACCGCCTGTTGCCATAATGACTGCCTTGGCATTTACTGTAATTTTTGTTCCGTCATACTTTTCTGCCTTAACACCTGTAACTTTTCCGCCAGCATCTTTTATAAGAGAAGTTGCCGTTGTTTCTAACAACACATTGTCTACTTCGCTCACAAGGTCTTCAAAATAGCTTCTTACTTCGAGTCCCATGTATGGAAGAGCTGTATAGCATGTGAGAGAAGTCTTTCCATGTGTCTCGGCAAACCATCCTGTGTCAGGAATTAGTTTTACTCCGTTTGCGTTAAGCCAGTCAAAAGTATCTGCTGACTTGTTGAGAAGCTGGCTGAACAATGAGCCTTTGATTGACCAGTGCATCAATTCATCATAGTGGTCATAATAAGCTTTTGTATCTGCTTTCAGGCCAAGTGCAAGCTGTGCATCTGTATTAAGAGCCATTGGCCCAGCAGACAGTCCCCCTGTTCCTCCAAGCCTTGCTGATTTTTCTATCAATACAACCTTGGCTCCCAGTTCCTTTGCCTGTGCTGCAGCAGTAGCTCCTGCAGTTCCGCCGCCGACTACAACAATATCACAGTCATACGTTTCCTGAGCATCATTTTTTGCAATTGTTTTGTTGAAAGCTTCCGGATCAGCGCCGGCTTCCTTCACTGCATTTTTTACTGCTGAAATTGCTCCGTTGCTGCTTGCAGTAGCTCCTGATATAGTGTCTATACTTAAAGACTGTGCAGCTATAATGCGTTCAGGGAGCAACTTTTCGACATCACTGAAAATCTGATCCAGTTCCCTTACGGCAATGTTTTGCATTATGTACATTGGCTGGTCAGGCTTTATTGTACTGTCTTCATTTATTGTATTTTCCAGTTTTATTGAAAGAATTTCATTTTCAGATACTTCCACAGTAGCCTTGATTATTCCGCTGTAACCTTTGGCAGAACCTGTGTATGTTCCAGGTTTCATTTTGATTTCTGCAGTTTCTTCTATTCCTGCTGCCTGATTGAAAACTTTCTTTGCAGCAGATAAAACTGCTTCACTGGTATAAGTTGCACCTGAAATTCCGTCAACATCTGCTGATTTTGCTTCAAGTATGGCTTCTTTAAGTGTCTCTGCAGCCTTTCCTCCGATATCCTTTGTTTCATCTGCAGCTTCAACTGTCAGATCCTGAATAACATTGTCCTTGAATGTGCCTGAAACTGTAACTGTACCTCCAAATCCTTTAGCTTCTGCAGTATACGTTGCAGTCTTTGGTTCCTGCTCATTGTTTTCTTCCGGCTTAACTGTTTCTTCAGTCTTTGTGCAGCCAAAGAGAGAAAATATTAACAATGTGCACAGCAAGAGGCTAATAAACTTATTCATTGATTTCATAACATCTCCACCTTTTTAAAATTAGATTTTCTTCCCTTAATCAAGAATAATAGCTAAGACAATCAAAGTAAAACACATAATTGTTAAATAAAATACAACTAAATTTTGTAGCTTTCACTGGCAAATAACTGTATAATATATATAACAAGAGATGAGGTACAGTATGGATATAAGGACACTGCAGCTTTTTATGGAAACCTGTGAACATAAAAACATTTCAAAGGCGGCTAAAAATTTATACATATCACAGCAGGGACTGAGCAAGGCAATAAGTAAACTGGAAGAGGAATTTGATGCCCCTTTGTTTAAAAGAACATCCAACGGACTTGAAACAACAGAATACGGTGAACTTTTAAAAGTTTACGGAATGAGCATATTAGAACAATACAATCTGATAATTCAACAAATTCGCATTTCGAAAAATTCAAACAAAGAAACAATGTCCGTTGGTTATGCAGAAGGGATTTTTTTCATGTTGCCTAAAAACTTCATTAGCAACTTTATGAGTTCTCATCCAAATGTAAATGTAATCTTCAAAAAATATCCTGATTTAAAATGCGAACAGGCACTTTTGTCTGGTGAGGTTGACATATGCATATGTACTGCCCCTTATAATGAAAAGGAATTTAAGTCATCCTTGTACTGCAAAACTGAAATATTTGCAGTTATTAGCAACAACCATCCCTTATCAGCCTGTGAATCAATATCATTGAATGATTTAAAAAACGAGAGAGTAATAGCTTTAAGCGAAGATACCAAACATTATGGACCATTTACAGACAAGCTCAAGTCCTATGGAGTGATTCCTAAAATTTTTATAAATCCCGCAGAAATGAACATTCAGTCAGACTTGTGCGGCGCAAACATGGCAGTAGGATTCTTTTCTGGCAACCGTGAATATATGCCTGCAAATGTAACGCTTAAATCCGTAAGGGATTTAAATGTGTATTCTAATTTTCATATCCTGACAATTAACGGGAAAGAAATCAACCAATCTATGGATGATTTAATTGACAGCATACAGGATTCAATCGAAAGTTTAAGTATTAGTGACATGAAAAATGCATGGACTGAAAGATATAAGTTTTAATTTTTAAAATAATTTAAAAAAATTTTTAAAAAAATGTAAAAAATGATTGACTTAAATTATTCACCATGTTATATTAACAAAGTATTACGGATGTATTTAATGATTTCACATGTTTTTAGAGATTATATCTATGTTTTGTATATAATTTGTAAAAATATGTGAATTTTTTATTTGCAATTTGAATACAATAATAATTAGGAGGTACCTCATGAATAAAGGTACAGTTAAATGGTTTAACGCAGAAAAAGGATTTGGATTTATAACAAGAGATAACGGAAATGACGTATTCGTTCATTTTTCAGCTATCCAAGGAAATGGATATAAATCATTAGAAGAAGGTCAGGCAGTTAGCTTTGATATTACTCAAGGCAGCAGAGGCGACCAGGCAGCTAATGTTACTATAATATAAATAGCATAGCGTGAACATTTAAAATCGGGATTTCCCGATTTTTTTATTTTTTGCACTTTTAATATTTATACTGCATGAATTGATAAACATTCGGGAGGACAGTAGTCCTCCCCTACACACTGATCTAGCATATTTTGAAAACAGCATGAAAATTGGTATAATAAAAGACGGTCTGGCCGCCTTTGTATAATATTATTTTCCGCTTCTAGCATAAGATTTTTTAGAATTTCCTTTGCTGGAGCTTCCTTTGTTTGAATTTCCTCTGTATGAAGATCCCTTGCTGGCACTTTTTCTGCTTCTTGATATTTCAGTTTCTATTCTTTCAACTTTTTGTCTGTTCACTTTTTTCTCAGCTTTAGGAACAACACAGTTTATAAGCATTGGATATGGATGATCTTTAACCACTTCAATATTTTTCTTGATTAACTTTTGAATATCCTTCAGGAATGGCTTCTCTTCATATTCGCAAAATGATATTGCTGTTCCGCTCATACCTGCTCTGCCTGTTCTTCCTATTCTGTGAACATAGGTTTCAGGCAAGTTCGGTAAATTGAAGTTGATTACATGGGACAATTCGTTTATGTCTATTCCCCTTGCAGCTATGTCTGTAGCCACCAGGACTTTAATTTCGCCCTTTTTAAAGCTGTTCAAAGCATTTTGTCTTGCATTCTGGGATTTGTCTCCATGAATAGCAAGAGAATTTATTTTATTTGCTGCAAGCTCCTTCACAACTTTGTCCGCATCATATTTTGTGCGGGTAAAAACAAGAGCTGAAGAAATCTCATCTGAATTCAATAAATCCACAAGCAGTTTCTTCTTGTTATTTTTATCAACAAAATAAACACTTTGCTCTATTGTGTCCACAGTAGATGAAACAGGTGCTACTGCAACCTTCACGGGATCAGACAAAATTGAATTCACAAGGTCTGATATTTCTCTTGGCATAGTTGCTGAGAAAAACAATGTCTGTCTTTCCTGGGGAATATAAGAAATTATTTTCTTTACATCATGAATGAAACCCATGTCAAGCATGCGGTCTGCTTCGTCAAGAACAAATACTTTTACATTTTGAAGATTCACCTGTCTTTGATTTATTAAGTCCATGAGTCTTCCAGGCGTAGCTATAAGAACATCTACACCTCTTCTCAGCGCATCTGTCTGAGGATTTTGTGAAACTCCTCCGAAAATAGAAAGGTATTTTAAGCCTGTATATTTTCCGTATGCTCTGAAATTATCTTCAATTTGAACTGCAAGTTCTCTTGTTGGGGTTAATATCAAGGATTGTACTTGTCTTTTGGATCCTTTGTTTTTTTGCGTATATATTTTTTGTATGATTGGAACAGCAAATGCTGCTGTTTTTCCTGTGCCTGTCTGGGCACATCCAAGCAAATCTCTTCCTTCAAGTACTGAAGGGATTGATTGTTCCTGTATTGGGGAAGGTGCTTCGTAACCTTCATCCGATAAGGCTTTTAAGATTGGTTCAATTACATTTAAGTTTTCAAATTTCATATTTTAAATTATTCTCTTTTCTTTTCCAAAGCATGCTAAGGCAACTCAACTCGTTACATATTTCAGAATCTATTTTATTTTGTACCTTATAATATCCTAATTAAATAAAAAAAGCAACACATTTGACTTATTTTATTTAATTATGTCTGTTATCCGGTTATTTTTTGATTTTTCGCCTACATTTCTTAGTTAAACTAAAATAAAATCATGGATTTAAGAAATAATAGTTAATGTTTTATTTTAGCAACATATTATAAGAAAAGTTAAATGCTCCTTATGTTGACAGAAACTTGCATATAATAATTCTTTAATTTCAATATTACTGTTGACATATAATTAAAAATAGCATATTATAACTATATAATATAGTTATTAAAACTACATAGGAGGCAGGAATGAATCAGGATAAAAAAGAAATTACCAGCGCCCTCACTCATCTTGGAGGAGCTGTTTTCGGAGTTGTGGGAACATTTTTGCTTTTGGGAAATGCAAACAACATTATGACTGCAGTTGCGTTTTTAATATTTGGACTTAGCATGATATTATTATATTCCGCAAGCACCATTTACCACTTCATCGACAAATCAAAACAAAAAACAAAACTTGTTATGCGTAAGCTTGACCACATCATGATATTTGTTTTGATTGCAGGCACTTACACACCTATGTGCATGCTTGTACTTAACAATAGTGCTGGTTACAGGCTCCTTGCACTTGTGTGGACCATAACATTTATTGGAGTGTTCGTTAAAATATTTTGGATTAAAGCTCCAAACTGGGTGAGCTCTATTATGTACATAGCTATGGGCTGGCTTGCTGTACTTGTTCTTTCTCCACTGGCAAAGAACATGCCTGAAGGAGGAATGTTCTGGCTTGTAATGGGCGGAGTTTCATACACCGTAGGAGGAACAATTTACGGAATCAAAAAGCCAAACTTCAACAATACATATTTTGGATTTCATGAGCTGTTCCACTTGTTTGTACTGGCAGGAACCTTCTGCCATTTCATCATGATGTATTATTATGTGGGATAAAAATAAAGTACATCCCGAAGACAACAAAACTATTGAATTAACAGCTCGGGCGGATACAAGATCCGCCCCTACGATTTGATTGTATCAACATCTTGCGGTGAATTCGGTTCCCAGCGCATTCCAGTTTGTAGGGGAGGACTACTATCCTCCCGAAGATAATAAATTAGGCGGGTACAATCCGGCCGTGTTATATTAGCACCCTTAGCAGCCAATGCTGCTTTTTTTATTAAAAAATCTTGACATATTAAATTATAGTGGTATGATATGTAATGTTAATCGGTTAACTGTTAATCAGTTAACATTGGAGGTAAAGATGAACAAAAAATTTTTAGGAGTAGTTGGACGTCTTGAAAAGCTTAGCATTTTAAGGCGTATGGAAGCAAACAGAATTTCAGCAGAAGCAGGCTTGTACATGGGACAGCTTCCGATTCTTGAATACATCATCCACCATGACGGATGCACTCAGAAGGAAATTGCAGACTTGATGAGTGTTTCTCCCGCTTCAATTGCCACTTCCACAAAGAGACTTCAGAAAGCAGGCCTTGTAAAGAAACAAATCGATGAAGATAATTTAAGAAAAAACATGCTTTCAGTTACCGAAAAAGGTATTGAGTTGGCTAAAAAGTGCCGTGAAAGCTTTAATGAATTCGACAAAAAACTATTCAATGGTTTTTCAGATGAAGAGCTTCTTTCAGTTAAAGAGCATCTCGACCGTCTCATAGCAAATATTTCTGATGACAGCAAAATAGACTATTATTCAATTGTTGCATTAAGAAATGAATCAAAAAAATTTAACATCAAGGAGTGATTAAATGATTGATAAAATTATTCCCTGCCTAGGGAAGTACAAGAAATATGCATTATTGACGCCAATCATGGTTATAGGCGAAGTAATACTTGAAGTGTTTATACCATTTTTAATGGCCAAAATAATAGACGTGGGCATTGCCAATGCAGATGTAGCATATATAGCTAAAATCGGAGTCCTCATGGTTTTGATGGCCTTAGTTTCATTGGTGTTCGGAGCAATGTCTGGACGCTTTGCTTCTCTTGCAAGCACAGGACTTGCTGCAGGAATCAGAAAAAAACTTTTTTACAAAATACAGGACTTTTCATTTGCCAATGTTGATAAATTCAGCACAGCTTCACTTATAACACGACTAACAGCAGATGTTACAAGCACTCAGACTGCATTCATGATGGTTATAAGAATGCTTGTGAGAGCCCCAATAATGTTGGTAAGTGCAACTATTATGGCAGTGTCCATAAACGCAAAGCTTTCAACTGTTTTTCTTTTTGCAATTCCTTTTCTCGGAGGTGCCATGGGAATCATTTCATACCTGGCATTTCCAAGATTTCAGAAAATGCTTGAAAAATATGATTCAATGAACTCTTCTGTACAGGAAAATCTTGTGGCAATACGTGTGGTTAAAGCATTTGTGAGAAGAGATTATGAAAATGAGAAATTTGAAGAGGCAGCAAACACATTAAGAGATGCTCAAATAAAAGCAGAACGAATTGTCATAACAGGCATGCCCATAATGATGTTCACCATGTATGCATGCACCATACTCATTGCATGGTTCGGAGGAAATTTGGTTATTGCAGGCGACATGCAGACTGGCGAGCTTTTCAGCTTCATAAGCTACATTTCACAGATTCTGATGTCTTTGATGATGATTTCCTTTGCATTCATAGGAATTGTTATGTCAAGAGCATCAATAAAAAGAATATTGGAAGTACTTGACGAAGAAATAGACATAAAAAATAATGAAGAATCTGAAATTACGGCCAATGACGGCTCAATTGTCTTTGACAATGTAAGCTTCAGCTACGCAAGAAAAAGCGATAACCTGACTCTTGACAATGTGAATTTGAAAATCAATTCCGGTGAAACAGTTGGAATCATCGGAGGAACAGGCTCAGCAAAAACAACGCTTGTTCAGCTCATCCCACGTCTTTATGATGTACTGGAAGGCCAAATTCTTGTGGGAGGACACGATGTAAGAGATTACAGTCTTGACTCCCTCAGAAACAATGTTGCAATGGTTCTTCAAAAGAACGTGCTGTTTTCTGGAACAATAAAGGAAAACCTGAAATGGGGCAATGAAAATGCCACAGATGAGGAAATTATAGCTGCATGCAAAGCTGCCCAAGCTCATGACTTTATCTCTGCAATGTCTGATGGCTATGAAACAGATTTAGGCCAAGGCGGTGTCAATGTCTCAGGAGGACAAAAGCAAAGAATTTGTATTGCAAGGGCACTTCTTAAGAATCCCAAAATACTCATACTTGATGATTCAACCAGCGCAGTGGACACAGCAACTGACAGCAAAATAAGACAAAGCTTCAAGGAAAATTTACAAAACACAACAACTATAATCATCGCTCAGAGAATTTCATCTGTTAGCGAAGCAGACAAAATCATAGTTCTAAATGACGGAAAAATTGACGGTATTGGAACACATGAGGAATTATTAGCGACAAATGAAATATATAAAGAAGTATATGAATCGCAACAGAAAGGGGTGGCATAATGGAGAAAAAAACAACTGCAGTACGTCACGGTGGTCCGGGAGGTGGTACGAGAGGATTTGCCAAACCAAAGAACACCTCTAAAACACTTAAAAGACTTTTAAGCTACTTGTTTGATTATAAGATCCACCTTGTTGCAATAGTAATTGCAATAATAGGAAGTTCATTGTCAGGAGTTGCAGGAACATATTTTTTAAAGCCTATAATAAATGATTATGTTGTGCCATTCATAGGGCAGGAAAATCCTGATTTGTCAGGCTTCTTAGGAATGATTGGAATAATGGTTGCAGTATATGCTTTCGGTGTAATATGCTCATTTACTTACAACCGTCTGATGCTTAAAGTATCAACCGGAACAATGAGGAAAATAAGAGTTGACATGTTCAGACACCTTCAGGACCTTCCAATCAAATATTACGACACTCACACCCATGGAGAAACCATGAGCCGTTTCACAAATGATACGGATACATTAAGAGAAATGCTCAGCCAGGGTCTTCCTCAGTTTGTGTCATCAACTATAACAGTCATTGGCGTTTTTACAATGATGGTAATATTGAGCCCAATCCTTACGCTCCTTGTTGTGTTCATGTTTTCAATAATGATTTTTGCAGTAAAGAAAATAGGAAGCAAAAGCGCAAGCTACTTCATAAAGCAGCAGAAGGAACTGGGAACATTCAATGGCTTCATTGAAGAAATGATTGAAGGCCAGAAGGTTGTAAAAGTGTTCAGCCACGAAGGCAGAGTAAAGGAAGAATTTGATGAAATAAATGAAAGACTCCGCCAGGCTGCTTCCAGCGCCAATACATTTGCAAGCATACTGATGCCCATAATGGGAAACCTGTCTTATGTGCATTATGCCCTGACAGCAACAGCAGGAGCTTTGCTTGCAGTAAACGGCTACATGGACTTGGGAACCATAGGATCGTACCTACAGTACACTCGTTCATTCTCCCAGCCAATCACACAAATATCACAGCAGCTGAATTCAGTGTTGACTGCCCTTGCAGGTGCTGAAAGAATATTTAATCTTCTTGATGAAACTCCGGAAGTTGACAATGGTTATGTGACACTTGTGGATGCTGAAGTTGATGATAACGGAAATATTACTGAAGCTTCACACAGAACAGGAATTTGGGCATGGAAACACCCTCACAAAGACGGAGCATTGACTTATACTCTGGTTAAGGGCGATGTTAGATTTGAGGATGTAACATTTGGTTATGATGAAAATAAGACTGTTTTAAACGGCATAAACCTTTTTGCCAAACCAGGTCAGAAAATTGCATTTGTTGGATCAACAGGAGCAGGTAAGACTACCATTACAAACCTAATTAACCGTTTTTATGATGTCCCTGACGGCAAAATCAGATACGATGGAATAAACATCAACAAAATCAAAAAAGATGACTTGAGACGTTCACTGGGTATGGTTCTTCAGGACACTCACCTGTTCACCGGTACCATAATGGAAAATATACGCTATGGGAAACTTGATGCCACTGATGAAGAAGTTATTGAAGCAGCTAAGCTTGCCAATGCTCATTCATTCATAAAACACATGCCGGAAGGATACAACACAATACTCACTTCAGACGGAACAAACTTAAGCCAGGGACAAAGACAGCTTCTGGCAATTGCAAGAGCAACAGTTGCAGATCCGCCGGTTTTGATTCTTGATGAAGCAACAAGCTCCATAGACACCCGTACAGAATCATTGATTGAAAAAGGAATGGATACACTAATGAAGGACAGAACAGTGTTTGTAATAGCACACAGACTTTCAACAGTAAGAAACTCCAATGCCATAATGGTTTTAGAAAACGGAAAAATAATAGAAAGAGGAAACCACGAAGACCTCATAGGACAAAAGGGAAAGTACTACCAGCTCTACACAGGAATGTTCGAGCTTTCATAAAAATCATATATCCGACCGTGTTATTATTTCAGCAAATTGTTATATGCGGGAGAACACAAGGTTCTCCCCTACAATCCGATATTTATAGTTTATCGCTAATGTTAAATTACCAGCGCGTAGGGGCGGATTACTGTCCGCCCGCATTTTGAGGACAGTAATCCGCCGCTTACATTATAAAAAAATCCAGCAATTTTGATTGCCGGATTTTTTTATATAATATTTATTTACCTACAAAAGCAGCTGCGTTAGATCCTGCTATTTTACCAAATACAGTTATGTCAGTTACTGCGTTTCCGCCTATTCTGTTTCCGCCGTGAACGCCGCCTGTTACTTCTCCAGCTGCAAACAATCCTTCAACTATAGCTCCTGAATTGTTCATAACCTGAGTGCTTGTGTTGATTGTAACTCCGCCCATTGTGTGGTGGATTGCAGGAGAAATTTCTACTGCATAATAAGGTGCTGATATAATTTCAACATCCAGTGAAGTTCTTCCAAATTCTACATCTGATTTAGCTTTTACAGCTTCATTGTATTCTCTTACTGTTGCTTCCAATGCAGTTGCGTCAACTTTCATGATTCCTGCAAGTTCTGAAAGAGTCTGTGCTTCTTTCAAAAGTCCCTGGTTTTTGTATTTTTCATATGTTGAAGCTTTTTCATAAACTTGTTTGTCAAGAACAAGGAATGCTGTTTTTCCTTCCTGCTCAAGTATAGCTTTTGATACAACGTCTCTTGTTTTAAGTTCGTCTATGAATCTTTTAGCATCATGGTTTACAAGTATAGCTCCGTCTCCTCTTATACCTTCTGTAATCATTTCATTGATTCTAGGAACTACAGTAGGGTGAGTTTGAATCTGCTCGATGTCTGTCAATGATACATCAAGTTTTTCAACCATTGCCAAAGCATCTCCTTTTGCTCCCGGTGCATTAGTTGTTCCGAAACCTTCAAGTTCTGGCTTGAATTTCACAACCAATTCAGGATTTGCTCCGAAACCGCCTGATGCAAGAATTACAGCTTTTGCATTTATGTTGTATGAATTTCCGTCTTTGTTTTCAACTTTTATTCCTTTTACAACATTTCCTTCAGACAATATTTCAACAGCCTTTGTGTTTAATTTTACTTCAATGCCAAGAGTTTCTACCTGAGTTCCAAATACATCCATCAAGTGAGTTCCAACAGGCATTCCTCCAGGTCCTTTATGAATTCTGTCAACGCTTTGTCCGCCTGATCTTCCAACTTCTGACAGATCAGCTCCGAGGCTTTCAAGCCAGTAAAGTGTTTCAGCTGAATTTTCAGTCAAAACTTTTAAAAGTTCAGGATTATTCAGGTCTTTTCCACCCTTCATTGTATCAGCATAGTAAAGTGCAGGACTGTCCTGTATTCCTTTAGCTTCCTGATATTTTGTTCCAGCAGCATTCATACCGCCTGTTGCATAGTTAGTGTTTCCACCCATGAAGGCATTCTTTTCTACAACAATTACTTTTGCTCCAGCATTTGTAGCTTCAATTGCAGCAGAAAGACCAGCTCCGCCGGCACCTACAATTACAATGTCTGTAGTAATATCTTCAACTTTTTCTTCTTCAGTTTGAACTTCTTTAGCAGTCAATACTGCGCCAGATTTTTCAACTGCATCCTTAACGCTGTTAATAAAAGCAAAGCTTGTTAAAGTCGCTCCAGTAACAGCATCTACATCAACAGAGTTAGTGTCGATCATTTCCTTAGTAAGCTGAGCTATAACAGGTTCAGTGAATCCTGATTCAGAGCTTTCTGTAACTTTTATATCCTTTATTTCGGAATTTTCCAAAGTAACATCCACTTTAAAAACACCATATTTTCCTGTGCCTTCGCCTTGAGCAACTGTGCTTACAAGTTCCTGTTTTGGTTCTTCTTGAGCCGGTTGTTCAGCTTCATTTTTTTGACATCCTGCCAGAGAAAATACCAGCATTACTGCCAAAAGCAGTGATAATAATTTTTTCAATTTCATATGTACTCCTTGATATGATATTTTTTTAACGTCCTGATTATAACATAAGGACGACTGTTGTCAAGGGTACACTTGTTTTAGTTAATTTAAATATAATAAAATTAATTAAATTATGTTTGTCAAATTTTGCGAATTTAAAATTAATTGACAAAATATGACTCATTTTGATTATGTAAAAGTTTTATGGGTATATCTTATTTAAATAAATACGTGAGGAGTGATTTTTATGCCAGAAGTATCCCCTAACAATAAGTTTTGGTTTAGAGGCGGCAAATTAAACCAGAAACGTCATATTGAAATGACTGAAGAAGAAAAAGTTCATGTGGCAAGTTGCGACGGAATTAAATCAGGACACCCGTGCAAAAATCCTGTATTCAGATGCACTGAATGCGGCAACTACGGATGCGATCAGACTGTGGTGGATAAATGCACAAAACAGGGTTTTAAAAATGACAAATGCCTCAACTGCGGAGCTCAGGGCAACCGCGTGCCAATTATGGAAGATGAACTCTCTAAATACATTGCAGAATGGGAAAGCAAGGATTATTGATACATAAATTTCGATATCATTTATTTGCATCTGCGGGAGAGCACAAGACTCTCCCCTCGTATTGATATCCGGATTCAACGCCAAATGCCTAATTATAAAAAAACCGCCATATTTGGCGGCAATTTCATAACAGTTATCGGATATTTAACTCTATCCCGATTGTCAAACAATTTCAGTTATATGGGATTCCCCTTGTATTCAATCCGACTTACTATTAAATTATATTGATTTCAACCAAGTCGCTTATTTCTGAATGAAGCTGACTGCGGTTGTTCAGAAAGTTCCTGTACTGTGCTTCCAGCATGTTTTGTTCCTTTTCAAATTTGTCCTTGAAATCAGAAACCAATTTAGAATAGGCCGTAAGATTGTTTTCAGCCTTGTTTGCACGGATTTGCTCTAAAGAAAGCTGCTGTTGCAGTTCGTTGATGTTTTTCACGTGCTGTGCTGCTTCATTTTCAAGAACTTCTATCTTTTTATAGATACTTTCAAGTTCTTCTTTGAATCCGTTTATTTTACTGCTTGAAGCCTTTGCCTTTTCAAGCTGCAGCTCCTGTTCTGCCCTCTCGGATATCTTTCTTTGTTCTTCAAGCTCAGTCATACTTTCTTTTACAGTTGCTTCCAAACTTGTGATTTTCTGTTTGGACATTTCAAGATACATCATCTGTTTTTCGTTTTTGGATTTTTCTGCTTCAAGCTGATTTTTAAGCTCCTGGCATAATTTATCTATTTGTGCATTGGAATCTTCCATTGATTTTGTTTTATTTTCCAGTTCAGTCAGCTTTGCAGCCATTACATTGCTGTTTTCTTCAAGTTCTGCTGCATATTCTCTTGATTGTATAAGTTCAGGTTCTAAGTCATTAAGCTTACTTTCAAGTTCCTTCTGCCTTACTTCATATTCATTAACTTGATTTGTTTTAATGCTCATTTCCGACAGCATTTTTTCAAGACTTGCTTTTTCATCTGTCAAAATGCTTATGTCTTCCATAAGGATTTCAATTTTTTCGTTTTCTTTTTCAATAATGTTCATTCTTGATTTCAACTGACTGTTGTTTTCTTCAAGTCTAGCTTTGTATTCCTCTGATTCCGAAATTGTGATTCTTGCTTCTGAAAGCATGTTTTCCAGCTCTTCACGTCCTTCTTTTATTTTAAGAATTTCGTTTTGTAATGCTTCTTTTTCCAAACTGAAGTTATCATTCATTGTCTTGATCAAAGCATCTTTATTTTTATTTTCTGCTATGAAAATATTAATCCTTTGCTTTGAATCATCCATATTTTCCTGTAGGCTCATATTTTCTTCAATTTGAACTTCAAGTTGTTTTTTCAGATTATAATTCAAATCCATATATTTTTTGTTTTCCTGCTCAAGCTTGTGAAACTTGTCCTCAATGTATTCAATATATTGAGAAACATCATCTTCGTTTAAGCCCCCGATCAGTTTAGGTCTGAATTGATGTTTGATTGATTCATAGTTCAATCTCTGCTGCAGTTCCTTCAAGTCATCCATACCGTTTCCGGTTAAAGTGTCAACTGTTGACATAAATCATTCCTCCTTATCAAAAACGATTTCCTTTAAGAAAAACAAAAGCTGTATGCCCAAGCATACAGCTGAATATGTCTATCCATCTCTCTTCGGCAACCTGGCAATCATAGTACTCACTTTAGACCCATGGCTTTGCGTCCTTGCCTTTCGACAAGTTTGCTATTATCGTATGGAAATATAATACTTCATTACTGTCAAAAATGCAACAATTATTATTGATTTTTTGGGAAAATTTTTGATATTTTTTAAAATAGCTGTATGCTTTGCAAGAACTAAATCCTTCACAAGAAACACATACACTTTTTATCATTCAAAGGGAAATGTTATATTGATATTGAGTTCATCTCTTACTTTAACCAGGTCTTTCTGCACAGATATTCCCAGGGGCACTCCCTTGCCTTTTCTTTCAAGCCAGCTTAAATATTCCTTTTCACCTGCAGTGTATATTCTGTCTTGGTTTTTGGCTTTTTTTGAACCGCGAAGTTCTCTTAATATTTCACCTGCCGTATGTTTAAACTCCTCTGCTCCCAGGAATGCTTCCGTGTCTATGGCTATGAAAAAATGACCAAGATGATATGGAATTTTCCCACCGTCTTCATTTGTGCCATTCAACATCCTTAAAAAACTTCCTGCCTGCAGGGCAGCTGAAAGTATTTCTACAACCGTGGCATATCCGTATCCCTTGTGCCCTCCAGTGTCTTCTCCTATACCGCCAAGTGGAGCAAGTGCTGCTTTCCCGCTTGTGAGGTCCGATAAAATCTGCATGCTGTTTGTCATGGGAAGACCGTCCTGGTCTATTACGGCACCTTTTGGCGTTTCCATACCGTTCCTGGCATAATATTCTATTTTTCCTCTTTGTGTAATGCTTGTGGCACAGTCAAGAACAAAAGGGAAATCCTCATCGGTGGGCATGGCAAATGTTATGGGATTTGTTCCAAGCATGTTTTCAACTCCGAATGTGGGAGCAATAGATGGCCGCGCATTGGTTCCAGTTATTCCTATCATGTTTTGTTTTGCTGCCATCATGGCATAATACCCTGCTATGCCATAATGGGTTGAATTTCTTGCAGCAACCATTCCCATTCCGTACTTTTTTGCTTTTTCAATTGCCATGTTCATTGATTTATATCCAACTATCATTCCCATTCCATCATGACCGTCAACAACAGATGTAGTTGCAGTTTCCTTTATAACTTCAAATAAGGTTACAGGGCTTTGAATTCCTTCTTTTATTCTGTCTATATATATTGTCTTGAAGCGGTTGCAGCCATGACTTTCAATTCCTCTCCTGTCGCTTTCCATCAGCACATCGGCGCATATTTTTGCTTCATCTGCAGGCACACCTACAGCTTCAAAAGCTCTTTCCATAAAGTTTCCTATGAGTTCCCATGAAACATATGTTATGTTCCCCATACTGCCTCCTCTAATTATTATTTAAAATGTCTTATGTCATATTTACATCAAAAAACCGCGCAGAAAAATTCTGATATTTGCATAGTTTAATTCCGGGCATCCGGTTTAATTAAGATATACTTATATATACCCAAAAATATGACCCGCAAAAAAGTTTTTATGGTTAAGAAAGAACAAATATTTTTTCTGCGTTGTCTTATTTAATCTGTGTGATATAATAAATAAACGGACAAAATGCAGAATAATAATAAAAAACCGGAGATTAAATGGAAAAAATCAATTTCAACCTAGATGATATAAAAAACTGCTCTGCAAATGAATCATCATTCAAAAAAGGAGCAGCCTACTACAGGGAAAACCACGTTGGAAAATTCAGTTCCGAAAGAGTATACAACCAGGAAACAGTGGGATTTTACCTGAAGTATTCCACAAGGGTAAGAGGCACCGGAACTTCTTCCTATGAAACTTCTGTTTCAATTGATAACGAAGGAGACATTGCTGATTTTGCCTGTAATTGTGTTGCATTCAAGGAAAATCACGGTGCGTGCAAACACATTGCAGCAGCCATGATGAAAATTTACTACAGCTACGATTTGAAGACAGTTTCTTCAAGAAATGTTGTATTCAAGGAAAATCAAAATCAGTCACCGGTTCGAAACTACCCTCTTGAAGATTTGATAAAAGTTTACGAGAACAAAATAAAAGAAAGCGTGAAAATTGAACAAAAAGAAGGAACGGTAAGTCTTACGCCAATAATCAACATAACAGGCAAAGATGAAATAGGAATAGAATTCACAATTGGAGATAAGAGACAGTACGTTGTGAAAGATGCCTATGAACTGGCAAGCTGTATAAAACATTCAACACTTGTTTCTTACGGGAAAAACCTGGAGTTCAACCATGAACTGAGCGGTTTTGAAAAAGAGTCTATTCCCCTGGCACTGTTCCTGAGGGATGAAGCAGATACATACACACAGGTTGTAGCCAAGACTGTAAGTGCATACAGTGCCTATACTACAAGCGGTCGTGCCTTTAAAATATTTCCTTATTCATTTGACAGTTTTTTTGACTTGTTCGAAAATAACACTGTTGAATGTCACGGCTACAAGTACGAGTTCAAGGAAATAACATTTGTAAACAAAGACCCCGAGGCTGTTTTTTACATATCCGAAGATCCCTTGACTGGTCAGTACAATCTTACAACAAACCTGTACATATCTTTTATAACAAATTCCAAGGACTTCACATATGTAATAGTTGAAGACAAAATCTACAGATGCTCAAGAGAGTTTGCGGCTGAAGTTCTCCCGGCAGTAAACAAAATAATGATGCAGCCTTTAAAAACAATAGTTCTTGACAAGGACCGCATGGGAAAATTTTGTTCGGCGGTGCTGCCTCAGATTTCAAAACATGCAAATGTGAAAACAGATATAGAATCAACAGAAAAGCTGAACATTATGCCCCTTACTGCAAGCATTTATCTGGACTGCAATAATCAGGGTTTCATATACGCAGGCGTTGTCTTCAATTACGGAGATGTTGATGTTAATCCATTCAGAAAATCTCCCAAGGACAACACCATTGTAAGAAATTTGCTTGAAGAAACAAAAATCCTTGTAGCCATAGAAAATGCAGGATTTGACAAAACAACAGCAAAATACACCATGACTGATGAAGATAAAATTTATGAATTCATAACTTTTGGAGTAAATAACCTGACTGCACTATGTGAAGTTAATATAAGCGATGACTTTAAAAAAATCAACATCAGGTATCCGAAAAGCATGTCCATGGGTGTAAAATTAGTGAGCAATCTCATAGAGCTTGACATAGAAAAGCTTGAATTTGATCCTTCAGAGCTAAAAGACATACTTTCTTCTTATAAGAAAAGGAAAAAATATTTTCGCTTCAAAGACGGATCATTCCTTAACCTAGAAAATGAGTATTTCAGCACCGTAGAAAAACTTGTTGAGGATTTAAATATCACAAACCATGAGCTTGAAACAGGGCACATTGAAATTCCAAAGTATCGTTCGCTGTACCTGGACAGTCTCCTAAAAAACAATTCTTGGGTCACCGCTGAAAAAACACAGAGCTTCAAGGAAATGATTCACAGCATCAATGAATCAGACGATGCTGACTTTGAACTTCCTGACAATCTGAAGCCCATAATGAGAAAATACCAGCTGACAGGCTTCAAGTGGTTAAAATCATTGTCCAGATATTCTCTTGGAGGAATTCTTGCTGATGATATGGGACTGGGAAAAACACTGCAGGTAATAAGTCTTCTTCTTTCAGAAAAAGATCATGCAAAAAAACCATCCATTGTAATATGCCCCACATCTCTGGTGTACAACTGGAAAAGCGAGACAGAAAAATTTTCTCCTGAAATAAGTACTCTTATAATTGCAGGAAATGCTGAACAAAGACTTGAACTCATTAAGAGCATCAGCAATTACGATTTAATATTTACATCTTATGATTTAATAAAAAGAGACATTGAATCATATTCAGATGTTGAATTTAATTACTGCATATTGGATGAAGCACAGTACATTAAAAATTCCACCACTCAAAATGCCAAAGCAGTGAAGCTTTTAAAAAGCGATGTTCGATTTGCTCTCACTGGAACACCTATTGAAAATTCACTGGCTGATTTATGGTCAATATTTGATTTCATAATGCCCGGATTCTTATTGAGCTACAAGAAATTTAAGGATAAATATGAGGTTCCCATTGTAAAGGACATGGATCAGGAAGTATTAAACAGGCTCCACAGGCAAATTCAGCCCTTCATTCTGCGAAGGCTCAAAAAAGATGTGTTAAAGGAGCTTCCGGACAAAATTGAAACATTGGTTTATGCCCACATGGAGTCAACTCAACGCAAACTTTATGAAGCTGAACTCATTAAGCTTAACTTGCAGTTTAAAAATGAAATTGAAGAAAATGGTTTTGAAAGAAGCCAGATTAAAATTCTTTCAATGCTAACAAGGCTGAGGCAGCTATGCTGCGACCCATCTCTTTATTATGAAAATTATAAAGGAGGCAGCACAAAGCTTGACCTATGCATGGAAATTATAAAAAACAGCATGGAAAACGGACACAAAATTTTAATTTTCTCGCAATTTACAACAATGCTTTCAATTATAGAGAAGCACCTGAGGGTAAATTTCATAGATTACTACATGCTTACGGGAGCCACAAAGAGCATGGATAGGCTTGAAATGGCAAACAAGTTCAACCATGATAAAACTCCTGTATTCCTCATAAGCTTAAAGGCAGGCGGTACAGGACTGAACCTAACAGGAGCCGATGTTGTTATTCACTTCGACCCATGGTGGAACATCAGCGCTCAAAATCAAGCTACTGACAGAACACACCGCATAGGCCAGAATAACAAGGTCCAGGTTTTTAAACTCATAGCCAAGGACACCATAGAAGAAAAAATAGAAAAACTTCAGCAAAATAAAAATGATCTGGCTGATTCCGTAATTAAAAAAGGTGAAATATTAATAAATTCACTTTCAAAAGAAGAAATCGACAGCTTGTTCCAGGTGTAAATACAAAAAGGACAATAAATTTGTCCTTTTTTACTGATAATTTTAAATTTCCAAACGTAGGTGCGGGTTACTGCCCGCCTGCGGGAGGACACGAGGTCCTCCCCTACACTATTGAGGAATATATTATCACTTTTTTTATTACATATATGATGTCCAGCCGCCGTCCACTGCTATGCACTGGCCATTTACAAATGAAGCATCATCACTTGCCAAAAATACTGCAACCTTGGCAATTTCCTCAGGTTCACCTGCCCGCGGATTTAAAGCAAGGCCTATTCCTGTACGTTTTGCTCCCTCCATATTGATTTTCTGCATGAATTCACTTGAAGCAATTTCTGTTTTCACTGCTCCCGGACAAATTGCATTGCATCTGATGTTTTTAAGTTCGTACATGTATGCTGTGTTTTTTGTAAGGCCTACAACAGCATGCTTACTTGCAGTGTATGTTGCTCCTGCAATACCGCCTTTTAATCCTCCGATTGATGCAATGTTTATTATAACACCGCCGCCAACTTCCTCAAAATATTTAACTGCTTTTCTCATTGCAAAAAACATTGATTTAACATTTAAATTATATACCTTGTCAAACATTTCCTCACTAGCATCTCCAACACCGCTCATGTCATCCATGATGCCTGCATTGTTTACAAGAATATCAAGTTTTCCGAATACCTTTATTGCTTCATCAATCATTCCTTCTACATTTTCAAGCTTAGCAAGATCCGCTGAAAAAGCAACTACCTTGCCTTCAAACTGTTTTGTTTCTTCCACAAGATCGTTGAGTTTTTCAATTCTTCTTGCAACTGCCAGCACATTTGCACCTTCCTGTGCGAAATAATATGCAATTTGTCTTCCCATTCCTGAGCTTGCTCCTGTTACAACTGCTGTTTTTCCTTTAAGTTTCATAGTACCTCCATTTAATCTGAGTTATTTTAAATACCTTTTCGTGTTTTAACATTTTTTGAATACATCATTTTACAATTTCATAAGGCCAGTCAATGATTCCTCCAAAATCAAGCACATTCTCATAGCCCATTTTTATCAGAGCCTTTGCCGCTGTGGCACTTCTGTTTCCGCTTCTGCAGTACACAAGTATTTTTGCCTTTTTATCCTTTAAAACTTCTTCAGCCTTTGATGATATTTCATCTACCGGCAATAAAACTGCACCCTCTATGTGTCCTTGGTCATATTCATCTTTTGTTCTTACATCCAAAACAATTGATTCTTCATTATCCATAATTTCTTTTGCATCTTTTGGACTGATTTTTACATATTGTATTTTTTCATTCACACTTTCTTCCTCTGATGATGTGTTGGAGCAGCCTGTCAATACTAATGCTAAAATCACTAAGACTGCAGCTGCAATCATTATTTTTTTCATTTAATTCCGCCTCTCATTTGCAATTCATATATTATAGTTACCCAGCAAGTTTTCTTTTAATCAAATTTTATACAATTTAAAAAATAACAGAGGCTTGCATATAGCAAGCCTCTGTTATTTACCCTCCGGAAACTATTTTCAACAGTCTAATATTTTCAAAGCCCTCCAGTATTTTCTCATGAAGCTTATCATGTTGAAACACATTGTTATCCATAAACACTATTGTCATTGTGTCCAGAATTTCGCCAGATTCTTTAATGGCCTCTGCTAGAGTCATGCCCTGGTGGAATTCAATTTCTCTATTGTTAACTGTAATCATCAGAAATCAAACAATACTTCCAGCTCATAATCGTCTATATCAAATTTGGAGCCGGTTGCAACGCTTCTTTCATTGTAGAAAAATTCAGGCAGTCTGTCATCTTCCTTAGTCATTCCTGCCATCTTGTTGTATGCCCTTTCAGTGAGAAGAGTTTTTACACCAAGAGAAGCAATCCTTGTAAAATCAGGCTCTCCTCCATAAAGAGCTGAAACTAATCCTGCTAAGAGAGGCAGATTTGCTGCTGCGTGAGAAAATGCAAACAAACACATCATGCTGTCTGAAAAACAAATAGCAACTTGAAGCTTGTTTGAAGCATATGCCTGAGCAGCTCTTCCTGCATCATCAAAGGCCCTGCCCATTGTAAGTCCTGCTGTATGGTCAGCACCCTGCGGGCATGTTGCATACGTTATTCCTGTACCCTTTGTGTTTCTGGGGTCATATCCAGGCATTGACTGATGTTTTACAACAGGTATTCTCTTGCATCCAAGATGAACTCCAACTGCTTCACATCCGTCTCCCATGATTTTTCCAAACTCCGTTCCTTCTTCAGCTTCCTTTAGAAGAGACAATGCAGCTTCTGCATCGCCCCACTTTATTTTTCCGGTTTCCATACACATGGCAATGGCATTTCCCATTTCAATTGTGTCAACCCCCAGGTTATCACAAATTCTGTCCATTTGGGCAATGGCATCTAAGTCGCTTATGTGACAGTTAGGCCCCATTATTGCAATTGTTTCATATTCAAAACCAGATGTGAGGTATTTTCCATCCTTGTCGTTGTAGCAGTTTGAGCATTGAACAACACATCCCGGCTGGCATGAAATTTTATTTTTTCCTCCCCTGGATGCAAGATTTGTCATAAATTTGGCGGCTCCCACTTCACTGTAGTCAGAAAAAAACTTTCCGGAGAAGTTATCAACAGGTAAAATACCGTTGTTTGCTGTTGCTTCAATGGTTGAAATTGTTCCTATGTTGTGGAAAGGATCCTTTTGAGCCCCAGAAGCCACAAGCCTATTGAACTCTCTTGTAAGTTCTTCAAATTTTTCTTCATCTGCATATTCAACCTTGTATCTTTCGAGGGGATTATCGATTACAATAGCCTTAAGCCTTTTGCTTCCCATGAGGGCTCCCAGTCCTCCTCTTGCAGCAGCACGGCTTGGATGGCCGGAGCTGAATTCAGAAATCTGCAAAGAGGCACTTTTATAAAGTCTTTCACCGGCATTTCCGATGGATATGGTTGCTATTTTGTCGCCGTACTTTTCGCGGATTTTATCTACAAAGTCATAATTGTTTAAGTTTCTGTAGACAGAAGCATCTTCCAGCGAAGCATTTCCATTTTGGTCAACGTAAAGCATCCACAGTCCTTCCTGTTCCGGCAAATCTTTTACAGCAATCATTTTAATTCCCTGTCCTGCCAGCTGATATGCAGCAAAGCCTCCGGAATTGCTTTCCTTGATTCCTCCTGTCAATGGGCTTTTTCCTCCTATTGACAATCGATGAGCAGTTGTAACTTTTGTTCCAGCAAAAATGGACGTGCATACTATGAGTTGATTTTCCCTTCCCAGAGGATTGCAGGTGGGAGGAACATTTTTTATCATGTACTGGGCAATGAGCGACCTTCCCCCAAGCCCGTCAAATTCTTTATCAAAAGGAACTTTACTTACAGACAAATTTTTCATGTCCACTACTAATTTTGACCACATATTACCCTCCTTATTATGCATCGTAAGCTGACTTAAGCATTTCAGCAACTCTTGCAGCAGTTATTCTGTACGGCACCAATGCAAATCCTGTATCTTGTGTCACTAAAGGAGCAACTTTCAAAACATCCTCAAGTGATATTCCAAGTTCTTTGAGATTTGGAATCCCAACAGTCTTTATCAATGCGCGCAGCGCTTTTTTTGCCTCTGCACCAATTTCTTCAGGAGATGCATCTTCTTTAACATCAGCACCCAGACATTCGCATATCATTCTGACTTTTTTATATTCAGTCCTTGATGTGTATTCAATAACTTCCGGCAGTGCTATGGCACAGCCTATTCCGTGAGGAATGTGGAATTTTGCTCCAAGTGTGTGGCCAATGGAATGTCCCAGATGGACAAGACCGTTTGTGAATGCCATTCCGGCAAATGTAGATGCAAGAATCATCTGTTCTCTGGCCTCAATGTTTGAACCATCATGACAAGCAACCGGAAGATACTTTGCGATAGTTCTTATGGCATCTCTTGCAAGAGCATCAGAAAGAGGATTTGCCTGTGCCCCCGTAATGGATTCAACCGCATGAGCAAGAGCATCAACACCCGTTGTTGCGGTCATCTTTGGAGGAAGGCCCATAGTGAGATCCGGATCTACTATGGCAAGCGTTGCAACACATACCGGACTTACGACGCTGTCTTTGTTTCCCCTTGATGTGCATGAAATTACACACATGTTTGTTACTTCGCTTCCTGTTCCGCTAGTAGTTGGTATGAACACCATTGGAACTCCCGGTTTCAAATTCTTCTGAACGCCGAAATATTGCATTATAGGAGGTTCGTTGTTCATCAGTACATTTATTCCCTTTGCCGTATCCATGGAGCTTCCTCCGCCTACAGCCACTATTCCGTCAATCTTTTCACTGCGTGCCATTACAGCTCCTTCTTCAACCATTGTATCAGGAGGATCCGGCAGCACTTTGTCGTAGACAACGATTTCAATACCGGCATTTTTAAGACTTTCAGCTATGGTGTCAGCAATTCCCACATCCTTTAATCCCTTGTCATAAACAAGCAGTACTTTTTTAAGTCCCATTTGCTTAACTTTAAGACCTGTTCGCAAAGCTGCCCCGCTTCCCATTAGGATTGGAACAAAAATTTCATAAGATGTAATCATACTTACTCCTTTCCTTTTACATTATCAGTGTTAATTAATTATAACAATTTTTCATTTACCTTTAAATGTATACACTGTTCAAAAAATCCATGGTTAAGTTGTGCACAATGCACAAAATATAGAATGCTTTAATCAATTTAATGTGCAATTAATCTCAATATGAGGTATAATATGAGAAGAATACGTATTCATGAGGTGTGTTATGCGCTATATTGAAATGATAAAGCTTATACAGGAGCAATTCACTATAGAAAATTCAATTAACTTTTATAATGCAAAAATATCTGATGTAAAGCTCATAGAAAAAGACACACAGTGGGATGAAAAAATTCTGTACGTGGGAACATTAAAAAGATTAAAAATAAAACCCAAAACACCCATAATGCTCATAAGCTGCGACGAAAATCTCGTGCTGCCGGAAGGAAGCAGCATTTCTCACATCAGCAAAAATGATGTAACAGCTGTTTATAACTTTGCAAGAGATTTAATCTTTGAAGAACTTCGCTTTGAAGCAGCACTGTTTGAACTCACTCAGGCAGTCCTTGCCAAAAAAAACCTCACACATTTAATGAACATGGCAGCAGACTTACTGGGAAACGCCATTATACTGACTGATGGAGCAAAAAAAGTTCTGGCTCATGCAACAAAATATGAAATAATGGACCCTTTGTGGGCTGAAAATGTAGAGAGAGGTTTTCTTTCATACGAATTCATGCAAAAAGTAAGGATTAACAAGCAAATGAAGGAATGGGACAAACAAGGAAGAGACTCCCAGCTTATTGTTCTGCCCGGAGACAAACAGCCTAAGCTGGTTGCACGCATCATTTCAGAAGGACACATAACAGGTTCATTAATAATGATTGAACATCATACAAAAATAAAGACTCTTCATTACAAAGTTCTTCCTCTTGTTGGAGAAATATTGTTTGAATCCTTCAGCTACGACTCATCAAAGGGAATGTACAATTCTCTTCACAGCTCAATACTTTACAACATGCTTGATGAAAGAGAAATAAACAAATCTGAAATGCTGAACATGTCAAAGGTAAGTTTTCCAAAAACAATGCAGGTTATTGTTGCCCAGTTTTCATTCAACAACAAAAACCGTTACCTGAAATTTACTTTGCGAACTGACTTTGAGCGGTTGTTTCCGGATGGGTTTTCAGTGTTGTACAAAAGTTACATAGGTGTCCTGGTGCATGATGTTTCATACGAACAAAAAGAAAGGTTGAAAGTTCTGGCCTCAGAGGAAAATATAAATGTGGGTATTTCATGGAAATTTGAAGACATCAACCAGTTCAGCAGACATTTTTACCAGGCTGTCACCTGCATAAAGCAGTCCCGTTATTTCAACACTGGCATCCATGTTCACGACTACACTGATTTTTCCTGTTATGACATGCTGCTTAATTGTTCGGGAGAAACAATGCTTGAAAACTATTGTCACCCGGCATTAAAAATAATTTACAATTATGATATCGGACTTCACGAAACACTAAAAAAATACCTGGAGTGCAGTAAAAATGCAACTCTTGCTGCAGAACAGCTTTTCATACACAGAAACACACTTAATTACAGAATAAAAAAAATAGAGGAACTCACAGGGCTTGACCTAGACAATCACAATGTTGTACAGTGCCTGATGGATTCCTTCAGAATAGAAAGTTTAATTAATCTCAAAAAAGGAAAGTAATTATTTTTTCCTTACTTCCTTCAATGCCTTTATCCTCTTAATGTCATAAAAAAAGTTGCACATGAGCCCTGCTGTGGTTTTTTGTGCCATAACAAGTATGTTTGATGTTATTTTGAAAAACCTGAGATGTTCGTTTGTAATATCCGTGTACATGTTGTATGTTGCAACAGCATTTTTGCTGTTCAGCTCAACATAAGCAGTAATTGAATCAAGATATATGCCAGAATCATACACTTTGAACTTCTTATGAACATTGTGCATTTTTATAACCCAGTTTTCATACCTTCTGTGGCTGTTCAAAAGCTCTACATTTGCATGCTGGGGAATGGTCAAATCCTGTATCAAATGACATGCGGCTCCCAGATAAAACATGGATGTTTTTATATCACCAGAAAAATACTCCATAAGTGCCCTCTTGTAATATGCAATGCACTCTCTTTTAGCGTTGCTGCTGCCGTACATCCCTTTTTTTGTATTTGGATTGTAAAAATGATTGCTGCTTTTAAAATCCTGATCTGCCCAAACCGCACCATCATTTATATCTTCAATATAGCTGGACATGATGTTGTAGACCTCAGTATACCCGTCATTTTTCAAAATGAAAAGTGACTGGTTGTTAATGAACTTGTGCACTATGCACTCTGTCTTAATTATTTTCTTCTTGAAAGGATTCACTGCCCTGGTTAATTTTTTGTAAATATATGAATATGATCTTTCAATTGCACTCATTTAGTTACCTTCTATTTTGTATTTATGAATATTTTGTTCATGTTTTTATGTATTATCCATGATTTTTAATATGAAAAACATGTTGTAAAATTAAGTAATTGTTTGACTTAATTTTATTCATAAACTAAAATATGATTAAGGATGTTTTGAAAATTTAATCATGCTGGTGAGGAGGTCATAAAATGAAAAAATTAATTAAAAGAGCTTTGAATTCCGCTAAAGAATATTCCGTATGGGATTTCGGCATTTTGAAAGTGTCCCTAATTTGCTTGGGAATTCTCTTAGGAGCATACTTTTCAGATTTTTTTCTGTCAAAAATTGTGTTTGTATGGATATTGTACCTGGCCACATTTGCTTTGATTTTATATAAGACTTTCATTAAATATTAAGTTTTATTGCAGTGTCTGCAATACCCACCCGCAGAAAATCAGCAGACTCATACATCAAAGGCATTCTTCAACAAGAATGCCTCTTATTTTTATGTTTATTCATTATGAGCAGCAACAAATGGGTTTTTCTTTATTGCCAGCGCATATAAAAACGGATACTCGTCATGAAGGTAGCTCATATAATTAATCCATTCCACAACAATTGCTTTATATGCACGCAAAATATCATTGGAAAGATGGTCAATGTCATTTTTGTCTAGGCTATCAAAGTCTCCTCTTGTCTGAAGCTCATCTGCCACATGAAACACGGCCCACAGCATGTCTGTGAATGAATCGTGCTCCAGCAAATTAGGATTTGCCAACATGTTCAATGTATAATCCTTATACTTTCTGAGTATTGAATATAGTTCATTAAGTTTTGCAGGATCCGCATAAATATCAAATTTGAATTCCTTAACTGATTTTTTAAGTTTGTAATCATTTTTCTTGTTCAATTCGTTAGCTTTTATATGTCTGCAAAATTCATCATTGTTGCGGTTGAACTGAGAAATTGTTGAAATGACAGATATGCCTGCTTCTACAAAAAATGTGCTTATTATTACATTAATCTTTTTTATTTTCTTGCGGGTTTCCATTACATTTAAAAACCTGTTAATAATCAATGTCACCATCACAACCTGTATGGGCACAAAGGCCAGGTCCTGCAGCAAGTAAAATATAGTGTTTTCTGTTTGATGAAATATGAGATACTGAACATAATAAATTGCTGCAGACAGTATTGTAAGCAAGACAATCAATATGATGTTATTTTTATATCCTATATTAATCTCCTCCTTTTATATTTTTCAGTACCAATATTATTTAAGTTCCGGAACAATGTTTGGAGGAACCTCTCCAACAAGTGCCTTCACCATGTTTTCTGCTGCTAGCATGGCCATGTCACATCTTGTTTTTTCTGTTGCAGAGCCAACGTGTGGAAGCAATACTACGTTTGATAGCTCAAGAAGAGGATTATGTTTGTCTAATGGCTCCTGCTCATAGACGTCAAGCCCTGCTGCCAAAATACTGCCTTTTGTCAGTGCTTTTATGAGAGCTTTTTCATTAACTGTTGCTCCTCTTGAAGCATTTATAAAAATTGCATCTTTTTTCATGAGATTGAACTGTGGTTCATCAATCAAATGATATGTTTCATCATTTAAAGGAACCATTACAAGTATATAGTCGCTGTTTGCCAGCACATAATCAAATTCAGCGTATTTTACTCCAAGATTTTTTTCTGCATCGTATTTCCTGGTTCTGTTGTAGTACAAAACTTCCATATCAAAGCCGTACTTTGCTCTTTTGGCAACATCTTGGCCTATTCTTCCCATTCCTATAATGCCAAGTGTTGTGTGGTGGACGTCCTTGCCGAATACTGAGGGGTGATCTATTACATCCCAGTTTCCACCCTTCACGTACCTGTCAAGCTGTGGAACCTTCCTTGCTGCAGATAGGATCAATGCAAAAATCAAATCCGCCACTGTGTCGTTTAATACTCCTGGTGTATGAGTTCCTATGACGTTTCTCTTTTTCATAGCATCTGTGTCAAAATTGTTGTAGCCCACTGAAATATTGCTTACAACCTTGAGATTTGGAGCAGATTTTAGCAATTCATCGTCAATTTTAATGCCTGACTGAAGAAATCCTTCCTTGTCACATAGCTTTTCTAAAAGAAATTTTTCCTGATTTTCTTCAGGACAATAGTTTTCATAATCACAGTATTTTCCAATATATTCTTCAACATATGAAGGTATTTTTTTTGCTATTAATACTTTAGGCTTATTCATGTTGCCTCCTGTTAGTTATTTTTCATTGTAATTAACCAATTATAACATTTAATGCATCTGTTTACAACAAAAGTGATTGCTTCATTTTTCCAAAAAATAACATTGTTCCGCCATAATTTCGACACATTTTAAGTTTATACTTATTTTAAAAGGAGGTAATTATTATGATGTTTATCTGGATAATTATAGTGTTGTTAGTTTATCACATGTACAAAAATAATGAAACACTCAGCATAAATACAAGAAAACAGGACAGTTCCATGGAAGTATTGAAACAAAGATATGTTAAGGGTGAAATAAATGATGATGATTTTGAAAGAATGAAAAAAATCTTGCAGGAATAGAGGTGCGCTATGTTTTATAGAGGATTCAGAGGATTTGGAAGCTGCTTTGGATTAGGCAGCGGATTTTACGGCGGATGGTTCATGCCATTAATTATGGGTGTTATTTTGATAGTAACATTAGTTGCAGTTATATTCATAATGAAAAAATCAAGACATACATCAATGAAAAATACCTACAATGCTTCTATTGAAGAATTAAAAATTGAATTTGCAAAGGGTAAGCTGACAGAAGAGGAATATCTGAGGAAGAAAAAAATATTAAGCGATTAAAAGTTAAATTCCATGACAAAATTCAAAATGTAGATGGTTTGTACTCTAACACGGGAGGACACGAGATCCTCCCCTACGTGTTGTCCATTCAACAACAACAACAACAACAACAACTAAAATGTAAAGTTTTTCAATTTATGTTGTTATAGTTTTTTTATTTCTATTTGCGATTTGAACACTGTCATGTTGGTTTTTTCATTTATGCCTTCTATGTAAATGATGTTTTGTCCGGCATCTGACATGTCAGTGTACAATTCAATTGTTTCACCCGGCAATGCTTCATGGACATAATCAACCTCAATAGATTGAACTTGATAGTCCTTGTGTTCATCCAGACTGAAGCAATCCATTATGTAATCCACATACTTTGAGTTGTTCAGATGTTCGTTTATGTCAATATCACTGTATCTTACAGCTTTTTTGTATGATAATTTAAGCTGATTGTTTGATTGGATTTTTCCAAGTTCACAGTTTATTGCTTTTTCTCTTCCCAAATAAGGAAATTTCGCATCAAGCGTACTACTTCTTCTCAATCTCCTGTTTTCTACGTCAATGATGACCCATGATGTCAATGCACGTGCTATAATAATTCCTTCCACATCCCGTACGATGAAATTTCTTTCAAACTCAATTTTTCCTGGCTGTTCAGGCCATGTTTCTATAAATATTTCTTCTTTCATTTTGGGGTATCTTTCAACTTCAACTCTTGAGCGTATGAGCACCCATATAACTCCATGCTTTTGAATGCTGCTTCTTCCAACTCCCAAGATTTGTCCATGTTCTGTTGCCATTTCCTGAAAATAAGAAAATAATGCGCTTAATTTTACCCTCTGGCTGAAGTCTGAATCCCTTGACTGCACTGTTATACTTTTTTTGTAAACTGATTCCAATTTTCTGCTCCTGTTCTTTAAATAAATTTACAACTGAGATATATAAACATCATTGCTTTTCAACTGAATTACCGATTCTTGATTTTTCATTGATGCTGAAAAAAAACATGGCTGCACTGCATACAAGTGCTATGAAAAATGTCAGTGCCCACACATTTTTTATGGGGTTATGGAGAAGATATTTTCCCATAATTGTAGGGCCCATAGCCTGGCCTGTTCCTGAAATTATCCAGTACAATGAGTTGAACCTTGCCCTGTGGGATTTTGGAGAATTGTTGGCAATATATACACCCACATTTGTAACGTTCAATATTTCTCCTATTGTCCAGAGAACAGTGGACAATACCATCATTCCCAACGATGACACATAATAAAGCATTCCGAGTCCCACAGCCCAGAACACAGCGGACATAGCTACATTTGTTGAAGCCTCGAACATTTTAGTTTTGCCTATAATGAATATGGTCATCAATACAACAACCGCTCCATTTGTGCTCATGAGCATGCCAAAAACCCTGGCTCCGTCATTTGCTCCAAACAGCTCGTTGGCGTAAAGAGGAAGGGAGAAATGAACCTGTGAATAGGAAAATGATAAGAACATTGAAATTATTCCGAAAACCAATATTTGAGGTCTTCTAAAAAGAACCTGCAATGATGAACCTTCCTCTGCACGCTCTAAGTCTTCTGATTTGACTTCTTCCTCAATATCATACTCCGGTCTTGTTTCCGGAACATTAAGAAATATGACTATGACCGATACTATTGTAGTTACAGCATCCCCTATAAACAAAAGCGGAAGATAACTTTTGTATAAAAATCCTGCAATCAAAGGTCCTACTGCAAAGCCAATGTTTGTTCCAAGATAAAGAAGCGAAAATGCACCCTGTCTGTTGCTTTTCACTGACAAGTCAGCCGCCATTGCACTGCTTGCAGGCTGCGCTGCGCTGGAAAAAAACGAGGCCGCCAAAAGCAGGTAAGGAATTGTCATTGACATTTGAAGAAATCCACAAGCAAGATAGCTTAAAGCCTGAAAAAGAGTTAACAGGCACAATGTGTTTTTCCTGTTAAAACGGTCTGATAAATATCCCCCTATCATAGACGCAGGTACGAACACTGCAGTTGACATAGTGACAAATATACCGGCCTCAGCGGTTGAAAGGCCTATTTTATCAGTTAAGAGCAATGTTATAAGCGGACCCACAAACGCTCCCACAGAATTTATGATTCTTGACAAAAATATGAAATAAATTGACCTTGGTAAACCCCTGTAATCATTAAAATAATCCCTAAAATGTTGCAAAATTTTCATCCCCCCTGACTTTTACGATTCCAAATACAATTATGGTACTCTTTTGATTTAAAGTCAATATATGTCTTTCATCCATAAAATATATTTCAAAAAAATAAAAAATATATGTTTAAAGAAATATATTACGGGTATATATATACTACCACTAGCAGCCAAATAAAAGAAGATGTTTAAGAATTCCGATTCATAAGAAAAAGATATTAAACTGATTATTTGGAAGTAAGTGTTATTATATAGACATAAGAAAGGAAATTACATGACAAAAGACAAAAATAAACAGCACCCGTTTTCATATAGACAATGAAAATTACGGGTGCTGTTTATTTGAGATTCTTCCAGCAAGCTCTCAGAATGACAACGACAAATACACTTTGTCATCAACCTAAATTATATAATATTTTATAAAAAATCTTTTAATATATGTTTAAAGAAATAAATCTGTGGTATATATACAATACAACTAGTTTCTCAGATTAAACTGAAACAGTAAATATTACCTTGAAGAAATTGATTTTCAAATTTTAAACCGGCAACATAAAATTGCAGGATTTAAAATTACAATTGAATATGAAAATCTAAAAAATGAAGCACTTGGATGAGTGCTTAGAAGTTAAATCTCAAAAGTATTATAAAGAGATTTAGAATGGTAAGATAATAAAAGGTCAATTTATCAAGGATAAAAAATATTTGTTGAATCAGTGAAGATCATGAAGCAAAAGTTGGGTTAGTAGACCAGGAAAGGCGTGAGTCCACCATAAAAGAAACCGAAAACATAAAATAAGTAGCACTCAATTGTAGAAACATTAGATTGGGTGCTATTTATTATTATCTCACATAACTGTGTACCGACGGCAGAAGCGTGTTAACTCCTATGTAAGTAAAAATTACGCATATGAATCCCACAATGGCAAACAATGCAGCATTTTTTCCTTTCCATCCCTTCATGAGCCTAACATGTAGATATGCTGAATAAATAATCCATGTTATCAGTGACCATGTTTCTTTGGGATCCCATGCCCAGTACCTGCTCCATGCCCTTTCAGCCCATATGGCCCCGGTTATTATAACAAGTGTCAAAAATAAGTAACCGAATGTTATAACCCTGTATGTCAAGAAATCAAGCTTCTGAAGACTTGGTATCTGTTTTTCGTAAAAATCTCCCTTAAAATAACTTTTCAACATGTACATACAGGAAAGAGCAAATGAAACGCCAAAGGAACCGTAGCTTATTACTGCAGTAGAAACATGGATTGTAAGCCATGAACTTTGAAGGGCCGGCATCAGCGGTCTGATGTCCTTGCTCTGCATTGCAGCATAGCCCATGATTATGAACACCACAGGCAGAACAAATGCTCCAAGTGCCTTGAAGCTGTACCTTCTTTCTACAACTATGAAACACAGTGAAATTCCCCATGCAAAACTGACAGCAAATTCGTATTGATTTGTAAGAGGAACTCTTCCAGCCCCTACTCCCCTTGTAATAAATGATGCAGTGTGAAAAGCAAAGCCAATGAGAAGAAGCACGCTTGCCCATCGCCCAAGTACGTCCTTTTTCGAGACAAAGAATATAAAATACAGAATCATTGATATGACATAAGTTATTGTTGTTATAGTAAAAAAAATATTTTCTATTGAAGAATATCTATTCAAGTCCATTTGATTGTTCCCCCCTTTTGAAATCATCATATTTAAGCAAAAGCTTTATCTTTATCATTTCGTTGTTTTTTTTGGAACATATGTAAAAAAGAGCTGTCTCCTTAGTTTTTACTGCATACAGAGTTACGGGAACAAGGTAAAATGTTACCATTATTCCAGCTATTAATATCAATGCACCTAAAAATGCAAATGGCGTAAACAGGTCCTTCCTTATGTTTATAAGAGTAAATTCCTGAGGTCTTTCAACTGTGAAACTGAACTCTCGGTAAATTATGCTGCTGTTGCAGGGAACAACATTCATGTCTGCCATGTATCCTTCATAAAAAACAGCATAAAGCATGTATGGATTGTTAAAATAAGGTGTTATAGTTTTGGGCCCTTCTCCCGTCATCTCCATGTCCGGATAAAAGTTCATAAACTGCACTGCAAACTTTTTGCCGTCACTTACATAGACTTCCGACTGGTAGAAAACATCATCATGAATTTTTTCCTCTCCTTCATATACCTTTAGGTTCACAGCATATCCCATGCTGTTTTGATAAAAACTGTAGTGGTTGTAACGAAGAGGTGAATTTACAGAAACATCTCCGCTTTTTAACACCTCTTGTTTGTTATTTATAATGTCTATGTTTGTAATGTACTGTTCTGCTGTAAAGTCATCTCTGAACTTTACATCAAATGAATTTATTTTCATGAACAAATCTGTGTTTTCAAGCTGACCCATTGTTCCCGGCACTCCGTATAGATTTGTCTCATATGCAAATCTGTTTCCAAGAGCAAAGAAAACTATAATCAGCAATATTCCAAGATGAAGCATCCAGGAGCCCATGTATCCAATGTTGTTTTTCCTTGAAGCATATATATTTTCATCGATTTCTTTAAGTTTTTTAAATCCCATATGGGCAGAAAGATTTTCTATAACACCTTCAGCCTCAACTTCAAACAAAAGATTTTTTTCTATAAGTGCACCTCTTCCATCAGGAACAGACTTCATATGCCTGACAACGCTTGGAAGTCTTGTTATTATGCACGTTGTTAGATTAATTATCAAGAGTGTTACAATAAATGCATACCACCATGAGTAATACACATTGTCAAGTTCAAGAAGCTGCAACAGATTATTAAATTTTGAGCCGTAATTTTGCGCATAAAACTGTACGCTTTCGTTTTGTGGTATCATTGTTCCTGCAACAGATGTAACCCCAAGCATTACCAGCAAAATTACTCCCAATTTCATTGACTTGATTATACTTAAAATTTTATTGATTTTTCTCAAGTTAATCTCCTTATATTAAAGGAGCTATAATAATAGCTCCAATGTTGATAACAAGGTAATTTTCGACGTTGTCATTCTGAGGGCGCAGCCTGAAGAATCTCCTGTTTTCAAAAAAGATAAGATCCTTCACTATCGTTCAGGATGACAGCGTCAGGGTTTATCAATAGCTCCCTTATATTTACTTCAACAGTTCTAATCCTTCCAGGGCCAGCTGGTTTGCTTCATCAAGAAGCTTGTGTGCAAGCTCCTGATTGTGGAACCCCTCGCCGTTTTCAACAAACACAAAATCCCATTTAAACTGTGCTTCCCTGTGAAGCTTTCTTACAGCATCAAGTTCTTCCTCTGACTTTGTTCCTTCCTTAACCACTTTACTAAGTTCTTCTATAAGCTTTGTGATATTGTCTGCAACAGCCAGAGTTTTATCATAAACAGGCTTTTGAATAGCTTCAACCTTGGCAGTCAGACTTTCCTTTGATTCACCAGCGTGACACTTTATGCATGTATCTTCCATGCTTGTGAGAAGAGGGCTGGTCCACTGATGAGATTTTACAGTTTCTCCGTTTTCTTCTGTTTCTTCCATGTGACAATCCACGCACGAAAGATTTCCGTGTATACCTGTCTGGTATGTTTCAAATTCCGGATGCTGCGCTTTCAAAAGAGGTGTACCTGTCTGGGGATGAACCCAGTCGGAATACCCACGTTCATCGTAATATGCAATCATGCTGTCGGCATCAAGTCCGTTGTTCCAAGGCAGCGTAATTGCTATGGTTTCAGGGTCCTGATAATATTCAACATGGCACTGTGCACAGACAAGCGTTGTATCCTTATACTCTCTGTCAACATTTTCCAGCTTGTCAGTCAAATGTGTGAGAGTGAGGTTTATTACACCCGGCTCCTCCATATGGCAGTCATAGCACGTTATGCTGTTTGTCATATACTTTGATGCTTCCTCAAAGTCCATTGAGTTGAATTCTACACCTTGGCTGTTAAGCTGTGCAACAAAATCAGGTGTCTTGCATGCAAAGCAGCTTGCTCCCTTTTTAGGCCTGTCAGTTTCGAGAACATCCTCTAATGTGTAGACGTGCCCTCTGGCTCTGTCATATTGTTTTGAAAATCCGTATCCCTCATAAAAGAGACTTAAAAACTGGTATTTTTCCAGATAAGAATAAGGTTCGCTTCCGCCGTATTTTGTTGCTGTCATTTCAGCATTTTTTTCGAAGGATGCGACAATTGACGGATATTTTTCTGCCCAAGCCTGTGGAGGTACTATACCTTCCGGCTCAGCAGGGTTATCCTTTGATGTGCATGCAGACAAGGACAACACTGCAACAGCAAATGCAACTACTAAAATTGTCCTACCAAATTTTTTCATATATTACCTCCATAATGCCTTGTTAGATTATGTAAGTAAAGAATTATTTATGCAAGTTAATATTAGCAAATTATAATAATATTGTCAATTTAAATAGAATTATGTGACGTTTATTAAAATACCTTTAATAACCTGTTATATTTAGTTGCATATAAAACAATTGCAAAATTGTGCTTAGATTTTTTTATTTGTGGTATATTAATCATATAAATATAAATTCTTTATATTATTAAATGATTAATTATCATAAAGGAGGAATTATGAATAAAATACTTGTTCCGGTTGATGGGTCCGCAGCTTCTGAAAAAGCTGCAATAAAGGCAGTCCATATTGCAAGAAAGTATGGAGGCGATATTGTGTTTTTAAGCGTGGCAGATGTGAGAGGAAAATTCGCCTACATGGGAGACGGTGTTGTTACCCTTCCTGTAAACCACGCTCAGATTTCAGCAATGCTTTTGGAAAACCAAACAAAGATGCTTGATGTATTTGAGGGAATTGTCAATACAGAAGGCGTCAAAGTTGAAAAAAAGGTTCTTGCAGGCGTTCCATATGAAGAAATAATAAAATATGCCGATGAAAATAAAACAGATTTGATCATAATGAGCAGAAGAGGTTATTCAAAAGTAAGAAGATTCTTTGTGGGCTCCATAACTCAAAGAGTCATAGCAGATGCCCCATGTCCTGTATTGGTAATTAACGAGGATGATCAGTAGCTATGTCTTAATGTTGCAATGCAGCATTATTAAAATAAAAAAGGGACTTTTACATTAGCATTCATGTCATCCTGAGCTAGCGAAGGATCTCATATTTTGAAGTTATGAGATTCTTCGGCTAAAGCCCTCAGAATGACGAGAATAAACACTAATGTAACAGCCCCTTTTACTTGACAAAGGGACGCATGACAAGGGGACGGGGTTCTTGTCATCCGGGGTTTGTCATCTCTTATTTTATTTTTCTCTCATATAATCTTCCGTCATATAACTTGATTTCAATAGGAAGTCTGCTGATGAAACATTCATTGCAACCGGTATGTCGTACAATACAGCAATTCTTAAGAGTGCTTTTACATCTGGATCATGGGGCTGAGAAGAAAGAGGATCCCAGAAGAAAATCATAAAATCTATCTTTCCGTCAACTATGGCAGCACCTATCTGCTGATCTCCTCCATAAGGGCCGCTCTCAAATGCTCTTACAGGCAGAGATGTTTCTTCTATAATCATACGTGCAGTTGTTCCCGTGCCGCAGAGAAAATGTGTTGAAAGAAAATCCTTGTTTTCCTTTATCCAGTTAATAAGCTGTACCTTCTTGTTGTCATGAGCTATAAGTGCTATGTGCTTTTGTTTTTTTATATCATTTAATTTCCTCATGTTTACTCCCTTATTGTTTTCATCACTGTCATTCTATATAATTATTATGTCTTAGTCAAGGATAAACATAAAAAGCATCCGATTATGCGGATGCTTTTTTGCGGGAGAATTACAATGTATTAAACAAACATAGGTACTACGAGCAGTCCTAAGACTGTTGCTATGCACCAGAACAGCCATATAAATGCCATGTAACCCCAAACGTCCTTCAGTTTCATTCCAACAACTGACAATGCTGGAATTACATATAAAGGCTGAAGCAGGTTTGTTGCTTCATCACCATATACGAAGGCATTGACAACATGAGGAACATTTGCATTAAGTCTCAAAGCTGCATCCATGATTATTGGTCCCTGAACAATCCATTGTCCACCCTGAGATGGTATGAACAGATTTACTACTGAGGCAGATAAGTAAGAAAATACAGGCAATGTATAAGCTGTTGCCAGCTGGCATAGACCGCCAACTATTATCTGTCCAAGACCTGAATCAGCCATCATTCCAGAAATTCCTCCATAGAATGGGAACTGAATCATAACGTCTGTTGCAAGACTTAAGTTATCTCTGTATGCATTTATGAATTTTGATGGTGTGTTGTAAAGCAAAAAGTTTGCAGTAAGGAATATGAATATTACAAAGTTAAGACTTAATGAACCAAGGAATCCATTTTTCATGAATGTGAAAACTATATTTACAAGTCCAGCTATACCTATCAGTGTCATTATTACTCTGCTTCCGTTCATCTTGTCAGCAAATGTATTTTTTGGTTCTTCAATTTCAACTTCATCGTCATCATCTGCGGCCTGATATTCCACGACTTCACTTTTTGGCGGCATTGTTTTTAATGTAAGGATTATTGTTCCTACTGCAAGTATAATCCAAACTATTACGTTCATTGGATTGTATGTAGTAACGCTTTGAGTGAGAACTCCTATTTTGTCCACCAGGAAGTGGTCCTTTCCTGCAAGCAAAGCGTATACTGATGCGCTTGGTCCAAGGCACTGGCCCAGACACATTGTTGAATATCCTGCTGCTATAAGCATTGGAAAATGCAGCCCTTTAACATTTTTGGTAAGCTGCATTGCCAATATTGGGGTAACTATTGTACAAAAAGCCCAGTTCAGAAAACTTGATGCGTATCCGAATGCCATCAGCAATATAACTGCTGCTGTTGGAGTGCTGACTAATTTTGCAAATTTTTTAAGTCCACTTTTAACTTGTCTCGATCTTGCTGTAACTGCACATGTTACAACCATAAATGACATCTGGAATGCAAATGCAATCTGTGACCAAATTCCGTTATACCATGAAGTAAGCATTCCCATTACGCCGTAATCAGTAAATATAACTCCTGCTGCAAATACCAGTATTGTTAATATAAGACAAAAAACCAACGGGTCAGGTATGATATTTTCTGCTGCAAAATTAAATTTCTTGCTGAATCTCCACAAAAACGATCCTCTATCTAATGTTTGAGAACTTTCTTTTGACATGTTTTTCTCCTTATCAAATATAATTTTTTGATGTTTTTAATTGAATTATCAATTTCTTATTAAAATCATTCTTTATGTCGCTGATTTTGTCAGCAGGATACTCGAAAAATCCTTCGCCGGATTTAAGGCCCAGTTTCCCTTCTGAAACCTTCTGCCTCAATATAGGATTTGCTTCTTTTCTGTTGTCCATAACAGACAAAAGATTGTCTCCCACTGTGCACCAGATATCAAGTCCGCCCATATCTGCAACTTCCAGCTGTCCTGTAGTAGCATACCTAAAAGCCGGTCCGAACTTCAGCGCCTTGTCAATGTCTTCAGGCAGGGCGACACCCATCTCAATAAGTGAGAACACTTCACGGGCAACGCCCTGCTGTATTCTGTTTGCCACGAGACCCGGAACATCTTTTAAAACTTTTACCGTTTGTTTGCCTACATTGTTGTACAGTTTTTCAACCTCTTTGAACGTTTCTTCCTTCATGTTTCCAAAGAATGAAAGCTCTGCAATCGGCATGAGATGAGCCGGATTGTACCAGTGGCAAACCATCATTTTTTCTTTTCTGTCTTCTGATACTGTCTTCATCATTTCATTTAAAGCAAGACTTGATGTATTGCTTGCAAAAATTGTTTCTTTTTTGCAGTATCCGTCAATTTCCTTGAAAAGGCTCTGTTTAAGCTCTATGATTTCCGGTGTTGCTTCTATGACATAATCAACATCTTCAACAGCTGACTTCAAATCATCATACAATGTAATATTGTCGAGGATTCCATTAACTTCAGATTTTTCAATGAGTCCGTTTTCAGCTGCAAAATCCAGTTCAGCTCTTATTATGTCTTTTACCGAATTTCTCATTTTTTCACTTGTTTCAAATAAATTGACAGGGTATCCGAACATGGCGAATGTTTCAGCAATGCCATGCCCCATGGTTCCTGCACCAAGTACAGCTATTTTTTTTATCATTTATATGCCTCTCTTTTTGCTCAATTATTGCTACCCTTTATTTTCCCTAAACTTATTATATTACTTCTTAAGTCCCAGTATTTCTCTTGCTTCGTCCGGTGTTGCAACTTCATTGCCTGATTCTCTGATGATGTTTGCTGCTCTTGTTACAAACTGAGCATTAGAATCTGCAAGCACTTTTGGAGCAAACAGAACGTTGTCTTCCATTCCTACACGAACATGTCCGCCCATTGCTATGGCAGCAAGCATTATGGGCACATGTCCTTTTCCTATGCCAAGAGCTGACCATGTTGATCCTTCAGGAATCAAATTTTTAAGATACACAAGGTTTTCAACTGTAGCAGCTGTTCCTCCTGCTGCTCCAAGCACAAACTGATAATGAAGCGGTGCTTTTAATACTCCTTGCTTAAGGTAGTAAAGTGAATTGTAGATCATGCCTGCATCAAAAATTTCTATTTCAGGTTTTACGCCGTTTTCCTGCATTGTCATTCCAAGTTCCTCCAGGAACTTAGGATGGTTTATGAACAGGCTGTTGTTCATCCAGTTCATAGAACCGCAGTCATAAGAAGCAAGTTCAGGCTTTATTGCCTTTAAATGAGCTTGTCTTGTTTCATCAGTTGCGTTTAAGTCCCCTGATGTTGTGAGATTTAATACTATGTCGCATTTTTCTCTTATGAGTTTCACTGTTTCCTGGAATTTTTCCTTACTCATTGTTCCTTTGCCTGCATCATCTCTCATGTGAAGATGTGCAACAGCAGCCCCTGCTTTGTAGCATTCATAAACATCTTCGGCAATTTCTTTTGGTGTCATTGGCAAGTTAGGGTTGTTTTCCTTTGTTGGCCAGGCTCCTGTTGGAGCAACCGTAATAATAGTCTTCATTAATTCCTCCTTGATTTGTTTGACTATATATAAAGCAAGAGTCGTGCCAACATTTTAACATTCTTATTAATCATTGAAATTACAACAATTAAGAACATTACTTCACACAGTCTTTTTATATCGCAAACTTATAACTAAAGTTATAATATAATTTAAATTATTTTCATAAAATTCAAATATCTAAAATTCACGCTGCCTTTGCAACGTTTTCCATTAAAATAAAACTATAACAAAAGTTATATCATCAATAACTTTTGTTATAGCCTCCTCTGACAAACTTATTCTTTTAATAATTTCATTAATTATTTAATTAACATTTATGTTCAATACTTTGCACTTTTTCCACAGAGCCGGCTGACTAAGGCCAAGAAATGCTGCAGCCTTGTTTACAGATCCGCATTCCTTGATCACATCTTCTATTATTTCTCGTTCCAGACTGCGGACTGCTTCCTTAAGATTTGTTTTTCCGTCTTTGTTTTTAGTTATATATTGCTTGACATCATTTTTCTCGATATCCAGCAGCGATGCCAGACTGTCAGACCTGATTAAACCGTCCTTGTTTATGACAACCAGTCTCTCAATTAAATTTTCCAATTCTCTTATGTTTCCAGGCCATTTGTACATTTCCAGAAGCTTCATGGCATCTTCTTCAAGTTCAGTGGATTTGTTGTATTTTTTGTTGTACTTGCTTAAAAATTCATTGGAAAGGCTTTGTATTTCCTCTTTTCTTTCTCTAAGAGGCTTAAGTTTTATGGGAACTACATTAAGTCTGTAGAACAAATCTTCCCTGAACTTTCCTGCTTTTATTTCTTCATGTAAATCCCTGTTTGTTGAAGCAATCACCCTTATATCAAGCTTGATTGGGCTGTTGCCACCGATTCTTACAATTTCTCTGCCCTGAAGAACTCTCAAAAGCTTTGACTGTAGCTTCATGCTCATTTCGCCTATTTCATCAAGAAGTATGGTTCCTTCGTTTGCCAGTTCAAACATTCCCATTTTACCTGTTTTTCTGGCACCGGTAAATGCTCCTCCCTCATATCCAAAAAGCTCTGACTCCAGAAGTTCTCCAGGTATGGCTGCACAATTTACTTTTATAAGGGGCTTGTTTTTTCTCAAGCTCCTTGAATAAATTTCATCCACTATTACTTCCTTGCCGGTGCCTGATTCTCCAGTTATGAGTACGGTAACATCTGTAGGGGCTATCATGTTCACCATATCCATGACCGCCTTCATGCTTTCGCCTTCATGAACTATTTTTATTTTAGAAGTTTGCTGCTTTCTTAAGAATTCTATTTCCTGATTTGCTCTTTGCTTGTCATTTTGAAGCTCTGCATTTTTAAGCTCCAGTTCCTTGAGGTCGCTTATGTCTCTGTTGTTTATTACAACAAGCTTGACTTCCCCATGTTCATCAAATATTGGAGAGCCTGTAACAAGAAGATCCTTGCCGTTAACAAGGCTTTTACCAAGAGAGTTGACCATTTCTTTTCTCTTTATTACCTCCATTGTTACAGCACCCTTGTACAATTTGCCTTCACGGGAAATGTCAAGCACATTTCTCCCTATAACCTCATCCTTCGTTATTCCCGTAAATCGGGAATAGGCATCATTGACAAAAATTGTCCTTCCTGTTCCGTCTGATATGTAAATTCCATCATATAAATGGTCGCTTATTTCTATGAAGTCTAAATAGTTGTCCATGAAATCATCATATGTTTCTTCAACTTTATCAAATTTCTGTCGCAATGCATCCATTGTTTCGCTTTTTATATTCAATTTTTCGATTATTTCATAAATTTCATCAATTTCCTGCTTTATTAATTTCACATTAACTTCTTTTCCCATATGTCCCCTTCAGCTTACGGAAAATCCCGGTATTTGTAATTTGTCATAAACCTGTAAACGGTCCCATGCACATAAGTTTAATGGAAATTTCAAAATATGTCAATATTTCAAAACATATGCTCTTTATTAATAATCACAAAAAAAACAATCCTGATACTTCAGGATTGCTTATATTTATATTGTATCATAAGCTGCTTCATCAGCAGCATGCCCTTCTGGTGTTTCCTTCTTTGATTCCCACTTGTTTCCCCTGTAGCGGGCCAAGAAGAACGCACTTCTTACCACCCAGTCAAGAATCATGGCAACCCATACCCCAAACATTCCCATGTTCATAAACTTGGCTAAAAATATTCCAAATCCTATTCTTGTTGTCCACATGGAACCAACTCCCACAACCATAGTGTAACGGGCATCACTTGCGGCTCTTAGAGTATTAGGCAGCGTAAATGACAAAGCCCAAATGAGACACGCATTCACACTGTGAAAAACAATTACCTGTTTTGCCATGGCAGCTGTTTCTTCAGATAAGTTAAACAGTTTCAATATGGCTGGTGTTGCCAGTATAATGCTTAAATTTAATACAATTAATGAAATATAAGCATAGGTCAATAACTTTTTAGTGTAATACCTTACTTGCTCATAATCTCCTGCTCCCACGCACTGGCTGACAACAGTTATAAGTCCAAGACCGATTGCTGCTCCGGGAAGTATTCCAAAACTTGACACGGAGTTCCCAACGGCATTTGCTGTGATTGAAGCTGTTCCAAATCCCGCAACAACACTCAAAAGCAATATTTTTCCAAGCTGGAACATGCTGTTTTCAACACCGTTTGGAATACCAATATGGAGTATGTCATGAACCATTTTCTTATCATATTTATATTTGAATTTCCTGCTTACATGAATAACCAATTCTTCGTTTCTAAGAAGAGCTACAATCAATATTGCAGCCACAGCTCTTGAAACAAGAGTTGGTATGGCAACGCCTTCAACTTCCCTGTGGAATCCGTAAATCATGACTGCATTTCCTATGACGTTAATTGCATTCATAATAATAGATGTTACCATTGTAATTTTAGAATTTCCCATTGCTCTGAACAATGCAGCGCCGCTGTTGTAGAGAGCTATAAATGGAATACTTGCAAAAACAATGAGCATGTATGTGTTGGCATAAGAGGCAACATCAGGAGCAATGGAACCAAAAACAACATTAAGAATGAAATTTCTTCCTGCATACATGACTGTCATTATAATGAGTGAAATGAATGTTACAAATACGAGCAGCTGTTCTCCTGCCTCACAGGATTTATCGCTGTTTTTCTGTCCAAGATATTGTCCGGCAACTACAGCACCTCCTGTGGCTAAAGCTGCAAAGATATTGATAAGAAGAATGTTTACTGAATCTACCAGTGACACGGCAGACACTGCGCTTTCACCTACGCTTGCAACCATGATTGAGTCGGCCATTCCCACGGCAACAGCCAAAAACTGTTCAATTATAAGCGGAAACAATAGCTGCATTAAATTTCTGTTTGTAAAAATATATTCTTTTTTTAATAAGTCCTTCATAATTATCCTTTCAATATAACATTATTATATGCATACCGTTATAGTCTGTAACTGTCATACGTCGGAAGCAATTTAATGTCTATGTATTTAAAGGCATAAAAAAATCCACCCAAAACTTAACGTTCAGAACGGATTACGGCAATGCAACCTTACGCTGAATCCATATCCATAAGAGATTTACTCTTCAATAACAAATTTATTATATTAGAATTTCCAGCATAAGTCAATTGCAGGTCAATGTTTTCATAAAAATATATTTAGTGACAAGGGGACGGGGTTGTTGTCACCTTTTGCCAACACCCCGTTTCCATGTCATTCAAATCATTTTTCAATTAAGCATTCTTTTTTTCTTCTTTTGCGATAAATTCTCTTTCTATAATTTCAGTAATCTGATCTTTTGTCTGAATGCTTGGTGTTGCAGCAACAACTTCGCCATTTTTGTAATATACAGTGAATGGAAGTCCTCTGAAATTCTTACATTCCGGAAGGCTTCTGATTATTTTTGATTCAGGGTTATCAAATTCCATGTCATAAAAAGCCACATCAGGATAATCTCCTTCAATTCTTTCCATAGCCCCATAAACAGGAATGCACATTGGTCCCATTCTTCCGCAGCATACCATTACATTTTCATTTTCTTTTATAGTTTTCTCCAGTTCACTGGCAGTTTGCAAATGTTTCAAATTTGTATTAAGCATAATAGTCTCCTTATATAATGGCTGATCATGTCAGCTGAATTCTTATGTGCTTATTATATCAGTTCAAATAAATATAACAGTAACAAAGTCACTAATATGTTCTTAAACACAAACAAAAATGCGCTGGTATCTCAGCGCATTTCAATTAATCAATATTTATTTTGTTTGACATATTTTGTTTAGCCTCTTTAGGTACTGTAACGGTCAAGACACCATCATTGAGGGCTGCTTTTACACCCTCTGGCTTTGTGTCCGACAAATATACGCTTCTGCTCATTGAGCTTGAACGTCTTTCTCTGTGGATGTAATTTTTCTTTTCCTCTTCGACCTTTTCTTCTTTTTTAACAGTAATTGTAAGCCTTCCCTGGTTTAATTCCAGGTTTATTTCCTCTTTTTTAACACCTGGAAGTTCTACTTCAACGAGATATTCATTTTCCTTTTCCTGAACATCAAGCTTAAATGTATCTTTTTCGAGATTTCTTCCAAATGGGAAGCCTTCACTGAAAAAGTCATCCACCATATTGCTGAAATCTCCAAAGTTTGTATTCAGCAAATCTCTTCTTTTGTTGAATGGTACTAATCCTGACATATTTAACATCTCCTTTTTAAAAAAATTATAATCAGCCAAGATTTTTCGTGCAAAAAAACTGAACAAATATTCAGCTTTTCTATAATATTATATACCCCAAAATACAAATTTTAATCAAAAAACCATTAAATTTTTCAATAATAAGAAACCCCGGCCACGTAGCATGTGCTCCGCAACCGGGGGTATCAAGTGATATTATTTTGCTAAAGCTGCGCTTTCGCCTGCAATTCTTCCGAATACAGCTATGTCAGCCAATGCATTTCCGCCAAGTCTGTTAGTTCCGTGGATTCCTCCAGTAACTTCTCCTGCAGCGTAAAGTCCTTTTATGATGTTGCCGTCTTTATCTAAAACCTGTGCAGATGGTGTGATTTCAACTCCGCCCATTGTATGGTGAACTGTTGGTACACGAGCGCCTGCATAGAATGGAGCTGTATCAATTTTATCAGCAAACAATGTTCTTCCGAATTCATCAGATACTGTTCCGTCTACTGCTTTGTTGAATGTATCAACTGCGTTTACCAGGTTTGCTGGGTCAACACCGATTTGTGCTGCAAGTTCTTCAAGAGTGTTTCCCTTAAATGCTCTTCCAGCTGCAACTAAATCGTCAATTGTTTCGTTGAAGTTGTTCTTAGTGTCTCCAGTTGGGTATGAATGCTGGTCAACTATAACCCACATATAAGCATCAGTTTGTTCCATAAGACCCTGAGTCATAACGTCTCTTCTTGCTCCTTCGTCAACAAATCTGTTTCCCTCTTTGTTAACAAATATACGGTTTTGAACTCCTTGCTCAATGTTTCCGCTAAGACTTCCTGTTACAGGATCTCCCATTGGAAGAAGCTGAATATATTCCATTCCAACCAATGATGCTCCAATTTCCTCTGCCATTACAGTACCGTCTCCAGTAGCTCCTGATTGGTTAGTAGTCTTAACATCTTTCAGTGAAGGCCACAATGTATTGTACTCTTCACGCATATCTACGTTAGCACCGAAACCGCCTGCTGCAAGAATTACACCTTTGTTTGCATGAAGTGTAACTTTTGCTCCGCCGAATTCTGCATTAACGCCAGTAACAGCGCCATTATCAACTATGAAGCTTTTTGCAGTTGTATCAACCATAACTTCGATGTCGTTTTTGTTAGCTTCAATGTAATTCATGTATGTTTCAATATATCCTGTTCCAAGCGGTTTTACAGGTTTATGTGATCTGTTCCAAAGTGCTCCAAGAACTGTAAACACAGAATCCTTGAATTCCATTCCCAGACTTTCTAGCCACTCTATAGCTGGAAGTGTGTTGTCAGTAAATGTGCTTATAAGTTCAGGCTTACCCTGTTTATCTCCGCCGTTGTATGTCTGAAGTTTGTGGAGTGTAGGTGAGTCAAACAATGTTGTTTTTCCTGAAGAAAGATATGCTTCATATTCTGTCTTCAATGTTGCCTGCCACTCTTTTACTATTGGATCAGTTTGCTCTGCAGCAATGATTCCTTCAACAGTCTTCTTTTCAAGATCAGTCATTTCCAAAGTTGCCTGTCTGTCAGGGTCAGCTGAATTGAATGCTGAACCGGAAATAATTGTATTTCCTCCAACCTGAGGCATCTTTTCAATAATTATTACAGAAGCACCGTTCTGGTGAGCTGTTACTGCTGCTGCAAGACCTGCTCCGCCGGCACCTACTATTATAACATCAGCTGTTTTTTCAACATCTTCTGCAGCTTTAGCGCCTTCAACTTCTTTATTTTTCAAAGCTTCAATATCAGCACCTGCTTTTTCCAATGCAGCTGTAATTGCTGCCAGGATACCAGTGCTTGAATATGTTGCACCAGATACCATTGGCACGTTAAGTGAGTCAGTTTCTTTTACTCCAAGAACAATTTTTTCAACTGCTTTGTCCCCAAGACCTGCAGTTTCAGAATGTTCTACAGTAATATCAGTTATGTCTGTTTCAGTAACAGTAACTTTAGCTATAATTTTTCCATGGAAGCCATCAGCTTCTCCTTCATAAGTTCCAGGTTTGAATATTGCTTCAACCTTTGGCTCTTCTGGTGTTTGTGTCTTCGCACATCCAACGATGCTAAATACCATAGCAACAACCAGGATGATGCTTAATACTCTCTTCATTTTTTTCATGAATACTCCTCCAATTGTTTTCAGTGAACACGTTCTGTGAACGAATTCATTATAAAACATAGTTTGATAATTATCAAGCATTATTTTTCTAAATTGCTTTTTTTCTTCGTATAGTATTTACAACTATAAAAAAAATATGCGGACAAATTGTTCTCCGCATATTTTTTCTACTATTAGTCTATATATTCATAAAATACATAATTTCCTTGACTATTGTTTTGTTTTTATGTCCTTTTCGTACCATTTTAGTATTTCCATGGCTGTTGCGTCACTGTCTGTGCTTGTTTTAAATTTGGCAGCATAGTTAATTTTGTCAGACTTAAAATTGTACATTGGGTCGTAGTATTTTTCCATGAGTTCCCTTGCAACAATATCAAAATTTCCCATAGAAATTTCATTCTTCAATGTTTCCAGTCTGTCTTTGGAAATATATTTATTTAGCATGTCCATGGCTCTTATTGATTCTGAAATCCAGTCATCACTTATGGTATAATCTTTTTTCAGGTTTTCTATCCTGTCTTGTATATCAGCTTCAATGAAAATCTGAATTCCATTTCTCATTTTATCAGAAATGAATTTTGGTATTGATACGCTTCCTATTTTTTGGCTCTCAGCTTCAACAAACACGAAATTATCATCGGCTTTAATCAATTGGTCATAAATCTTTGTTTCAAATTTTTTTTGAGAATTGCATTTGCCTATACCAATGCTTCCAAGCATGGAACCCCTGTGATTTGCAGCACCCTCCAGGTCCAAAACTGAACATCCGAGATTTCTTAGACTTTGCAGTATATTTGTTTTACCGACACCAGTATTTCCATTAAGCATAATATAATTGACATTGTCGTTGAGTTTTGGAAGTGCCTCAATAACTTCGCTGCGATAACTTTTATATCCGCCTTCTAACTGGAAAACGGGTATGCCAATTGAACTGAACACAGATGCAAAGTAAGTGCTTCTGTATCCTCCCCTTGCACAAAATGCTGCCAGCTGCCCGTGCTTATATTTTAAGTCTATTACCTGTTCAAACATTTCAGGCATTTTTGGAGAAATGAGATTTACTCCAAGCCTTTTGGCCTCTGTCTTACCAACCTGGACATAAGTGGTACCTATAAGCTTTCGTTCCTCGTCACTCATCAGGGGTATATTTATGGCACCTGTTATTGTATCATCCTCATATTCCGAAGGACTCCTTACATCTATGAAAAAAAATTTCTCTTTTGCTTCAGTGTATTTCAATGTATTCAAGTATGTATTCCTTTCATTTCTACTTTCCGAAAAAAAATTCTCTTGATAGTTTAATTTGCGTTTTTAATTATAACATATTTTTATATATTATCAACTACAAATAAAAAAGACAGAGGAAACGTCCTCTGTCAGAAAAACGATACATTTGTTCACTGTCATTCTGAGAGCTTGCTCGAAGAATCTCATTTTTTTAATAAAGATGAGATCCTTCACTATCGTTCAGGATGACTATATGTCATTAACATAAATAGAAAAGTCTCCTGTCCCTGTTAAAGAACCTAATCATTATTTTTTTGTTCTTCTATAAACTTCAGTATTCCTGAACCAACAGGCGGACATCCCTTGCAAAATGGCATTCCGTTTCCTGATTGACCGGCACAGTTACCAACAAGCACCAGACACTCCTTAAGAAGATCTTCAGCCTCCAGGTCTTTCCCTGTAGCTAAAACAAGTCTGTTGTTATCATCAAATTTGCTGCCATGATTTTTAATAAAAGCCATAATTGTTGCACTGCAGGCACTGCATGTACCCTTCTCAATGACATCAATATATGGATAGAGATTTGAAAGTCTTGTCATATCAGCAGTTTGAAACTTCTTTGAATACTTAAGGTAATCTTCAGGCTCTGCCAGAATTTCCTCATATGATGACGTGCCGCATCTTTCCTGAACAATATTCACATGAGAAACTGAAGCAGGTTCCATTCCCATCAGAGACATTCCTACGTAGTCTGCAGCTGTAGGGTCCTTGCTTGCGACAACCAGATCCAGATTTATTGTGTTTCCTACTGCCGGTCCAAAGCCCTCCATGCAAGTAGTACCATCCAATACCACGTAATCCGGAAGAAGCACTGTTGACATGTCACCAATTCCTATATCAAGACACTTTCCCTTCTCTGGCTGTGGATTGGGCTTATCAATCCTGTGCAGAATTGTTTTTTCCATACGATAAAGGCAGCCTTTCATGTTTTTGATTCCCAGGGTCGCACCGGTATACATATGAGTTTTGATTACGGGTATTGATACAACATAATCCATTTGAAATGGCAATGAGCTGAAGCGCAGTTTGTCAACCATTATCCCGTTCTCAATTTCCTTGGTAACAGGAGGATAATCATCCAGGTTTACAAAGTCAACATTCTCCTCAATACAAACATTGGTGATTCCAGCCATCTCCATAGCCTCATGGACATCTACACCCCAGAGCGCACCGTCTCCAACAAGTATTTCACCTGCATCCTGATCCTTAAAGAAGCGTATAACTCCCCTGATAACTTCAGGAGATGTGCACAGTGCTGTATTGGCCTTCCCCTTTCTTCCTGCATTAGGCTTGAGAAGAATTTTTTTACCCTTAGCATCGTCAACAAATACTCTCTTAATGGCATCATATGCCATCTGTGCCGGTTCATAGCCGTGTTTTATAGAAACCAGCTGCTTCATGTCATCACACCCTTGCTGAATAAAATTTATTTTAAAACGCCTGCTTCTTTGTAATATCTTGCCGCTCCATCGTGTAACGGAATGTCAGCCAGGTTTTTAACAGCATCCTCAATCTTAATATTCTTGATTGCATTATGCGTGCCTTTCAAGGATTCTATATTTTCCCACAACACCTTTGTCATTTCATATACTTTATCTTCAGGCACGCTCTCATCCACAAATATTGTAATAACTATGCTTGTTGTCACAACATCCTCAGTCTGTCCCTCATAAGTTCCAGCAGGTATGATATCTCTGTTGTACCATGGATATTCGTTTGTGAGCTTTTCTATAACATCTTCATCCAGTGATATGAGTTTACCTCCTGCAGTCGCACAAATTTCAGTTACTGCAGATGTGGGGATACCGGATTGAATCCAAGCGCCGTCAAGCTGCTTGTTTCTTATAAGGTCAATAGCTTCAGTAAAACTTACAAACTGAGCATTAAAATCATCAGGATAATTAACTCCTGCTGCTGAAAGATGGATTTTAGTCTCAACTTCTGGTGTACTTCCAGGTGCGCCTGGTGCAAAAACCTTTCCTTTAATATCTTTTAATGTTTCAATACCTGAATCTCCAGATACAACAACCTGATTGTAGTTTGAATAAAGGGCTGTAAGAATTCTCATTCCTTCGTATTGTTTGCCTTCAAATACACCTTTTCCGTTTTTTTGATCGCTGAGTATGCTGGTTACAGCAACACCTATCTGAGCTTCACCTGTTGCCACAAGTCCAAGATTCTGTACACCGCCGTTTGATGCTTCCGCTGAAACAGTTAAACCTTCTATTTTTTCACTCCACAGGTTAGCAATTGCTGCACCTATGGGATAAATTGCCCCGGATGTAGACGCCGTAGGAAATTTAAGGTAGACATTTTCTTCTTTACCTGATGAGCTGCTGCAGCCCACAAGAAGGCTAAGAACCATAGCCAGTGTTAAAATTAATGCAACTGATTTTTTCATTTCTCTTCTCCTTGAAATATAATTTTTTTGTCATTTTTATTCGTATATAGCTGATAAAGAGTAATCAGAACAACCATGGCAGCACCAACAATATCTGTACCGCTGCCTGGATGAATCATCAAGAGCCCTACTGCTATAAAAATAATTCTTTCAATATAACCGCTTTTTCTTAAGTACCAGCCCTGAGTTCCTGCAGACAGGAATATTATCCCAACTGCTGCTCCTATTATGGCAATTGCAATCTGGAATGTTCCTGTACCTTCAGGTGCTACCCCCAATAGAAGAATGGGGTTGAGCAAGAAAAAGAAAGGCAGAAGGAATCCGGACAGTCCCACCATACAAGCTAAAATTCCTGTTTTGGTAAAATCTGATTTTGCAATACCTGAAGCCACATAAACAGACATAGCCACAGGAGGTGTTATATTTGACAAAGATGCATACATAAGACAAAATAAATGTGCCGGAATAGGCAGTGAACCAACCTGAATCATGACAGGTACAGCAACAGCTGTAACTATTACATAAGCAGCTATGCCCGGAACACCCATACCTAGTATTATACTCATGATTGCAACCATAACCCCTGCCTTCAGAAGTTCCCCCGGTCCTACAACCCTGAGCATTATATAACCAAATTTAAGTCCAAGTCCCGTAAGTGATACAGTACCTACAATGAGTCCTATGATAACACAGCTTACACCTACGCTTATAACCCCTCTGACACCGTCTTCGCAAGCCTTAATTATAGTCTTGAGGCCCATTCTGGTATGCTTTCTCAAGTAGCTTGCCCCTACTGTAACAAATATTGATACAACACAGGCGAATAAAGGTGTATATCCCATACCCATAAACGCTAGAAGCGATACCAGCGGTGCAATGAGGTGTCCGTCATTTTTCAGAACCTTTAGTGCATTAGGGATATTTTCCTTGTCTATGCCCTTAAGCCCAAGTTTCTTTGCTTCAAAATGAACTGCCATAAGCATTCCAAAGTAGTACAGCACAGCCGGTACAGCTGCTGCCATGGCAACAACTGAGTATGATTCTCCTGTGAACTCAGCCATAAGGAAAGCAACTGCTCCCATAACAGGAGGAAGGAACTGTCCTCCTGTTGAAGCTGCAGCTTCGACTGCTCCCGCAAACTCAGCCTTATAGCCTGTATCCTTCATCATAGGTATTGTTATTATTCCAGTGGTTGCAACATTGGCAACAGCCGAGCCATTTATCATCCCCATTAGGCCGGAAACTACCACAGATACTTTTGCAGGTCCTCCTGCAGATCTTCCAACCATGGCAAGTGAAATATTGTTTGCCAGACGGCTGAACCCGCTTAAGTTTAAGAATGCTCCAAAAACAATAAATACAAATATGTATGTTGCTGAAACTCCTATTCCGCTGCCGAATATACCCTGACTGCCCCAAAACATATGTCCTATGATTCTGGGCAATGAAAATCCTCCGTGCCCTAAGGTTCCAGGTACCATTCTTCCAATAAAGTTATATGCCAGAAATATTGCCGAAAGCCAAACAAGTCCTCCTGTTGCTCTTTTTGCTGCAAAAAAAACCAAAATGATTGCAATTAAACCAATAATATTTTCAAAATCAGATACAAATCCACCGGTCAAAGCTATTCTGTTGTAATTTAGAACAAAATATGTAAACACAAAAAATGTAAGACCTATCAATATAAAATCAAATATGGATGGTTTGCTTCTCTTTCTATTTTCTTTCATGGCTGATGGGTAAAGTAAAAAGCAAAACACCAGCAAAATGGCTGCATGGATTGCCCTAAAGGTTATGGCCTCAATGGTACCAATGGTTGTGTAATATAGCTGGAATACAACCCACAGTACTGAAAGTACAGTGATAATATTTTTCCATGGTCCATGATAGTCCCTTACTCTGCTTTCGGTATCTACTTTCTCCACCAGCTGCTTCGCTTCCATATCCAGTTGTTCTTTTTCCTCATGAACTAATTCATCAAGAGAATCTATGCAGTTGTCTTCCGTTTTTTTGTTTTCATCCTTTTTCAAGTAACCACCTCCGTGTTTTATTCATGCATTTGTATTTTAATAATTATAACCGCTAATTGGCATTTATGACATTATAACATAAAAGTCAGTGAAATCAAGCACTTATATAAATGGTATAATTTACCTTTTGCTATTTTGTATTTATAAAATGCATATATTATACCTTATGTTGCTTTATTGAAGACAAGGTATGTTTCATGCGTCTCCTACTGATTAAGTAATAAAACATTAAATTAACTATACAATTAACTATATGAAGTTTAGGATGTGATGAGATGAATAAAAAAGGTGTATCAACTTTAAAAGTTGCAGCTACATATATAGGGACTGTTGTTGGAGCAGGATTTGCTACCGGTCAGGAACTGCTTCAATTTTTTTCAAAATTCGGCGCAATGGGATTGGTTGGACTATTTATTTCAACAGTAATGTTTATAGTATATGGTTATATTATTATGGACTTAGGTAAAAAGCTCAACGCCCGTTCTCATGTTGAGATAATTTTATATTTAAGCGGGAACCAAATTGGAAAAGTAATTGATTACATAATAACCATATTCTTGTTCGGATCATTTTCTGCAATGATAGCAGGAACCGGTGCATTATTTACCCAGCAGCTAAATTTACCAGGAGTCATGGGCAATATATTAATGGCAGTTCTTACAGCATTAACAGTATTGACAGGAATAAACGGTGTTATAAACTCTATAAGTTTTGTTGTTCCGTTTTTATTGGCAGCTGTTATAGGCACCAGTGTTTTTTCAATAATGAACACTTCTCCTGACATTGCTCATGCAGCAATAAATACAGGAGAATACGGATTAATGAACAATTGGTTTTTGGCTGCCGTGTTGTACGTTTCCTATAATACTATTCTTTCAGTTGCAGTGTTAGGCCCTCTTGGAGCATCAGCTCAAAATAAAAAAGCCATCCGAAACGGCTCAATATTAGGCGGCTTAGGGCTTGGTATGGGATCTGTAATGATTTATTTTGCTTTGTCAGGAAGTGCCAGTGAAATCGCAGGGCTCGAAGTTCCCATGATTTATGTGGCAGGCAAGATTTCATATTTTGCTCAAATAATATACGCATTGGTTCTTACAGCAGAAGTTTATACAACCTCAGTTGGTGCCCTATATGGATTTGTAGCCCGCATCACTGATATTCAAAAAAATCCTGTCAATGGCAGAATTGTTGTTGCAGTAACAACTGTTGCTGCACTTCTGGCAAGCCAGTTCGGATTCTCCAACCTGGTAAAATATTTGTATCCTGTTGAGGGTTACTGCGGCATAATACTTTTGGTATGTCTAGCATATACCACATTTAGCAAGTGACAAGGGGCTGCCTCACTTTGAGACAGCCCTTTTTTAGTTGCTTATTTCAATACCATGTCGATGAATCTCATGAGTATTGCCGAAACTTCTGCACGTGTTGCATTTCCTCCAGGATTTAGAAGTTTGCCTGGCAATCCTGTAATCAAACCCTTTTCCACAGCCCAGGACATAGGATCTAGAGCATACCCGGAAATTTTATCTTGATCATTGAAATCTGTTATGCTTCCTTTGCTGCTTGTATCTAATCCTAAGTATATCGCGTATCTGTAAAGTATTGTTGCCAGTTGTTCTCTAGTTATGCTGTCATGGGGACCGAATATGCCTTCGCTGTATCCGCTGACTATATTATTGGAAGCTGCCCATGAAACTGCATCTGAATACCATTGTTCTTCTGAGATATCAGTGAAAACTACATCTCTTTTATTTTGCAGTCCGTCCAGTCTGTGAAGTACTGTAACAAGCATCGCACGGTTCATTTTCATATCCGGCGAGAAATTATTTTCTCCAGTACCCATGAACAGATTATGAGATGTAATGAAGTTGATTTGTTCTTCTCCCCAGTGCCCTGAAATGTCACCAAAGCTCTGAATATTATTTATCACCTCATACTTGCCTCCTGCCGGTGCTATGAAAGCAAACAATCCGTTGCTGAATATGGACCATGGCACAACTTTTTTGCTGCCGAATCTGTCAATATATGAAACAACCCATCCATATCCGGATATAGCCATTTCATCAGGCACTATATCATTAACATCATCGCCGTCTGTTAAAGCTCCTTTAGGAATTATTATCCTGAATCCATTACCTTCAATTACTATGCTGAGTGTTTTGTTAAGCTCAATTAATTTTATGTTTGTTTCTTCAGAGATAATATTTTTTTCATCTGTGAGAGTCACCAGCACTTTTCCTCCTGCAAACTGTAAATCTTCAATGAGTATTTCATTTGGCAGAAGCACTGCACCTCCTCCGCCACCTCCCATGAAGCCGTCAGAAGATTTTTCGAAGACCGCTGATACAGATACGTCTGCAGCAACCATCACAAACTTATTGGCAGTTACATCAATTTTCTTTGTCTCAGTGCCTGACATGTAGCTAACAGACCATTCAGAGAAATTATAACCGCTGGACGGAGCTGCTGATAATGTGATTACTTCGCCCTCTACTGCATTGTTTACGCAATTTATAGTGCCGTAGTTTGCAAAAGCTGTAATTTGATAAATTTTCTTTGTTTCTGCTGTGATTGTTGTATCACTTGTAATTGAACCAATCACCATGTTCCAGCTTCCGTTTTTATCCCCTGGCTGAATCAACTCTGACACAGTGCTGCCAGCTGCATTTAATCCAGTTATGCGATAACCGCTGTCGGGATTAACTATAAATGTTCCCGTTGCCTTATCCCATGGATTTCCCTCTGGTGTCTTGAAGTTATAATTTTCTGTTATTACTGCATTAGGGCTTATCTTTGTGACTGTATGATATGTGATAGGAACAAAATTTACAACTATGGAAGAATTTTCACCCAGAGCAAAGCTCAGTACATTTTCAATAAGATTTCCACCGTATTTGTTTTGAATAATTTTGTTGTTCACAGTCCAGCTTTCAACTTTGTACCCGTCAGCTGGCTTGGCTGTGAACATTAATTTACTTCCTCCTCCCAAATCTGAATTTCCTGAAACAAAGCTGATTCCGTCTGAAGTTGCAGTGATTATCTGTCCCATGGCAGGATCATTAACCCCGTAATCAACCTTGTAATATGCTTTGGACTTAAAATCAACCTTAATTTCATGAACTTTGTCTATGTTTTCAATCAGGTATTCTTTTTCAGGTGTGTTCAAGACAACTCCGTCTATATACCACTTATCAACCATGTAAGTATCATCCGGTTTAGCAATAATTTTCAAACTATCACCTTTATATACTTCAACTGTATTGTTCAAAACATCCTTTTCAGAACCGTTGTTAAGGACGTAGCATAGTTTTCCGTGTGTACCGCCAGAATTAACTTCTGCATTTATCACATATTTTGTATTGTCAATGAAAACAGCTTCAACATTTACATTTGCTCCCAATGCATCAATGTTCAACACAGGGTTAATATAAACAGTAGTTTTTTCTTCCGGCGTTGATGGCCAAAGAGTAACTCTCCATTCCTTGAAGATGTACTTGTAGGCCGGCTCTGCTGAAAATACAAGTTTTGAGCCTCCCTCGATGCCAGTCAGTTTATCCGGAAGTGTTTTCGCTCCATTAACTGTTATTGATACCTTATTATTTGCAAATGCAGGTTCTGTGAGTTTGAACCCAACATTGTAGGACAGATTTTCTGTTTCCACATCAATTCTTGTATCCTTCAGCATAATAAATGAATAGCTGCTGCCTGTAGATAATGTATCAACATAATCTTTTTTCCATGTGGCATTTGACTTAACCTGGTACCCAACCTTTGGCTCAACAGTCACCTGTGTATCTCCAACCACTAAAGCACCGCTATTGACATATTTCTTTTCCATCGGGGTATTACTTTTTTCGTCATGGTCATACATGTAATATGCTGTCAGATTATCTCCCAATGTCAATTTATAGCTGTCTCGTTCAAAGATGGCATACAACATTGTAGGGTAGTCTCCCATGGTAAAACTGTAAGTTTGATCGAATATGTCTGTTGTAAGTCCGCCGTAAACCTTCTGCCATTTTACAAAGTGATAGAGATTTGCAGTAGGCACAGCTGTAAATATTATGTTGGCATTCTTTGATACCTTTGCACCATTTGTAAAGTATTTGTCATTCCATGTAACTGTTCCGCCTTCAGGAGGGCTCGCATTTACTGTGAGGGTGTTATCCGGAATCATATACTCAACTATAATTTCAATTGGCTCATCCTTCATTGTATATGAGAATGTATTGCCACCTGTTTGAGTTTTCACTGTATTTCCTGCTTCTGAAATTACTCTTGCTGTCCATTGTTTTACTGCATACCCGCTGTAAGGTCTTGCGAGAATTGTCAGCGATGTACCTGCTCCATAAGTTGATGATACTACCTGCGGAGAAATTATTTCTAGTGTTCCTGCTGTTCGTCCTTCCACCGGTATTGAAGTAAGCTTAACTTCATATTTTGTGCCTGTAATTATGTATGTGTCAGTCACAAATGTTATATTGTAATTAGCACAGGTTGATTTTTCTAAATCTGTCTGGTTTGAAACCGGAGCTCCCGTTGCTTTGTAGCTTCCAGGCGGAGTTTTCATTGCAATAGTCTGAGTTACTGTTTTGCCGTTAATAATTGAAGTAACGCTGTAGCTTGTATTGCCCATGGTAACTTCATTGCCTGCTGTGTTGGTATACCTAATGTACAAACCCAAGTCAGCCAATGTTTCACTAAAGGCAAGTGAAGAACCTTCAGCCAGTGAAAGTACCGGTAAATGCTGTTCCACTTCTCCTGTAGCAGATGTTTTTTCACCAAAAAGTTTAATTGCAACTGGTTTTTGCATTACGGTAAATTCTCTTGTTGCCAGAATATCACCGCTTAAAATTTCTATTGCAAGCATCCTGTAGCTTCCTACAGCCGGAGAGTCAAATAAACCTGTTGTGTTACCACATAAATCTGTCCATGTTCCGTTCTCTCCATTTTTCATTATTTTAAAGCTTATACCATCAGAGACCACATTACCCTTTGTAGCTCCGTCAACTCTAGTATAATGTATCAATTCTCCATTAATTATATCACCATACATAAATGTTGTTTCTGCCTTACCTGACTTAGTCAGACCTAATCTGTATCCTTCTTGTCCTGCAAGCATTGGTATTGCCTTTTCATCTTTTACTGAAAGAGTTTTAAAAACCCTGCTTCCGCTGTAATCGGCCGTTACTTCATATACACCTTCAGGAAGAGCTGTTGCTACGGATAAACCTGCTGAATTTTTAATACTTCCGTCAAGAACAGCTGTAGAATATCTGGTTTCACTAGTTTTAAGCTCGACAGTGTAGCTCTTTGCATAATTTGCTCCGTTAATATTAAATACAACATTTCCGGTAGGAGCTGCACGGTGGTTCATATTTGCTGATTCCAGTGTCAGTGATATTACAGGAATATTTGATGCATCCACACCTGCTGTAAATCCTCCAACATCGGAAACTATGGGCTCTCTCTTGCTGTACAAAGCATTAAAGCTTTCTGTATATGAGGAAATATAGTATCTATCACCTCTCGAAGAATCATAGTAAATCACATTGGTTCTGCATCTGTAGGTACCTTCATCTGATTCCCCTGAGCCTGAGAATGTTATGTAGCTTGAATTTTTGCCCAGAATATCTGTCCATTTGCCGTTTACAACCTTCTGCCACTGATAGTTGACTCCCTCAGGATAATCAGCTCTGTTGGCAACTATGGTGTATACTGTATTTGTAGAATCCGGGAAAATATTAAGTGATCGTTCATTTTCTGCAGTATTGAATCCAGGATCGGTTGTGCTGTAAAGAGAAAGCTCTGGATATCCCACATCTGATTTTGTTCTGAATGTCTCCACTTCGCTCTTGATGCTTCTAACAGGAACGTAGGAACGAACAGTCTGTATCTGATAACTGTAATCTGAATAAGGTGACAGCCCCGAATCAATGAATTCAAAGTACCATTTGCCTGTGTTGCTGTCATACTCTCCGTCCTTCATGCTTACGAATGGGAGCTCATAGCTTCCCGAACCTTCAGGGAATTCATAGTAACGGTAAATCTGGAATCCTGAAACAACCTTATCGTAGCTCCATCTTAAGGCTATTTGTGTATCAGTTGTTTTTTCAATATCCTGCTCGAAATCTTCTGGCAAAGGTGAAGGGGCAGAAACATCTGTTACAAGGTATGACACTACAGGAAACTCCACTTCTCCGTTGGAATATTTGTAGTAGAACACCTTCCATACATGGTAGTATCCAAATTCTTCGGCTTCCGAAGGCATGCTCTGCAATGATCCTGAGAAAGTGCTTCCTTCTGTAGAAACCATGACATAGCCTGCTCCTATTTCACCGCCAACGGTGAAGCCGGTTACTACACCGCCCAGTCCTGCACCGGATTTGTAATCCATGCCCACTGACAATTCAAAACTGTTTTCCCATTCAGAGGTCATTTCAATTTCCTGTTTAATACTGGTTCCACCTTCGGTAGAAGTGTATCCCACAGCTGACCAGTCTCCGTCATATACTACAGCATCATTGTAGCCATCAGCGCTGGATGGATAACTGGAAGGTTCTCCAAGTGTATGGCTGAGTATGGTTTTGTCAACAGGTTGTAATATATTAAAGTTCTCTGCAATCATATTGTATTTTTCCACTGGCATAACAGTAACTGCTGCTATGTGAGGTACATTGACGGACATTACCTGAGTTACAAATTCGCCTGTTTCACTGTCAAGCATAGTTGCTTCATATTCATATATTTCCATTGGTATGGAATAAAGTGCTACTGTGTCTTCTCCCGGTGTTGTCTGGAACTCAATAGTCTGGTTAAGCTCAGTTGCATATTTTGTTTCCCATGTAAATTCAGCATGAAAAGCGAGCTCAGCCTCAACCGATCCAATTTTAACTCCAAATACTGAAATATCCTGTTCCATGCTGGCATATACTCCGGCATTTATTGAAGCATGGCCTATGACACCATCTGATCCACCTTCACTGCTGGAATAAGATGTTTCTGACTCTCCATAGCTTCCTGATAAGTCATCCCTTCCCAAAAGATCTTTGAAGTATGGCGGTGAAGCAAGAACTGCCAAAACCTTTGGATCTGTATACCTGAAATAGTGGACACCTGTATATTTAAGAACTGATGTGTCTAAATCTGTGTTTGGAAGACACAGTGATGTGGAGTGATCAACATTTAGACGGCTTGTAAAAGTTGAACTTTTGTTGTAGTCAATAGCATTGAAATAAGTTGCGGCTGGCACATCTACAGTGTGTACAGTTCCATATAATATGTAGCGTATCCAGTCTAAAAAATTCGAAGGTTCTATAGCCTTAATCTGAGGAAGTTCACACTGCATGTTGAACAATGTGTCATATCCTAAACCAATCATGTCTCCTGACTGAGCGCCATATTCAGCAAAATCCGTTGAAGCACCTGTTTTTCGATCAAGAACCCCTGTAAGCGAAAGGCCGTCATCACCGTAAGTAAACTGAAGGCTGTCAAAATACAACATTGCCGGTTCACTCAGCCCTCTTGATATAACTGCCATATTAGATACACAATAAGGCTTTGACAAAAACTTGTAGCTGCCGCTTATACCAAGATTAGCATATTTATATGTGGTTGTACCTCCTGAAGTAGATTTTTCATAAAGATCGTAGTTGTTGGCCATAGTCTGCTTGAAAGATGTGCCATCCCAATTATAGACTGCAATAAATCTGGAGTTCAGATTATTTATTTCTATGTCAGAATTAAGCTGCCCTCCAAGAATCAACTGGCCACTGCCGTCACCTATTACATCACCATATGTAAAGGCTGCACGAACTATATCAGTATCTCCGTATCTCAGCGGGAATGTAGTACTATGCTGAAGCATTGAACTTTCAGAACCGAAAAGAACAGCTGCAGTTCCGCCTTTCTTGGCATTAGGACCGTAATAATATCCCCATGCTATTGCAAGGTCATCAACACCATCCTCATTGAAGTCTTCTGATGTTAAGGATACCATGTTTGACACATAATCTACCTCACTGAGAGAATATGTCCAAATAGCTTCCCAATTTAAAGGATTTCCGAAATACTCAAGACTGTCGGAGCTTAGGCTCTTTGTTTTAAGCTTGTAGATTTCTATGCGAGAATTTCCTTTGGACGGTACAAAAACAGCAACTTCATCTGTTCCGTCATTGTCGTAATCCCCTGCAGACACTTTCAGATAATTTTGCATTAAGTATGGGTTGTTTGCAAAATCTTCACTTATAGGTTTAGGGCCGTCTCCTCCTCCATTTCCTATGTACTGGGAAGGACTGAGTATTACCTTTGGTGCTCCGAAGTATCCATATGTTGAATCCAAACTGTCGCTGTACTCTCCAAATGACAGATACAGTCCACCGTCAGGAGCAAGCTTGTTTGTACTTACCATAGCAACCTGAGCCTCTTGTCCATCTTCGTTTCCATTGAAGTTTCCTCTTGCTGTAGATGAAGCTGCAACAACTGAAAGATCCACCGGCTCCAATACTGTAATTGAAGATGATGTTGTGGTTGTTATTGCAGAAGGACTTGTATGCGTTGTTTCTATAGTAATGTTCTGCACATCTTCAGTACCCATAGAGGTTTTTATCAGTTCTTTTTTGTTGGTTGCAAATATGCCTGCAACATTTCCACCCTTTGTCTTATAACCGTCACCGTACAATGTAGAGTTAATGTAATAAGTTGTCATTGTGCTTTCTGTGGTTGTTGTTATTGTGGCATCATCATCTTCATTGTTAGGAATACCAGTTATTGTTGATGATGTTGTTGTGGCTGCCAACGTTTCCTTTGTTGAGCCGGTTAAAAGAACCTCGCTGACCATGTTGACAGTTACATGGTCCCTGCCATAGGGATTTGATGTGCTGGTAGGGTCAAAGCCCTCCGGTGCTTCCTCCGTATCAATTCCCAATGCATTAAGTGCGTTCATTTCTGCAGTACCTGTTACTTCCTCCGCTGCTGCGGGTACAGAGGATATGGGTATCAGCGTTATAATCATTAATGCACACAGCATCAGGCTGATCCGTCTTTTAGCATTTTTTGTCATAATTCTCCTCCTTCTTGAAAATATATTTGACTAAAAATATAATGCTATATGAAAATTAACTCTTAAACTTGTGCATGAAATCTGCCTGTAAGTGCATATTATTTTGTTAACGTTTTCTTACAGTAAAGAAGCATGAAGCATGTACCTTACGAAGGTTTTCAACAATGATCTGCATTATTAAAGTATGTAATTATTGTGACTGCTATGAATGTTATGATTTCAGGTATAAAAAAAGACACGGAATTTATTTTCCAATGTCTGACTATCTGTCGAAAGCTCCATACAATTCAACTCAAAATAATGGAATTAAATGGCAATATTTTCTTTCTATTTTAATACGAAATGAATGCCAAGTCAATCCATCTCAAAAAATATTGTTGTATATTTTCAGCCAATAATACGATAACAGGAAATGAGAAATCCTTCGACCATATCCTGTAGAAGTGCAGTCTTTGAGATGACAACAACCCCGTCCTTGTCATCCCTTGTCCTTCACTACCAAGCGCCGTAGTAGCCTATGGTTTCAGCACTGCTTTGGGCACCTTTTTTCATGCACTCTAAAATTGTTTTTCCTTCCAGGAGACCTAAAAGAAATCCCGCTATGTAACTGTCCCCAGCTCCCATGCTGTCTACTACTTCACATTTTACTATTCCAAACTCAGTGAATTCATTGCCATCATAAGCAATGCTGCCTCTTTCTCCTCTTGTAACAACTACAACACGGGGACCTTTAGATTTAACAAACTTCATAAATTCATGCAACTCTTCGTTACTCTTGCTGTCACAGGAAAAAAATGCGTAATCAACAAATGGTAAAGCCTTGTGTGTAATTTCATGGTCGATTTTATCTGCAAAATCAAAGGCTACAGGTACACCTCTTCCCTTGATTTTATGAAGCTCTGACTCAATCATTCCCCATATTCCGGTTACAACAAGATCATGGCTGCACAAAAATTCTATATCTTCTTCTCTTAGCTTGAAATCTGCCATAACACCTTCTTCATACTCCCCTAATATTCTGTCGCCATCTTTTAGTTCAACATGTGTTACTGCAGTCTTGCCATTTAATATTCTAATATGTGATGTGTCTACACCTTTTGCTTTTATGGCTTCAATCATAATTTTGCCATTTTCATCAGTTCCTACAACACCTGTGTATGATGAGTTTCCACCCATCCTTTTCACATAAACAGCAACATTAACAGGATTTCCGCCGGGAAAAGCCTCGCCTGTGCTGTCATAAACGTCCATGCAGTTGTCCCCAACTGCAGCTATTTTTATTTCTTTATCCATAATTTCCTCAACTCTCTGTAATTTTTTTAAATCTTCTATTGCTCTTCTTGCATAAAGAGAGGTTCATTGTAAAAAACAGACTGCTTCAAAATTTAGAAACAGCCTGCATCTTTAATTTAGCAGAATCAGCTATTAATAATCAAGCTGTCTGTAGTACCTTCTTATTTCCATAGGATGACAGTTAAGTTTTTCTATATGAACATCTATTCTTGTGGTTATTGCTCTCATTAATAGATGAGAAAGATGTCCTCTGAATTTTTCACTTATCCCCTTCATTTCATAATTCTTTGTATCAATTATATTATAGTTCGCACATACTCTGGGTAAAAATTTTGCAACCCTTTCACTGAGTGCTCTTTGGGAATCTTCTCCTATGAATACTGTGACAGCAGTGTCTCTGTCAATGATTTCAAACATTCCATGGAAAAATTCTGCACTGTGAATGGATTTTGTTCTAATCCAGTGCTGCTCTTCCCAGAAGCACATTGCATAGGAGTATGTTGCTCCATACTGATTTCCTGCTCCAACAAAATAATGTATGCTGTCATTCATATGCTTTCTTGCTATGCTCTCGCCAAGTTCATCGGCTGCTTTTTCAACTTCTACAAGACCGCGGGCAAGATGTCCATCAAGCTCAGCATAAAGCTCATGGTACTCATCAAATTCTCCTGCATTGTACATGAATCTGTCAGCTACCATGAAAAATTTGAGCTGCTCATTTTTAGGATATGAAATAAGATAATCTACCATTTTGGCAAGTTTAGTATCTGGATAATCAACAAAGCCAATTACTTTGGCACCGGCATCCTGAGCCTTTTTTACTCCGTCAACCATTTCTGATGTGCTTCCTGTAACAGAAGATATAACTACTACTGTGCCTTCTCCTACCTTTTTGTTTCCGGTTTTTATGTATTCTGCTGCGTTTTCAACAAAGAAGTTTATTGCTGATTGTTCCTTCATATGCACTTCAGCCTGCAGGCAGGATGCATATGTACCGCCTATACCAAGCCAACAGATGTTTTTATATCCTTTTTGACATATTCCATCCACAATAGATTCTATTTCACCTCTAATAGCCAATGCACCATTTACGCTGTCCAGCTGTTTTTGTTCGTCAAATTTTAACATTACTTTGTTCTCCTAAGCTTTTAATTTATTCCCCAACTTTTAATTTTTGATAATAGTCATTGTATATTGTAATTGCTTCCCCAACATCTTCCTGGAAAAATACATTTTGTTTATAGTCAAAATCTCTTGCAGGGTCATTTTTGTACGCATCTGAAGCTGCTTCAACTGCAGCATCATTTGGACATGAATATGGATATTCTATCAGGTTTGCAGCCATAACTTTAGGATCTGTGATGTAGTTTAAGAATTTTTCTGCAAGGTCCACATGCTTAGCTCCCTTTGGCACTACATAAAGGTCAAAACCAAGCTGTACCGGATCTTTTTCAAAATCAGCTATTACAAGATTATTTTTATCTCCAAGCTCTGACATAGCCCATGAAGCATTTCCATCATACGTAAATGCCACAGATGCAGTTCCGTTTGTTAGGTTTTGTTCAGCATTTCCGTATGCTACAACATTTTCATTATATTTTACAAGCCATTCATATGCTTCTGCTATTTCTTTTTCATCTGTTGAGTTAGGATCATATCCAAGGGCAACAAGTGCTATAGGAAACAGGTTTCTGGCTCCGTCTATTGTAGCTATTTGTCCCTTCAATGCTGGGTTTATAAGGTCATTGTAGCTTTTGATTTCAACAGGGCTTGTATCCTTGTTATAAACTACATAAATATAGTTCATAAGATATGGTACGCAGTATTCTTTTGCAGTCCAGTATGCTTCATTGATGTTTGAAGCATTAGGTATGTTTTCAAAGTTTATCTTCTCAACATATCCGCCTTCTACAAGTGATTCCATATAAGCATCACATGTCATTATAAGGTCATACTCTTGTCCTCCGCCTGCCGTTAGCTTTGTAATAGCATCTGCATTGTCACTCATGTAGGACAAATTTACTTTTGCATTGTTTTCTTTTTCAAATTTTGCTATTAAATCGTCTGATATGTATTGCTGCCACATATAAATATTCAGCTCTGTGCTTGGAGCTGCCTTGCCGCTTTCTACAGTTGAACCCGTCTTAGTTCCTCCACAGCCTGTAAAAAGCCCCATGATTAAAACCATGGTCAATAGAATGGAAATAATTTTTTTCATATTGTTGCCTCCGCCTTGTTGCGTTTTTTCAACGCATATTTAATTAAATTATTCAAAATCATTGCTAATACAATGACTAGAATCATGATTGTGGTGAGTGCATTAACATCAGGAGTAACCCCTGACTTGTTCATTGAGAGAATCAAAACCGGCAATGTTGAATTTTTTGCTCCTGCAAGCATATTACTCATGACAACATCATCTATTGAAAGAGTAAATGACAGAAAAGCTGCACTCATTACTCCCGGCATAATGCTGGGAAGAGTAACATTTAAAAATGTCTGAATTCTGTTGGCTCCAAGATCCATGGATGCTTCCTCCAGGCTGTAACCATCACCGCTTATACGGCCTTTGATAGTAACTACCGCATAAGGAATACAGAATGTGCAGTGACCTATTAATATGGTTCCCATTCCTAGAGCAAGTCCTATTTTCATAAATATAATAAGAAGTGCAACAGCCATAACAATTTCAGGAACTATTATAGGTATGTACAGCATATTGTTTATGAATTTCTTTCCTCTGAATTCATATTTTTTTAATCCCAATGCTCCAATTGTGCCTATGGCAACAGAAATTACGGTTGCCAATACTGCAATTACTATTGAATACCAAAGACTTCCGATTACAGCAGAGTTAGTGAATAATTTTGAATACCACTGGGTTGTGAAGCCATTCCAGTAATAGTTGTATCTCTGGTTGTTAAATGAAAATATCATCATCACAACTACCGGAATATAAAGTATGGTATATATTGCAATTGAATAAATTGCTCCTATTGTATCTTCAAATTTTTTTCTCTTTTGTTTTTTTGAAATACTCATTATACCACCTCCATGTCTTCAATATTTGCAAATCTGGTATAGATAAAAATGAGCAGTCCTGTTATAACAATCAGTAGTACTGAAAGAGCAGCTCCAAGAGGCCAGTTTCTTATTGCCCCAAACTGGTTTTTTATAATATTTCCTATATATAATACTTTTCCTCCCCCAAGCATGTCAGTTACGGTATATATTCCCAGAGAAGGTATGAATACCAGTATTATTGATGAGAATATTCCCGGAAATGTAAGCGGTAGCGTTATATTAAAAAATGTGGTACGCCTTGAAGCACCAAGATCCGCCGATGCTTCCAAAAGCGAATTGCTTAATTTTTCAATTGAGCTGTACATGGGAAGCACAGCAAATGGAAGCATGGTCGTTATCATACCAACCAATACAAGACCATCAGTATATACAAAGCTCATTGGTGTATCTATGAAACCTGTGCTAAGAAGAACCTTATTTACAGGTCCGCTTGTCTGAAACAATAAAAGCCAGCTGTTGAGCCTCATGAGAGAGTTTGTCCAAAATGGAATCATTATGAGCATTATGAGCCTTGAAGCCACTTCTTTTGGTTTTTTTGCAATATAATATGCAAATGGATATCCTATGAGAAGACAAAGCCCAGTAGTAATTAATGCCGCCTTTATGGATTTTACTATTACCTTAAAATATGTGGCATCCAGCAATGTCTCATAACTTTCCAATGAAAATTCATAAACAACATCACCAAACACTCCCCTTGACATAAAGCTTATGTAGATAATATACAGCATAGGCAGTGTTACAAATAAAATCATCCATAGTGAAACCGGTCCTGCCATGGCTAAGGCAGGCAGAGTCATTTTTCGCTTTAAAATATTTTTGTTATTCATATGCCCTCCGCTACTTCGAAGCCTTAATGGCAACAGCTCTTTCCGGATTCCAGTATATATTTATAGAATCTCCTTCTTGGAAATCTTCATCTTTCTCAAATCGGGAATACTTTATTTCAGTGTTATCTTTCAAATCAACAGATGTTTTTACAACAGTTCCCATGTATGTGAAATCTTTAATAGTACCATTTAGATTAAAACCATCCACAGGATCTGGACTTACCTTTACATACTCTGGTCTAATGGACACATGGAGGCTTTCACCCACATGAAATCCTTCTCCTTTAACTTTCATGGTACCGGCTGAAGTTTTAACATCTAGTATTCCATCCACTAAGCCTGTTACCTCTCCATCAAAAATATTGGATTCACCAATGAAACCTGCCACAAATTTAGTGATTGGCCTGTTGTAAATTTCTATGGGTGTAGCAAGCTGTTCTATAATACCTTCATTCATAACTGCTATTCTGTCACTCATTGTGAGAGCTTCTTCCTGGTCATGAGTTACATATACAAATGTTATTCCAAGTTTCTTCTGCAGTCTTTTCAGTTCCACCTGCATCTGCTTTCTAAGCTTAAGGTCAAGAGCTCCAAGGGGTTCATCAAGGAGTAATACCTTAGGATTATTTATAAGAGCCCTTGCAATTGCAACTCTTTGTTTCTGACCTCCCGAAAGCGCATCAGGCTTCCTGTTTTCATATCCCTTTAGCTGGACAAGATCCAGCATTTCATTAACTCTTTTTGTGATTTCATCTTTTGGTCTTTTTCTGATTTTAAGTCCATAAGCTATGTTATCAAATACCGTCATGTGCGGAAAAAGTGCATAGTTCTGAAAGACTGTATTTACATCTCTTTCAAAAGGTTCCTTATCTTCAACACTTACTCCCTGAACCTTGATAGTTCCACAAGAAGCTTCTTCAAAACCAGCAATCATTCGAAGTGTTGTGGTTTTCCCACATCCTGAAGGTCCAAGAAGAGTAAGGAATTCTCCTTCTTGTATTTCAATATTCATGTTTTTTACAACCTTGTTTTTTCCGAAACTTTTTTCAACATCTATTAATGACACAATAGAATCAGGCAATACTGAAGTTACAACAGAATCAGACATATTTCACCTCTTAATTTAACGTTAAACTTTTTTATTGTTTTAAAACTTGTACTTTTTATTTATCTGCAGCTCACTTGCCGTAAAGGAGACTGAAAAATCCCGCATTTATACTTAAACTGTAACATTAGGCCACAATTCTGTGTAAAACGTGGTCCTGTCTCCTATGTTCAATGACCTTGTGGCTTCTACTACTCTTTCATCCATATCGTAAGAAATCGATTCTAACAAGAATGCAGGTGTATGTTCAATAACATCCAACATTCTGGCTTCATTTTTATATAAAGTAGTTATTTTTATCCACTGCTTGGAATATTTAAATTTATGGTTGTACACTTCTTCAATAACCTTGTACAAGGAATTGTTTTCAAAGTCATACTGAAGTAGGTTATCAAAAAGACTCACTGGCAAATAAGAATATTCCATGGCAAGAGGTATATCGTCTCCATACCTTATACGCACTATTTCATAAACCTTTGTGCCGATTGTAGTTTCAAGCAGCGAAGCAACTTTTTTATCTGCTTCAATTATGCCGGATTTCACTACCTTATTGCTTGGCTTGATACCCTTGGACCTAAGCATTTGCGAAAAACCACTGAGCTTAACAAAGTCTCTTTCAAAATTTGGAAGCCTCACAAAAGTACCCTTGCCTTTTACTCTGTAAGCGTACCCCAAATCCACAAGCTGAGTTAAAGCATTCCTTGCAGTCATTCTGCTTATGTTGTATGTATTACTTATATCTCTTTCAGATGGAAGCTGACAACCGCTCTTAAGCTCTCCGGAATTTATTTTTTCAATGAGAATATCCTTGATTTGAATATATACCGGAGGAATATATGAATTGTTTTTCATATGGTTTTATCCTTTCATAGCGTGGTATACTTGTATATACCACTATATTAATAGTAGCACAACAGTATAACACTTGCAAGGAAATTTTTAAAGGCAGCCATCAAAAATGTTGAAAAACCGCCTTTTATTTGGTCGATGCATGTCAATCGGGACGTTATTAGCCCATCTAAAAAGATGATCTTCTGCACCCTTGCTCTTCCTTATTTTTAATTCTCGTTATTGTCATAGCACATCCATTACCTTCACCATCTGCAACTGTGGTTGGAAAACTTATTTCAACATTTGGAAAAGGATAACAAATCGCATAGTCACAATGACCTAACATATCTCTGCAAAACTCTTTTTGTAATTCTTTGGAAACTCCTAATCTTTCCAGTGCTTCAACATGGGGACAATTATGAAAGACTTTAATTGCTTTGTCGTCAGTAAATTCCGTAATTTCTTGTTGAAATACTAGCCAGCCACCTTTTGATGTTTGACCTATAATAGCTTCCTTTGGCCCTATATTTTCAGCACCATATTTTTTTGCAATTTGATTTCCTTGAAATAAACCGAAGTCCCAAGAACCTTCTCTTATAACTTTATTTGCATCAATATCCGGATATAATTCTTTTAATTTTTTCCAAATAAAAAAAATTTGAGTTGTTCTATCCATGTAGGCACTTTTTACAGCTTCATGAAATTCTTCTAGTTTTACATCTTCTTCTAGTTTTAAACTATCAACAAAATATTTAACTTCATTATTTTCTTCTTTCATATTTATACCTCGCTTTGTAATTTATTTATTGCATATATTATAATGCTTACCGCTAATTTATATAATATATACCACTAATACCATCTTATTTAGTGTTTTAATTATTATTACTAAATCATTTTTTGTAATAAACTTTCATATATATAATTAAAATATAAATTGGGAGGGTTTTGTGTGAATATAAAAAGAAAACCTACTTTTAAAGAAGCAATCATACCTATTTTTTCAATGCTCCTTATTCTTGGAATTGGTTATGGTAAAATGAAGTTACCAATACAAGTACTGCTACTTATTGCAGCTTTTATCGCAGCTATGGTTGGCAAGAGGTTAGGACTGACTTGGAATGACATGATGGATGGTATTAGTGAAAAAGTTAATAGTTCCTTAACTTCAATTTTTGTTATGATATGTGTTGGAGCACTCATTGGTTCTTGGATGGTTTCCGGAACTATTCCAATGATGATTTATTATGGTATTCAAGTTATTAATCCTAAATATTTATTAGCTACGGCTTTTCTAGTAACAGCGCTTATATCTACTTTTACGGGAACTTCATTTGGATCTGCCGGTACAGCTGGAGTAGCTGTAATGGGGATTGCTATTGCGCTTAATGTACCTCTAGCTCCTGTTGCCGGTGCAGTTGTAGCCGGCTCTGTCTTCGGTGATAAATTATCTCCATTTTCGGATACAACAATCCTTGCTCCTGTGGCTGCCGGTAGTGAACTATATGAACATATAAAGCATATGTTATACACAACTGGTGCAGGGACAATTTTAGGTCTTATAGTATATTTAATAATCGGACTTAATACTTCAAATTCATCAATATCTAGTCCTGAAAAGGTCCTAATTATGCTCACAACTTTAGATATCATGTTTAATTGGAATATACTATTACTGTTACCACCTGTAATAATTTTATATGGTGCGTACAAGAAGAAACCTACAATTCCAATAATGCTTTTATCTTCTACAGTAGCTGCATTATTGGGTATTCTAATACAGAACTTTTCAGTAAAGAATGTATTTACAGCTATTTTAAATGGTTTTAATGTTTCTATGGTTAATTCTACTGGATTCGATAGTGCAAATGTCATTAAAGAAATTACTACTTTATTAAATCGTGGCGGTATGGTAGGTATGATGGGAACTGTTCTATTAATACTAACAACTTTCGCTTTTGCTGGTATTGTTAGTAAATCTGGTTCTATGGAAGTCATTCTTGAGAATATTATGAAATATGTAAAATCAACAGGTGACTTAATACTATCTACATCGTTATCATGTATTTTAATGGCCATCGTAACTGGTAGTTCTTATTTGGCTATATTAATCCCTGGTGAGATGTTTAGAGAATTATATAAAGAAAAAGGATTGCATCCTAAAAATTTATCCAGAACATTAGAAGACTCCGGTACTTGCGTTGTTCCATTAGTTCCATGGTCTATAGCCGGAACATATATGGCAACAACCTTGGGCGTATCAACATTAGAATATTTACCGTGGGCTATTATGTGTTATATGAGTGTAATATTTGCTATAACATTTGGTTATACAGGTTTATTTATTTCAAAAAATAATTAGTAATAAGAAATTATCGATAAAATTTAACCTATCTTCTGAATTTATACATATTTAGGTCAATTCAAAAATGCCATGCCATTCCAACAGCTACTGATACGTAAGTGCATTATAATAAGGTATAAAAAAATCTGATAATATGATTTAAAATCAATTATTAGATTTTTTTCATAAAGATTGACTTCCAGTTGTAAATTCTATCACTTCAACACAGAATTTTCCTGCCTGGTGTTTGGATAGCGATAAGTAATCATCCAGCCTAAATACCATAGTATAGTCCGAGGCGTGCAAAGCATAGCCAAAAGTTATGTCCACATAAATTGTTTTAGGTTGGCCCACATATTCTGTAGGGCATAAAATTCTCTTGAAGCTCCTTGGTTTCCGTTTCTGCCAGTGGGGACTGTTCTTTCTGACCAGCTTTTCTTAGTTGGTCGGGAAGAACAGTCCCCTACGTCTAGTCCAATTTACTTGTTTTTTATTTCATTTATTCCAAAAACTTCTATCTCGCATGCACACCATCATCAGTTGCATTATAATGAGCATCCGGATGCTGCGCGCACATAAATTTCTACCCCTGGTTTTAGTGTGAATTTAACCAACGTATTCAGCATATGCGTTCCAAATCATTTTAAGTTTCTCACTTAAATTTAACCGCCGTGCCATAAACTATTACTTCGGCTGCACCCTGCATAACTGCTGAAGAAGCATATCTGATATTGATAACGGCGTCTGCATGCAGCTCTTCTGCTTCAGCAACCATACGCTTTGTTGCAATAGCTCTTGCATCATTCATCATTTCATTATATGCAACTAGTTCGCCCCCAATCAGAGTCTTTAAACCTTGGGTAATATCACGGCCGATGTTTTTTGACTGGATGGTACTTCCTTTAACAAGGCCCAGCATTTCAAACTCTTTTCCTGTAATGTAATCAGTATTTACTAATATCATCTTCCTCACCACTCCTTATTTCTTTAATTCGCTCAACAAGAACGTATACACAAGCACCCGCTAACAGCAAAGGGATAGCAAGACCCAATATTTTAATTAGCAAAGGCATGCTGTCATCAAATGCAAATAAAAATACAAATCCAATAAAGTACAATACAACAACTATGGTTATCACAATGGGTGCAATCATCTTTTTTGTGTGCATTTTATCACCTCATCTTATTATACCCCATTTTTGAAAAGAAACAATACGCGTTCAATTGAATCCATAAGAAGTTATTAATTATATTAAGCACTTTTCCATCTCATCCAATACTGCATTGAAAAACTTTTCTCCCAGTTCTGCATTTGCCACAGTTGGATCACCAATGACACCAATTTCTGATACTCCTACTATTCCATACTTAAACATATTATCCAAAAATTCTTTGTCGGGTGTTCCTACAAAACCTGCCTTGGCTTCTTCCATGTTTACCAGCTCCGGCTCCAGATAAAGCATCACTGAAGTCTCGAATGCACATGCATGGCCGCCGCAGCTTCCAACAGGCATATTGTATTGCTTTTCAAATGACGAAAAAAGCTTCATCAGAAACTCTAACGAAAGTGTATTTCTTAAAAGCTTATCAGGATGTGCAGCTTGCAATTCTTCAACAATTGTCTTTGTTTCCTGCATATTTCCTCCATGAGAGGATATAAAAATGAACTTTTTAAAACCATGTCTTATGTAACAATCAACATAATCTCTAGCTATTCCTCTGAAAACATCTTTCTTCAATGAAAGGCTTCCAGGCAAAGCCAGATGATGTTCTGATAATCCCGGTATTATCGGTGGTGCTACCAAGGCATTTTTTAGTCTTTCAGCCAGACCGCATGCAAATCCTAGACCTATTATTTCATCAGTGCATTCCGCCAAATGCAGACCATGCTGTTCCGTGGATGCTAAAACAATTATTACAGTATCACATCCGCTGTCAATTTTATTTTTAATCTGGGGCCAGGACATGTATTTTAACTGATAATCTCTTTTTATCATAACTACTCCTTTATTTGAACAACCATTAAAATTTCAACCGGAGTATTAAAAGGAAGAACATTAGTTCCCAGTGCTGCTCGTGTATGTTTGCCAGCCTCACCAAACACTTCAACAAATAAATCAGATGCACCATTGATTACATAGGGCTGGTCATAAAATTCGTCACTGCATGCCACAAAACCCTGCAGACTTATTATCTTCTCAACCTTGTCCAAGTCACCCAGCTCATTTTTTAATATGCTAAGCATATTTATGGCAGAAATTCTTGCAGCCAAATAACCATCTTCCTTGTTAAGTTCCTTACCAAGCTTTCCATGATACAGAATTTTTCCTTCTACAACAGGTCCGGTACCAGAAAGATAAAGCAAATTTCCGGTTTTTCGAACTCCCACATAATTAGCCACCGGTTTGTTTAATGGCGGAAGCTCAATTCCAAGTTCATAAAGATTTTGTTCAATAATTGCCATAAAATCACCCTTTCATTTATAATATATTAAGTTAATCCTTGTACAAGTACTAGAAACCTTTTAAATTACAAACAATATTGTAACCCCTATAACAGATATGACAGCACCTAATATCTCTTTAGGAGATACTTTTTCTTTTAATACAAATATAGACAGAGGAATAATAAGAACCGGTATTATTGAAGTAATGGTGGAAGAAACTCCGGTTGTGGTATATTGAATAGCCAGAAGACTGAATGATACCCCTAAGAAAGGACCAAACAACGAACCACAGAACAAATACTTTGTTGCATCCATATTCTTAACATCTTCCTTTAACTTGTCCCACTTCTTCATAAATAAAATTACAACAGTAAAGCCTACTATACCGGCTATAATCCTAATTTGTGTTGCAGCAAAAGGGTCATAATCTCCCATACCTATTTTGCTGAATATTAATCCAAACGCTTGACCGAACGCGCCGATTAAAGCGTAGACTATTCCCTTAATAGAACGAGAAAATTTAAAATTATTGCCTTCCGGATTTTTAACCAATACAACAACCGCAATGCCAAAAATTGTTACAAACATACCGACAAAATCGGACACAGATATCAATTCTCTCATTGTTACAAACCCCAGCAATGCTGTGATTGGAGGTGCAAGTGCCATAATAAGCATAGATGTCCTTGCTCCAATTTCTAAATAAGCCTGAAACAAAAACAAGTCTCCTATTACAAACCCAATGAGTCCTGAAATACTAAGATACAGCCATGACTTTAATGTTGCATCCACCGGCAGCATCATTCCTCTTGAAAATGTTGTGAACAAACTTATTAATATAAACCCCATAATTAATCTTATGTAATTTACAGACAAAGAACCAATTTTCTTGCCAGCTATTTCAAAGCATATAGCAGTTATAGTCCAAAATATTGCTGTAAAAAGTGAATAAATTTCTCCTAAATGAGATTGAATCATCATGCCCTCCGTTAGCCATTATGGCTTATTTTCTAATGCTAAATTATATCACCATAATAAACTGTATACAACATTTATATAATAAATTGGAACGGTTCTCATAGTTCATAGTTTCTTTATTTCCACAAAATATGGCTGTGCATATCAATCATTTAATTCTCCCCCGAATGCTAATAATAGCTATAATAATACTTGTGGTGCTTTGCAACAGGCACCTTGTTGAGAATTGTGCCGATTACGTTTGCATTGACACGTCTTAAGTTTGCCTTTTTCATTTCTAGCTATTTCAATTAATAAAAATTCATGTATTCATCAATATCCTGTTTCAATTAAATAAAAGTGTGGAATTTATTCAAACAATACATTTTAGATTTAATTATTATTTTTATGCCAATTCCATGCATCTATAATGATTTTTTCCAAGGAATCATATTTAGGTCGCCAACCCAAGACTTTCTTAGCCTTATCGTATGAGGCTATTAATATAGCCGGATCTCCGGCTCTTCTTTCCTTTATCTCGGCAGGAATTAGATGTCCTGAAACTTTTCTTGACATATCAATAACTTCTTTTACAGAATAGCCATTACCATTACCAAGATTAAATACATCGCTTTTGTTTCCTTTTCTTAAGTACTCGAGTGCAAGGAAGTGAGCTGATGCTAAATCCATAACATGAATGTAATCTCTTATGCATGTACCATCTGTTGTGGGATAATCATCTCCATAAATAAAAATCTTATCACGTTTGCCCAGTGGAACCTGCAAAACCAGCGGAATTAAGTGTGTTTCTGGATTATGATCTTCTCCTATAATTCCACTTTCATGTGCTCCCGCTGCATTGAAATATCTCAATGATACATATCTAATTCCATAAGCATTATCAAACCACTTCATCATTTTTTCCATGGTAAGCTTGGTTTCCCCATAAGTATTTGTAGGATTTGTTTCATAATGCTCTAAAATAGGTATTTGCTTAGATTCCCCATAAGTAGCAGCTGAAGATGAAAATACAATCTTATTTACATTGTTCTTTTTCATCACATCAAGGAGGCACATCATCCCGAATACATTGTTATGATAGTATTCATATGGCTTCTCCATACTTTCTCCCACCAACGAACTTGCAGCAAAATGTATTACAGCTTCAACATCATTAGTTTTGAAGACCTTATCTACTGCTTCCTTATCTCTAATATCTATTTTATAAAATTTTTTAACCTGAACTGACTTTTCATGACCGCTTTGTAAATTATCTACAACTATTACTTCTTCATTTTGGTCTAGAAAATATTTTACTGTATGCGAACCTATGTATCCCGCCCCACCTGTAATAAGCATCATATATTTCCCCCTATTATTTATCTAATAGTCATTTGTTCATTAAAGAACCTTCCGATGAAATTATTTTCACAAACAAATCTATGATATTAAATTTACGGTTAACAAGTATCTTGATTGATTAAGTCAAACAATATATCAGGCATTTCTCTATAGCTGTTAAAGGGAATAGGCACTATTTATAATTGCCAACCGAGAACCGTCACCTATGTATTATTCTAATTTTAACATTTTATCCAATGCCTCATTGTCAATTATTCGTTCGAGTACACTGTATTTAGGTTCTATTATGATTTCACCATCCCTGTTTATAATTCCACCGTTATACCCGGTGTCAGAATCATAAAAAATTGCATATCCGTCATAACCAAATACTAAATCCAAATCATCATCAAATAAATCTTTCATTGTTGTCATAAATGAAGAATAGCTTTTATTTACCTCCATGTCCACACTTTCATCACCATATGTTGTTACAATTTCACCTTTTTTATTTATTCTGCGCCAAACATCTTCTAATTTAACATAAGCATACCCGTTAGAAAAAGTTCTGACATAGTTTGGATCAAGTTCAGGTTTTATTATAATATTTCCTTGTGCATCAATAAATCCGACCTTATCATTTTCATAAAATATTCCCATTCCATCTGAAAATGTTATTTCACTTTCATATATTGGCTGTATAACAAATTTCCCTTCTTTATCAATTACTCCATATTTACCATCTGACTTAACACAAGCTAATCCATCAGAAAAACCATCATCAACATCTTCGTATATAGGCTCAATAATAATTTTTCCGCTTTCATCAATAAATCCATATTTTTCATCAATCATTACACAGGCCATTCCTTCTGAGAATCCGCCAATGTAATCAAAGGCAGGTTCAATTACATAATTGCCTTCCTTATTGATACATCCCCATTTGCCTTCTGATGCAACACAGCTTAGACCGTTTGAAAAATCCTCAGCATAATCATACAATGCATTTACGGCTGTTTTACCATCACTTACATTAATAAACCCATACTTGCCGTCTTTAATAAATTTAATCATGCCATCATTAGATAGTTTTCTTCCTGCAACAAAAGAATCCACAATATCTTCAGAAACAATATTTCCTTTTTTATCTATTAAAGCATATCCATCATCAATATACACAGCAGCTAAACCCTCTGTAAATTTGTATGTTTGCGGTAATGCATCATTTGATATTGTGAATTGACACTTTATAACCTCGTTTCCGCTTTCATCAACAAATCCCACTAATCCATTTTTACCTACAGTCCATAAACCTTCACTATAACCTGCTACTCCTTGATATTGCGGCTCTACAATGAGATTGCCTTTTAGATCAATAAAACCAATTTTTCCTTTTACATTAACCGCTGCTGTTTTTCCTGAAAATGGTGATACATCTGTATACTCCGGATTTATAACAACTTCTCCTTGTTTGTTAGCATAACCCCAAGATCCTTTTATTTTAACAGGTATCAATCCGTTAGCTAAAATAGGAGTTATATTGTCAAATTCGTTAAGCACTTCATCATTTATGCTTAGAAGCATAACCTTTCCGTCATTCCTTGAAATGAGTAAATCATCTACATATACGTCATCCTTTGCACTGTCTAAACTTTCCCCCTCACAACAATTTAAAAATAAAATGATAATAACAAATAACAATAGAACTACATGTTTGCTATCTTTTTTACTCATGGTTAATCCCCCTTTTTTGCATTGTATTTTTTATTTATGCACTCAGCATTTAGCTAGAGTGCTTGATGATAACGTTTGTCCTGCAAGCTTGCACTTACATCTTTTGTTATTATGTTGCCATATAAGTTTTTCCATCCTGGACTAATAAGTTTTCTATTTTAATAATACTTTGAATAGCAGAATTTACTCTTGAATCATTATCACTTCGTAATCTGCAAATTTGTTCATCTGTTGGCTCGTACAAACTTTGACTAAAATTCTAAATCACTAAACAAATCATAACCATTATCATAAAAATATTTTAGTATTACAGCAATAATATGTATTTGTATCGAAATCTTATTTTTATCTTGATCGATTAAATCAAACAATATATCAGGTATTTCTCTATAGCTGTTAAAGGGAATTGTCACTATTCTATAATCACCAATCTCCAAATATTCCTTCAACGATTTTTTGATTTTATCATGTCTAATATTAATGTAAGTAATTCCAAAAAAATCCGGTTTGCCGCCTCTTTCCAGAAGTCTTGCAAAACCAATCACCTTTGACTTCATTTTTACATTTTTAAAAAGGAGCCCACATTCTTCTCTGAGTTCTCTTTCCATTGTAATCTTCACCAGTTCCTGAAATGTTTGATCTGATTCCTTCTTTTTTCTAATTAATTTTTTTAAATCCCTGAAGTCTGTTGAGCCAGAGCCGGAAGGTGCCAGCCTGCCTCTGTTTGCATCAGACTTAGCTGACTGACTGTTAATTATTATGTAATTATCATTGGTTACTGCCAATGTTGATCCGCCCAAATAGTTTGAACACAGACTTTCGCATAATTGTATTAATTCTCCGTTTTCATCTAACAATAAATCTTCACCTTTGAAAACAAATGAATCATAAATGTTTATAACGCTTTTAAGCTTGGTATAAACCATTTCATTTGTGCATAATCCTTGAAAGTAATCTGTCTTTTGTACCCTAATCTTATTATCATGGTTAAGGTATATTTCATCAGCTAATCCTATTAATTGGCTGTTGTATATTGTACTTTTTGCTTTAAATGCTTTATTTAGTGCATAAGGAGCTATACTTTTAACTTCTTTTGATAAAATAAACTTGCCTGAATAATCAAGATTCAACGAAAACTTGCCCGAATAAATTAAGTTGTTGACTTCATCACTCATTACAAATCTTTCATTATTAAACTCTTGAATGCTATACCCATTCTCCCTGTAAACATATGGCAATATGATTTTATCACGTACATTAGACTTGTAATTATTAACTTCAATTTCAAAAAATTCATTATTTCGTTCATCCAATTCCTGTGTTTCTACATAAAACTTATATGCAATCGAAAATATAGAGAATGCAATAACTAATATTTCTATTGTATTTGCATTACCATGCAGGTTTTCAGGAATAATGTTTATATACATTGAGAATATACCGACCACTACTCCCAATATACTATAAATATAGTTGTTGCTAAGTCCAAATATCATCAAACGCTTTTGAATTTCTCCAATGAACCTTTTCATACTATGCTCCTAACATTGGCATTCTGTATATATTAAAATAAACATGAATTAATCATGTTTATTTTTTGTTTATATTTTCTAAAACTTCTTAGTGCTTAGCTTCTTCTTCCTTAAACCAATATTCCTTAAACAAAGCAACCATAACTCCAAACATTCCACCTATAACAGCTCCGATAATTGTATTTAAAGCATTGCTTGGGCTTGTTTTTTGAGTTGGTGCTACAGGAGGTGAAGGAAGATACACACTGGTTTCTACAACACCTATTACACTGGATTCAAACTTTTCTGCTTGTCCGTTTTCAAAATATTTATTTAAAGCATCTTTCTCATTGTTTAACTCTTCCAAATACCTGTTATTTAACCTTATTGAATTTTCGATATTATTGATTGTCTGCTTATTTCCAATTATATCATTTTCAATCTTAATATAGTTTGGATTAACCGTATCAACAGGAACAACATAATCACTGTTTGTTGTCAACTGTGTCTGGATTTCCAGGTTAGCATTACCCTTAGCAATTATTTGAGGAGTTGCAGCTAACAATTCTTCATTTTTCTTTAATATTTCCTTAACACTATCCAGTTGATTTTCCTGAGACTTAATATCCATACTAAAATCATTAATAAAATAGCTTATGGCCCTTTCCTTAGTCATAACATCCATAAACTCAACATAATTGTCATATAATGTTTGTGCAAGTTTTAAAGACTCTTCAGGATTATCAGCAGAAACAGTCACTTCAAAACTGTTTTGTACAACATTTGTCTTTGTGTCAGTACTTCCTATTGCTATTCTTTCTTTAAGTTTCTCTATAGATAATTCATCTGTATTATATTTCATATCCCTTATGGTATTGAGCAACACATAATTACTTGTAATCAATTTTATGTACTGATCATTGGTTGTAATAGGAAGTTTATATTCACCATACCTTGTAGTATAGGCTTCAGGCATGCTTATGACTATGTTTAGTTTTGTGTCATAAACAGGTGAAAGTACAAACTTGCTAAACAATCCTGCAAATATTGCAACAACCAAAGTAAGACTTATTATCATCTTTTTCCTTTTCCACAAGGCCATAACAAGTTCTTTTAAGTCTATTTCGTCTTCGTAATATTGTATGTTATTTTGATTTTCGTTCATTATTAACTCTCCGATTATGTATTTAAAACCATCTACTAATTATAACAGTGAGTAATCACAGTTTCAATGTTTAATTTTAGTTTATATCAATATAAATTTACAAGTAAATTCTTCTCCACTTATTCAAACCTCACCAATGATAATTCCAAACTTAAATGCCCGTCTTGGTTATTTTGTTGTTAATGTTCTGTTGCTGGGTACAGTGGTGCGATTAATCTCTACTAAATAAATCTCTTGTGTAGACCTTATCTACCACATCTTTGATTTCATTTGATAGTCTATTAGCTACGATAATATCTGAGATTTTCTTAAATTCATCAAAGTCTTTAATCACTCTTGAATTGTAGAACTCTTCTTCATGAAGTGCTGGTTCATATACAATAACCTCGATACCTTTAGCCTTAATACGCTTCATGACTCCCTGGATTGCAGATTGTCTGAAGTTGTCAGAGTCCACCTTCATGGTAAGTCTATAGATTCCAACAATTTTAGGACTTCTCTTTAAAATCATATCAGAGATATGGTCTTTTCTTGTTCTGTTTGCATCTACTATGGCAGACATAATGTTCTGAGGTACATCTGCATAATTAGCTAAAAGCTGCTTTGTATCTTTAGGTAAACAGTATCCACCGTAACCAAATGAAGGATTATTATAATGGCTCCCTATCCGTGGATCTAGACCAACACCTTCTATAATCTGCTTAGTGTTAAGTCCTCTTACTTCTGCATATGAATCAAGTTCGTTGAAGTACGCTACACGAAGTGCAAGATAAGTATTGGCGAATAATTTTATTGCTTCAGCTTCTGTTGCACCAGTATAAAGAATTGGAATATCTTTCTTGATAGCTCCTTGAGCTAAAAGTTCAGCAAACACTTTTGCTCTTTCAGATTGCTCTCCTACCACAATTCTTGATGGATAGAGGTTATCATAAAGTGCTTTTCCTTCTCGTAAGAACTCTGGCGAGAAGATAATATTCTCAGTGTCTAACATTTCTCTTACCTTTTCTGTATATCCAACTGGTACTGTAGATTTAATAACCATTACAACATCAGGATTTATCGAAAGTACATTCGCAATGACCGCCTCAACCGTTCTAGTATTGAAGTAGTTCTTTTCTGGATCGTAGTTTGTAGGAGTAGAAATGATGACATAGTCAGCTTCTTTATATGCTTCGTAACTATCCGTTGTTGCCCTCAAGTTGAGCTCTTTCATAGCTAGATACTCTTCAATCTCAGGATCTATAATTGGAGATTTTTTATTGTTAATCATATCGACTTTTTCTTTAATGATATCTAAAGCGATAACCTCATTATGTTGTGCTAAAAGTATGGCATTGGACAGGCCAACATAACCTATTCCAGCGATAGTTATTTTCAAAAATAATCACCTTCTTCTTTATTCATATTTAATGTCCTCTTTCAATATTTGAATTAATGGTCATGAGTTTATTTAATACTACTTATTAAATATTATGTGTTGTATATATTTTGGATCAAATATATTTAACTATTAAATGAATTTATTTCTTATCTTAGTAGCAAGCGTTTTAAGTTCATTATAAACAAGAGGTTTACCACTAATACGTTCTAAAAAGAGTGCAATAGTAAAATAGCTTATAACTCCTACTAATACCTGATAAATAATATTAGGTATTTGATTTTGGAATATATCCGAGAGATTTGTGACTATAAACATCATTAATAAACCGCTTATAATATATTTTAAGCTCTCTCTAAAATAACGTGACATCATAAAATCTTTTCCTATTATTATAGATTGATAAATACAAATTAGTCCTTCCGAAAACAAAGAAGCAATTGCAGCCCCGACACCTTGATAGAGAGGTATTAGAATCAGATTTAGAAATACATTTAATATTGCGGCAAATACAACAGACTTAGTATAAAGTCTGTCCAATCCTCTTGGTAATATATATTGAGTTCTAAAAACATTCCCCCATGCTATAAAAATTAAAATCGGTGAAAGAATCTTAATAATACTTGAAGAAGCAAGAAACTCTCTTCCTAAAACTAAGGGTACTATTTTATCAGATATTGCAATAAGCCCAGAAGTACACGCTATTGCAATAAACATAGTTAAAAGAACCGATTTCTCAATGTACTTTGAAGCAGACTTATAATCCCCTGTCTCGTAAAGATGTGTCATTCTTGGAAGCATAACAACTCCTGCAGACGTAATAACAGAAATTGGTACTCTTGTAATCCTATTAGCATTCTCATAGAATCCAACTTCTGCCAAACTTGACAAGCTGCCCAACATTGTTTTGTCAATTACTGTGAAAAGTTGAATTGCTAAAACAGGTATAAATAGACTAGTGATTGGTAAAAACCTTATTATTATAGATTTATAGTCTACTTTTACAAAACTAATATATTTCTTCAGATTTAGCCATAGAAAACCTTGACTGATAAATGTAGAAGCTGACATTATTAGAACATACCAACCTAAATCATCATGTGTTTTAACTATTGAAAAAATAAGAATAATTGATATCAATTTAACGCCTAAATTTCTTAAAACAGTAATTTTAAATTTCTCTAATCCAAAATATAGCCAACTTATATCCAAAAAAACCGATAACATCATAGCAAACTGCAAGATAAAAATACTTCTTAGTTCAAAATGAGTTAAAAAAACAAAGATCAAATAAATAATACTCATAATAGTAGACATAACGAATTGTATACAATATATTTCTATAAAGACTCTACTTCTCTCTATTTTGTTATTATTTACTTTTGCTATTTCTCTTTTTCCATAAAGTTGTATTCCTAATAATGAAAAAACCATAAAATAATTGACTATCGAGTTACTATAAGCGTATATCCCAACCCCTTCTGGCCCTAACACTCTTGAAACATACGGAAGTGTTATCAATGGTAATACTAATGCAATTATTTGGTAAGCCGCCATAAGAAATATATTTTTTCTCATTTATTATCATTCCTGTCAAAATATTTAATTATTATAAAAAAGCATTACGAGTCTATTCCATATCTTTAATACAATTGGCGGGAAATTTTTTGCTATAAAAAATTGATTTTCATAGTGTCGTCTAGATACTCCATCAATTAATTGTTTGTTTTTCGTCTCAATTTTACCTAGATAATCTAAATAGAGGCTTTTATATGGATGTATAGATCCCTTTTCCCATGGTCTACCTACTATCCATTTTGTTAAATGAATAATTGCAGGATTATTTTTAGCTTCCTGGTATTGCTTTTCATTATAGTATTGTTTAATTTTGTAAAATTTTAAAAATTTATTATAATCTAACATAATCACTGGCGTCATTACATTGTATTTAAGTTCTAACTCCTTTATTGAACCATTCAGTGTCTCATTAATTACAGTTTGATCATGAAATTTAAGTTTTCCTTCATTTCCATTTATGCAAGAAATAAATTTCTCAAACACCTTATCTTTTCTACATTTATCCAAATCAAATACTATCACACCTGAATTAATATAAAAATTTGTTTCTTTATCAGAACTCTTTTCATTTATATCAAAAATCGATCTTACAGCACCAATATAATTATCCCCTAAATCTAATGTAAATAGATCATACAAACTTCTATTCACTAATACATCAACATCTAGATATAGTGCTTTTTTCACTTCATTTGGTATTAGTTTGGGTATGAATAATCTTGCATATGCTGCAATGCTTAAATGATCAGTGTTTACATTTATACCTATTAAATCCTGTATATTATTCATTTCATAGATTCTAAGTTCACCATTTTTGAACTTCTTACAAATCGTATCCAATAGAAGCAGATTTGATTCGCTTATTTGATTAGATAATACATGAATCGTTACCTTCTCTATTTCAGTATGAAGCTTAAAAACTGAATAGATTGCCACAGCTAAATGCTGAGAATAATTATTATCACTCGCTAATACAAAGTCCATTTTCATCCCCCAATTTACTTATTAAATATACTTCCCATTAAATACTCTTGAGCTTCTCGCTTACATATATCTATTTTATGATTTACCATGTCATAATCTACTATTTGATTTACTTCTGAAAATCTATCAAGTTCTATTTTTCCTTCTAAGCTAATAAGTCTTAACAAGTTCTCAATCCTAGTACCCCTGTTGTTTCTAAGTCGAACATAAGAAAATTGTTTATTAAAAATAATAGAGAATGCAATTGCATGAAACGAGTTAGTAATAACATAACTAGAATTTCTAATAAGACCCAAAAACTCTTCTGGGCCGGTATCTCGAATATGAATGTCACTATTATATTGATTCCGATAGCTTCCAATAGAGACTATATTCATTCTTTTATCTTTAGCAATTTTTTTTGCTAATGTATTTACTTCCTCGTTATTCTCTAATGTGTATATTAGTATATAATTCTCAAATTTTGGAGCAGCTAAAATGCCATTATACTCATTTATATCTAGTAAAAATACAGGATCTAAAGTTACATGTACATTATGATAACCTAATTCATTTAGTATCTTTTTCCCTGATTCTTCTCTAACACTCAAATGATCAAATGACTCTAAAAAATCAGATATACATTTGAATTCTTCAGAAATTGAGTCTTTACCGAAACTTGCAGCATATGAGATTTTTTTGCTTTTTTTTACAAATCGAAGAAAAAAATTTGCGTCAATACCTCTAGTTATATCTTGATTCCATATTTGGTCGCTACCTACAATATAGGCGTCTGCGTCTATTTCAACTAACTCACCATTGATGTCATACTCTGCTTGTTCTAGATCAAGATATTTATTAGTGAAACTCTCAAATTTTTGTTTTCTTGATAATCTACTTCTAAAAGCAATAATATTGATGATTAGTTGTTTGGTAAAATTAGAGTTTTTATCAAAATTAATTATGGGTTTTATCAAATACTCTGGTCGATAGTCTAGAATTTTTGCTTCACAACTATTCAACTTCAAGAACTTTTGAAGTGCATACGCTTGTAAAATTGCACCATGGTTATGTGCACTATGAGTTGTTAATGTAATAACTTTCATATGTAACCCCTTTCAATCGTAAAGTTTAATATTATATTCTTCCAATATCGCATTCAGTTGAACGTCATTATGATTTTGGACAACATTAGTTTTACTCAATGCACTATAATGTGTTTTAGAGATTGAAAAAAATTCGTAGTCATATTTGTGTGATTTTACAATTTCTGTTCCCTTCATTAAGGACATTACTTTTAGCCATAAATCATCAGCATTTAAAGATAATCTAATAATATTATCCTTATTAAATACTTCAGGATGCAATGATTTAGGTGGATATAATACCCCTCCAACACCAGTTGGACATATAAATTTTGATGGAATCTCTTCAACAGAGGGATTTTTGATCCACTTACTATATAATTGAATATTATTTTGGTTGTCAATCGTTATTAAATGACCTCTTGTGCAGCATATACATTTGGGAAATTTTAAATGTAGTAAAATTAGATCTTTTATTAAATCCGGAGGATATAATACATCATCATCCACTGTAATTACTATATCATCCGGAAATTCCTTCATTGAATAGTAGTATTTTTTATGTGGTTTTAAATTTTCACAAAATCTTATTTCTAAACCTCTATCAATAAGATTCATTAAGCTCGCTGGTAATGAGTTTAGTCCATCTGCAAATTCAGATTTTGCCAACCATAAAATCATTTTATCAGGTTTAATGGATTGTCTTAATAAACTTTCAAGAGTAATCCAAACTGTATCAATCCTCTTAGGAAATGTTGTTAATGACACAATTATTTTTTTGTCTATATTAAGTTCTTTCTCCCTATTATAGTAGCTGGTATCTAATTGATTGTTACTTAAAAATTTGACATACTCCATATTTGCTATCATAGAAAAAATTCTATGAACCACTCCTTTAACTTTTGGTAGTCGTGAAATTCTTATATCATCAATAAAATTATTAACTTTTATCATCTTACTATACTTCTTCTCTAACATTTAATCACCTATCAAAGAGATCTATATTATTTTTCAAATTCGCTTTATCGTTCATCATATATTCTGCATAAATTTTTGATTGATCTATCATTTTTTTATGTTCTTCAGTGCTTATGTTTGCTGCTTTATATAAAATTCTTGAATATGTCTCAATATCAAATCCACTAATGTCATATCCTATATTTTTATGAACTAAATCTTTCCATGGTGTTTGATCACTTATTATCACTGGAGTTCCTGCACTAAGACTTTCTTTAATAACATGACCATAGTTTTCTCCAAGGGTAGGAAAGAAAAAGAAATCGTAATTCGACAACACCTTCAAAACATTTTCATTATTTATGATCCCTTTATATCGGATTGTGATGTTAGAAGGCATTCTATTAATAATCGCTTTACAACCACTCCAATAATCTTCATTTTCTATAGGCCCAAAAATATCAAATTCGATTGGAGTTTTCATTTGAACGAGGGTTTCCAGCGCGAATTTTAAATTCTTTTTTGGCGATATTCTAGACAAAAATACAAGTTTCAAAATATTGTTTTCTTTTAACTTATGTTCAAGAGTATTTTTATTTATCTTTGATAAGTTCAGTGCCACTTTTATTGTAGCATTTGGGAACTGTGACCTTATATCCTCTGATTCATGTTCAGATGAAGCTTGCCACTTTATACTGTTATACAAACCTATAACTTTAGCTAAATTAATATACATACTCTTCTTTATTCTTTTTAAATATAAAGCACCTTTTGAAAACTCACCTCTTGGTGCTAATACAAAATCCGTTTTGATTAGTCCAAGTTTTCTTAAAATCATGATCTTTATAGAATACTCATAATTAAAAAATCCGTTAATATAAACAAAATCCGGATTAATATTGTTGATATTTTTTACTAGTTTTGATAAAGAGTTATGGCCACTGCTATAATATATATTGTAACCATCAAAGGTAATCCATTTATCTAAATCTATTCCTTCATATGGTTCTTTGTCTCCGAGATCTTTATCTGATGTAAAAATATAAATATCAAAATAATTTTTTAGGTGATATGCTAAACCTTCTATACTTCTAATTGGGCCACCACCTTTTACCCCGGGAAGATAAACGGGTATGAAAATAAACAATTTCTTCATTTTTATACTTCCCCTCTTTTATTTAACGAATAGTTGATTTTCTTTGTTGAAATTAATTCTCTTGTAATAGAGTTTAAATAAAACATCGAAAACCAAAAAATAAAGTCTGTAATATTTAGTATTCTACTATGAGATTGTATAACAACTGGGAGCATAGATAAAAATATAAGCGATAAAAATGTATCCCAATATTTATGGTTTTTATTATTATTAATATTTATTAATGCCGTAATGCTAGCTCTAATTATAAAGGTTGTCATGACGATTCCAAATATTAAGCCATATTCAGCAAACCATTTAAGATAACCAACTTCCGAAAATGCATTACCGTAATAATCATGGTACCTCTCCAATAAAAAGACTCCATTACCCCATATCATGTTATCTTTAAATTTCTCAAAGTAATATGACCAAAGAGGGAATCTACCATTTAGGATGGCGTCAATATTTTCCACACCACCTAACTCATTCCCAAAAGTAAAAAATTCTAAAACGTCTCTCCAAAAAATTATCATACTAATTATGATAAGCGAAATGAATGCAATTCTTGAAAACCTCTTTTTTCTAATTACTAAATAATATAAAAATGGCAGTAAAGAAACTACCAAAGGAATTCTTGAAGCTGTCGATAAAATTATTATAGACATAACAACTGATATGATTAAATATTTTTTATTATTATATTTTTCATAAATTATGAGTGCTAAAGAAGGAAATATAGTCTGGAGTGCCATATATTTCCACAACGTGATTTCTCCTCTGCTAGTTCTTGAAAATTCAAAGGGCAAGTATCCATATCTATTAGGAAATACCAACGCTATCGCTATTCCAAAGATCAACAAAATAGTAATATTTCGTCCAATTTTAATCCAATTGATATTGTCATTATCAATATATCTCTCATGTACACTTAATATATATGTTAGCAGTATCATCATAAAATCATATGCATAAGTTATAGGTCTTTGAAATATCACATTGGAAGCCAACCCTGATAACAATAAAGTTGATAATAATACAATTATCTTTGCATTAATATAGATTCTTCTTGAATAAATCAACCAGACTAAAGCTACTGAAGAAAATATTAGATAAGCAGGACTTACAAAAAAGTTAAAACTTACTATACTATAACCCGCTCCAGCTCTCCCTGAATGAAATGCTGAGTATGGATTAGGAGTCAAGAAAAAATTTATCAGAGCTAATAATGAATTTAATTGAAAAACCTTTCTAAACAAATTACAACTTTCAGTACTTTTCTTAATCATAGGTATCTCCATAGTTAATGTTCTATTCACCCCAAACAACTCTATTCACATAATCTGTATATGATAATATTATCCTCAACACTTTATCTGACACATTTGGCATGCTATAATCTGCTACTAATCTCATCGTATCTTTCTCTTGAGTCTCTAATATTTCTAACCCCTGAAGTATTCTTTCTTTTTTTAACCCTACCATCATCACTGCTGCCTCTTCCATGGCTTCAGGTCTTTCATGAGCTTGCCTTATATTTATCGCTTTAAATCCTAGAATCGATGACTCTTCACTGATTGTTCCGCTATCACTTAAAACAGCCTTTGAATACTTCTGAAGTTTCACATAGTCGTTAAAACCAAGTGGCTTCATTGTCTTAACCAAAGGAGTAAAGGTAATACCCTTTGCTTCAATCATTTTTCTAGTTCTTGGGTGTGTGCTTACAATCACTGGAATTTGATATTTTTCAGCTATCGAGTTTAAGCTATCTACTAAATCCATAAAGTTCTGTTCAGAACTAATATTTTCTTCCCTATGAGCGGATACAACAAAATACTTCTCAACTTCAAGTCCTAACCTTTCAATTACATCTGATTTATCAATATCTTCTTTTCTTGAATTAAGAACTTCGAACATTGGGCTGCCTGTTTTAATTACTCTATCTGCTGGAAGTCCTTCTCTTAAAAGATACTCTCTAGCAATATCACTATAGGTTAGATTAATATCTGCTGTATGATCTACAATCTTTCTATTTGTTTCTTCAGGAACTCTCTGGTCAAAACATCTATTTCCAGCTTCCATATGGAAAATTGGAATATGTCTTCTCTTTGCTGCAATCGCACATAAACAGCTATTTGTATCTCCAAGTACTAGAAATGCATCAGGCTTTACTTCTTCAAGGATTGGATCAATCTTAACTAGAATGTTACCAATTGTCTCAACAGCAGTTCCCATTGCAGCATTCAAAAAATAATCTGGTTTCTTTAAGTTAAAATCATTGAAGAAAACTTCATTTAACTCATAGTCATAGTTCTGTCCTGTATGAACAAGAATATGGTCAATTGCTTCAGACTCATCTAATTTATTAATAACAGCTGACAGTCTGATTATTTCTGGTCTAGTGCCAACGACTGTCATGACTTTTAATTTCTTCATCAGTTATACCTCCAAATAATAAGTATCAGGTTTTTTAAGGTCAAATGGCTCATTCGCCCACATTATTGTTACCATATCTGTTTCGCCCAGATTTTCTATGTTATGTGTATAGCCAGTAGGTATATCTACAACTTCCATCTTTTCACCACTTACGAAATACTCTAACACTTCATCTGAATCTATTTTTCTAAACCGAATGACACCTTGGCCTCTGACTACTAAGAACTTCTCATTTTTTGTGTGATGCCAGTGATTTCCTTTCGTAATTCCGGGTTTTGATATATTTATAGAAACCTGACCACGATCAGGCGTTTTTATGAACTCAGTAAAAGACCCTCTCTGATCTACATTCATTTTAAGTTCATAGCTAAATTTATCTTCAGGTAAATAGCTCAAATATGTGCTATATAGTTTTTTAGTAAAAGCATCTGACATATTAGGTACTAACCTATCTTCTCTGCTTTTCTTGAAAGAACAAATCAAGTCTGCTATCTCACCAAGTGTTATAGTATATACCACAGGAACTTCACAGAATAAATCTACTATATTTTCTTTTCTTTCTAACGCATTAATCAATTCATCTACAACATCATCTATATAAACAAGGTTCATCACTACGCTTGGATCATTCACTTGAATAGGAAGGTCATGAGCAATGTTATGACAAAATGTAGCAACTGCACTGTTATAATTCGGTCTGCACCATTTACCAAAGATGTTAGGGAATCTATAAATCAGAACTTTAGCTCCGGTTTCTTCACCATAATCAAACAGAATATCTTCCCCTGCTTTCTTACTTTCACCATAAGGATTATTTAACTCTGCTTGAATAGACGATGAAATCATCACCGGGCAGGTATTATTATGCTTCTTAAGAGAATTTAATAGATCCGAGGTGAAACCAAAGTTACCCTTCATAAACTCAGATTGTTCTTTTGGACGATTTACCCCTGCAAGATGAAATACAAAGTCAGCTACTTTGCAGTAATCATCAAGTAAAGTAGGGTTTGTATATCTGTCGTACTCAAAAATATCATCATACTTTCTATTTCTCAATTCCGCTATTAAATTCTTTCCTATAAAACCTTTTGCCCCAGTGACTAAAATCTTCATTATCTATCCCAACTTTCCAATTGTTCTCTTACATAATCAAGCTGTAGTAGCTTCACTTTAATCTGCTCAACATTAAGCCTGTCGGTATTATGTGAGTTATACTCATCTTCGGATGAGAGCTTTTGGTCTCCTTCAACAAAGTACTTATCATAGTTTAGATCTCTCTTGTCTGATGGCACTCTATAAAAACCACCCATATCTTTAGCTACAACATGCTCTTCTTTTGTGAGAAGCGTTTCATACAACTTCTCTCCGTGACGAGTCCCGATTACTCTAATTTCATTGTTTGCATTAAATAGCTCTTTTACTGCCTGTGCTAAGTCTCCGACAGTTGATGCTGGTGACTTCTGAACCATGATGTCCCCAGCTTCAGCGTTCTGGAATGCAAATACAACAAGTTCTACAGCTTCTTCAAGACTCATTAGAAATCTTGTCATATTTGGGTCTGTTACAGTGAGAGGTTGTCCGCTCTTAATCTGATCAATAAACAACGGAATTACTGAACCTCTAGAAGCCATCACATTGCCATATCTTGTACCACAGATAAGTGTTCTTTCAGGATTAACAGTCTTTGCTTTTGCTACAAAAACTTTTTCCATCATAGCTTTGGAGATTCCCATAGCATTAATCGGATATGCAGCTTTATCAGTAGATAGGCAGATAACTTTCTTCACTCCCATTTCAATTGAACCAGTAAGAACGTTATCTGTGCCAATCACATTGGTCTTAACTGCTTCAAGTGGGAAAAATTCGCAAGAAGGTACCTGCTTAAGAGCAGCCGCGTGAAAGATATAATCTACTCCATGCATTGCGTTCTTAACACTAGAAATATCCCTAACATCTCCTATGTAAAACTTCAATTTATCGTTCTTATAAAGCTTTCTCATATCATCTTGTTTCTTCTCATCACGAGAAAAAATACGGATTTCTTTGATATCTGTATCAAGGAATCTTTTCATAACCGCATTTCCAAAAGATCCTGTTCCACCTGTAATTAATAAGGTCTTGTCTTTAAACATTTAACTACCTCTTTTCTTCTTTGTTGAAGTGACTCAGTATTGTGTTATAAGCTTTTTCAGTTCGATAATTTTGTTCTAAATATTGTTTTCCATTCATCCCTATTTTTTTAAGGGAATCTTTTTCTCTTATTATCATTTCACTTATCTCTTTATAAATTTTGGTTCCTTTACTCTCACACCACCAACCAAATTTACCGCCTGTTATCACTTCACCAACATCAGTATTTGTATCTGTTGCAGCTAGCACTGGAATCTCATGATTCATGTAATCTAACAATCTTGATGGAAAATTTGGTATTGTAAATCTATAATCAAGAAATATTAACCCTACATCGCAAGCATCTAATAAATCATCATATTCAACTTTATTTAAACTGTTTAATACTGTAATATAATCATCTGATGTTTGCTTTTTATACTCTTTTATTTTATAGAAATCCGTACCTGAACCTACCATCACAAAATGAATCAAATTATTTAATTCATTTGCTTTTAGTACTTCGATAATATAATCTACATTCTGTGGTTTTCCGAAATTTCCACCATAAACAAAGATAATTTTATCTTTAGGCAAATTAAAACGTGCTCTTGTTAGATTTTTATCTACATGTTTCTTTACTAACGGATTGATTGTATTGGGACAAATTTCAACATTATCCTTATCTATATAAGGATTGTGCTTAAGAACGAATTCTATATTTGCTTCTGACATACAGCCTATATAATCACTCATTAAATATAGCTGTTTTTCTTTTTTTCTAAAGTATTTATATATCAAAGATTTCCATCCAGTATTATTTAAGATCCCAATATCGATGGCATTTTGTGGAAAAATATCCTTTAACATTAAATATGATGTTGCATTATCACGCTTCTTAATAAAAGATACAGTATTAGCTATCGTTATTGGTGGAGTTGAATAAAGTACTAATTCAAACTTGATATCTCCAAAGTATTTATTAATTGCGTTTTTAAATTGCCAACCAATTAATATTGTCGAAATACCCTTCTCAAATAGGTTTGTCTTGGTGATGTTACCTGTCTTAACTCTCAAAACATTAATTCCATGTTCAATATTTATTTCTGTATCTAATCCTAAACGCTTTTCTCTTTGACAGACCACATGCACCGAATGACCTTCATCTCTAAATCGCCTCAGTAAATCAGTATAAACTGTGTTCTCACTTAAATCATTGAGCCCCCCTATAGAAAGAAATACAATATTCATAATTAAACCACCTTTTATCTTATTAAGCTTCTACCATAATTACCTATACTCGATATTGCGGAAAATAATTGGTATCTTTATCAAAATTCTGATTGCTATTTCGAATCTTGATTAACTCTCTATACTTCTCTTTATCAAAAATCCTCTTACCTATATAAAATTTGTGAATTCCATTTGGCGAAAAACTTTTTTTGTATCTAAATATTCCATCATCTTCACCATATCCACCGCCAAGAATAAATTTTTTTAAGCCCTTATTTTTTGCCCATTTAATAATTTCAAACTTTAAGAAATCATTAGGTCTTAAATAGAAATAATCACTTTTTGTTCCTCCTAGAAACGAATAGCAATTCTCGCTACCAAATAAGACTAATTCAGTGGAAATGATTTTTTCCTCATGAATAACATGTACATATACAAAATTGTTTATCATTTCATTGATTGTCTTAAAGAATGACTCTGGAAAGAAAAAATTTGATTTTGCATCGTTTCTATCCATTGTTCCGTAATAGATATCCAAAAATTCTTCAATTCTTTCACCAGATTCATCAATCTCTATTTTCAAGCCAGCTTTATTTGCCTTTTTTAGATTTTTACGAACTTTATGCTCAAAATCCATAAGCATATCATCAATATCTAAATCAAGCGATCGAACAACATTATTCGTATAACTTTCAACAGTTCCATTAAAGATGGATCTATATTCGCCAAACAAATGAAATCTTACAAACTCAGAAACAAAACCATTATTTTTGCAATATTGCTCATATTCCTCATCTAATGTTTTGAAATCTTCACCTTCTATCCAAAAGCCACCATAACCATATGGTGTAGATAAATCAAACCATTTTTCTGGTTGTATTTTATCCTTAAAATGCTCACTTTCCTCGATATCTCTTTTCATGACAACATTCATGGCTTTTGTTGTATCATTTTCATAGTAGATTAAAAACGGATTACCTTCTCCATTTTCCGCAAATGCCCTTGAATATTGGCTCAAATAGTTCACATCATAATTTTCAAAACTTTTTACAATAGCATCCCATTTATCTGGTTCCTCAATTGTGATTGTAGAAATCATATAATATCAATTTCTCCTTTCATATTGCACGATTACACTGTTTCTAAACAATACTTTGCAAGTTGTTCTACCATGTTCTCGTAGTCATTTGAATTGACATCCTGATGAACTGGAAGATTTAAAATCTGTTTAGATAATCTCAAAGCATCACTATGCTCTGAATTTCTAAGTGGTTCGATTAATGTATGGTACAAACTTACAACGCCATATCCAGATTGATTCATTAATTCATATATTTTATCTCTATTGCCAACTTGTATTTTTATCGGATATGTCTGCGGAATTATTCCGTCATCTAACTTATCTTTTAAGGGTTCAAAAAAAGAACTATATTTATCCAATCTAACTAGTTTATCAATTTTATCGTAGTTACTTTTTCTTATAAATGCAATCTTCGAAATATCATACAACCATGGATTATCAACTATTTTATTAACATTTTTTCCTTCAAACGTATATTTCTTCAAACTATCATTAATCACTTTCATGCTTCCTCCTTTATTAAATGGAAACATCTTATGTAAAGAGAAGAACGTGGCATCTGCACACGAATAATTCGAATACAAACTAGTGAAAAAACTATGAGCATTATCTTCAATAATCCATCCATTTTTCTCTTTAATTCTTGAATATATTTCTTCAATATTAGGATCAACAAAGCCAAAATAGTTCACAACCAATAATGCAAATTTATCATTATTTAGGCTATCTAATTTCTCATAAAGACTATTAAGATCAATATTCAAGTTATTGTCCATTCGATAATATACAACAGATACATTTTCAATTTTATTAATTGGATCAAATATTCCACTACCTTCTTTAGGAGACCATCCTACATAACCAGGTACAAAGACTGTTTTTATCAAACCATCATTTGTCATATTTAAAAGTAAATCATACATTCCTTCACGCGCACTATCATAATAATAATCACAAAGTCTATAATTCTCTTTTTTGCTTGCTGTTTTATTAATTATCATCTTTGTCACCCAAATTCTTTTCAAATTGCACTCTAGTTACACTAAATCCATGCTTGTTATAAAATTCAATAGTTCTTTCATTCTTGCTAGTAGTCATAAGTTCAATGACTTTAATATCTTTCTTTAATGCATATTGTTCTATAAAATCGATCATTCTGGTACCAATTCCATAGCCTCTAAACGCAGCATCTACAACAATATGACTAATATGAAGTCTTTCTTCTCCCAAAATTAATCTTCTATAGGCCCATAAAAAGCCTATAGTTTTTCCTCCTGAGTAAGCTCCAACAACAAGTGCAGAACCATTATTTATAAACTTTTTCATATCCTTAAAGTTAGAAATTGCATAATTCGAAAGGTCATGATGATTAGGAAAATTGATTAAGTAATTCTCGTTTAACAGCTCAATAATCTCTTTAGAATTTTCATTTAGACCAATTTCGCTTACAGACTTAATAATAATATCTTCCTTACTTCTCCCCATTTGGCACGACCCCACTTCTTTCAACATTTAAATCTAAGAGAACATGTTCATCTCCAACAAGAATATCCTTCTTCTGAAAAACGACTAAAACAGTTCTAACAATAATATTTACATCATTTAGAAATGTCAATTTCTTTATGTATTCAACATCAGTAGCAAATCTTTCGTCCCATGTTAGAGTATTTCTACCATTAACTTGAGCTAATCCAGTTATTCCAGGTCTAACACTACTTCTTAGCCTCTCATGATCAAAATAATATGGCAAGTATCTTATCAATAAAGGCCTCGGCCCAACAATACTCATATCACCCTTTAAGATGTTGAATAGCTCAGGAAGTTCATCTAGACTTGTAGACCTTAACGTCCTACCAAACTTAGTAAGCCTAACTGAGTCTGGTAGCAGCTCACCATTCTCGTCTTTTTCGTCTGTCATTGTTCTAAACTTATACATGGTGAATATCTTCTCATTAAGCCCTGGTCTTTTCTGCTTAAACAGCACCGGACTACCCAGCTTAAACCTAACAAGAATAGCTACAATTATTAGTACCGGACTTAAAACGATAATTGCCATCAAAGACAAAATGAAGTCCATTGGTCTTTTGAAAAATCTTATGTATATGCCTTTATGAGATTTTGCTTCAGTCACATTCATTTCAACCACTCTATTTCCATAATGATTTTATTATCTCACAAATTAACTCAAGATCCTCATCAGTCATCTTCGTATCAGATGGCAAGCATACACCATTCTCAAACAGCTTCTCACTAACATCGTCACCTACATAATCATATTCAGTGAAGAATGGTTGCATGTGCATTGGCTTCCACACGGGTCTTGACTCAATGTTTTCTTTCTCTAATACTTCCATAACATCTAACGGTCTAACTGAACCCTTTAATGTCATCACACTCAGCCAGTAGTTCGGCTCATTCCAGTCGTTGATAGGCATGAAGTTCACACTTTCTAGCTGGCCTAACTCCTTCTTATAAAACTCAAAGATGTATTTCTTCTTAGCAACTCTCTGGTCTAGTACTTTTAATTGTCCTCTACCAATTCCAGCAACAACATTGCTCATACGGTAATTAAACCCTAATTCGCTATGTTGGTAGTGCCTTGCTGCATCTCTCGACTGAGTTGACCAGAAGCGGACCTTCTTGATCTTCTCTTCATCATTAGAAACAAGCATGCCGCCACCAGAAGTCGTGATAATCTTGTTTCCATTAAATGAAAAGGCTCCAAACTCACCGAAAGTACCAGTGTGTTTTCCTTTATAATAAGCACCTAAAGACTCTGCAGCATCTTCAATGACTGTCACATTGTACCTACTACAAATCTCCATGATCTTATCCATATCTGCTGACAATCCATATAAATGCACAACTAAAACAGCCTTCACCTTATCACCGTACTTTTCGAATGCTGCCTCTAATGCTTTTGGATTCATATTCCATGTTTCATAATCACTGTCAATAAAAACCGGAGTAGCGTTCTGATAGATAATCGGATTGGCTGTAGCGGAAAAAGTAAGGGTAGGACAGAACACGATATCCCCTTCGCCAACACCAGCAGCTTTAAGAGCTAGATGAATGGCTCCTGTGCCAGAGGTTAAAGCCGCAGCATGTTTTGCTCCGACTTTTGAAGCCAATTCTTTTTCGAATTCATTCACGTTTGGTCCAAGAGGAGCAACCCAGTTTGAATCAAAAGCTTCTTGAATATATTTCATTTCGTATCCTTCATCGCTCATGTGCGGTGAAGCAAGCCAAATCTTGTCCTTGATAGCTTTATTTTCTGTCATAATTATTCATCCTTCCTTGCATAAGTTTATGTATTCTATAATGAGCATCTTCATATTTATATTTTCCAAGCTAATCTGAATTTAAATTACATATAATATTATAAGCATATATATTACTTAAAACTCATGCATATTCTATACTTTTTGTATATGAACTATTTAATGTCCTTTTATATGTTGAGACTAATCGTTCTATTAAAAATATAATTCTTTCAATATCCATATCATTAGCTGCCTGTTCCAATTCTTTTATTAATTCAAACAATTCATTTTCATCAAATTCGCTGGGCCTTTCTATAAATATTTTATCCATATTTGTTTCTATTTGATTTTTGTCATTACTTATCAGCAACTCTTCGTAAAGCTTTTCACCTGGCCTCAATCCTGTGTATTCTATTTTTATATCTATTTCCGGTTCTAAACCGGATAGTTTAATTAAATTGTATGCCAAGTCCTTTATTTTGACAGGCTCTCCCATGTCGAGAACAAAGATTTCTCCGCCTTCGGCCATAGATGAAGCTCTGAGGACTAACTGAACTGCCTCCGGTATAGTCATGAAGTAACGTGTTATGTCTTCATGTGTGACAGTTACCGGGCCGCCTTCTTTTATCTGTTCTTTAAACAACGGTATTACTGATCCGTTACTGCCTAGTACATTTCCAAAACGCACTGCTACGAAATCTGTTTCGCTGCGCTTATTATACGACTGAATAATCATCTCTGCAATTCTTTTAGTAGCTCCCATTACATTTGTGGGATTAACTGCTTTGTCAGTTGAAATAAGAACAAACTTTTCAACTTTATTTTCATGAGCTGCTTGTACTAGGTTGTAAGTTCCTATAACATTGTTCTTGATAGCTTCCTCCGGGTTTTTTTCCATGAGAGGCACATGCTTGTGTGCTGCAGCATGAAACACTATATCAATGTTTTGTGAAGCAAATATTTTATCAACTTTATTTTTGTCTCTTATGGAAGCTATTTCAACTTCTAAATCTAGTTTATTGCTATATAATCTGATTAACTCCTGCTGAATACTGTAGGCGTTGTTTTCATATATATCAAAAATGATTAGTTTGTTCGGGTTATATGATGATACTTGCCTACAAAGCTCTGAACCTATAGAACCTCCTCCACCTGTTACCAATACTGTTTTTCCTTGGATGTACTCTTTGGTTAATGTACAATCAAGTGTGATTGGTTCTCTTCCAAGCAAATCTTCTACCTGGACGTCTCTTATATTCTCCAAAAGATTATTGGCATTGGTCAATAAGCTGTATACTTCGGGCAATATTTTGAGTTTGCATTTTGTGTCTGCACAAATGTCAAGTATGCGTCTTTTGTTTTCTTTGTCTAGGGATGGTATGGAAATTATTATTTCTTCTATATCATATTTATTCACCATAAATAGTATTTTTTCTGTTGATGATACCACTGGTACAGAATTTATGCTTCTGCCTATTTTCGTTTTATCATCATCCACGATGCACCTTACCAGATAGTTGTTAGGATTATTCCTGTTTATTTCATTTAACATAGCAACTGTAGCCTGTCCTGCCCCAACTATCATAATATTCGTATAATGACTTAATTTTTTTGAGCTTTTATCTCCTACAATCAACACAGCCCTGTATACCACCCTGATGGCCATGGTACAGAAGCTAGTTACAAAAAATGCTACAATATATACATAGTATCTTACAAAAATATTCATTGCTTTTGTCAATATCAAAAAAATTAGGTTTGCAATTACAGAAGACTGCATGCATTTATATATATCCTGGATTCCTGCATATCTCCATATATTCTTGTATACACCCATTAAAATAAATGTTCCAATGTAAATTATAGTATATATATACCAAGTGTTTAGAAACCATTCTATTTTAGTCGGATGTATACCGCTGATAATGTGCGGTGATAAAAATGATACAACCGCAATAAATGTGTCTATAAGCATCAATATATATTTTCTGTATTTATTTAATAACTTAAAAATTTTGTTATACATATCGGACATCTTTGCCCCCAATTACTTTTCTTCCAAAATTTTATTTCTCACCCTTAGATTTATACTTATTCCCAGTCCTAGAATTATCCAAAATATTGGTGCAACACTTACTACATTGTCATTAAACATACCTGCTGCCAGATATCCAATTACGCAAATCAAGCATGAAGATCCCAAATATTTTTCAATAGAATCATAATTTGTTTTGAAATATAATTTCAGGCTGTTTATAATATATATTCCCACTATTGCAATTAATGATATCAGAGTAACAATCCCCGAATTTGTCGCAATCTGCAAATACATATTGTGTGGTTTGTCAACTACTGTGGTTGAATCAGAAAGTGCATTTGATTTAGCCAGTATGTCATCCTGAGGAAATGCGATTGGGTAATTGTCTGGACCCGAGCCAAAAATAACATAATTTTTAAGCAAAGGAATTGTTCTACCCCAAATGTATCCTCTGCTTGATGCAAGTTTTTCCAGTCCATTAAGCGGTTCAAAAGTATCAGCTATCATAGGTGCAGTTAACCTACCTCCTGAACTAATCAGTTTAACACCGGTGTCAGTAAAATAAAAGCTGAAGTTTCTGCCCACCCTAGTTACAGTGACACCGGGATATTTATCTGCAATTGTAATCTTATATCCAGCATATTTTTTATCATTGATAGTTATTTCTTTTCCTTTTGTTGTTATTTCCAATTCATTGTTATTTTCATCCATAAAATACAATTTATTTCCATCAATTTTGAAGTTCAATGTTTCATAATTTGTTTGTATCGCAAATGAATTTTGTCCCAATATTATATCTTCAAATCTAAATGTTTTTTCGTCGTTAGATTTAGCTTTAATCGTGTTAATTTGCTCTTTCACATTGAACGTTTTTATTCTTTTTGAAATCCCGCCTTCGGTATAGTTGTTAAGTCCAACTAAAACCAAAGCAAAAATTATAACCATTCCTGCCGACGCCATCCAGTACTTCATTAAAGCCTTCCTGAAAAGCAACAGCCCAAACACGGCTGATACAGCAACTCCCAGATATCCTGCCCTCGAGTTACAACCTATCCATACAAACAGCATTATTACAACTGCAATTGCTGCTGTTATTCTTTGCTTACTGTTATTTGTTCCTAAAAGTATTGCAACCGCCATAGGCAACATCAGTGTTGCAAAGCTTCCGACAAAGTTTGTGTTGAACAGAGTTCCGTAAATGGTCTTTGGTCCAAATGTAAACGAAAGTCCATCAACCTGAATCTTTCCCGGCACAATCAGACTCTTGCCTATTGTTGATTGGAAGAAGTCAAATCCGAAATATTGACCTACTCCTATTATTCCTTCCACAATCATCAGGAACAAAAATGCATTAACAAATAAATTCACATCCCTTTCACTGTTTACAAAGTTGATTGTCAGGAATGTGATTATGACGTAGCTTAACAGTACAAACATGCCTTGATACATGTCCACAAATCCCCACAGTGCTGTTTGTGTATCTATGGCAAATATAGTTGATATGATTACAAATAATGCATATATTCCAAGTGGTATGTAGTATTGTTTCAAATTCTTGAAAGGTAATTTTTTTTGTTTATATAATATTATGTAAAAAATAAGTCCTATTAATGTAAGTGCAACTACCCAGCGGGATTTCCAGTAGCTGAAAAAATCCAGGTACTGCTGCTGGCCTGTCCAATAAAGAGACTGTGTTGTTCCTGTCAAATCAATGTACTTAGCGTATACTATAAGAGGTACAAAGCCTGCAATCAACAAAAGTGGCATGAAATAAATAGTTGATAATCTTTTGTTTTCGTAATCTATTTTAATAGGTTCTTGTTTTGCTTGTTCTCTTTTGACTTTCAATTTTGATCCCCCATATTAATGTAATAATTTGTCGCAATTATTTTATGCTTATATATTATAACACGGTATGCTTCAAAAGCAAACAAAAATATGCCTTTTTCAATATATTGATTTATTCTTGATGCCTTTAACACTAATGCAAACATTCTTATTAATATTTATAAATATTTCAACACATATAGTAATGTAAGCGATTATTTTCAAATAATCTTATTTATAGAAAACACCCCACAAGTATGGACGTCACAGAAAAAGTATATTTATGTCATACTGGACGATAATGAAGGATCTCATCTTTGTTGAAAATATAATTTCCTCCGAGCAAGCTCTCAGAATGACAGTGAATAATTCATAGTTTTTCAGTGGCCTCCAAGTATGTGAGGTGCTTTCATGTTCATAAACTAGGGGGTTAATCTTATTGTTCTAAATAAACATTGAAACTGTATGTACCTGCAGTATTAAATGTTATATTTAAGTTTGTTGCGTCATCAAATGATATTTCTCCCATGTTGAATACCAGTTTGCCGGTTACTGTGTCATCTGGTGTTACTGTTGCATTAACTGAACTTGTAATAACAACATTTTCTGCTACAATATCAGTCTTGCTAACTTCAATAACCAGAGCTGTATTTTCAACCGAATCTACTCCGGCTTTTAAAGAAGCTTTTATTGAAACACTTTGTACTTGATCTACTGTCGCATTTATTGAACCGCTTAATCCTTCTAATGTTACAGGAATTGCATTTTCTGCTCTCAAATAATATTGTTGCTGTCCATAGATTCCTATTTGAGTCAAGTCAGTTCCGGTTGAAGTAACATTGCCTGATACTCCATCTTCCCAGATTGTTGGAAGTGCAATTGCTTCATCAGCATTTACCAGTGTTCCTGTTACAGTCAATTTTGGCGTTGCTGTTATACCACTTCCTTTTGACACTTCAATTCCACCAAATTCATTTCCGCTTAATGTTGTTGTTCTTATTAATTTAACTTCAGCTCCGTTAACCAGTATGCCTCCGTCAGCTCCGGTTACAGTGATATTACTGAGAACAACACCTATTGAACTTATAGCCTGGATACCATATGTTCCTTGCCATATAGCTTTTGGTGTCATTTGAACTTTCAAATTGTTGATTGTTACGTTGTTTGCACTTACCAGAATACCATGTCTTGTTCCATATACTGAATCATTGATAGCATCTGTGAAACTTAATGTATAATTGTTGCCGTTGATTGTAATTGGTCTGTCAGCCACTATTCTTGCATCTATTTCCCCTATGTTTGCATTGATGTTTATAATAGTCTTAGCAGTGTTTGCAAGTGCTGCCCTTAAATCAGCCAATGTAGATACCTCTGCTATGTTGGCATTTGGGTCAACAGCGTGATCTGGTACCAGGTATTATTGTACTTGATCTGATTTAAAAGTATAGTTTAAAGTAAAAATTCCTTCAGCAACTGTTACGGTTCTGGTTATTTTATCTTCCCATATTGTAGGCTGTCCGTATTTTTCTGATGTATTGGTAAATGAAACTCCTGTAGCTGTAAGTGATGGATCTGGCAACCCTTCTGCAGTACCCTTGCTAACTTCAATTCCTCCAAATTCGTTGTCTGATACATTTATTGTTCCTGTCAGTGTAACTGCTGAAGCATTAACCAGCAATCCTCCGTCAGCTCCGCTCAGTTTAATATTACTGATTGCTACTCCAGTGGTGTTATAAATCTGAAGCACATAATTTCCTTGCCAATCTTCATCATTACCTGTAAATGTTATTGCATGTCCATTGCCGTTTATTGTAACAGCACGGCTAACCACCAACTCTTCTGCTGTAGTTATGTCGCCTGTCAGATTGATTGTATTTATTGTAGTGTTCGAAACTGCTGCTTTAAAGTCAGCCAAATTAGCAACATCTGCTGAAGTCAAACTGATATTATTAATAAATAACATTTTTTATTTCCATTAACATTATATTACTTTAAATAATATTTAAACGCCTTAATACGCTCGAATTTCAGAATGTTTTAACCATTTTGTGATTTATTTCGACATTTTTTGTCACACATTTCGTATGAGAGAATATGATATGAATGAGCTTGGCTCAAAATTTATATATAAAGGTGTTTTTATCAATGGGTAGACCAAATAATGGTAACGTAGCTGGTAATACTGGCAGAAGAAAATGCAACAATGGTAATGTAGGCGGCGAAACTGGACTAAGAAGATGCGATTGCGAATGTGTTTATGAATGCTTGTTTGAATTGTTAGCTGAAGCTGTAGAAGACCACCATGACTGCTGGCATCCTTGCCACGATAGACCTGGATCAGTAAACCCTGGCGGCGGAACCAGAAATAGATGCGAATGTGTTTATGAATGCTTGCTTGCATTGTTAAGAGAAGCATTAGATTAATTAAATGTATGTTTTGAGACACCTTTGGGTGTCTCTTTTTGGTTGGAATTATATAAAATATTGGAGTTTGACTTTCGGGCGGACACAAGGTCCGCCCCTACGTCTTGGCGAGCAAAATATACCGTTTGTTGAAATATGAATGTGAAAGGACACAAGGTCCGAGCATACAGTTTGGTGAGCAATTGTTTCGTTTTTGTTTAAATATTAATGCGGGAGGACACGAGGTCCTCTCCTACAGATTATGTTTTTTCAGGAATTTTTCAAGGTCTTCTGCAAATAAGGGCTTGCTGTAGTAAAATCCCTGTATATAGTCGCAGTCTGCAGATTTTAATAACTCAACCTGAGAGAGAGATTCCACTCCTTCGGCTACAATCTTCATGCCAAACAAGTGAGTTGCATTTATCATGCATTTTATTATTGCAAAGTTTTTCTCATTTGAAATTTTGTCTATGAGTTTTTTTTCTATCTTTAAATAATCAAATATTTCGCCGTATTCCATAAGGTATTTAGCCGAGTTGAAACCAGATCCGTAATCATCAAGTGACATCTTGATTCCCATTTTTTTCAGTTTTCTAAATTGTTCAAGGGCGTTTTTTTCATCAAGTATGATTATTCTTTCAGTAAGTTCAAATTCCAGATTATTAGGATTTACACAGTATTCATCTAAACATTCCCTTACATACTCAACAAATGTATCATCGGATAATTCCTTTGCGGAAAGATTTATTGATACAGGCATGATAATGCCCTTTTCATCCCATCTTTTCATCTGCATGGCTGTGTTTTTTATAACCCATCTTGTTATTTGATTTATAAAACCTGCATCCTCAGCCCTTCTTATTAGTTCTGAAATTGACATGCTTTTCTTATCCTTGTCTTTCCACCTCAAAAGCGCTTCAACTCCAATAACTGAATTGTTTTTCACATCTATTTTCGGCTGATATGATAATGTGAACATGTCATTTTGAAGAGAGTGGTACAATGAAACAAGTCCGCTGTAATACTTTTCCTGTTCTATTTCTATAATATCATCATAAATGACAACTTCGCTATGGCACCTCAAACATTGCTCAATAGCCTTGTCAAGCTTTACAATCAGCCTGTCACCATCGGTTTCATGTTTGGGATAATTTATTACAGCTCCCTTCACCACTATTGATATGGGAAAGCTATCTATGTATACAGGGCTTTTCGTTGTGGCAATGAAATCCTTGGCTGACTTTGCTGCTTCCCATGCATCCCATTCAGGAAGTATGACAGTTATTTTTTTGCTTGTTGCTGCATAAATTGTACCGTCTTCAAAATACTTTTCAGTTTTCTTCAACAATTCAACAAAAGATTTCTGACTTGTTTCTATGTCAACGTAACGCTTGATCATATCAATATTCTGAAATTCAAACATGATTACCGATATTTGCTGATATTTTCCGCTTGATGCCATAGTACATAAATCAAGTTTAAACTTGTTGAAGTTGTAATATCCGGTCCTCAAGTCCTCATAAGCTTTTCTTTTTTCGAGTTCTTCTGTTTTTTTAATCAGTTCAATGAGTGATCCCACAAATACAACTATGACAATGAATATACCAATCCTGAACAACCACATGGCAGGCGACTGCATAATATTGTTTGCAGAATTAATCGGCAAATAAGGCCCTACTGCCAGACCTGCAACAACAGCTGTGATGATTCCTCCCTTGATTCCGAAAACCAAGACAGAAAAAAATAGCGGTATATATAAAAGGTGAAGGGACGAATTGCTGCCTCCTGTCATGTATGCAATCAAAGTTGTTAAGAAAATGGAAAATATAATAAAAACAATGCTCAGCGGATAATTGTATGTGTCCTTGCCCAAGTCAGCAACCAACGTTTGCAGTTTTTTATTCATAATTTCTCCTATATTTTATCGCGTTTTATATTATTCGGGTATGCCATGGAAAAAACAGGGTGAAAAAATTAAATAAATCATTGTTGAATGAACTGTATTTACATAGACTACTTATGTTTTCAAACAGCAATACAAATATTTTATATTATTACAGCATTTTTAGCAAGAGTATAATAATAAAACGAAAATTTAATTATACAAACATAAAGCGTAATTGTGGCATACTGTTTACCATTAATCTTTTCTGATTTTTATTGCAAAGTTTATATTTTAATAATACAATATAATCACCACTTAAGATGATTCTGAGAATTTTTGAGAACAAAAAAGCAAAAGTGGATTAAATATGAAAAGAGGTGTATTTAATGAATCCAATGAGAAGAAAAGACCGTGAAATGGACAAGGACTTTGCATACGCTGTAATTGATAAATCACAGTTTGGAACTTTGGCCACAATAAATGAAGACGGAAGTCCATACTGTATTCCTGTTTCTCCTGTAAGAAGAGATGATAAAATTTACTTTCATTCTGCAAAACTTGGAACTAAAATTGAAAATATAAAAAGAAATCCAAAAGTATGTATGTCATTTGTAGGAGACGTGCATGTTCCTGTTGAACTTAATGAAAACACAGATTCAAATCAGGAAATCAAGAAAACTCTGGAGACAAGATTCACCACTGAGTTTGAATCTGCAGTTGTGTTTGGAAATGTGAGCATAGTTGAAGATAAAAATGAGAAAATTATGGGACTTAGGCTCATAAGTGAAAAATACACTCCCGGTGACATGGAGTACTTTGATGCGGCAATTGATGTGAGTTACAATGTTACATATCTTTTGAGAATTGATATTGAACATGTTACAGGAAAAAGAAAAAAATATGATAAAAGCGGAACTGAAATGAAATGGGGCCGAATGGAACAACAGTAACCCCTTTTATTATTGTGCATATAATTTATTAAAACAGTGTTTAAAGTATTTTCAGCTGGGTATATTATTGATACAACAAATTGTACTTACTTACAATAATCTGAAAAGTAATTCCAACAGATCGCTGCATAAAGTTGAAGAATAAGAGCTATAATGAAAGCTCAATTTGCAGTCATAGTATCAGAAAATGAAAACAGATGTAAGATAAGTTAATTTGATCTTGATGGTGACGAATGAGGTGATTCCAACAGGATTCGAATTAGAAAACCCAAATAGATAGCACCCGATTTTCGAATTGAAAAGAAAATTGGGTGCTATCTATATTTTTGGATTTTAATTTGAATAATCTCTGTATTGTGATATACTTAATGAGATTAAATTTGAAGAGGTATGTTATGGAACTGAAAAATTTTAACAATCCAAATAAGAACAAATTGGTGTACATTTTGACAATACTGCTTTCAGTAGCATTTATACTAGCTGGCTACAACATGAACAAAGTTAGCTTTGCCAGTCAGCAATACGATAAATCCTACAAGGCTGAAATTATTTCTGTTGATGATGTTTCAGAAGAAACCATTGACAGCGGCTATGAAACATTTTCAAGCAAAACAATAAGTTTTACTGCAAAAATAACAAACGGTGACCAAAAAGGAACCGTTACAAATGCAAGACAGTACATGGACGACATGGTAGCTGTTGATGCCAAGGTGGTAGAACAAGGGGACAAGATTCTCATGTCTTCCCTTATTGCAAGGGACGGCGATGGCAAAGAATGGACATTTGTTGAATATGACAGAAGCGGTGTTCTCTTGATGCTTTTAATAAGCTTCTTCCTTCTAATAATTTTGTTTGGGCGCAAAAAAGGACTTAACACCATAATTTCACTGGTGCTCACATGTTTATCAATATTCATGGTGTTTGTTCCATCAATTCTTAAAGGTAACAACATTTATTTGTCATCAATAATTGTGAGCATTTTCATAATTTTCATGAGCTTGTTGCTAATAAATGGAGCAGACAAAAAAACATTGTGCGCCATTGTTGGAAACCTTGGTGGACTTATGATTGCAGGGATCCTTGCATACTTCATAAGCAAGATTTTAAATCTCACCGGAATAACAGACGACGACACCATGTTTTTACTTATGCTTGAAACAGAAAAGCCAATTGACCTCATTGCGGTGTTGTGGAGCAGCATAGTTATCGGTTCCCTTGGAGCAGTAATGGACGTTTCCATGTCAATTGCTTCTGCATTAAATGAGCTTTCAGAAAACATGGTTGAAAAAAGTTTCAAAACAATGCTTAAGTCTGGACTAAACATTGGGCAGGATGCCATAGGAACAATGACAAATACATTGATTCTGGCGTATATAGGAAGTTCTCTGGCTGTAGTGCTCCTGCTTGTTGCAAACTACAACGACACACTTTTGCTGTTCAACCTGGAAATGATTGTGTTTGAAATAATACAGGCCATCATAGGCAGCATGGGAATTTTGTTTGCAATACCAATAACGTCTGTATTTGCAGCATATGTGTATAATTTAAAGAAATGATCGTGATTTCAGGTTCACAAATATAAATTCATCATTAAACCGGGAATCTGAATTCACCGCTAAATGTTATATTATCAATCTGTAGGGGCGTATCTTGTATACGCCCGCTGTTATTATTTCAATGAATTTATATAGCGGGAGGACACGAGGTCCTCCCCTACAACCTGGGAATTCTAGTTCACCAAAATGCAAAAGTTTTAATACCGGAATTTCCGGTATTTTTTTGTTCGGAAAAATATTGAAATAATCTATTGAACTTATTAAAAAGTTGTGTTATATTAGTCAGGTATTTATTTAAAGAACACGTGTACACATATCGAGAACAATTTGCGGAGGTAACTATGGAAAAAGTAGGATTAGGAATTTTAGGAATGGGCACGGTAGCATCAGGACTTATTAATATAATTGGTATTAACAATTCTAAAATAACCGGAAGTTTAAATAAAGAATTAGTTATAAACAAAGTACTGGTAAAAAGCCTTGACAAAAAACGCGACGTTAATTTGTCGCAGGAAGTTTACACAACAGATGCGGATGATGTAATAAACCACAAGGATACTCAAATCATTGTGGAGCTCATTGGCGGAATCAGTCCTGCTTACGAGTACATAAAGGCAGCACTTAACAATAAGAAACATGTTGTAACTGCCAACAAGGCGCTTATTGCAACACATGGTGAAGAGCTTGAAGAGCTTGCTTATAAAAATGGAGTATCGCTCATGTATGAAGCAAGTGTTGCAGGGGGTATCCCAATTATAAACACAATGACAGACAATCTTTGTGCAAATGAAATTACCGACATAACAGGCATCATCAACGGAACCACAAACTACATACTCACACAGATGGCTGAAAACAACCTTGAATACGAACAAGCAGTAAAAGATGCACAAGCTCTTGGGTTTGCAGAGGCAGACCCTTCTTCGGACGTTGAAGGTGATGACGCTGCATACAAGCTTTCCATCTTGTCTACAATTGCATTTGGACAAAGAATAAACGTAAGAGATATTCCAAAGGAAGGAATAACAAAAATATCAAAAGAAGACATAAGTTATGCTAAGGAACTTGGCTACAACATAAAACTTCTGGCTTCTGCCTCAAGGAAAGGTGATGAAATAGAGCTGAGAGTTCATCCCGCCTTTGTTCCGGCAAGCCATCCTCTTTCAACTGTAAAAAACGAGTACAATGCAGTATTCCTGAAGGGAAATGCTGTTGGAGGACTTATGCTTTACGGCAAGGGAGCAGGCTCGCTGCCAACAGGAAGCGCTGTTCTGGGAGATGTTATGCACATTGTGAAAACAGGCGGAAAGGCTAAAGATGATTTGAAGAAAGAAAATAAATATTTAATCGCCAACAAAGCCCACAAGCAATACTACATCCGTTTTGAGGTAATAGACAAGCCGGGAGTTCTTGCAAACATTGCAAGCATATTCGGAAAAAATGACATAAGTCTGGCATCCGTAGTTCAAAGACAAAAAAACGGAGATGAAACTGCACCACTGGTATTCATAACTCATGAAGTAGACAGAAAAAATATCAACGCAGCCCTTGAGGAAATAAAAGACTACAATAATGTTACTCAGATTGCAAGCATCATAGTGGTTGAAAATTTCAAATAATTTGAATTAAAAACAACGGGCGGATACACGATGAGGTCACTGGAAAACTATACATTTATTCACTGTCATTCTGAGAGCTTGCTCGAAGAATCTCATGTTTTCAACAAAGATGAGATCCTTCGCTATCGCTCAGGATGACAGGAATAGACTTTTTCAGTAACGTCTACAATATCCGTCCGTACAATTTATATTACACCATTATTTCTTTTTAAAACTGTTTATTGCGCTGCAGAAAATTTCTGCCAATATTTCATTTCCCTGCTCATTGAAATGAAGTCCGTCTGTGTAGTAATCTCCCGGTTTCAATTCTGTAGCTTTTTCAAATTCCTCATAAAAGTCAATATACTTGATGTTGAATGTTTTACAGAACTTAAATATCCACTGGCGGTATTCGTAAAGTTCTTTTGCTACCATTTCAAAATCCGTGAATTCGCTCCAGTCCTGTCTTACATTCTTTAAATCTATCTTTGTTGGAATTCCAATTATGGGGTCTATGTATTTTGCAATGGACTGATGAGCCATGGACATGATGTTTGCCTTTACTACGCCCAAATCAGCGCCTGCAATAAAATCATTCACACCACCCATAATAAGGACTGCTTCAGGCCTTTTCATATAAACAGATTCATGATAACGGCTGAGCATTCCTCCGCTTGTGTCTCCGTTTATTCCTTCATTGACTATTTCAATATTCAGCTTATCCTGAGCAATTTTGGTCCATATTTTTGATCTTCTTACTCCAAATCCATATGTAAGGCTGTCGCCCAAACAAACTATTTTCATATCTATCCCTTTCACCGCTGACAAAATTTTCTTGTTTTTAAACAATATCACATCATTTAAGCGGTGTAAAGGCCTTATTATAAGTTTCCTGCAAATGCATTTTCTATGACCGCCATATAATCTTCCTTGCTCATTGGGCGTGGATTGCTTTCAGTTGAAATATTTTTTACTGACATTTCAGCAAGCATTTCAAAGTCACTTTGATTAACACTGAGGCTTGAAAACAAAGGAAGCTTAACATCAACAGCAAGTTTTTTTACTGCGTTTACTGCCTTTTTTGCTCCATCTTCAACTGTGCTGTACTCAATGCCCATTGCTTTGGCAATTCTTGCATATCGTTCCAAACAAAAGCTCATGTTGTAATCCATAACGTATGGCAGGAATATTGCATTGCATACGCCGTGAGGCAAATCATATACTCCTCCCAATGATTCAGCCACACAGTGAACAGAAGCCACGTCAGAATGACTGAAAGCTATGCCTGCAAGCATGCTGCCTAAAAGCATGGCGCTTCTTGCTTCTAAATTGCTGCCTTCATTGACTGCAGTCAGAAGATTGTTGTAAATCAGTTCCACAGCATATAATGCCACAGCATCGCTTATGGGTTCCGCACATGTTGCAGTGTATGCTTCTATGGCATGTGTAAGTGCATCCATGCCTGTTGAAGCTGTTATATGAGAAGGAAGTGACAAAGTGAGTTCAGGATCGCATATGGCAACCTTGGCTGCAGTGTACTGGCTTTTTACAGTCATTTTGTAATTGTTTGCAGTATCAGTGATTACAGAAGAAAATGTAAGCTCACTTCCTGTACCGGATGTTGTTGGAATTGTTATTAAAAGAGGAAGAGGCTCTGTAGCAGCAGTCTTGCCTTCGTACTTCTTTATTTTGTCAGCATTGTGTGCAAGAAGAACACCGACGGATTTTGCACAGTCAATAGGGCTTCCTCCACCAACCGCTATAATGGAATCAGAACTAAATTCTCTTGCAATTCTTGCTCCTTCTTCTGCATTGACGTCCTTTGGATTTGCTTCCACTCCGTCATAAACTATGTATTTTATGTCATCCTTGTCCAAAATTGATGTAACTTTATCTAAAATACCTGCATTTCTAACACCCTTGTCGGTCACTATGATGGGTCTTTTTCCTCCGAAGGTTTTCATTTCGTCGCTTAATGCATTTAGACATCCCGGTCCGTACACAATTTTTGTAGGTAATGTGAAGCTAAATGGTGATGTAAAATTGTTCATATTATTCCCTCCAAGATTTTTATATAATAATATATCTTTTTGTTTATTAATTCAACTATAAACATAATCAGATCTTAATATTTATTCCTTAGCGTAGGTCTTGTGCCCGCCCGCTGTTGTAGTTCAATAATTTTGTTTCATTTTTTCTCTTAATGCAAAAATTGATTTTTCCAGTGCTTCTGCAGTCTTCACTTCTACCAGAGCCATTATGTCTTTTTGTTCTGCAAAATTCATGAGTTCCATAATGTCAAGTTCTCCTTCAAAGAGGACCTGGTGGTCCTTTTTATGTAAACAATCATGTATATGCATGTGGGCAATACTTTTTTCATTTTCCATCAAATACTTCCTGTCAGTAAATGAGCTTACAGCATCGTGCCCTGTGTCCCATGTAAGTTTTATGTTCGGGTGAGTGATTGATTCATCCAATGTTTTTTGTATGAACAATTTACCGAAGTTACTGCTGTTTTCTATTGATAAAATCACATTTTTTTCTTCAGCCTTTTGTGAAAGAGTCTTGATTGATTTAATGAAATTGTTTGTGAACTCTTCAGAGTATTGGTCATATATGTAGACCTTCCTGTCAGGGAGAGTCATTTTTGCTCCTTCAATTATGTGCATGTTTAAAAGTTTGATTCCTGCTCGTTCAGCCCAGTCAATGGTGTCTGAAAAAAGCTTCACATAGCCTTCTCTAACACTTTCGTAAAATGTTCCTATGTCAGCATCATCAGGCATGTGCATAGTAAATTCAATACCCTTGTCCTGTGTTATTTTTTTTAACTTTGATGGATTAATATTTTCTATAAAATTGTACGGAAGATTCATGTTTAGCTCAATAAAGTCAAGCTTAAGCTTAAGACACAATTCAACCAGTTCATTTATGGATGTGTATTCAACCAATGCAGGCATTCCCAGTTTCATGTTATGCTCCTAAAATAAATATAGTATTTCTTTTATTATTATAAAATCTGCAGTAGTACACTGCCTCCTAAGAAGCTATCATCCTGAGAGAAACTGCGGGATCTCATTTTGTTGAAAATATGAGATTCTTCAGCTACGCCTCAAAATGACAGGAAAGACTTTTCAGTGACGTCCATTTGCATGGAGACTACTCCATGTTTACTTTGTATGATTCTTAAGAATTTCCAATTCTTCTTCCGTCAGGTGGCGGTATTCTCCAAGCTTTAATTTTTCATCAAGCTTTATTGGCCCCATGGACACCCTTTTCAAATAAGTTACTTCATTGTTTATGGCAATGAACATTCTCTTGACCTGGTGAAACTTACCTTCTCTTATTGTAACATAGCATTTGGAAGGGTAACCAGATTCAATTATTTCAAGCTTTGCAGGAAGCGTCGTGTAATTTTCTTCAGTTAGAAGAATTCCCTTTTCAAATGTTTTAACATCTTCTTCAGTTACTTCTTCAGCTGCTTCCACATAATATGTTTTATCCACGTGCTTTTTCGGTGACAATAAATCATGAGCAAGCTGCCCATCATTAGTTATTAAAAGAAGACCTTCCGTATCCTTATCTAACCTGCCAACAGGAAACGGCTCGTAAAAACTGTCCTCATCATACAGCAAATCTATTACCGTCTTGTCGTAATTGTCTTCTGTGGCTGAAACAACTCCCTGAGGTTTGTTCATTATAAGATATATGTGCTGGACATATTTCATTGTTTCACCATTGTATTTTACCACATCAATATCAGTGTCTATTATTTTGGAACTGTCCTTAACAACCACATCATTTATTTTTATGAGGCCATTCTTAGCAAATTGTTTTATTTCTTTTCTTGATCCAACTCCTATGTTGGAAAGCATCTTGTCTATTCGAAGTTTCATGAGTACCTCTTCTTATTTTCTTTGATTAATTATAACATGTGATGAATATGTGTCAATGCAAAATCCACAAATTCGGGTGGATTGACAAAGGCTTGTTTACTTGCTATGATTCAATTAGGCAAAATAATTTAAGAGAGGTTAATTTATGATTCAAACAATTTTGAAAGGATTTACGGTTGGATTTGCATATGTTGCTCCTATTGGTATGCAAAATATGTATGTTATCAACACAGCCATGACTCAGTCAAAGATGCGGCTTTACATGGTGGCACTGATAACAATTTTCTTTGATATTTCACTGGCATTGGCTTGTTTTTTCGGAATGGGTGCTCTTATAGAGTCGGCACCTGTTGTGAAGCTGATTTTCCTGGGTGCTGGTTCACTTGCTGTCATATGGATTGGAATCGGGCTCATACGCTCTACGCCTAAGCTCAACAATTCCATTGATACAAAGAAGACTATGCTTCAGGTTGCTCTTTCATGTTTTCTTGTTACATGGGCAAACCCTCAGGCTATAATTGACGGAACTTTGTTGTTCGGTGGATTCAGGGCTTCACTTTCAGCTGAAATGTCCAAGTTTTTCATAATAGGTTCTTCACTGGCATCCTTTGTATGGTTTATGTCTCTTGGAACAATAGTAAGCGTGTTCAAGAAAGCCTTCAATGAAAAATCCCTTAAGATAATTAACATTGCTTGCGGAATAGTCATCATTTATTACGGCATAAAACTTGGAATTAAGTTTTTCGAAACATTATAATAGTTTTTGCAAAATTAAAGTGGCGGGTACATAATCATCATTATACCCGCCACTATTTATTTATTTTTCGTAAGCTATGTTTGCTCCAATTTCCTGAAGCTTTTCTATTATGTTGGCATATCCTCTTTTAATATGGTAAACCTCTGTTATTTCAGTTTCTCCATCTGCTATAAGTCCTGCTATTATAAGTGCTGCACCTGCTCTTAAATCAGTTGCCTTTACTTTGGCACCGCTTAATTTGCTGTTTCCCTTCAGTACTGCGCTGCTTCCTTCTATTTTAACATTCACTCCCATGCGGGCCAGTTCATTGGCATGCATGAATCTGTTTTCAAATATGGTTTCATGAATAATGCTTGTTCCTTCGGCTATGGACAACAGCGACATGAACTGAGCCTGCATATCCGTTGGAAATCCCGGATATGGAAGAGTTTTTATGTCCACAGGTTTTACTATTCCGTCAGATGTCACTCTTATTTTATCGTCAATTTCCTCAACTTTTGCTCCTGCTTCTCTGAGCTTTGCTATGACCGGCTGCAAGTGGCTTGAAACAACATTTTCTATTGTAACATCCCCTCCTGTAGCTGCTGCAGCGACCATGTATGTTCCTGCTTCTATTCTGTCAGGTATTACTGTATGTTCTGTTTTGTGGAGTTTCTTCACTCCCTTGATTCTTATTGTCTTTGTTCCTGCTCCGATAATATTGCCGCCCATACTGTTTATGAAATTTGCAAGATCTACAATTTCAGGTTCTTCAGCTGCATTTTCAAGAACAGTCTCCCCATCAGCAAGAGCTGCGGCCATTATTATGTTTTCAGTTGCCCCTACGCTTGGAAAATCAAGATATATATCCGTTCCAATCAGTTTTTCAGAAACAGCGTTCACATATCCGTTTTCTGATTTTATGTCTGCACCGAGGAATTTAAATCCCTTTAAGTGCAAATCTATTGGTCTTGAACCGATTGCACAGCCTCCCGGCATATAAACCTTTGCGCTTTTACATCTTGTGAGAAGCGGTCCCATTACTAAAAACGATGCTCTCATTTTGCTAATGAGCTCATATGGAGCTTCACAAGTTGCTATTGCTTCAGCCTTAATTTTCAATGACCCTTTTCCGATTTTTTCAATTTTTGCTCCCAAAGCTTCAAGCAGCTTGCACATTACGCGCACATCCTGAAGATTTGGTATATCATGTATAATACATTCTTCATCTGACAAAAGTGTTGCTGCCAGAATTGGAAGGATAGAATTCTTTGATCCGTCGACTCTGATGTTTCCTTTAAGTCCAAGGCTTTTCTTTACTGTAATTTTTTCCATGTTTCTCCTCAAATAACAAATATATGTTATGTAAATCATCGTTTTTCGTTTATTTTTTTAAGTTTTTATAAAGACTCGAATATAATAACACTTTTTATATAACATTTCAATTACAAATTTGACTTAAAGTAAATTTATTTCTGAAAAATTTCCAAAAAATAAAAAAGAAAAAGCGTATGATTAAAATAAAGGGGGACGTTATATTTAAAATTAAGACGCTTCTTCTTTTTTATAATTCTATTATTAGCTCAATAGATTTTTTTATTCATGAAATATAAAATATTTAATAGAATTTTTCAAGCCTTATTTCAGCCTTGAACAAATCTCCGTCAATGCTTATGTCAAGAATTCCGTTTTGTATTTCCATGAGGCTCTTTGCAATTGCAAGACCAAGTCCGCTTCCTTCAGAGCTTCTTGACTCATCACCTCTTTTAAACCTGAGCATGAGCTCATCAGCAGGAATGTTGAGCTCAAATGCAGAAACATTCTTAAAGCATATGAACACTTCTTTTTCCGTCTGGCTCAAATCAATATATACCCTTGATTCCTTCAGTGCATATTTGAAAATATTAGAAAGCAGGTTTTCCATTACCCTGCTGAGTAATCTTCCGTCAGCCTTTGCAAACAGTCTTTCATCAGTCGATGTAACTTTGAATGTCAATTTTGAGTCCATTATTTTTTCATCAAGCTCACCTAATATCTGTGAAACAAGAGCATTCACATTCACTCTTTCAAAATGAGCTTCAATGCTTCCGCTTGTAGCCTTTGCAGCTTCAAACAAGTCTTCCGTCAATGTTTTAAGCCTGCTTGATTTTCTGTCGAGAACATCCAGATACTTAGGAGCATTAGGAGACTGAAGCCCTTCTCTTTTAAGCAAATCAACATATGAAATTATTGAAGTAAGAGGTGTTTTTATGTCATGGGACACATTTGTAATGAGCTCGCTCTTCAGCCTTTCGCTTTTAACTTCATTTTGAACTGCTATGTTAAACCCACTTGTTATTGTGTTTATATCCTCTGAAAGTTGTTTAAATTCTCCGCTTCCGTCAACCTGTATTTTAAATTCATAATCTCCTTGTTTTGCTGTCCTCAATCCCTTAAGTATTGCTTCAAATGTCCTGACTTTTCTGGATACATAATAAACAGCTACAAATCCCATAATAATGAGCAGTACCGGATTGTCCGAAAAATACACCGATACAGCCATGAGGGATATGAGTGCTGCAATGGACTTGAACATCAGAGGTCCGCCTGCTGCAATTTTTACTGCCGCTGCTGATAACCTGGTTATAATCACATAAGCAAGAGATTTTTTTACCAATGTTCTGTTTTTGTAATGTCTTGCAATGGATAAAAAGAATATTAAAAATAACGAAAACAGTGATGCTGATGAAGAAAGCATGGCAAGTTTCATTAATTTTTCACTTGTGTACCTAATATTAAAAACATTATAAAATTCCAGATTAATAATTGCTATGATTCCAGCTATTACAAGAAGGCTTAAATCCGGAAATAACCTATCAAATTTTGCCATATGGATTGCTTCATCATCAGTGACTTTCCCTGTTTCAGCCAAAAGATATGCAAGACATGTGATGAGAACTATGAGACACATTGAAATTATAATAATGTTCACTATCAATGTGTGTCTGTCTTCAAGCCATTTATCAACTCTGAGGCTAAGCCCTTCATCTGTTATTGCTGCATATATTACCATGCTGTTTGTTCCATCCTCAATTGATTCATACGTATCCACAAGTGAGGATGAGTAGCTGCTGTATCCGTTGTTAGGTTCAACCTTCATTCCTCTGCCATCTATGAGTACATAGGCATTTTGAAGTGAGTAATGGTTCCTGCTGTCATTTCCTGTATTTGTACACTCATAATAACCGTCAGTTGCATAGTAAATCAGTCCTTCAGGATTGTTCAGGTCTTCTATTATGTTCTGGTAGTTCACAAGGTCTGACTTTTTAATTGATTCTTTTATATCTTGTATTTCCTTATCTTTTTCACTCCAGAAAAGCTCCTCTGAATCAGCATTGTCTTCGTATCCCTTTTCTGCAAGATAGTTGTTGTATAAATTTGTCAGCTGCCAGCTGTCTTCTATATCAATATATTTTACAGTCTTTCCATCACGGATGTATTTTTCGCTTTTGTAAACCCTTATGAGATGCTCAAGACGGTTTGCTGCATAACGTAGCTCGTTGCTCAGAGTGTTGCTTTTCATGTAGCTTTTTACCGTAATGCTTTCATAATCCTGTACGTTGAGGGTTATGTCAAGTGCAGAAGAAACCCCTATTAAAAGACATATAATCAATAATATAAAGGCTGCAATTTTTGTAATTTTTTTTCGTTTATATGTCTTCCACTTTGTAACCAACACCCCACACCACCTTCAGGTATCTTGGATTTTTAGGATCTATCTCCACTTTTTCTCTTATTCTTCTGATATGAACAGCCACAGTGTTTTCCGGATTGAATGAAGGCTCATTCCACACACTTTCATAAATATCATCAATTGAAAACACTCGTCCTTTGTTTTTTGTCAGGAACAAAAGTATTTTATATTCAACAGGAGTAAGCTTAACTTGCTCTCCATCAACAGTTACTTCTTTTCTTTCATCATCTATCAACAAATTTCCTGTCTTGTAATAATCCTTTTTATCTTTTTCGGTTGCTCCCCCAAGAGTCGTGTAACGTCTTAGCTGAGACTTGACTCTTGCAGTAAGTTCTAAAGGATTAAAGGGCTTTGTTATATAATCGTCAGCTCCCATGTTGAGACCAAGCACAATGTCGCTTTCTTCTGATTTTGCAGTAACCATTATGACAGGAATATTTTTTATTTCCCTAATTTTTGTTGTTGCTTTGATACCGTCCATTCCGGGCATCATTATGTCCATTATAACAAGATGCACATCATTTTTTTCAACAGTATCAATTGCTTCCAGTCCTGAGTAGCATTTTAAAATGTTGTATCCCTCGTTTTTTAAATATACTTCAATTGCTTCTACTATTTCTATATCATCATCGCAAACCAAAATGTTCATTTCAAAGTCCTCCTATGATAATTACCACTATTATAGCATGTTATTTTAAAAAACTACAACAATAAAATACAAGGCGTCATGGACAATGGTTATTCCATGCTAAATCCGGGCTGACAGTAGTCCGCCCCTACGTGTTGAGTATCCAAATGTTATGTATGTTTAGAATTTTATTTTCCCCATATGTAGGAGAGGATTACTATCCTCCCGCAGAATTTTATGAATCGCTGTTGTCATAGTAGTATTTATCCATTGTCCATTTCAATGGATTGTTGTCTATGTAGCTCCAAATCAAATCATATGTATCCTTATTTCTAATTACATTGTCGTAATAGGACCTTTGCCACAGCCTTTCGTTAAACGGCTCATACAATCCTTCTTTGACGCCTTTAATATAAATGTTTGCTGTCTTTGACTTAAATTCCTGTATGAATTCAATTATCCCTGATTCGTCAACCACATCATTGCATTGATTTTCAATAACAAGAATCATGTGAATATGATTTGGCATGAATACATACTTGTCCAAAATAATATTTTGTTTTTTATCAGCCATTTCCATTAAAAGTGAATCAACTTTTTCAGCATATTCGTTTAAAATCATCTTTCCTTCTTCTATATGTCCTAATATTGGTTTATGTTCGCTTGAACATATAGTTATGAAGTAAAACCCATTACGAGAGTAATTATAGTCAGTCAGCCTTATTTTTTTGCGTATAGGCTTTTCACTCATTTTATACCTCCTAGGTTTGTGCGGGCGGACAGTAGTCCGGCCCTACGTGTTGATATTTTTACTTGTTTGCGGCTTCTACCTTCATTGCTTTTATTTGTGCAGGGTAGCTCTCCATGATTGTTCCGTCGTACGTGATTTTTACAGTACTTCCCTCTTTAAAAAAGGACAAATCTTCAAACACTGCACCGTCTTTTACCACAGATACTGTAATTTTATCGCTTGATTTAAGCTCATCTTCATCTTCTAAAGGTTCAACCAGAAGTGTTGTTTTCTTGTTTTCAAGCACAACTGCATTGAATGTTTTTACTTTGTCGCCGTAATCAATGCCTGTATCATTTTTTATAACTCCGTTTATTATTGCAAGCACAACTGCTGCACCTAAAATTAACACTATTATCCATAAGATTGATTTTTTGCTCATAAAAGCCTCCTTTATTGTTTAGTTTTTTAGACGTATATTTTTATAAAAAGTTCATTCCTTAAAAAAGGCAGGCACATGGCCTGCACTGAAATTTAAAATTGGTGTTATTTGTAATTCTGAAGTCCGCTTCTGATTGTATTTATTACTTCTTGTTCAAGATCAATTCTGTAGTTTCTTGAGACTGTTTTTTCTGGTTTTGAGTTGTCGTAATCCTGACCGTTCCACAATACTGCAATTTTTATCCTGTCATATCTGTTTATTGTATTGAACATGTCCTGATGCCACAGGCTTTTGTTTCCTCCAGCTGAAGCACAGCTGAATTCTGTAATCATCATAGGATGCTTGAACCTTTTTGCATAATCATAATAAAAATGATCATAGGCCTGTGAAAAACTTCTCCATATTTCACCCCTGTAGTAATTTCCTGTGTTGTATGCTGTAAGCCCTACAACATCAACGTATTCATTTCCCGGGTAATAGCATAGATAATCATTGTATGAAAAATCCGGAAATGACTTCTCGTTTGGATTCCATACAAAAATTAAATTGTCAACTCCCTGTTCCTTAAACAAATCATATATGTATCTCCAGCTGGCAATGAACAAATCTGTGTCCTTTCCAACTTTGTGAGATGAATACAATACCCATTCTCCGTTCATTTCATTGTTCAATCTGAAAAGAACAGGAAAATCATATTCATTGAAGCTTTGGGCAAGATGTATCAAGTAATCATCATATTTGCCATCAAGAATTTCCAGCGTTATGTCTTCTTCTTTGCCATTGATGATGTCAGTTGTGTAAAGGGTATATTCCACGACCTTACCAAGTTCCTTCGCCTTGTTCATATAATCTTTTTTGTAAGGAAGTGAAAAAGAGTTATACAAAAGGACAACAGGGAAGTTGTAGTCCAGACTTTGCTCTATTTGTGCAAGCCTGTATGAATAAAGAGGAAATGTTGGCTCAAATATGCCAAAATCAACCTTTTCATTGTTCAATAAATATTCATCATAAAATTTCTTTGTCTGTTCATCAAAATTCTTTTCAACAGGCTCAAAAACCTTGTCTTCCTTCATGGTGCCAGATTTTTTGGTAAGTTTGAAATCAGGCATTATGTAATCAATGTATAAAGGCTGGGATGACTTCATAAATACTGTTATAACTTCTTTTGAACTCCTGGCAAAAGTAATATTGGCATAGAAGTTTCGGTCATTTTCAACATTAGAAAGTTTTTTTCTTTCATAGAGAACAATGTGTCCCCACTCACCATTAAAATTGTGGTTGTATTCACCAGTTATTTTAAAATCAGGATTTCCTAATATGCCCCTGTTTCCATAATTCAAATAAATGCTGCTTGAATTAAGAGTATTTGTAAAATTGTCATACAAAACTTCTACAACCAATCCTTCAGATTCAAACCTGCTCTTCACAGTTGCTATGTCTTCGTTTAGTTTAAGGCTGTTAAGAAGTGTCATTTCATATCCGTAGGGATGATTTGAATATTTGTTGTAAGCTGAAGAATATGTGGTTAAATTTGTGCTCGCGTCTTGCTCATCTGCGTATGCTGTGTTAATTGAAAGTGTAAAAATCATTAGTATTATTAATGCAAGTAATTTTTTCTGTCTCATATGTACCTCTATTCATTATTTTATCATCCGGCATTTTTCAACCGTTCCATATAAATTACCTGTAACAGTTCAATTTTATCAAACAGAGAGGTCAGTGTCAATTGCATTTGTTTCAAATGATTTAAGCTTATGTAAGTATTTATAAATTATGTTGTTTGCAAAAGCTTGTTATGCTATAATTTTGTTTATGATTCAAGGAGGATATATGGTTACCACAGACACTTTTAAAAGAGGCCTTTATAAAGGCATCACGACTTTTTTTGAACTTTCCAAAATTCTTGTCCCTGTGTACATCGGCGTACAGCTGTTGTCTATTTCCGGAATTTTAAACATCATTGCTGGTTTCTGCACTCCAATCATGTCTGTTTTCGGACTTCCGGGCGAAGCATCCCTTGTGTTGATTCTCGGATATTTTTCCGGAGGATATGCTGCACTTGGAGCAATGGCAGTTATTAAGCTCACAGGAGTACAGATAACAACTCTGGCAATAATGGTTTCAATTGCGCACAGCCTCATAACAGAAGGGGCCGTAATTAGAAAACTTGGAGTAAGCACAATGGCAAGCATAACATTGAGGCTTTTGTTTTCATTTGTTATGGGTTTTTTATATAATTTTATATTCGGGTGATATTATGGCTATAATTTTAAATTTACTCTCAAGCTTGATCGCTTTTTTATGGAGCATAGCAAGAATTCTCATTCCTATAATGATTGTAATAGAAATTTTCAAGGATACAAAACTCATTGACAAAATTTCAAATGCGTTCAAACCTGTTTCAAATTTCTTCACCTTAAGCGAACAATCAGGAATTTCCATGCTGTTTGGAATAATTTTCGGACTCACCATTGGAGCAGGAGCTATAATTCAAAGCACAAAGGATTATGACATTGACAAAAGAAGCATATTCCTCATATGCATGTTTTTATCTCTATGCCACGCCATATTTGAAGATTCAATAATATTTGCAGCAGCTGGAGCAAATCCTGTTGCTCTTTTAATAGCCAGGTTCCTGTCTGCAACTATGATAACTTTTATTTTTTCAAGGATAATAAAAAAAGAAACAACCTCAGACAATACAAATAAGCAATAAAAGAGGCTATTGCATTGGTGATTATATCGTGTCATTCTGAGGGCTTTAGCCCGAAGAATCTCATCATTTGAAGGATGAGATCCTTCGCTGACGCTCAGGATGACATTATGCTCAATGCACGCCCCTTTTTTAATTATTATTTTTTAGTTTGAAGACAAATCTTTTACTTCTGTTTCTTCGCCGCTGTAAACGGCAAACTTGTTATATCCGTATTCTGTGAACTGATTAAGCTGTTTTCCAAGTTTCTTTGCCTTTTCATAAACTGCAACAGTATAACCCTGAGCTCTCAAATCATCTGCTTTTTTAAGAACATCTATGTATTTGTCCCCTGTTTCATAAAGAAGAACAAGTTTTTCAAGGTTTGGAACCTTGAACTTTTCATCCATCAGCTGGTTTACAAGTCTTTCAAATCCTATTGAGAATCCAATGGCAGGTATCTTTTCTCCTATGAAATTTCCTACCATTTCATCGTATCTTCCTCCTCCGGCAATGGAGTACCCGAGATTTTTGTAGGCAATTTCAAATATGGAACCTGTGTAATATCCCATTCCCCTTATGAGAGTAAAGTCAAATTCGACATCATATTTCCCATCTGCAAATTCTCTAGACTGGTTTAATATATCCTCAACGTCTTTTACAACTTCTTCAGAAACTCCGTATTCCACAAGGCAACTAGTTCCTTTTTCATTGATGCTTTCAAGAGCTTTGATTAAATTAGCAGAAGCGCCCAAAGAGTAGTCTTTTTTCTCATTCAGTTCTTTTTCAACTCCCGATAAACCAACCTTGTCTAGTTTGTCAACTACTATACATACTCCGTCAAATTCTTCTTCAGTAAATCCGCATTTTAATATGACTGCCTTCAACACTCTCCTGTCATTGAATCTTACAACAAAGTCCGTAACATTGAGGGCATTCAGTGCCTTTGCTGTTGTAGCAATAAGCTCCAGTTCAGCTGATTTTGTTCCGTCACCTATGATGTCTATGTCACACTGCTTGAAGCTTCTGTATCTTCCCTTTTGTGCCCTTTCAGCCCTGAACACATTTCCAACCTGCATAGCCTTGAATACTGAAGGAAGATTTGCTCTGTTATTGCAGTAAAAACGGCTTAATGGAACTGTTAGGTCATATCTTAAACCTAAATCAGCCAAATCTTCTTCTGTTAGTCCTTCTTTTGCAAAGTCCAGCTTTTCACCTCTTTTTAAAATCTTGAATATTAATTTTAAATTTTCTCCGCCCTTGCTGCCTATTAGATTTTCTATGTTTTCAACAACAGGTGTTTCAATAAGCTCAAATCCGCTTTGCTTGTATGTATTTACTATTACGCCTTCTACGTAATCTCTTATTTCTTTTTCCTGCGGCGTAATGTCTCTCATGCCTTTAGCAGGGTTTAAATTTACTTTCATATAAACCTCCGTTTTCCGTTAACAATTATTTTCTATGTTATCAAATATATCTGGTATTTACAATGTTTTTTTATAATTAAGATTTTAAAAGATGAGTCTCTAAAAACTGTTTGTTTATTTCTTCTGGAACAAGACTTCCTCCTGTTGCCCATGCAATGTGAGAAGAATTTTTCATTTTGTTTTCCAGTCTGTGTTTTTTTATGTACTCCTTGCCTTCGTCCGATTTTTCCAATTTTACAGCTCCTTCAAATGCTGCACAGGCAGATGGTTCAATGTCAATTTTTTCTGAATCGTGCAGAAGCCTCATGTTGTCATACAGCTTGTAATCATCGATGGTAAAAATACCTCCAAGAACATAATCCATCATCTTTCCAACCAGCTTTGAAGGTCTTCCAACTGCCAGGCCGTCTGCATGGGTTTTTCCATCAATACCTATGTCCTGTACACATACGTCATTGTGAAGCCCAGTGGCCATTCCAGTCAGCATACATGGTGAATGTGTGGGTTCCACAAAAAAACAGTGAACATTGTCCCCATACACTGACTTAAGTCCGTATGTTATTCCTCCCGGTGCTCCTCCTACTCCGCATGGCAGGTACACAAACAGTGGATGTTCATCATCTACTTTTACATTGATTTCATCCAGCTGTTTTTTTAGTCTTCTTGCTGCAACGCTGTATCCTAAGAACAAATTCATTGAATTTTCATCATCAACAAAGTAGCTCATGGGATCCTGGTCCGACTGTCTTCGCCCTTCTTCAACTGCTTTTGAAAAGTCGCTGTCATATTCCACAACCTCTGCTCCCTTTGACCTCAGCAAATCCTTTTTCCACTGTTTTGCGTCAGCTGACATATGTACAGCAACCTTAAATCCAAGGGCTGCTGAAGTTATGCCAATGCTCAATCCTAAGTTTCCCGTAGAGCCTACCTGAATTTTGTACTGGTTGAAAAAGTCTCTGTACTTTTTTTCTGCAAGAATAGCATAATTATCGTTTTCAGAAATCATGTTGTTTTCCAGAGCAAGAGTTTCAGCATATTTAAGTACTTCATAAATTCCTCCCCTTGCCTTTACACTGCCAGCAATAGCAAGATGGCTGTCCATTTTCAAAAGCAGATTTCCCGATATTTCTGATGAATAAAACGAATTAAGCTGTTCCTTCATATTTGGAATTTCTTTTAACGGCGACTCAATAATGCCATGGGATGATTTTGTTTCCGGGAAAAGTATTTCTATGAGGGGTGCAAATTTCTCCAGGCGTCTTTCGGCATCATCTATTGCTGACAAATCCATTTTGATTATTTTTGATGCTTCCTGGTATGGCGCTAGATTTGGATTAAGCCACAAAACTTCCTTAAGTTCTGAAACCTGTTTTAATACTTCATTGTTTTTTATGAGTTCATTTTTGCTTAACATGGAATCCTCCTGCATTTTATCCACCCGGCGAATCGCGATTCGCCAGGCAGACATTTTTCTATGGCACTATTGGTTAATTATAGCATATTTCAGTAAATTGTTATATTAAAATTTCTTCAGTTGTAGTTATAATTTCGGCTGATTTTATTTCTGCCAGGTCGCCTTTTGTTGTGTTGAACACATTTTGTGTTATGATTGATTGCATAACTGTCCTTACTTCTGCTTCTGTCAAACCTTCCTTAGGTTCATCAAGAGACAGGGACGTATTTGTTCCCTGAGCAGTAACAAAAGTCATCACTAATCTTTTTGCCATCCTATCACCCCTTTCATTATTTGCTGTTTTTCCTTATTTATCCTTAAATTTCATTTGAAAGCTGATATTCTTCATATCTCACTATCTTTGAAAGCGTGTACGACTGAAGATCTGACATTGAAACTGCAAGATTGTAAAGATTATCGTTTGTCACTGCCGGCTTAACATTGGCAAATGTCTTGTTTTTAATGATGTCTTTATTTTCCTCGTCAAGTCCTGCGTTAAACACAAGTTTTAGTTTTGAGTCTGCTTGATTAGCTATTACTGCCATCCTATCACCTCCTGACACTATATAGCATATCAGAGGCAATTTTGTTGATTAAATCCTGACAACATGATAATATAAGCTAAAGATGTTAAATCAAGAGGTACTTATGGACAAGTCATTCCTGCGGGAAATAGCTCAGATAATTAAAGACATGGATTGTGATTATATATGCGGTGTTAAATATGTAATTTTTTTTATGTCAAAAATAATTTACAATTGCAAGCAAGAGGGATTTGAAATTTTAGACTGCGATTATGAAGATTACAAGTCAACCCTATTTTTTTCAAGACATGAGGCGAAAATATTTACAGACTATAAATTCCTGGACTTGAATAATAAAAAAGCAGAACAAAATCTGTACAATCTTTTAAAATCAATTCGGAGATTCCTTGAAGCAAATGACTTCACCCCGGGTAATCTTTATGAGGAACTGCTTACTTCAAAGGAAAAAAAATCACTGGGACAGGTTTACACACCTTTTGAAATAATAGTACAAATGCTGGAAAAGTCTTTGAGTTTTATAAAAATTGACAAGCACAGCAGATTTCTTGATCCTTCCTGCGGAGGCGGATATTTTCTCACTGAAATGTTCAAACAAATAAAATCACTGAATATTGACGGTGTTGATGACAGATATATTCTGGAAAATATGATCTATGGAATAGATATTGATGATTTTGCCATATTCCTAGCTAAGACAGGTATGCTCTTTGCAAGCGGTCTAGATGATGTGGAATTTAAAATTTTTAATATTGATTATCTCACAGATTCATTTGATATAGGTAAGTTTGACATAATAGCTGGAAATCCACCGTATGTTGGTCATAAAAACTCAACTGCAGCGTACAAAAAAGCTCTTTATGAGAAATACCCCGATGTGTTTTATGACAAATCCGACATTTCATATTGCTTCTTCAAAAAAAGCGCTGATATTCTAATGGAAGACGGAATAATGACTTTCATCACTTCCAGGTACTTTATGGAAGCAATGTATGCAGACAAGCTGAGAAAATTTTTAAAACAAAATTTTCAAATACTTTCACTGGCTGATTACAGCGGAAACACGGTTTTTAAGGACGCCATGATAAGTCCTGCAGTAATCATTTTGTCAAATAATACCGGGAACAAAAAAGACATTTCATACGTCAAATATAATGGCGATAAAAATGCCCATGATATATTTAATTTTAATCAGGACAAGCTGAAAAGCTCAGGCTGGATTATTTTAAGGGATGAAGAAATAAATCTATTTGAAAGAATTGAAGAAATATCCAACACATACATCAAGGATGTATGCACTATAAAACAGGGAATTATAACAGGTTTAGACAAAGCTTTTATAGTTGATGAAGAAACAATCGAAAAATACAACATTGAGAGTTATTTACTTAAAAAATGGATTAAAAACAGCAACATAAGGGATTCTGTATTAAAATATAATAATCTGTACCTGATATATTCCAACAATATAAAAGATGAAGAACATTGTCCAAATGCAATAAAATATTTATCTTCTTACAGGGAAAAACTTGAAAACAGACGGGAATGTCAAAGGGGTTACAGAAGATGGTTTGACCTCCAGTGGGAAAGAATAGAATCTGACTTTGAGAATCCAAAGATTATTTTCCCGTACAAAGCCAAAGGTAATTATTTCTATTATGATAAAAATGCATTTTTTTGCAGTGCAGATGTTTATTTTGCAAATGGATTCCAAGAGGTGCTTAATCCTGATTACCTTGTTTCTTACCTTAATTCAAGCATTTTTGAATTTTATTTCAAATGTCAGGCAAAAAAGGTCGGAAATGCAATTTATGAATATTATCCAAACAAATTGAATAACGTAAAAATTTATCTTCCTCAGGAAAACATTCAACAAAATATATCTGATTTAGGAAAAATTAGTATTGAAATATTCCTAAAAAAGGTGTTTAATATAAGCGAAGAGGAGGTAAATAATATTATAAACAAATATGTACAAAAAAGGTGATGACGTATATTGAGAAGATTAAACAAGCTATTATTATTACTTATTATTTTTACTGTATTCTCAGTTCAACCCGCCTTTGCCAAGACAGTGTATTATGATACATATAAACACTGGGCGGAAAGCGAAATTGATTTTGCTTCCAACACCTTAAAAGTTTTTAAAGGCTACGGAGACTTTACCTTTAAGCCGGAAAACAACATAACCCGGGCCGAATTTATTACTATACTGGCGAGAACAGCTTACAGGCAAAATCAAATGAACGAAGTTTACACCAGCGACATGAACTACAGCGATATGTCCAGCAAACACTGGTCTCATACATTTGTAATATCAATGTATGAACACCTGAAGGGAAACGGAAGTTTTTCTTTCAAAGATATTTTTCCAGGTACTAATTTTAATCCAGACAAAGCAATAACAAGAGAAGAATCGGCAGCGCTGATTGCAGCTTTTTGTAAGGAATCTATTTATGACAATACACTTGCATTTAAAGATGTATCTAAGAGCAACAGATTTTACAATGAAATCAAAAGGCTCAACAATGCAGGAATAGTTGTTGGATATGAAGACAATACATTCCGCGGAAGCACAAACATTACAAGGGCAGAAGCAGCTGCTCTTATAAAAAGAGTCTATCTGGACATCAAAACTAGCGATTCAAGCAAGTACCTGACCAAACTGGAATTTATGCCTATTAAAGGCGAAGACATGTATTCTTATTTTGGCACTTATAACTTAAATACTACAGACACAAATGACAAAAAATTCATTAAAGCTAAGGACACATTGGAATATGTATCATTTGGCGGATACATTTTTCCGGAAGATTCACACCTTTATGATTTGAATGCGGTGGAAACTATGGCAACACTTCGTTCAACCGGTTACTACAATGTGACAGGAACTAATTTTTACATGATTACTTTCGGAAGCTACAATGAATCCGAAAAAACCCAGTTTGCCAATGAAATTTTAATGAACATCATTGCAAGGAATGATTTCAAGGACTCGGAGCTTATGCAGGTTTTTGCAGCAGTAAGCAAGTACGACGTAAAAGAATCCTTGTACATGGGGGCATTGGAAAAATGGGACAGCATTACCACCAACAATAATGCCAAAGCTAATATTTTATTTTACAGATATGCTTACTACATTAAAAACAACAACAAAGCAATGCTTCAAACCCTGGTTTATGACGACTTGAAAAAAGCAAATGACATTCCTTCTCTTTTGGACATTAACTGGGGACTTACAGCAGGGGCAGCGTCATTAGACTTCAGGAACTACAGCTTTGGAAAGTACAGTTTTTCACTTTACAAAGACACAACATATTACAGATATTCATTGAATCCGGTTGCACCTGTCACTTACAATTCAAAAATTGTTGAACTGGTAAACCTGTTGCTTATTGAAAAAAACGTCAAGCCTTCAACAGCAAATCTTGCTGATTATCAGAGCATTTTCAGCAAATATTCGCTGAACAGGCTGTATGTGCTGAACTTCATAGGTGAAAAAGAACGAGCTTTTGTAGAAGGAATAAATGATTATGAAATAATCAAGACATTTGACCTTTACAAAACAACTAAATCTACAACGGACGACACATACACAGGAATATTAAAAAAAGTAAAAGAATAACAAAAAAGGGCGGATAACCGCCCTTTTATTTTGTGTATAATCTCACTATTTCCTTTAGCATTTCAACTACCTTTTCCATTGACTGAACAGGTATGTATTCGTATCTTCCGTGGTAATTGTGGCCTCCTGTGCAAAGGTTAGGACACGGAAGTCCCATGTATGAAAGTCTTGCACCGTCTGTGCCTCCTCTTATGGGCACTATTTCAGGCTCTATTCCAATGTTTAAGAGCGCCTGTTTTGCAGTTTCTATTATGTGCATGTGGGGTAGAATTTTTTCCTTCATGTTGTAGTATGAATCCTTAAGCTCCACAATAACTGTTCCTTCGCCGTACTTGCTGTTTAAAAAATCAGCAGTCTTTAAAAATCTATCTTTTTTAACTTCAAATTTTTCATTGCTGTGATCCCTGATTATGTAGTTAAGATGTGTTTTTTCCACATCCCCGCTCATGTCGTTTAAATGGCTGAAGCCTTCGTAATTTTCTGTGCTGTCCGGTCTTTCATGGACAGGAAGCATATTTTGAAATTCCATTCCTATCAATATTGAATTTTTCATTTTGTTTTTTGCAGATCCGGGATGGATGTTTACTCCGTTAATTGTTACCTTAGCGCTGGCTGCATTGAAATTTTCGTATTCAATTTCCCCAAGCTCTCCACCGTCAACTGTGTATGCAAAATCTGCTCCGAATCCTTTTACATCGAACATGTCTGCCCCGCTTCCAACTTCCTCGTCAGGTGTAAAGGCAACTTTTATAGTTCCGTGCTCAACATCAGGATTATTCACAAAATATTCTGCCATGGACAATATTTCAGCAATTCCTGCCTTGTTGTCTGCTCCCAGAAGCGTTGTGCCGTCTGTAACTATAAGGTCATTTCCCACATAATTTAATAAATGTCCAAACATTTCAGTCTTCATTGTTATGTCTTTTTCTACATTTAGAACAATGTCACTGCCATCATAATTTTCTATAATGCGTGCCTTAATGTCATTGCCGGGCATGTCAGGAGATGTGTCCATATGTGCGATAAATCCAATAACAGGTGTGTTTTTGTCTGTGTTTTTTTCAAGCGTGCCGTAAACATAGCAGTGTTCATCCATGAACGCATCTTTTATTCCCAGAGATTTCATTTCCTCCACCAGGTACTGTCCAAGATTTTTTTGTTTCTCGCTGCTTGGAATTATTTCAACGTCCGGAACTGATTGAGTGTCAAATTTTACATAATTTAAAAATCTTTCGTGTACTTTCATTTTATATCCCTTCCATTCCTTCTATGAAAATTTCAGTTGCTCTAATTATTATAGCACCCCCAAAGTTCCTTAGCAATTATTGATTGGTAAATATTCTAATTTTGCATATATCTGTAATTCATATCTGACTATAGTTATATCATTATTTCATGACGGTCTTAGTTAATTCGTCAATGCCAAACTAAATTTACAATTGAAGTTGCAGTCATTTTATTATATAATAAAATGACTATATCTAAGGAGGAACAATATGGATTTTCTAAAAGAATCATATAAAGTAAAAAGTGACACAATTATAAAAAATCTTCAAAAAAGAGGCATGGAAGGTTATTATGTTGACACAAGGGAAGAAGCTATAGAAAAAGCAATGTCAATGATAAATCAAGATGATGTGGTTTCATGGGGAGGTTCATACACTGTTGATGAACTTGGAATCAAAAAGCTGCTTGAAGAAAAGCAAATTGCAGTAATAGACAGGGACAAGGCAAAATCCCCTGAAGAAAGAGTGCGACTCATGAAACAGGCCCTCACTGCAGATGTGTTTTTAACAAGCACAAATGCCATTACAATGAACGGAGAACTCTTAAACATTGATGGAAACGGAAACAGACTGGCTGCTTTCTGCTACGGTCCTGACAGCGTGATTGTCATTGCAGGAATGAACAAAGTTGCAACAGACATAGATACAGCAATGAAAAGAGCAAGAACTGAAGCAACTATTCCAAACACCTTCAGAACAAATTCAAACACACCGTGCCGCATTACAGGAAAATGTTCAGAATGCACAATGCCTGACACACTTTGCGGACAAATTCTTGTTACTAGGTACTGCAGACCAAACAACAAAATAAAGGTTATTTTGGTTGGAGAAAATTTAGGATTCTAATTTTCAATTTATCGATGCGTTGGGGTGGGTTAGTGCCTGATTGTGTTTTTGATTTAATATAACACGGGAGGACAGTAGTCCTCCCCTACATACTGAATTTAAAATTCATGGCAAAATATACTGCAATTGTTATAAAGGAGAAAAAATGAAAATAATCCATACATCTGACTGGCATCTTGGAATAAGTCTTCACAATGTCTCATTAATTGATGAACAAAGATACTTCATCGACTACCTCATTAATGTTGCAAAAGATCAAAAAGTAGATGCGGTTATAATTGCAGGCGATGTTTTTGACCACTCTGTTTCCAGTGCTGAAGCTATAACATTGTACAATTATGCTGTAACGAGACTGTGCAATGAAATAGGAGTACCGGTAGTAATTGCAGCCGGAAACCACGACGGAGCAGCACGCCTTGCTTCATGCAACGAATTATTAAAAAAAGCAGGGCTTTATATATATGGGAAACTTACAGCTGAAATTAATGCTGTTGAAATTGGAAACTCAAGCATTTATCCCATTCCCTACTTCAATGTTGATGAAGTAAAAGCATTGTATCCTGAAGAAAAAATATCAAGCTATGCAGATGCCATGGAAGTAGTGCTTAAAAATATAAAACAAAACTTCAAGAAAGGTAACAGCAACATCCTCATGTGCCACTGCTTTGTAAGCGGCTCTGTGTTATCAGAAAGTGACAGAACAGCCATGGTAGGAGGATCGTCTGTTGTTCCTTCCGGAATATTTGACGGATTTGATTATGTTGCAATGGGACACCTTCACAAGGCCCAGGACAGGGGCTATAACATAAGATACAGCGGCTCCCCCATCAAGTATTCATTCAGTGAAGCAAGTCATTTAAAGACTATTACAATGCTTGAAATTGAAGATGGCATAAAATATGAAGAGCTTGAAATAGTACCTCTCAGAGAAACAAGAATCATAAGGGGAACTTTTGATGAAGTTCTTGAATTTGCTAACCATGATATGAAAAGAGACGATTTTATCAAAATTGAAATCACTGACATGTACGCAGGCATGGAAGCAGTTGAGCTTTTCAGAACATACTATGCAAATCTATTGAACATCACAGGAAAAATGAATGAAACAGAAGAAAATCAGCTCACTGTTGAAGAACTTTACACCCTTTCTCCCAACAACATACTGGAGAAATTCTACAAAGAAACAACAGGATGTGAAGTGACAGAAGAACAATTGAAATTGTTCCAGAAAGCCATGGAGTCAGTAAACAGCCAGGAGGTTTTGCAATGATACCTTTAAAATTGTCATTTCAGGCCTTCGGCCCATATGTTAAAAAACAGGAGATAGATTTCGACAAATTTGAAAATTCAGGCGTTTTTCTCATTCACGGCATAACCGGTTCAGGGAAAACAACCATACTTGATGCAATGACTTATGCCCTTTACGGAAAATCAAGCGGCGGACAACGTGGAGACATTACAGCAATGCGCTGCCAGCTTTGTAAGGAGAAAATCCCCACAGAAGTTGAATTCATTTTCAAAGTTAATGAGAAAACATACAAATTTACAAGAAGTATAAATATAAGGACTAAACGAAACGGCACAAAGGAATATACCTTAACACAAAATGCTATGTTTCTTGACAAAAGCGGAGTATTTGTTCCTTTTTTTGAAAATCCTAAAATAAGAGATATTGAACAAAAATCATGTGAGATAATAGGCCTTAATCATGAACAGTTTATACAGGTCATAATGCTTCCTCAAGGTAAGTTTGAAAAGCTCCTTGTTGCAAAGTCTGAAGAAAAAGAAGAAATACTTGTTACATTGTTCAATGCAGAAAAATGGCAGGAAGCAGCAGAATGGATCTGCAATGAAGCCAGAAACATTAGCCGTGATTTAACTGTGAAAAGAGAAAATATCAATATGATTCTGAAGTCTGAAAATGCCGGAACAATTGAAGATTTGGACAATCATATATCTGAACTAAATAAAAACATAGAACTTACTTCCGGCGAGAAAAAAGAAGCTGCACAACTCCTTGCTGCAGAAAAAACAAAGCTTGAAATAAACATAGACCTTTTCAATTTATTTGAGGAAAAAACAAGGACTGAAAATGAACTTAAAACTATCAAGGAACAGGAAAACAAAATCAGCATTCTGTCAGCAAAACTTGATAAAGGAAGGAAATCCCAAAGCATTGAGCAAAAGTACTCAAATGCAATGAATCTGTATGGCCAGTTCAATGAAGTAAGACAAAGGTTGGAGACAGAAAAGAAAACCAACGCTGAATGCATACTTGCAAAGGAAAATTTACAAAACTCACTCGATGAGCTTAAGAAAAGAGAAAGCGAAATTGAGAAGCTAAAGGAAAATAAAATCATTGCCGAAGGACTCATACAGGTATACAGACAGATTTCCAGTGCCAGAATATCATCTGAAAATGAAAGCAAGAAGTATGACCTGCTTAAAGCTGAAGATACTTTGAATCAGGAAAAACTTGCTCTTACAAAGGACAAGCTGAAGAAATATTCCGACAAAAAGGATTTTATTTTCAATAATTACACCATGAAGCTTCCGGAACTCAGGGAAAGGGCAGAAAAATTCATACTTCTTGATAAAAAGACACTGGAGCTTAACATTACAGGGCTTGAATTAAAGAAAGCAGAAAATTCAATAAATATGCTTAATAAGGACCTGGAAAAGAACAAAAAAACCGTTGCTGCTAAAATGAAAATATATGATGAGACATACAGCAGGTACATTGAACAAACAGCATACATCATAAGTGAAAAACTTGAAGACGGCAAACCCTGCCCTGTTTGTGGAAGCATCCATCATCCTCAAAAGCCATCAAAATCAACTGAAGATGTAGATTCTGCACTTATTAAAAACATGCGAACTTCATTGGATAAATTAAGCGAGGAAACAGCTGAACTAAACAACATTATTGCTCGTCAGGAAGCTAATAAATCTTCAAAATTAGAAAAATACCAAAGTCTTGAAAATGAAATTGCAGAAATAGGTAAAAGCCTGGATGGTTTTATAAAGGAAGACACATTGTCAGAGTTAAAAACTGCAGAAACAGAAGCAGGAAAATTAAATGATTTGTTAGATGCAATTGCCTCCATATCATCAGAAATTGCTAAACTTGAAACCAAAATTTCTGAGCTTGCTAATCAGTTGTCTTCTCAAAGCAAGTTAAAGGAAGAAACATATGCTAATTACAATTCCTTAAGCATAAGAAAAATTGACGGCATAGATGATGAAAATGTCCTGATGAACAAAATAAACAATTTAAAAAATGAAATAACAAGATATACTGATGAGCTTTCAGCACTGACAGACAAAAGCCTTCTTGCCGACAAAAAATTGAGTTCATCAAATGCATCTCTCTTGTTTCTTAAGGAAGATTTCGAAATAAGAACAAAGGATTACAACACAGCAAAGGAAGAATATCTGGATTTGCTGAAACAAAACGGCTTTGCTGACACACAGGAATTTAAATCCTTCCTTACTGATCAAGATACATTGGATGAATGGGACAAAAAAATCCAGGATTACATCATCGAAAAAAAATCAGTTGCCAAAAATCTTGAAAGGCTTGAGAAACTTACAGCAAATAAATCAAAGCCTCAAATAGAAAATATGAAAAATATTGTCAGTGAACTGGAGACCAAAATTACACAGCTTGAAAAACAATCTGCTCTTCTGAATGAACGAAAAAACAGACTTGAAACTTTAATCAAGCGTGTTTGTGAAGAGCAAAAACTACTGCAGGAACTCATACGCAAATATGATTCCTACTACAGCTTTGGAACTACTCTTCGCGGCGACAAAGGCATAAGCCTCAGGCGTTACGTCCTGGGAGTTATGCTCACCAGCGTTACTGTTGAAGCAAACCGACTTTTGAAAAATGTCCACGGCGGTCGATACCAGCTTTGCAGAACTCTTGAAGGAAGCGGACGAACAAGAAAAGCAGGGCTTGAGCTGGAAGTTTTTGACGGTTACTCCGGAGAAAAAAGAGGTGTTGCTGGTTTGTCAGGAGGAGAGAAGTTCCTTGTTTCTCTTGCTTTGTCTCTGGGACTGTCTTCAATTGTACAAGCACAATCAGGCGGAATAAAAATAGACACCATGTTTATTGATGAAGGGTTTGGAAGCCTGGATTCCTCATCAATAGCAGATGCCATGAACATATTGGGATCTGTAAAGGGATCTAAGAGACTTGTTGGAATCATATCCCATGTGCAGCTTCTAAAGGAAACAATAGAATCTTCAATCACAGTTCAAAAAGACAGAAACGGCTCCACACTGCTAATTAATAATTAAGAGTTAAGAATTAAGAATTGAATGTTGAAAGACGTGTCAAAATGACACGTCTTTCTTTTTAATTGATATTGTAATTTTCTTTAGTGGTTTTAATTATTGAACTAAGAATTCTTTTAATTTCAGTACAATCATTAAAAATGCTTTCATATTCATCATCATTTAAATAATCAGTCTCATGAAGCAATTTAATCCAATATTCTGTTTCTGCTGATTCTTTAAATGCTATATACTTTTGCCCAAAAATCCTTTTTTGATTGGGAGTTTTCAGCTTCATATACGTTGGCGCCAATACTGGTACCGCTTTTTAACAACTGTTTAGACATTATGTATTCTTTTTTATTTAAACATAAATGTTTGTAGAGTGCGACAATTCTTATGTCAAATTTAAAACTTTTATCAAGTATTATATTATTTGACAAAACTTATCATCCTCTCACCTTCCAGTTATTAACTTATAATTCTTAACTCTTAATTCTTAATTGAATTTCTCAGGTTCTGGATATATTTCTCCGAATGTGTCAACTGTCACTTGTTTAAGCTTAACTTCCTGAACAGGTCTGTCCATGCGGTCAGTCTTTGTTGCTGCAATTTTGTTTACTACATCCATTCCTTCAATCACTTTTCCAAATGCAGCATATTGACCGTCAAGATGAGGAGACTTTTTATGCATTACGAAAAATTGTGAGCCTGCTGAATTAGGGCTCATGGATCTTGCCATTGAAAGCACTCCTGCATCATGCTTAAGGTCATTTTTAAATCCGTTGCCTGTAAATTCACCCTTTATGGTATATCCAGGTCCTCCCATTCCGTTTCCGTTAGGGCATCCTCCTTGAATCATGAATCCTTCTATAACCCTGTGAAATATTTTTCCGTCATAAAAATTTTTGTTGATCAGTGAAATAAAATTGTTAACAGTGATTGGAGCTATTTCAGGGTATAATTCAGCTTTTATCACATCGCCGTTTTCAAATTCAAATGTAACTATTGGTAATTTCATATTTCCTCCATTATTGATATTATTTATTATACTTTACACTAACATCAAAAAAAATTCAATAAAAAACAATCCGTCAGAAATATTTTTAAGTTTGGATGGTTGTAACAACTGTAGCCATTTAGAATATATTGAAGTAAAGCAACAGTAAAATATGAGGAGGTAATATAAGCATGAAATGCTCAAACAATAATAACAATAATTCCGTTGCAGGCATTGGCGGTATTGCAGATAGATGCTGTACAGGTCAATCAGGTTGTGATTGGGATGGTACATTGAGAAATGTGGTAACTGAACCAATATATGTACAAAAAGTTTACGATGCAGTGCTTTTTAATCTGCAAGGATTAAAAACAGCTCCGGATACAGTTTTCGAACCAAACCTAGGATGCGGAACAAATATAATCAGAATTGCTGATATCAGATGCAGAAAATTCTTCAATCCTGACAACATCAATGACGACTGCAATTTGAAAATCAATCCAAACACTCAATTATCAGGCGGACAGTTTGTTAAGAAAGAAGATGGCTGCGACTATAAAGTAATAGGACCAGACGGAACATTAAGCGAAAAATTAGTATTCGCTGACACTCAATTCTGTGATGAAGAAGAACTGGGAACTCCAGTATTCGGAACTCAGAACATTGAAATAACAGGCTGTGTTGAAGTAGAAATTGATTTAGTTGTTTCACCTTGCAATTCAGACAATGAAAGCATAATAACACTCACAGCAGTTGTTGAAATAGCACCAAAATGTAATCCTTTAGTATTGACTAACTTCTTTGAAATTTGCGTACCTTCAGTGCAAGACACAGCATTCCTGCCAAGATTTACTGAATTCTGCAACTTGTCATGCATAGTAAGACTTGCAACTAACAGCATTCAAAGAGACTTTACTCTTGACCCAAGAACTGGTGAATTGTCAATCAACTTGATTATCTCTCTTTGCGTTTCCTGCGAAAAGAAAATAGTTGTTCCTGTTCAGTTATGTGTACTTTCAACAGGATTTGTACAATTATCACCAGAGCAGGCTTCTATTTGCCCGACATTCCCAAGATTGTTCCCACGTCAAATCGACGAGAACTCTGTAGGCGGAGCAGGCGGTGGCTGCAGGCCAAGATCAACTTCACTTGATGATTAACAAATAAAAAACCTGCTTTGGCAGGTTTTTATTTTTTATTATCTCTCATTTTTTCTTTTTCTATGTCACATATTCCTTTTTCTATAAGTCTCATGTCCACTGCTTCCTCTATGATGGTCTTAATTAAAACCACAACAGGAACTCCCAAAATCATTCCAGGAATGCCGAACAAATTTCCTCCCAAAGTAACTGATGTGATTATCCAGAAAGGGCTTACACCCACATTGTTTCCAACTATTTTAGGATCAAGAATGTTTGCGTCAAGCTGCTGTATAACTATTATTATAATAAGAGCATAGACAGCCTTTGGGGGATCCACGAAAAATGAAACAATTACAACAGGAACCGATCCTATTATGGGGCCAAAATAAGGAATGATGTTGAATACCCCTATAATCGTTCCCATGAGCGGAGCATATGGCACTTTGAATATGTAAAACACTACTACGCATATAACTCCAACAATTGCTGAATCAAGCAATTTGCCGTTTAAAAAGCTTTTAAAAATTTTATTTCCACGGCTGAAAGCTTCAAGAGTCTTTCTTGCTTTGTGCTGATTAAAATAAGCATATATGAATCTTCTTCCTCTTGCAAGAATGTCTTCTTTTTCAGAAAGCATGTATATATTTATGATGAAGCTTGTTACAACAGTAAATGCACTTGAACCTATGTTGGTTACCAGCCTCATAAGCATGTTTGATACTCTGAGAAGCAAATCATTCATGAGTTCCTTCACTGATTCGCTTGCTTCAAGGATATAATCCGTAACGTATACAACATATGGGTGATTGATTCTGTCTTTCAAATCTGTAACTATCTGAACAACATCCACATTTCCATCCATTATAAAATTTACTATGTTGTTAATATTTTCAACTATCTGGGGTACAACCTTGTATACAAGAGTACTTATAAGACCTATTAAAATTATGCAGGCAAGAAAAATTCCCTGTGCCCTTCTTACCTTGAGCTTCTTCATGAAAAATTCTACAACTGAATCAAGAAGATACGCAATTATAAGGGCATAAATAATTGGTTTGAATGAATCTATAATCCAGCTGAAAGCGCCTGGATTAAAAACAATCAGCAAAATTATCAGAGCCATAAACATTATGGGCAGTGATAATTTTACTATGCTTTTATATTTTTCGATGGTACTATCTCCTTTTACATTATTTTGGCTTGGCCTCTGTAAACAACGCCCTGTCTTCCGTTGACAGTAAGAAGTTCTCCATCTTTTATAACTTTTGTACAGTCTTCTGCTCCTACTATTACTTCAATTCCAAGATTCAGTCCTGCAATGAATGCATGTGATGTAAGGCCGCCTTCTTCAACTATTATTGCCGAAGCTCTTGACATATATTCAATCACATCTTTATCAGTTGCAGTCATGACGATAATATCTCCGTCTTCAAACTTATCTCTTAGTTCTAAAGCATTCTTAGCTACTCTTGCCTTTGCAATAATAGTTTCTTTTCCAACTCCCACTCTCTTGTATAGAATTTCGCTTACTATATGAACTTTTAAAAGGTTTGTGCTTCCTGAAACTCCAACAGGTACACCTGCTGTTATGATTGTCAGGTCTCCGTTTTCAATGTAGCCCATTTCCAGTGCTCTATCCACAGACTTTTCAACTATTTCATCAGTGGAATTAAGCTTTTCGATTTTAATAGGGTATACTCCCCAGTAAAGAGACATCCTTCTCATTACCTGCTCAGATTGAGTGGCTGCTATAATTGGAGCCTTTGGTCTGTACCTGGATACTGCTGCTGCTGTGTAACCTGATGATGTTGCTGAAATTATTGCAGAAGCCTTTAGATCCAGACATGTCTTGCATGTTGCATAGCTTATGGAATCAGTTATGCTGTTTTGGAACGCTATGTTTTTATTTTTCAATATTTCATCATAATCCAGCGAGTTTTCTATCATTGTTGCTATTCTTGACATTGTCTTCACAGCTTCTGTAGGATAGCTTCCTGATGCTGTTTCTCCTGACAGCATTATGGCATCTGAACCTTCAAATATTGCTGTTGCCACGTCTGAAACCTCAGCTCTTGTAGGACGAGGGTTACGCATCATAGAATCCAGCATTTGTGTTGCAGTAATAACCGGTTTACCTGCATCGTTGCACTTTTTGATTAGAGTTTTCTGAACCAGAGGAACCTCCTCTGCAGGTATTTCAACTCCCAAATCTCCCCTTGCTACCATTATACCGTCTGATACTTCTATTATTTCATCAATGTTCTCCACACCCTGCCTGTTTTCAATTTTAGAGATAATCATTATGTGGTCTGCAAAGTTGTCTTCCAGAATTCTTCTTATGGCTATTACATCATCTGCCTTTCTAATAAATGATGCTGCTATGTAATCAATTCCATTTTCGATACCAAACTGTATGTCGTCTATGTCTCTTTCAGTAAGAGCAGGCAAATTTATCTGAACGTTTGGAACATTAATTCCTTTTTTGTTTTTTACGGTTCCTCCGTTTTTTACAATGCATTTTAAGTCAGTATCGTTTAATGACTCAACAACTTCAAGGCTTATGAGCCCGTCATCTATAAGCACTGTATCGCCTGGTTTTACATCCTGGGCAAACTTATCGTATGTAACGCTTGCAATATTTTTATTTCCCAAAGTATCCCTTGTGGTAAGGATGAATTCCTGATCCTTTACAAGTTCAGCAACGCCGTTTTCAAAATCTCTTGTTCTTATTTCAGGTCCCTTTGTGTCCAGCATTATTGCAGTACAGGTTCCAAGATCTTCACGCACTTTTTTTATTACATCTATTTTTGCCTTGTGTTCTTCATGGGTTCCGTGAGAAAAATTGAGTCTTGCCACATTCAATCCATTTAAAACAAGTTCTTTAAAGGACTTTTCATCCTGGGATGATGGTCCTATGGTACATACAATTTTTGTTTTTCTTAATTTCTGCATATTATCACTCCTTTTTATTCTAATTGTTGTTAAATCATTCCGATATTATATGGAAAGTATTTTTGTCAGCTCGTATGACTTATCATCAAATTTCTTTTCCATTGAAAGAGCTTCTTCAATATCCATATGGAATATTTCATTTCCTTTTATTCCAAGCACCCTGTTAGAAACAGAACTTGTAAGAAGCTCCACAGCCATGGCACCCATCTGGCTTCCCATGAGCCTGTCAAATGCTGAAGGTGTGCCTCCTCTTTGAGTGTATCCGAGAACAGAATATCTTGTACCCACACCTGTCTTTTTTTCTATTAATTCACTTATGTCCTTTGCATCTCCGGCACCTTCTGCCAGTATTATTATGCTATGCTTCTTTCCTCTTGCCCTGCCCTGCATAATTTTATCGCACACTTCATCAATATTATAATCAACTTCAGGAATTATAACCATTTCTGCTCCGCCGGCCAAACCTGCATACAAAGCTATGTCTCCGCAGTTTCTGCCCATAACCTGAATTACATTTGTTCTCCCGTGAGATGAGGAAGTGTCTCTGATTTTTTCAACTGATTCAAGCACAGTAGTTAGAGCCGTGAAAAAACCAAGAGTATACTGAGTATATGCCAGGTCATTATCTATTGTACCAGGTATCCCAATTGTTGGTACTCCAGCCTTTGCAAGCTCCATGGCACCCTTGAACGTTCCGTCTCCTCCTATTGTCACAATTCCGTCAAGGCCTAAATATTTCACATTTTTAAGAGCCCTCTCAAAGCCCTCTTTTTCTTGAAAATCTTTGCTTCTGGCACTTCCAAGAACCGTTCCTCCTCTATGAATAATGTCAGCAACCGATGAAAGGCTCATCTCCATAGAATCACCTTCAACCAGGCCTCTGAATCCGTTTTTAATACCTACAACATTTATGTTATTGAAAATTCCGTATCTTACTACTGCCCTTATGGCAGCATTCATTCCAGGCGCATCTCCTCCGCTGGTAAGTACTCCGATTTTTTTCATAAAAGCCTCCTGTTTGTAATTAAGAATTAAGAGTTAAGAATTAAGAATTATTTCTTAAATATAATTTAGTTTGATGACAAAGTTATTTCTATTTTTTACCAATTGTAGGGGCGGGTCTTGTGCCCGCCTGCGCGGGAGGACACGAGATCCTCCCCTACTATTTTAGAACTATGTTAGTTTCTCCCAGCAATGCCTTCAGATCATTTATTAAATTCTTGTTGTTTGCATCTATCCAGCAATTTTTTGGGAGAACCATATTTGCCTTTTCCAGTTCACTGTAGATTATAACACAATCATTGCCGTTGTATTTACTAATATTTGTAAATAATTCATTTTTTATTTTCATATAGTGATTCTTATCTTTAACTTTGATGTATAATTTATTTTCCTTATGTTTAGAAACATTTGTTGTACTTTTTTTAAGCTCAGAAATTTTGTTGCATATTAGTTTTGGTGCATCATCCTCTGCTGCATTTATTGTTCCTTCAATGAGGACTATGCTGTCTTCGTACAAAACATCCTTGCAGTTTTCATAAACCTTTGGAAATACAATTCCTTCAAAAGTTCCGTACAAATCCTCCAGTGTTACAAAAGCCATCATATTGTTGTTCTTTGTTATTTTATTTTGTTTTTTAATTATTATTCCGCCCATTACAACACGGCTTCCATCTCTTAAGATTTTATTTTCTTCCTCTTGATCCTTTATATCAGCAATTTCGCTGGAGTTTGTGGTAGCTTTTTTGTCAAGCTCATCCTCATATTCAGAAAGAGGATGACCGCTTAAATAAACTCCAACCATTTCCTTTTCCATGGCTAAGAGCATTTTTTCATTGTATTCCGGAAGATTTGGCATTTCATCATTTAATGACATGTCTATTTCAGAGGATGAATTGTCGTCAAACATTGAAAACTGACCTTCAATGTTTCTTTTTTTCTGATTTACAATTGAATCAATTGTTTTTTCATATACGGCCATGAGCTGTGATCTGTAAACTCCGAGAAAATCAAACGCGCCGCACTTTATGAGAGATTCTATCTGCCTTTTATTGAGTACATTCTGGTCAACCTTAGTGCAGAAATCAGCAAAGCTTGTAAACTTGCCCTTAGTTTCTCTAGCCTTTACAATATCGGCTATTACATTTGTTCCAACATTTTTTACAGCAGCCAGTCCGAAACGGATTTTTCCATTTTTCACAGTAAATTTATCAAGGCTTTCATTGACATCCGGCGGCAGTATTTCTATTCCTAACCTCTTGCATTCCCTGATGTACAGTGAAACAGTGCCTGAACTTCCCATGATGCTTGAAATTAAAGCTGCCATGAATTCCACAGGATAATAGTACTTCAGCCATGCTGTTTCATATGCAAGAGCTGCATATGCAACCGAATGGGCTTTTGGGAAAGCATACTTTGCAAATTCAACCATAAGGTCGTAAATGTCGTTGGCAGATTTTTCATCCACACCGTTGTTTACTGCTCCTAATATTGCAGGCTCATTGTTTTCGGCTTTCTTGCCATATATGAAGTTTTGGCGTTCTTCAAGCATGACGCTCATTTTTTTCTTACCCATGGCTCTTCGCAAAAGATCTGAGCGCCCCATAGTAAATCCGCCGATGTCCCTTACTATCTGCATAACCTGTTCCTGGTAAACCATGCAACCATATGTTACGTTAAGTATTGGCTCAAGTTTTGGGTGAAGATACTTTACACTGTCCGGATTAATCTTGTTTTTTATATATACGGGAATCTGTCCCATAGGTCCCGGCCTGTACAAGGCGTTCGCAGCTGCTATATTTTCAAATTCCGTGGGCTTAAGCTCGCTTAAAAAAGCCCTCATGCCTGAACTTTCAAACTGGAATATCCCCAGGGTATCCGCATTTGAAAACAACTTGTAAACATTTTTGTCATCATAGCTGCAGTTAGCAAAATCAATCTTCAGGTGATGATTTGATTCTATTAAATCTATGGCATCTCTTATGACAGTAAGTGTCCTGAGTCCTAAAAAATCCATCTTAAGTAAACCCAGTTCCTCAAGTTCTATCATGTTAAACTGAGTTGTTATTATATCCTTGTTTCTTGACAGAGGAACATATTCTGTAACATCTTCTCTTGATATGAGAACTCCTGCTGCATGAGTTGAAGCATGCCTTGGTAATCCTTCCACCTTAAGAGCAACATTCAGGAGCTTATTAACCTTTGTCTCCCCATCGTACAGGTCCTTTAATTCCTTGTTTACCTCCAGAGCCTTAGAAATGGTCATTCCAAGTTCCATTGGTATCTTCTTGGCTATGAAGTCAACCTCTCCGTAAGATAGGTTCAGGGCCCTTCCAACGTCTCTGATTGCTCCTCTTGCGGCCATTGTTCCGAATGTAATTATCTGGGCCACCCTGCTGCTGCCATACTTGTTTTTAACATATTCTATAACTTCTTCTCGTCTTTCATAGCAAAAGTCAACGTCTATATCCGGCATACTTATTCTGTCAGGATTCAAGAATCTTTCAAATATAAGGCTGTATTTAAGAGGGTCGATGTTTGTTATTTTCATGGAATAGGCAACCAGACTTCCTGCTGCAGAGCCTCTGCCTGGTCCTACCATTATTTTGTTGTCCTTGGCATACTTGATGAAATCCCACACTATGAGAAAGTAATCAACGTATCCCATCTGTTCTATAATCCCTATTTCATAATCAAGACGCTTCTGAATGTCATCTGTCACAATTTTGTATCTTTCCTGCAGGCCTTTCTGACATATTTCTCTGAAATATTCTGACTTCTCATAACCTTCGGGAATATTGAACTCCGGCAGGTGTACCGTGTCAAAATCAAGTTCCACATTGCATCTTCTGGCTATATCGTGAGTATTTTTTAAAATATCCTCAGGAAAAATCTGTGCCATTTCTTCGTATGATTTAAGATAAAATTCATCTGACGGAAATTTCATGCGGTCTTCATCCATTACTGATTTCTGCATTTGAATGCAGAGAAGAACATCGTGAAAGTATGAATCTTCTTTGTTTATATAGTGCACGTCATTTGTGGCAACAAGTTTTATTCCTGTTTCATTGGCTATTTTTAGAAGGTTCTTGTTTACAGCCTGCTGCTCCTGCATGCCGTGGTCCTGCATTTCAAGATAAAAATTATTTTCTCCAAATATATCTTTATACAAAAGAGCTGCCTTCACAGCATCTTCGTAATTATTTTCAAGCAATTTTGTCTGAACTTCTCCCGCCAAACATGCGCTTAGGGCAATAACGCCCTGGCTGTGACGCCTTAAAGTTTCATGGTCGATTCTCGGCTTGTAATAGTATCCGTCCACAAAGCCTTCAGAACAAAGCTTTATGATGTTTTTATAACCCGTATAATTTTCAGCGAGCAAAACAAGATGGTACTGATTTTTATCCTTTTGGGGATCCTTGTCAGTCATCTTTCTGGGTGATACATATGATTCAAAACCAAGTATGGGCTTTATGCCTGCTTTTTTTGCTTGTTTGAAAAACTCCACAACACCGTACATGGATCCGTGATCTGTAATGGCCAGGGAATCCATGCCAAGCTCTGCTGCTCTCTTAACAAGTTCTTCAATTCTGCATGCGCCGTCCAACAGGCTGAACTCAGTATGGACGTGCAAATGTGTAAATTTGTTTTCTGACATATACTCTCCTTCGCATTGCTTTATAGAAAGACAATGACAGTTATATACCGTAAATGAATATACCCACTATTCCTGCTGCAATCATGACTTTAATGGGATCCATCTTGAACTTTCGAAGAACAACAACTCCCGCCGCAACCATGGCAATTGAAATAAAATTAATATCACTTAGTTTCATTGTTGTTAATGTAACTCCTTCAGTTTTAAATACTGCAAGAAGAAGTATGGACAAACCGGCAGAAGCAATCAAAGATACAACTGCAGGTCTTAATCCCTTTAAAATTCCTTGAATGGTGGATAAGTTTTTATATTTAAAATAAAAATAAGCAAGTGTAATTACTATTATGCAGGATGGTGTAACACATCCAACAGTGGCAATGACTGCTCCTAATAATCCTGCAACCTTTGTACCAACAAATGTTGATGCATTAAGAGCTATGGGTCCGGGGGTCATCTGAGAAATTGTAAGAAGGTCTGCAAATTCTCCTAACGTTAGCCATTTGTGAATTTCGAGCACCTGATGTTCAATAAGCGGCAGTGCTGCATATCCTCCACCAATGCTGAACAATCCTATTTGAAAAAAGCTCCAGAATATTTGTAAATATATCATTGCTGATCACCGCCCTTCTTAAGCATCTGATAATAAAATGCACCAAAAGCTCCGCTTAAGATTATTATTAGTGCAGCATTTATGTCAAATACAACAGCAGCTAGAAATGTTACTGTCATAATCATTATTGACACCTTATTCTTGCTCTTTACAATATCCTTTGCCATCTTTATTATAACATCTATAATTACGGCTGCAACACCGGCTCTCATACCCAAAAGCAATGCATTAACTATTTTGTTTTCCTTAAATGCCGCATAAAACTGAGCAACAACCGTTATTGTTATTAAAGGCGGCAGCACTGTTCCAAGTATTGATACAAATGAACCAAGAACCCCTGCGAGCCTGTAGCCAACCATTATGGATGTATTGACTGCAATTGGCCCCGGAGCAGACTGAGAAATTGCAACCAGGTTTAGCATTTCCTCTTCTTCGATCCAATTCAACTCTTCAACAAACTTCTTCCTCATCAACGGCACAATGACGTATCCTCCGCCTATTGTGAACGCGCTTAATGAAAAAGTGGAAGAAAATAGCTTCCAATAAAATTTCATGTCTTTTTTCATATCTGTCCATTCCTTATGTATTTTTTACATCAGAGGTGAAAGAATTTTAAGAACAGTTCTTCCAATCCTTCTGATTTTTGAAATCTTTTTAAGTTCTTCAATTGTTACTTTCTTGCTAAGATCATAAGCATTCAATGTGCTTTGTTTCACCTGCTCTATACACTTTGTGCCGTACATCCAAACACCGCATTCAAAATGAAGGTAAAGACTTCTATAATCAAGATTTATTGTCCCGACCACTGCATATTCATCATCAACCACAAAAGTTTTTCCGTGGTTGAACCCCGGTGTGTATTCATAGATTGAAACTCCTGCTTCAATGAGTTCTTCGTAATTGGACTGAGTGACTGCAAAGGCATACCACTTGTCCGGTATGTGAGGCGTAAGAATTCTAACGTCAACTCCCCTTTTTGCAGCCATTGAAAGAGCCACCATCATTTTATTGTCTGCTATAAGATACGGAGTTTCTATATATACATACTTTTTTGCCTGATTTATTAAATTCATGTACACTGCTTCGCTTACATTTTCATCATCAAGGGGGCTGTCGTCAAAAGGCTGAACAAAGCCTTGGCACTGTGAGTCCGTAGGAAGAATTTCAGGTTTAAACCTGCTGAAATCTTCTGTTGTTTTAGCAAGGAAATTCCACATGGACAAAAACATGGCTGTCAGGCTCATGACTGCTTCGCCCTTTAATTTGATGGCACAGTCTCTCCAATGTCCGTACTTCTCACGTTCATTGATATATTCATCTGCAAGGTTCGCTCCTCCCGTAAAGGCTGATTTTCCGTCTATGACAGCAATCTTTCTGTGGTCCCTGTTGTTGAGGCTGAATGTTAGAACCGGAAGGAAAGGATTGAATACACAGCATTTAATTCCCATTGATTGGAGTTTTTTGTCATAGTCTGAAGGAAGAGTGAAAACACAACCCACATCATCGTAAATAACTCTCACATCAACACCCTTTTTTGCTTTTTCTGCAAGTATGTCCAAAATCGAATTCCACATTATTCCTTCTTCTATTATGAAGAATTCAAGAAAAATGTATTTTTCAGCCTTCTTTAATTCTTCAAGAAGATGTTCGTAAAACAATTCTCCTGATGGATAAAACTCCGTTTCAGTATCATTGTAAACAGGACACAGCGAGTAATTGTCTATATATTTTGCCTGATTGTAGGCGCTTATGCTTTCTTTTTTCAAAAGTTCAAGTGTTTCTGAATCCTGTCTCAGAGAACTTCTCAGCTGGTTTGTTATACCCTGCATGTTGTTTTTCTTGCGCAAAGACAAACCTCTACCACCAACCATGAGATAAAATATTCCTCCAAATATGGGGAAAAGCATGATTGGTATAATCCAGGCAATTTTGTAAGCCGGGTCGCTTCTTCTGTTTAATATATAAATAACAACAAGTACACTGACTATCATAAAAACAGCATCGAATAAAACGAAGTAACTGCTGAACTTCCATATAATTAATGCAAATGTGAGCAACTGAAACAAAATTGCCAATGTTACCAACGTAACCCTGTTAAACAACAATCGTATTACTCTGTTCATAATGACACCCTTTAAAATGTATTTTACCATATTTCATTAGAATAACTCAGCAAATTCAAGTAAATTGTATCAAAAATTATATGTTTTGTAAACAGGGTTAGGGCATAAAAGTTGCTCCGCAACTCCGCTAGGGGGACCTATGTCCCCCTTCTGCGTAAAAACGCATACGCGTTTTAGACTCCGCACCCCCCTTGACGGCAAGGGCGTCCCGCCCTTTGCAATCCCTGTTTTATATACTAGGAAAGAGAACTTTCCTAGTATATAAAAAAAAAGGACCACCGCATTTGGTGATCCTTCTGTTGATTAAATTTAAGAAATTACATCCTGTAAAATATGATCTTTTTCTTTTTCGCCATGTTTCTTAACAAACCATGCATATGCTAAACAGCATACTGCTGCAAGAATGAATGAAGCTGTATAGCTTTTTGGATCCAGTCCAAGTCTTTCGTCAAGTTTCAAACCGATAGGAGCATGGAAAATGAAGCTCAATGTTACGAAGAAGTAGAACATTCCAGGAATTAAAGCAACCAGGAAGTTTTTGCCGTTGATGTACAGATATACTGCAATTGTTGCCAAAGCAAATGTAGCTACGAACTGGTTAGTGAATGAGAAGTATCTCCACAGAATATTAAATCCAGTAGGTGATGATTTTGCATAGAATAGAACAACTACTGCAGGAACGAACAAGCATGCTGTAGTTATTATTCTGTTTCTTGCTACTTTCTGGTTAATGTTGAACTGTTCAGAAACCATAAGTCTCAATGATCTGAATGCTGTATCTCCTGAAGTTATTGGAAGTACAATAACTCCTATAACTGCAATCATACCGCCTATTGGTCCCAAGAAGCCTCTTGATACAAGACCAACCATCAATGTAGGAGCTGTAGTTAATTCTGTTCCTCTACCGAATATAACCATAGCACCAGCTGCCCAGCACATAGCTATGAATCCTTCAACAATCATCATGTTAAAGAATGTAGCTTTACCTTCTTTTTCTGATTTAACTGTTCTTGAAATCAAAGTAGCCTGAGTTGCATGGAATCCTGACATTATACCGCATGCTACTGTAATGAAGAATGTTGGTATAAATGGAAGTCCTGTTGCATGCTGTGCAAATGGGTTTGAAGAGAATGATAAGTTAGTAAGGTTAGCTCCACCATCCATAAGAACTCCTACAAAAATACCTACTGCTGAAAGAATCAGGAATCCGCCGAATATTGGGTAAATTCTTCCGATTATCGCATCAATTGGGAACAATGTAGCTATCAGATAGTAAAGGAATATACATCCGTATACAATCCATACTGTTGGGTTAGCAACTGCTGCTTCTTGTCCCAAAACTTGAGTTACAATTAAGTCTCCAGGTGTATAAACGAACACAACACCTACCAGGAACATCAATATCCATAAGAAGAAGTTGTAAGCTTTTATAACATTGTTTCCTAAATACTTTTTAATAAGTTTAGGCATTTGAGCTCCACCGTTACGCATAGAGATCATACCTGAGAAGTAGTCATGCATAGATCCTGCAAGTACACAACCAACTGGGATTGTAATAAATGCTATAGGTCCAAATAGAATACCTTGTATTGCACCGAATATAGGTCCAGTACCTGCGATGTTGAGTAATTCAATTAGTGCATTTTTCCATTTTTTCATTACGACGAAGTCTACTCCGTCTGCTTTTGCTATTGCTGGTGTTTCTCTGTCATCAGGTCCAAAAACATTTTCACAGTATTTACCGTAAACAAAACCGCCAACAACCAAAATAATAATTCCGATTAAAAACGTTGCCATATTAATTGTCCTCCCTAAATAATAAAATTATGTTTTCTGGAATTATACTTCCTGTAAAGCTAAAAGAAATATAAACTTTTCATTATAGTATTTAATGGTAACGATCATAAAATAAACTAAAATATAAAATTAAGTTCTTATGAAACGTTTTACTTCTTTTTAAGCTTTAACTTTTCAAACATATTGAATTGTAACACCATTGATAAATATAGTCAATAATTTTTTGAGGACATAATTGTTCAGAATATTATTCTAAAAGTAATAATTAAGAAAGCATGTTTTGCTATTTCGTTACAATTTTCGACAAGTTTCATGCACTTTGAAAATTATTGAAGCAAACGATATATATATTAAGTTTTTTTCTTATTTAATATTATTCAATTTTTTAATACTTAAAATAAAAAATCCTGCGCTTTACGCAGGATTTTCAATGGGATTAATTTCACTTAGTAGCCTTTTCAATTCCATCCTTCTTGTAGATAATTCCATAACCTTCCTTAGCCAGAATAACTGCAAGAACGAAAAGCAATACAGGGAATATTACCAGCAGGTAATTTCCTGCAAGGAAATTAGATCTAATGAGCAACAACAATGCACTCAATGTTACAACAAGCATGAAAACCATTGGTATTACTAGCATGTGATAGTTCTTTCCAGTGTTTTTCAGCCATACTGCTATTGCCAATAAAGCTAATGCTGCCAACAGCTGATTTGCTGAACCGAATATAGGCCAAATAGATTTATATCCACCTGTAGCCAGATAACCGCCTATCAAAACAGTTATAGCTGTAGATACGTACATATTAGTAAAAATTGACTGTTTTTCTTTCTCAGGATTATCAAAGAATTCCTGGAATATGAATCTTCCAAGTCTTGTTGCTGTGTCAAGGCTTGTCAATGCAAACGCAGATACTGCCAAAGCAACAAATGCCTTACCTACAGCAAACGGAACTCCAAATGTAGCCATAAATGTTCCGATTCCATTGGAGAATACATTTACAGGCCCACCTTTTAACAACTCTGTCAAATCTCCCTGTGATACATATGCTGCTGTTATTAATGCTATTACTGCCAATACACCTTCAATAAGCATTGCACCATAACCGATTATTCTGGCATCTTTTTCATTATCAATCTGCTTGGATGTAGTTCCTGAACCAACCAGTGAGTGGAAACCAGATATAGCACCGCAGGCAACTATTACAAACAGCATAGGGAATAGATATTGTCCACCTACATTAAAACCTGTTATAGCCGGAAGTTGAACTTCAGGTCTGAAAACTACTAAACCTATTACTGCTCCGGCTATCATTGCATACAATAGGAATGAATTCAAGTAATCTCTAGGCTGCAGCAAAATCCATACAGGAGCTGTAGAAGCTACAAATATATAAACCATCATTATTACAATCCATGTATTTACGCTTAAAGCAAGTGGGAATATATATCCCAGCCAAACGCATGTGAACAGTAGGATAACGCCGATAATTGTTCCTACCTTCAATGATAACCCTTTTCTGTACACTGCCCAGCCAAATGCCACAGCCAATAAAATGAACATCAGTGAAGATGAAGCTGCTGCTGGAACCGCAGCAAAAGTAGCTGCTACGATATTAGTGAATGCTGCAACAACAAGCAATAATGTTAACCAGGCAAATATTGAAAACAGCATCATGCCTTTTCTTCCCATATTTACTTTTATTACTTCTCCGATTGATTTTCCTTTATGACGTACAGATGCAAACAATGCGCCAAAGTCATGTACTCCACCTACAAATATACTTCCGATAATAATCCACAGCAATACAGGAACCCATCCAAAAATTGCCGCCTGAATAGGTCCGTTAATAGGACCTGCTCCAGCTATTGATGCAAAGTGGTGACCCATCAGTACAGCCGGTTTAGACGGTACATAATCTATACCATCATTAATTTCATTTGCAGGAGTCTTTCTGGAAGGATCGATGCCCCATTGCTTTGCAAGCCAGGCACCATAAGTAATGTAAGCAACAACAAAACAAATAATACTTAAAAGAACTAACCATAATGCATTCATAAATAAACCTCCTATAAAATAAAATAGAAACGATTGCAAAACATCTAACATTTGGAACTAAAAGCTATAAACCTTACTAACCTCCTTTCCCTTTTTATTTGTTGCTATTAGACCTTCATCAAGTGAGACCAACATTAAACGTATGTCAGCCCATCCCTTGAATCCAAATGCAAAACTTTTTCCAAACTTAAACCTTCTTACTGCTTCTATAATAAATTCTAAATCATCATAAGGAATATTATCAGCAACTATTACTGCTGTTATGATGCTGGACATGTGTTCATTGGAGGGTTTAACAATTGATTCCACAGATTGAATCATTGATTCTGTCAAGTTTATATAATCAGTTTTATTGAGATTTTCTAAGTGTTTAATTAAACAATATTCGTTGTTTTCAAAGGCATATATAACAGCATTTTTTACTGCAACGTATTTTTCGTTTCTTAAGCGAAATTCAGCGTATAAATCATACTGTACATCATTAATAATATGATTTTTTGAAACATCAAAACTGCTTCTCAGTTTATTTTCTACCATTTCAATATATTGAGCAAAATCCATTTCAGCCTCTTTTTCATTTAGTAATATCATTGCAATTCTTATGCATTAATATCCTCACAATTGCATTTTATCACCGTTGATGACATTAGTCAATTAAAAATTTAAAACGTTTTCAATAATTAAGTCTACTTAAAGATAATCTTGCCGGTATTTTTACATCTTTTGTTAATACACTTGTGTGTAATTTGTTACTTTAGAACACATATATTTTTTTATATGTCTTGAGAACGCAAACATAAAATTTATAAAAATAGATTACCTTCGACAAATTTTGCTGTTTTTTTCGCTTTGTTCTGTTCATGAAATTCAGGCAAGAAAAATCATTGACTTTATTATGCAATTAAAATAAAATAAATTAAAAATAAGAGAACCGTCAGGAAATCGTTTCTTAGGAGGTTGATTTATTGGACAAGGATAAATTGAAAGACATATTGGAAAACGTAAGGTTATTTTTTGGAGCTGCAACAGACTTCAACAGGAAATCCAGATCAATGCTTTTTAAGGAAGCACACAACGAAATGGATGAGTTCATCCTTTTGTGCTTTGGAGACATTTTGGGAATTCCTATACCCACAACATATTACTCTCTGGAACTCCTCCCTCTCATTGCAGAAGACCTTGACGGCTGGCAGCAGAGGATGATAAACAGGCTTTATGTGTGGGAAGAAAAGTGGTCAGACTACGGTTTTGATGCATAGGAGGGATTATGAACAAAATTATATTTTTCGGAGGAAAAGGCGGTGTGGGTAAAACAACCTGCAGTGCTTCCTACGCAGTTTATTCGGCACAGGCAGGACTAAAAACATTGCTGGTATCAACAGACCCAGCCCACTCCACTTCGGACATTTTTGAAAAAAATATTGGAGATACAATTACAAACATTATGCCTAATCTTGATGCCATAGAGATAAACGGCGAAAAAGAAAGCAAACTTTACATGGACAGTGTTAGAAAAAGTCTAAAGAATATTGTCAGCACTGTAATTGTAAAGGAAATCAACAAACAGATTGATGCTGCTGCTGTTTCTCCGGGAACAGAAGAAGCTGCCTTATTTGATAAAATGATAGATATTATTACAGAACAGGTAAGGGAGTACGACCGAATAATATTTGACACTGCTCCAACAGGACATACTGTGAGACTTTTGACACTTCCGGAACTATTGGGCGCTTGGCTTGAAACATTAATCAGCAAAAGGCAAAAGTCGGTTTCATTGATGTCCATGGCAAACCACAACGGTTATGCTGACAAGTCAGAAGCAGAAAAGGATGAAGTCATTAAAATATTAAAAAGAAGACTTGATAAAATCAATCTTGCAAAGAAAATAATGATGGATGAAAAACTTTTGTCATTTATTTTCGTAATAAACGCAGAAAAGCTTCCTATAGACGAAACCGTTAAAGCAATAAATATATTAGAAAAATACAATATTTCAGTTGATGGAATAATAGTAAACAAAATACTGCCGGACAGCATACAGGATAATTTCTGGAAGAGTAAAAAAGAGCAGGAGTTAAAATACCTGGAAATAATTACGGAAAAATTCAAAGATAAAAAAATATTTAAACTTCCTATGCTTGTAGAAGATATGAAATCAGACAACATAAGAGAAATTGCTGCAAAGTTCAAAGATTTTTAATAGTCGCCACTATACACTATAAAAGGACTGTTGCATCAGTAATTATCATTGTTTCATTTTGAGTCTTTAGCCCGAAGAATCTCATAATTCCAAAAGATGAGATCCTTCGCTATCGCTCAGGATGACATGAATATGCTTAATGCAACAGTCCCTTTTATTCTTAATCTAATACAGTGCTTGCTATGATATCTTTTCTTTTTTCCGAAAGCTTCAGAGTGTACCATCCGTAAAGCAATGAAAGCACTCCTGCCACCACATACGAAATAGCGTAGCTTTCAGGATTCATTCCTAATCTTGATTCAAGACCAAAACCAATTGGCGCATGAAGAATATAGCTTGTTATTATGAATGTGTAGAACATTCCTGGTATTAATGAAATCCAGTAGTTCTTTTTGTTAAGTTTCAGGTATATTGTAACCAGGGCCAATGCAAATATTGCAACTGTCTGGTTTGTCCACGCGAAATACCTCCAGAGAATGTTAAATCCTGATGGATTCATTTTTGCGTAAACCAATATTATTATTGCAGGAACAAATATTGCCAGCGTTACAGCTATTCTTTTTCCTTTTTTTGACTGGTCAATGTTAAACTGTTCAGCAATCATAAGTCTCAAACCTCTGAATGCTGTATCACCTGATGTTATAGGAAGAACTATAACACCCAGTATTGCAAACAATGCTCCGATTGATCCCAGGAATTCTCTTGAAATAACACCTATCATCAAAGTTGCGTTAGTTGATACTTCTGTTCCTCTGTTGAACAATACCATTGCTCCTGCAGCCCATACCATTGCTATGAAGCCTTCAGCAAGCATCATGTTGAAGAATGTCATTTTTCCTTCTTTTTCAGTCTTGATTGTACGTGAAATCAAAGTTGTCTGTGTTCCATGGAAACCTGACATTATACCGCATGCAACTGTTATGAAGAATACCGGTACGAAAGGAAATTTGCCTGGGTGCTGTGAAAACATAGTTCCTGTGAAAGATAAGTTTGTTAAGTTTGCTCCTCCGTCAGCAAGTATTCCAAAGAGAACACCAACTGCTGAAATTATTAGTATTGCTCCAAACAACGGATATACTCTTCCGATTATTGCATCTATAGGGAATAATGTCGCTACCAGGTAATAAAGGAATATTCCGCCGTAAACCATCCACATGGTAGGATTTGTAGCAACCGATTCTTGTCCGATAAGTTCTTTAACTATCAAATCTCCCGGTGTGTAAACAAATACAACTCCAACCAGTATCATCAATATCCAAATAAATACGTTGTATACTCCTCGAATTTTCTTTCCGAGATATTTATCAATCATTTTAGGAAGCTGTGCTCCGCCTTCTCTCATGGATATCATTCCTACAAAGTAGTCATGCATTGATCCTGCTAAAACACATCCTATTGGAATAGTAAGAAATGCAATCGGTCCAAATAAAATTCCCTGTATTGGTCCAAGTATAGGGCCTGTGCCTGCAATGTTCAGCAAGTTTACCAAACTGTTTTTCCAAGATTTCATGGCAACAAAGTCAACGCCGTCAGCCTTCGCAACAGCTGGTGTTTTTCTGTCATCCGGTCCGAAGACCTTTTCACAATATTTACCGTAAACTAATCCTCCGACAAGCAAAATTGCCAATCCGATTATAAATGTCGTCATATGTTTCTCCTTTTAGTATTATTAGAATATAATCCTCGTAAGGATTATGTATTTTTCAGCATAAAATTTATTGTTAAAAATGCAACCTTTATGCATTTGATTTATTAAAATCATTTGCAATTTCATAATCTTTTCACAAACAATAATTTTAATTTGTTTCTATTTACTGTACAGTATTCAGCTGACAAAACGTATTATACTATTCTGATTAAAGTCTGTCAATACTATTTTTTTCCAGGAAAACCTTGTACTTAAACGTTTAATTTAGTGTTTAAAAATAAAAACAGCTGTTTGAAAGCGTTCAGCGCCCATGTACCAGCTGTTTTAGTGTTGCATTTTAATTGTATTTTATAATTATAAATTTTATTTGTAATTATAATCATAAATTTGTAAATCAATTAATTTTTTCCAGACATTTATCTGTCTGTTCCCATATACCTGCTTAAAGAATATGTAAGATAAAAGCAAGTAATCAAAATAAAAAAATTTAAAGCATAATCAAGAGTTAAATTAAATCCCGGGAAAATAGAAAAAATAGATCCTATAACAAGTCCTAATATTGTGTAATATGTATAGCCGTATGCTTTTTGAAATAACATTGAAATCAGTTTTGCAAACAATAAAATGCTCAGGCCGAATCCTATACCCAGGTAGAAAAGCATGAATATGTTTATATTTGAAATTGCTCCTATAACTGCTTCATATGCTCCTATGTACATAAGGATTATTGATGCGCTGATTCCTGGAATAATAGTACCAAATCCTATTATTGCTCCGTAAATAATCAAATATAAAGGCGTTGTCTGCACATTTCTTATAATATTAACTGCATTGTTTTCAAGATAAGTAAGTAAAATTGTGAGGAACAAGGATATAAGGAAAAGAACAAGATATTTATTTTTAAAACCCCTTCTGTTGGCTTGCTTCACCACAGAGGGCAATGTACCAAGCATGAGTCCTACAAAAGCATACCTCACTTCTATTTCATAAAAATTGAACAGATATTCAATTACTCTGCTAAAAACCAATATGCCTGCAACCCCGCCTATTCCAACAGGCAAAAAGAACAGCAAATTTTCCTTGAAATTTTTGTTCAAATGAGCAATGAAATTTGCAAGCTTGTCATACAATCCAAAAATTACGGCCAGGGCTCCGCCACTTACACCAGGAGCTATGGCGCCTGCGCCCATTGCCAGACCTTTTAAAAAACCAATAATAAAATTCATTCTCAACACCTCGATTAATATTGCCACCATTTGATTATACAAAAGATTCCCACTTATATCAACCTAAAATGATTTAATGGTCAAAACAAAACAGATTCCAACGTAGAAAACATTTTCATAATTCTTTGACTTCCTCGGGACTTATTGGTATAATTATAACAATGATGCATAAGTTGCTAATTTTAACGGAGGTAAATATGTTTAAAAATTGTGAAGAACTTAGACATTACATCCAGGAACACGGTGTGGAGATGATTGATTTCAAAATGATTGATTTATCCGGACGCTGGCGTCATCTCACCATACCTGCAGAAAGGTTTACGGAAGAAACACTTGCAAGCGGAATAGGCTTTGACGCTTCTAACTATGGCTTTGCTCCACTTGAAAAAAGCGACATGGTTTTTATTCCTGATTTAACATCTGCTTTCACTGACCCCTTTTGCTCTGTGCCTACCATCAATATGATAGGAGATGTATATGTCATTGGCAATCCACACACGACTTTTGACCAGGATCCGCGAGTAATTGCAAAATCAGCTGAAGATTATCTGCGCTCAACAGGTATTGCTGATGAAATACGTATTGGTCCTGAATTTGAATTTTTTGTTTTCGACCACGTTAGTTATGAAACAACCCCTCATAAAACAGGTTTCAGAATTGATGCCAAACTGGCAGACTGGAACAGCGGCAAGGATGATGATAACTTAGGATTCAATGTTCCTCACAAAGGAGGATATCACATTGACATTCCTTTTGACGATCTTTACAATTTAAGAAGTGAAATTTGCATGCTTCTTGAAGAACGGGGAGTAAAGGTAAAGTATCATCACCATGAAGTTGCAGGACCGGGACAGGTTGAAATTGAAGTTGAATTTGGAAATTTGAGAGAAATGGCAGACAAGACAATGCTTGTAAAATATATTGTAAGAAATGCAGCATATAAAGCCGGCAAATCCGCCACCTTCATGCCTAAACCCTTGTACGGCGAAGCAGGCAACGGTCTTCACGTACATATGCATTTGTTTAAGAACAACCAACCTGTTTTTTACGAAAAGGGAAACTACTCTGATTTAAGCAGCACTGCCATGTACTTTATAGGGGGAATTTTAAAACACGCTCCTTCAATAAGCGCCTTGGCTAATCCTTCAACAAACAGCTACAAAAGACTGGTTCCTGGATATGAAGCACCTGTGAACATATGCTTTGCAAGTTCCAACAGAAGCGCAGTCATAAGAATTCCCGGATATGCAGTGAAGCCTGAAAAGAAACGTTTTGAATACAGAGCCGGAGATGGTACAGCAAATCCTTATCTGGCATATTCTGCAATGCTTATGGCAGGAATTGACGGCATATTAAATAAAATAGATCCTGTTGAAAGCGGATACGGACCATATGACGTAAATTTGTACAACCTCCCTGAAGAGGAAAAACAAAAAATCAAATCTCTTCCTTCAAGTTTGAATGAAGCTATTACAGCCTTGGAGAATGATTATGAATTTTTGCTTGCAGGAAATGTTTTTCCAAAACGGCTTCTTGAAATCTGGGTTGAACAAAAAAGAAACGAAGCAAAAGCTGTTTCATTAGTTCCAAACCCTGCAGAATTCGGAATGTACTACGACTTATAACAAAATCCGGGGACGCACCTTTCAGTCATTTATTAAAAATGCTCTATTAAGTTTATTCTTAACAGAGCATTTTTTTAAATAAGTTGATTTCAGGGTACGTCCCCGGAGTCAAGGTGTTTGTCAGCAGTTTCCTTCGTAGACGTAGTTTAGTTTTTTTCTGGCAATGTCAGCAAGCTTATAAACTTTTTCTACTTCTGTCGAATTTTTGTCCTGCATTTTATAGCAAGGAAAAAATCTTGAAATGTGAAGAGGCATGTTTACATCTATACCAGCAATGAATTTTGACAAGTTTTCAATTTCTTCTTCCTTGTCATTTTCATCTGGTATGATGAGAGTTGTAACTTCTACATGACTTGATTCTGCTGCAAAGGTTATAAAGTCTTTCACAGTTTCAAGGTCTCCGCCTATTTTTTTGTAAAATTCACTTGTGAAGCCTTTTAAATCTATGTTGAAAGCATCAATTAGTGGCATAATTTCACTCATGGGTTCCTTTAGAAAACATCCATTTGTTACAACTACATTTTTAAGGCCCTTTTCTCTTGCAAGCTTAGCACAGTCTCTCACATATTCATATCCCACAAGTGGTTCGTTGTATGTGTATGCTATTCCTATGTTTTTCCTGGAAACCAAATCTACTGCAGCCATGACCAGATCTTCCGGAGGCACATAGCGTGCATTTGCTTTTTCTTTTGAGGCCATGGAAATTTCATGATTCTGGCAAAACTGACACTTAAGGTTACAGCCAAAGCTTCCAACAGACAATATTTTACTTCTGGGATAAAAGCGCATCAGAGGCTTTTTTTCTATGGGGTCCAGTGCAATGCTAGTGAGCTGTCCGTAATTTATGGGTATAATTTTTTCTTCCTGGTTGCTTCTGGCTTTGCAGAGCCCTACTTGATGTTCATCAAGACTGCAGAGGTGTGGACATATTCTGCACGTGATTTTCATTTGTGCCTCACCACCTCAAACCGTTCCATGGAATAACTTTCATGTTCTGATATTCCTGCTTTTTTAAGTGCAATACCAACCTGCTCCAAAGGTGTATTTATCCCTTCAAGATTAGGCAGGAGAAGCCCTCTTCTCGTTCCTTTTGTTACAATAACTCCGTAACGCTCAGGGTCAAGTTCTTCCATTGACTGGATTGATTCAGGTTCTCCAAGAACATCCACGCTGTAAATAATCCGCGGAAGTTCTTCTTCGCTTACAGCATAAAACCTTGGATCTTCTGTGCCGGCACTTATGGCATTTTGAATGATTTCATCGGCAATACAATTTGTTGTGGGAGCAATTGTTCCGATACAGCCTCTCAATTGTCCGTCAAGTTTCAACGAAACAAATACTCCAGCTTTATTTTTTAAAAGTTCGGTATCCAGGTCATTTGTTTTTTTAATTTTTTTGTGATTAGAAACATAGCTTTCAAGTGTCTTCCTTGCAAGATTAACATAGCTGTCTTCTTCTTTTTTGAGGTTTTCAATTTTTGACTGCTCTTCTTTTTTATAAACTTCATCAAAATGTCTGTTACTGTCATTGCCTATTACCTCATAAGCTGCAACAGCATATCCAACGCCAAAAGGTCCTTCATATGACAAAAGCTCGGATTTTAAATCTTTGCCGTCAAGTGAACCTGCCATGGTTATAAATGATCTTAGCCCACATTCTGCAGCAGATTCACAGAACTCTTCATCAAATTTCATAAATTTTAAAAAATCACTGTTTTTCATGGCCTTTGTAACTTCACGGTCAAATACGGGACCTTCTTCCCTATATCCATAAGGCCCTTCATCCTTAAGCATGTGAGAAAGGTCTCCGCTTGCTATGAACACGACATTCTTACTGATTTCATCTGAAACCTTGCTTATTAATTTTCCGAATCGGTAGTGGTCAATGTATGTAAGTCCTGATATGGAAATACGCACAAGCTTGTAATCATTGAAATATTTATTTACAAAATACAATGGAACCATTGCCCCATGATCGAGATTTTTGTTTTTTTCTCCCAGTGTTCCTGCCGGAATATTGTTTTTTTCAGCCAACAGGGATAATTGCTGCACAAAACCAGTATCATATTCAACATGCATATTAATCTGTCCATGACCAAATTCCTTGAAACTGCCGCTTGCTCCTCTTCCCGGTGAAATATGGATGTAGTCTGAATACATGATGGAATGTGGAGTTGTCAATACAATAGTATCAGGTTTTATTTCTGCAATTCTGTGGGCAATTTTTTCATAAGCATCAACTGTCTTTTTGATTTTAATTTCCTGTCCTCCACCGATTGCAGGTATTATAAGAGGCGGATGCGGCAAAATGAATGCTTCTTTTATTGGCATTTTATCACTCCTTGTTAGAGTTTTTTATATTATTATACCTATTTTCTGTGTTTTAAACAACTAAGACCAAAAAAAGAGCGGACGATCCGCTCTTCATGTTTTTCTCTAAACACTTTCAATTTTCTGCATTGTTACTGCTTTTTTAAATATGAGATATCCCACAACAAACATGAGGCTTATAAACGCAACTCCTGTTTTAGAGCTGCCGCTTATTTGTGTTGTAATTCCCATGAGCATTGTACCTGTAAATGATGCTCCTTTTCCGAAAATGTCAAAAAATCCGAAATATTCGCTGGATTTTTCCTTTGGAATTATTTTTGCATAATATGAACGTGACAGTGCTTGAATTGCTCCTTGAAACATAGCCACACATACAGCAAGGAACCAGAATTCCCAGGCCTTGTCCAGCTGCAGAGCAAACAAAGCTATGAAAAAATATCCTCCAATGCAAAATCCTATTAAATCTTTTGTCTTGTACTTCTTTGAAAGTTTACCGAACAATATAGCAAAGGGAAAAGCAACCACCTGTGTTAAGAGAAGTGCAAGCAAAAGATTGTTGTCGCTTATACCAACATCCTTTCCGTATGATGTTGCCATTTCAATTATGGTATACACTCCATCAATATAGAAAAAGAATGCCAGAAGAAACGTGAAAATTTCTTTTTGATGCTTTATATCCTTAAATGTATTTCCAAGTCTTTCGAATGCATTAGCAAGTGCGTGTTTTTCAACTTCTACATAATGAACTTGCTTGTAGTTTTTAAGAAGAGGAACTGTCACTAAAAACCACCACGCTGCGTTAATTAGAAAAGCAATTCCCGTTGCTTCTGCTGAAGTTATATTGAACTTTTCGGCTGACAATATGAGTACTAGGCTTATTACAAACGGAATACATGAACCAATATAACCCCAGGCATAACCAAGAGAGGACAGCATATCCATTCTTTCATCGGTTGTAACGTCAGAAAGCATGGCATCATAAAAAACTAAACTTGCAGACACACCGACTTTGGCAATTATGAAAACAACAAGAAATATAATCCACATCATGGGGATGGAAAGGGCGGCACACCCTAGCACTCCCATCATTAGGAACAATGTGAACAATGGTTTCTTGTATCCCTTTGTATCAGCCAGAGTACCAAGAGTAGGCGCTAAAATTGCCACAATCAATGTAGAAATTGAAATCGCATATCCCCAGTACGCTGTTGAGTTTGCCTGGGATACACCATTAGATGCAGCAATATTTTTAAAATAAATGGGTATAATTGTTGATACAAGCATTATGAAAGCGGAATTTCCAACGTCGTACAAAATCCAATACTTTTCAATACTTGATAAATTGCTTCTAGATTTTATCATAACCACCTCTTAAAATCGGTATTTAATTATATATAATTTTATATTAATTCCGCCATAATTACAAGAAATATAAAAGTTATCCATAGTATCCACAACAAAATTTACAATCTTCATAAAATCTTCACAACTTTTTTGTAACATTGTATTGATCTAGATTGTTAATCTTTTACAATTTATGTCCCCTAAAAAAACAAGACCCCCGAGGGTCTTGTTTTTTAATCAAAGTTTCTGTTAAAGCGCTGATTAATATCATCGCTGTTTTTTATGTTGAAACAATATTCTTCAATCAATCTTGCTGTTGGTTCTATTGCTTCACTGAGCAAGTACAGCAGTCTTTCATTGATTTCTTTAATGTTATCATCTCGTTCATACTTCATCATCAAGTCTATCATGCTGTCGTAATTTCCTGTAGCCTTCAGTGCTCCTGAAATCAAAGACCGCTTTAATTTTCCCGGTGCAACAAGAAGATTTAAATAAAACTTCATGGATTTCAATGCTTTTTCAATATTTTCTGCTGTAACACCCGTAAAAAATGAAGAAATAACCATGGAGTTTTGACAGCTGGGGTTAATATGTGAAGTGGGCTTGAAGGATAAAGATTCTAAATTACTTTCAATCATAAGCGACCTGTCAAGTTCAACCTCTATTTCACTGTGTGAAAACTTATTTTCATTTTGCCTGATATACGGATGGCACTGGCTATCGAGCATAAAGTGGCATATGAAACCTGCTGTATATGAAAGAGAAGCGTCATAATAGTTGCTCAAATTTATTGTATTCCTGGCCTTTTCAAAAAAAACTTTAGCCTGTTCTTTGTGAATTGCATGTCCCATGGCACTTATGTCATTGGACTTCAGCGGTTTAAAATAAAACAATATGTCAGGTCCATGGAGTCCTATGCTGTAAAGCTCTATGTTATCATTAATAATTTCTCTTATGTTATCGTTCAATTTTTTAAGCACTTCCATGCCAAATTTATAATGAGCATACGTAGTAGGCATTTTTCACTCCTGCTTATTAAAATATATTTTTTCTATTTCAATTACTTCCAATGGTTTGCTGAAATAATATCCCTGGAAATAATCACAATCTATGTTTCTGAGGCTTTCATACTGCTTGAGTTCTTCTATACCTTCTGCTGTTATCTGAAAATTAAGACTGTGAGCAAGAGAAATAATATTTTCCACTGCACTTAGATTATTCAGTTCAAAGAACTTGTCTATCAGGGATTTATCTAGCTTTACCTTGTTCATTGGTATGTACGTTAGATAATTCAAAGATGAAAAGCCTGTGCCGAAATCATCCAGCGCTATTTTTATTCCCATATTTTTTAAATTGTATAAAAAATCCATGGTACTTTCAGCTTTTTCAAGCAAAATGCTTTCTGTTATTTCTATTTCTATATATTCAGGCTGAATTTCATTGTCCTTAAGTATCTTTTTCAGGCATTCCACATATTGAGTGTCCTTAAGCTGCTTGCATGAAAAATTCAAGGAAATGGGTTTTAGCTCATAGCCCTGCTGCTTCCATTTTCTAAGCTGGCTCACTGCTTCATAAGTAACATATCTTCCTATGTTGATAATTAAACCACACTCTTCAGCCACGGGTATGAAAACACTGGGCGGAATGTTATGGTTCTTGAGCCTTATAAGTGCTTCATAGCCTGCTGCTTCCCCTGTCTGGGAGCTCATGTATGGCTGATACACAAGTTTAAAGCCATCATTTTTCAAGGCTTCTCTCAATACAGTTTCTATGTTGTTTCTTGCTAACAGTTCTTCTTTCATCTGAATTGTATAAAACAAACAGTTGCTTTTTCCTGACCGCTTAGCCTTGTACATTGCAGTATCTGCATTTGCAATTATTTTTTCTGCTTCTGTACCATCATCCGGAAACAACGCAACTCCTATGCTTGCCTTCATATGGTTTTCCCTGTTATCAACTACAAAGCCTTCATGAAACAAATTTTTTAACAAGTTGATGCATCTGAACAGTTCTTGCTTGCTTTCACTTCGCACGAGTATTAAAAACTCATCGCCTCCGTGACGGGCAACAAAATGTTTTTCATCGGCTATCTTTGACAACCTGTCCGTTATTTTCTTCAAAATCATATTTCCGTATTCATGTCCCAGGGTATTGTTTATTTTTTTAAAATTATCCAACCCAATCATGATTACAGCCCCGGAAATGCCTTTATCAATTTCTTCTTTCAGGCACTCCTTAAATTTAATCCTGTTTGGAAGGTTTGTCAAGAAATCATAGTGAGCAATTTTGTCAAGTTTCTCATGGCTTTCCATAAGTTCCTTTTCAATTTTTCTTTGTTTTATTGCATCATATGCCAAAACCATCAACAAAACAACCAGAAAAACAATAATAAGCAATGTAATGATTATATACTCCCTGTATTGTTCAAAAATATCAACTTTATTGTTAATAAGCACCGATTCTTCGGGTATTAATTTTTCATCTATGCTGTACTTTTTTATTATATTGTAATCAAAAATGTACCTGTTCGGGCTGTCAGTGACCATTTCAACTGATTCTACAGAAGACCCGTTTAATATTTTCATAACCATCTGAGCTGCTATTTCGCCGGAATCAAAATAAGAAACCATCTTGCCGCCCAATAATCCATTACCGACTCCTCCTATTGAAGCACGGTAAACCGGAACTTTTGTATGTTCTTTTAAAATTTCAACAGCCTCATCAATTGTTATATTCTTACCTGTTTTGTCCTCAAACATGCTTAAATACAATAAAATTGTGTCATCTCCAACATTCTCCAGCACATTTTCCAGTTCCTCGAATGTATATTCAGAAGTATTTATGTGCTCAAATGACAATTCTTTAAACTCGTCTTTTATGGAATAAAACTGTTCCATATCTCCGATTCCTGTTAATGTATTGTCCACTATTGCAACCACCCTTGTTGCTTTAGAGTTGAATTTATATGCAATTTCAATATTTTCCTTCAATGATGTCTCTTCGATGATTCCTGTCATATATTTATTTTTATTGGCAAGTCCAGCTCTTTTAAAATCATTGATGCCCAGGAATACTACAGGAATTCCATTGAACAAATCCTCCTGAAAATCCATAGCAAACTGTAAAGCATTGTCATCTCCTACAATAATTGCATCGTAAGCAGCAAGCTTACTCATTTTGTATTTTAGCAAGTCATGAAAAATCCTCCTGCTCTCTTCGTCGTAGAAGCGTTTACTGTCCATGTACTCAACATCAAGCTGGACATTATTTTTAAGCAGGACTGATTTAATGCCTTCTATCTGATAGGGCACCGTAATAAAATTTTCATTGTAAGAACTTATAAACAATACATTCCTGACTTCATTTTCTGCAAGAGCATCACTAATATTTAGAGAAAAAAACATAATTATTAATATAAGAACTTTCCCCCACATGCCTCTTAACATAATATTATTTTTCACCGGAACCTCACTAAAGTTTAATTATGCATTTTTATAATTTACTATATATTATCAACATATTAAAATTAAAGCAATAATTATTTAGTTAAACTTTGAGTGACACGGGAGTGTCACTCAAAACAGAAAACCCGGAATTTTTCCGGGTTTTACATCATTCGCAATTATTTGTTTTTTAAATAGCTTTTCCTTTTTCCAGCGACAGAAGTTTTTCCTTCATGTCCAGTCCACCGGCATATCCCGTTAAGCTTCCGTCGGAACCAACCACCCTATGACATGGTATGAAGATCATGATTGGATTTTTATTGTTTGCCATGCCCACAGCCCTGCATGCCTTTGGGTTTCCAATATATTCAGCAATTTGCTTGTAAGACCTTGTCTCTCCGTAAGGAATGTCGCAAAGCGCTGCCCATACTTTCTTCTGGAATTCTGTTCCCTTGGGGTTCAGCGGCAAATCAAAGGAATTTCTTTTTCCTTCAAAATATTCGTTCAACTGAAGCGCTGCATTTTTCAAAAGATTTGTTTCATTCACTTCAATACTCTGGTTTTCTGAGATTACATTTACATCAGTTATTTCCGTTCCGTTGTCTTCAATGGCCACAAGACCTATTTTAGTTTGGAAAACAAATACATTTTTCATGTTTCACCTACTCATCCCTGAAAGTTATTTTGCCATCCTTCATGTCATCTATAATTGCAAGACTTTTTAAATTATAGCCTTCACTCCTTAAAATTTCTCCGCCTTTCTGAAAGCCTTTTTCTATGGCGATACCAATTCCCTTAACTTCAGCATTACATTGACCTGCCATATCTAACAGACCTCTCATGGCACTACCTTCAGCCAGGAAATCATCTATTATAAGAAGTTTGTCATTTTCATTTAAATATTTTTTGCTTATCATTATTTTGTAATCTTTGTTTTTAGTGTATGAATGCACCTGTCCAACATAGACATCCTTATCAAGATTCAAGCTTTCAGTTTTTTTTGCAAAAACAACTGGTACTTTAAAAACTAGCGCAGCCATAATGGCAATTGCTATGCCGCTCACTTCGATGGTAAGAATTTTTGTAATCCCCTGATCCTTAAAAAGTCTGTGGAGCTCTTCTCCCATTTCGTATAGAAAATCAGCATCAAGCTGATGGTTTAGAAAACTGTCAACCTTTAAAATATTTCCTTCCCTGATCTCTCCTCTTTCAATTATCATTTGCTTTAGCTTATCCATGTCAATTCCTATCCATATTATATTTTTATATATAATATACTATAAAGCGACAAAAATCAACGTGTAAATTCTATAGTACTAACATATTAATTCCATCCTGTATTAATCAAATCAGAAAATTCAATATTTATCATTGTAAGAAGGTTGTCAGCAGCAATAGGACATTCCTTGCTGTAAAGGTAGTAAATAGAGTCATTTTTCTTGCAGGGCAGAGAAAGCACAAATTTGATTCTGTCTCCTTGTGAATGTTCAACCGATAGATTTCCTCCGTGTAATTTAGTTATACATCTGGACAAAATCAGTTCTATTGATTCTTCTTTATCATAGTCTCCAAACTGCTGGTTTCTCTTTCCCGGAATATCCATTACGTTTTTATGGTTAATGCTGTCAGTTTTCAACTCTTCATAATCAACTGATATTTCAACTCTTGATTCAAAAGTCCTCAAGTCCACAAAAATTTTCCCTCCGGTAGTTGAGCTCCTCACGGCATTTGAAAGAATGTTCAGAATAACTCTTTCCATTTTTTCAGGATCAAACAATATCATTTTTTCTTCTGAGTCAGTATCAAATAATATTTCAAGCTGTTTGTCCCTGATTGCTTCAACAGCTTTTACTACATTTACAACAACATTTTCAGTTATGGCAACAATATTTGCGTTGCAGCAGTTCAAATCGTACTGTTCTGCCGATATTACTGATAAATCCAATAAATTATTAATCATTTTTGTGAGTCTGAAAAAGTTTTGCTTTATGGAATTCATACTTTTTGTTGTTTTATCATCGTAAGAATTTTCATAATTGTTTTTCAGATGCTGTTCAACCAGCTGTGAAGCCCCATATATAATGTCCATAGGGACTTTAAGCTCACTGTAAATATTTAAAAATATATTTTTGCTGTCATCAAATCCTTTAGCTGAAAATCCACTGTACATGATTTTTTCTTCATTGTACAAATCACGTTCAACATTTAATTTATCGCGGGCGGCACTTTCTTCGAATGATCCTTGTCCCGAAGCTACGGTCATACTGGTGTTAATTTTCATAGATTCGTTGTTTGATTTTCCTGTAAATGGTATGATAACACCTTTTTTATTATTCCCCATATTGCATCCCCCTTCAATTAATCTTTTGATTGTTTCTTATATACCATTTATTGAAGTGTTAAAACAAAAAACTTAAAAATATTCATCAATTATCTAAAACTTGTGTCACTTTCACTGAAATAGGTTGTATGTTGTCGAAATATTTCTACGAATAAAAAAATAAGAATGGACATCTCCATTCTGACTATTGACAAAACCAGATTATTTATACTGTAGTGGCTTTGCTGCCAGCCCGTGTTATTAATTCAGCAATTTTGTTATTTTCGGGAGGACAGCAGTCCTCCCCTACTATTGATATTTATATTTTACTGTTCAAAAGGCGAAATCAGCGACTGGCTGTCAACATGAACCAGTCCTAAACTTGTAAGCCTTACTTCAGGTATTACTGGCAGACTGACAAAAGCTAAAGTCATGAAAGGATCTATTCCTTCTGCTGATCCAAATCTCAAAGCATCACGCCTTATTTTAGTCATGTGTTCTGAAAGTTCTGCAGCACTTAATCTGCTCATGATACCGGCAGCAGGCAGCGAAAGAATTTCTGAAAAGTTTCCGTCTACAACAGCAAAGCCTCCCTGCATATTTCTGACCATATTTGCTGCAGCACACATATCCTGTTCATTGGTACCTACTACAATCAAATTGTGTGCATCATGAGATACAGAAGATGCTATGGCTCCTCTTTTAAGTCCGTAACCGTGTATATATCCAAGACCAATGTGCCCGGTATTTTTATGTCTTTCAATTACCGCCAGTTTCAGCACATCATTTTCAACTGAAATGCCATTATTTTCCCAATCATATTCCATCATTTCTATTTTTGTTGCTATTTCACCAGGTACTAAGGAAATTGTCCTGATTTTATGAATATTGTCTGGTTCCTTTATAAAAAAATCCTCTTTTTTTAACATCCTCATGTTGAATGAATTAAAAATTTTATAATATTTTTGATATTTTTTATCTAAAGCTATTTTATCGTCCTTAAAATGCCGGTTGTATTTATCATTTGCACTTATAACTTCTTTTCCTTTTTCAGCAATCAAATTTCCGTTTTTATACACCATATCTACAATAACATTGCTTAAATCGGACAAAACAACCAAATCGGCATCATATCCCGGTGCAACTGCTCCCTTTCTTTTTAGTCCGAAATACTTAGCAGTATTGTATGTGGCCATTTTAACAGCAATTATTGGATCTGCTCCAAGCTTTACAGCTTTTCTTATTATGTGATCAATGTGACCTTCGTTTATGAGACTTTCAGGATGTTTGTCGTCTGTTGCCAGAATGCAGCAATCGCAGTAAGGTTTTTCAAACAGCTTAATGAGAGAGCTTAAATTTTTAGCAGCTGTACCTTCCCTGATCATCACTGTCATACCTAGCTTGATGCGTTCCAAGGCTTCATCCATACTTGTGCATTCATGATCAGACATGACTCCTGCTGCAATGTATGCACAAAGATTTTTACCGCTAAGTCCGGGAGCATGACCGTCTATTGTTTTACCATATGCATCATTAATTTTAGCAATTATTTTTTCGTCAGCTGAAATTGTTCCGGGGTAATTCATAAGTTCAGCAAGTCCAAGCACATTTTCATTTGAATAATATGAACTTAAATCAGAAGCTTCAAGAACAGCTCCCCCTTCGTCAAAAGGAGAAGACGGAACGCATGATGGAATTAGAAAATATACATCAAGAGGAAGTCCTAGAGATTCTTCCATCATGAAATCAATGCCTGAAGTTCCGCACACATTTGCAATTTCATGAGGGTCAGTCATGACTGCTGTAGTGCCATGAACTGTAACAGCCTTTGAAAATTCTGCCGGCAGCATAAGGGAGCTTTCTACGTGAATGTGGCCGTCCATGAATCCGGGAGCTACAATTTTTCCGCTAATATCCACTTCTTCAAAACCTTCGTACGTTCCGATTCCGCAAATTTTCCCTTCACATATGGCAATGTCAGCCTTTTCCAATTTCATAGTAAACAAATTAACTATTTCTCCGTTTTTAAGAACCAGATCTGCTTTTTCAAGGCCTCTGGCAGCTCTTATGATTTTTTCCATAGACACCTCCTATGCTTTACTCAAACGGCATTTTTCTTATATTATTTCAAATTGTACTTTTGTGTTACATACTCATCGAGACATTTTGCAGCTACTTTAGTTGATGCAACTGCCTCCACAACAGTCTTTGCTCCTGTAACCACATCTCCGGAGGCAAAGACACCTTCCTTAGTAGTTCTTCCCGTTTCATCTATTACAACCAGTCCCAGTCTGTCTAGCTTAAGACCCCTGGTTGAATCAGCAATCAAAGACCTTGGTCCCTGGCTTATGGAAATAATAACAGAATCTGCATCATAGCTTATTTCCTCATCATTGTTGTCAGTATTTTGAAACTTGATGGATTTATCATTGATCTCCAAAGGAGAGCGGTAAAATTCAAAGTTAACGCCGTCAAGTCTTGCATAATTAATTTCAACCTTGCTTGAAGGCATGTCAGCTTCCCCTTTTCTGTAATAAACAGTTACTTCCTTGGCGCCTTTTCTTATGGCTGTTCTTGCGCAGTCCAGGGCAACATTGCCCCCGCCGATTACACACACTTTTTTTCCAAGATAGTGGGTGCTTGGGCTTCTAAGGTAATCAATGGCATAGTACACATGACCCAGGCTTTCTCCGGGAATATTGAGTTTTCTAGGCTTCCATGTGCCTGTTGAAACAAACACTGCCTTGTAGCCGTCCCTGAACATGTCATCAAGGGTTATTACGGTTCCCACCAAAGTGTTGGGCCTTATTTTTACTCCCATTTTTATGAGTATGTCATGATATTTGTCCAAAATTGATTTTGGAAGGCGGAATTCAGGTATGCCGTATCTTAACACACCTCCAATTTGCTCGTGGGATTCAAATATTGTTATGTCATATCCCTTTCTGGCAAGAAGAATAGCCATGGTAAGGCCTGCAGGCCCTGAACCTATTATGCCAACCTTTTTTTCAGGGTTTATTTCCGGTTTAAAATCCACTGAATTCAAATAATAATCCGATGTATAATGTTCAATCGAGCCTGTTTGAATTGGGCTTCCCTTAAAATTCAAAACACAGTGTCCCATGCAAAATTCCTCGTGGGGACATATGAGTCCTGTTATAACAGACAAAGGATTGTTTTCAAACAAAAGCTTGCCTGCTTCCTTTATTTTGTTTTCTTTTAAAAGACCTATGACTTCATTCATAGGAGTTGAAACAGGGCATCCTTTTTTGCAAGCAGGATTTTTGCACTGCAGGCATCTCTTGTTTTCTTCCCAAATATTGTTTATCATAAATTCCTCCGTCATTAATCTGTAATGAAATAATTTTGTTTACTATATACCATGTTTTCGTTGAAGTCAAACAAAAACATGGTTAAAAACAAAACAATGGGGAGATGATTCCCCCATTGTTTTCCTACTCATACTAGCAAATACCTCTACTACTTTATTAAGCTTTTTCCCATTAAATATTTATCAACTTCTCTTGCAGCAAGTTTTCCTTCCTGAATAGCCCATACAACAAGGCTTTGTCCTCTTCTCATATCACCTGCTGCAAACAGTTTTTCCACATTTGTCTTAAAAATTCCGTATTCAGCCTTAACATTGCTCCTGTTGTCTCTTTCAAGCTTAAGCTCATCTATTACAGTGTCTTCCGGTCCTAAAAAGCCCATGGCTATTATCACAATGTCTGCCTTCCACACTTTTTCTGAGCCTGGAATTTCCTTTGGAATAACTCTTCCTGTCTCATCCTTTGTCCAGATTACTTCCACTGTATGGATTTCCTTTACTTCGCCCTTTTCATTTCCTACGATTTTTTTCGTAGAAATGTTGTAGCTTCTCGGATCTTTTTTGTAAAGGCTTATGGCTTCTTCCTGACCGTAATCAACCTTAAGCTTTTTAGGCCATTCCGGCCATGGATTTGTATTGTCATCCCTTTCCTTTGGTGGTTCAGGCATTATTTCAAACTGGAACACGCTGCTGCAGCCTTGCCTGATTGATGAGCCTACACAGTCTGTTCCTGTGTCGCCTCCTCCCACTACAATGACATTTTTTCCTTTGGCACTTAAAACTTCGTTGTGTTCTTTGTTGATCTTCAAAACATTCTTTGTGCTGTTAGTAAGAAACTCAATGGCCCCGCAAACGCCCTTTAAATCTTTTCCTTCAACTTCAAGACCTCTTGCCTTCTTGGCTCCGCCGCACAAAACAACTGCATCATTTCTGTCTAAAAGTTCATTTGTTGTAATGTCTGTTCCAACTTCAACATTGAAAACAAACTTTATGCCTGATTTTTTCATGAGCTCTATTCGTCTTTCTACAACTTTCTTATCAAGCTTCATGTTTGGGATTCCGTACATCAAAAGTCCGCCAGGCTTGTCTTCTCTTTCATACACGGTTACATCGTGGCCCACGGCATTTAAATAATATGCTGCTGACAGACCCGACGGCCCTGAGCCAACAACAACAACCTTCTTTCCCGTTTCCTTTGTCTTTCTTGGTTTTACCCAGCCTTCCTTGTATGCCTTTTCAATTATTTCAAATTCAATGTCATGAATTGCAACAGGATCTGCAATGTGGCCTTCGGTGCAGGAACCCTCACAGGGTGAGGGGCAAACCCTCCCTGTGAATTCCGGAAATGGATTTGTCCTTACAAGCCTTTTGTAGGCGAGCTCCCACTGTCCCTTGTAAACAAGGTCATTCCATTCAGGTATCAAGTTGTGCATGGGGCATCCTGCCACCATTCCGTTTAATATGATGCCTCCCTGGCAGAATGGAGTTCCGCAGTTCATGCATCTGGCTCCCTGCAGCTGAAGTTCTTCTGCTTCCATAGGAAGCTTTATTTCATTCCAGTCCTTTATTCTTTCTTTTGGATTTCGCTTTTTATGTTCAACTCTTTTATATTCTAAAAAACCCGTAGCTTTTCCCATAGTATGCCTCCATCATTTAGCAATGTTTTCAACAGTTTTACTTTTTATTTCTTTATTTTCGGCAGTTGAGTACCTTTCTCTGTATGCATAGCTTAAAGCTTCATGTCCGGTAAGTCCAAGGCTGTATGCTTTTTCTATGCTTTCCATCATATGCTTGTATTCAGCAGGAATTATTTTTGTGAATCTGTGAGAATAACTTTCCCAGTCATGAATAATCCTTTTGCCCTGAGTGCTGCCTGTGTAGTCAACGTGCTTTTGTATCATCTCTTTTATTTCGTCCATTTCCTTCTGGCTTGTTATTGTTTCAACATTGCTTATTGAACTGTTGAGGCAATCTTCTTCAAAATCAAGGACATATACCGTTCCTCCGGACATACCTGCTGCAAAATTCCTGCCTGTCTTTCCAAGTATGATTACTTTTCCGCCTGTCATGTATTCGCAGCCATGGTCTCCCACACCTTCAATAACAGCCTTCATTCCGCTGTTTCTTATGAGGAATCTTTCTCCTGCTTTTCCACAGATGTAAGCCTCCCCTGAAGTTGCTCCATAGAATGCAGCATTTCCTATGATAATATTATTTTCAGGTACGAAATCTGAATTCTTTGGAGGATATACTATTATTTTTCCTCCTGAAAGTCCCTTGCCTATATAGTCGTTTGAATCTCCCTCAAGCTCCAGCGTCATTCCTTTTGGAATAAACGCTCCGAAACTTTGTCCTGCAGTTCCAACAAATGACAAATGTATAGTATCGTCTGCAAGTCCTGCTTCTTTGTATTGCTTTGATATTTCGCTTCCTATAATTGTTCCAACAACCCTGTCTGTGTTGCTTATTTTGAGTTTGGCCCGGATAGGCTTCTGGTTTTCAAGAGCAGGTTTAACCATTTTCAAAAGCTTTTTCATATCCATAGATTTATCAAGCATATGATTTTGCGGTTGAATGTTGTACCTACCCACATCAGCCCCCGAGAAAGGCTGGTACAATATTTGTGTCATATCTATTTTTTTGGCTTTCCAGTTTGTTATGTTTTCTCTTTGTTTAAGCTTATCGGTCCTTCCAACCATTTCCTTCAATGTTCTGAAACCAAGCTGAGCCATTATTTCTCTCAGTTCTCTTGCCATGAACCTCATGAAGTTTTCTATGTGTTCCGGTTTTCCGGCGAAGTTTTTCCTTAAATTTTCATCCTGAGTTGCAATTCCTATTGGACATGTGTTTAAGTTGCACACTCTCATCATAACGCAGCCCAGTACTACAAGTGGAGTTGTGGCAAAACCAAATTCTTCAGCTCCGAGCATTGCTGCAATTGCTATGTCTCTTCCTGATAAAAGCTTTCCGTCTGTTTCAAGAGCAACCCTGTCTCTTAAATTGTTAAGAACAAGTGTCTGGTGAGCTTCAGCAAGACCTAACTCCCATGGAAGTCCTGTATTTCTGATGCTAGTTCTTGGTGCAGCACCTGTTCCTCCGTCATAACCGCTTATGAGGATTACATCAGCCTTACCCTTTGCAAGACCGGCTGCAACTGTTCCTACTCCTGATTCAGATACCAGCTTTACATTTATTCTTGCATAACGGTTTGCATTTTTAAGGTCATGAATGAGTTCACCAATATCTTCAATTGAATAAATATCGTGGTGAGGAGGAGGTGAAATAAGCGTAACTCCCGGTGTTGAATGTCTTACCTTTGCTATTTCCGGATAAACCTTGAGTCCCGGAAGCTGGCCTCCTTCTCCGGGTTTTGCTCCCTGAGCCATTTTAATTTGAATTTCTCTTGCATTTACAAGATAGTTGCTTGTTACTCCAAAACGTCCTGATGCAACCTGTTTTACAGCACTGTTTTTGGAATCGCCGTTTTCAAGTATTTTAAATCTTTCAGGATCCTCACCGCCTTCACCGGTGTTGCTCTTTCCTCCCAGCCTGTTCATTGCTATGGCCAGTGTTTCATGGGCTTCCTTGCTCAGTGAGCCGTAGGACATTGCACCTGTTTTGAATTTCTTTACTATGGATTCAACAGATTCTACTTCCTCTACCGGTATTGCTTCCTTGTGGTTGTAATTGAAATCAAGAAGGTTTCTCAATGTATATACTTTTTCTTCATTTATTTTTTCCGAATATTTCTTGTAAAGATTGTAATTGCCTTCCCTGCAGGCTTTCTGAAGCATGTATATGGTTTCAGGATTGTACATGTGAACTTCTCCGTCGTCCAGGCACTGGAAATATCCTCCGACTTCAAGAGTGTCCGTGTATGGAGAGTTTTCATCATATGCACTTTCATGTCTCATTTGATTTTCAAGAGCTATATCTTCAAGGCCTAATCCTTCTATTCTTGAAGGTGTCTTTGTGAAGTACTTGTCCACAACTTCCTTCTTGATTCCAACTGCTTCAAATATCTGCGCTCCGTGGTAGCTTCTGATTGTTGAAATACCCATTTTTGAAATAACCTTGAGTATACCCTTAACCATTGCCTTGATATAATTTTTCTTACCTTCTTCAAATGTAATTCCGTTAAGGGACTTGCTGTCAGCTAAATCCTTTATTGTTTCAAAAGCAAGGTAAGGATTTATGGCAGTTACACCGTAGCCTATGAGAGTGCAGAAATGATGAACTTCTCTAGGTTCTCCGGATTCAAGAACTATGCCAATATTTGTTCTTTTTTCCATTCTTGTAAGGTACTGATGAAGGCCGGATGAAGCTAAGAGTGCCGGAACTGCAGCAAAGTCCTTGTTAACTCCTCTGTCTGACAGCAGAATTATATTTGCTCCTCTTGTAATAGCCGTATCTGCTTCTGCAAAAATGCGTTCCAGTGCTTTTTCCATGGCAGCAGGTCCTTCAGACACCTTGTAAAGTATGGAAACCGTAGCAACTCTCAGGTGATCGTTGTTCAGGTGCTTTATGGTATTAAGCTGTTCATTTGTAAGTATGGGGTTTTCCAAAAACAAGCTTGCAGAATTGTCTCCGTCAGGATTTATGAGGTTTCCGCTGTCACCCAGGCTTACGCTTGTTGATGTGATGATTTCCTCCCTTATGGCATCTATAGGAGGATTTGTAACCTGAGCAAAAAGCTGCTTGAAGTACAAGTAAAGCATCTGAGGCTTTTCTGACAGAACTGCCAGCGGTGAATCAATACCCATGGAACCAACAGGTTCTTCGCCTTCTATGGCTGTAGGTTGTATGCCTTTAGCTATATCTTCATATGTATATCCAAAAGCTTTCTGCTGCAGCAGGTCTTTCATCTTTACATCCTTTTCCAATGCAACCGGCAGGTCGCTGAGATTTATAATATGTTTCTTGTTCCATTCAGCATATGGATGAAGAGTAGAAACATATTTTTTCAGCTCATCGTCTGTTATAATTCTCTTTGCCCTTGTGTCAATCAAAAGCATTTTTCCAGGTTCAAGTCTTCCCTTTGATTTTACGTTGTCATTATCCATGTCAATAACTCCAACTTCAGATGCAAGTATAACCCTGTCATCCTTTGTTACATAATATCTTGAAGGCCTGAGTCCGTTTCTGTCAAGAATACCACCTATTATGTCGCCATCTGTGAAAGCCATGGCTGCAGGACCGTCCCAGGCTTCCATGAGGAAGTTGTTGAACTTGTAAAATTCTCTCTTTTCCTTGGACATGGTCTTGTTCTTTTCCCATGGCTCCGGTATCATCATCATGATTGATTCCTGCAGTGATCTTCCTGTGAGATATAAAAACTCCAGACAGTTGTCAAACATGGAGGAGTCGCTTCCTGTTTCATCTATAATAGGGAAAACCTTGTGAATGTTTTCAAAATAAGGAGATGTCATTCTTTTTTGCCTTGCATTCATCCAGTTGACATTTCCTCTGATTGTGTTTATTTCACCGTTGTGAACAAGATATCTGTTAGGATGTGCTCTTTCCCAGCTTGGAAATGTGTTTGTGCTGAATCTTGAATGTATCATTGCAAGACAAGACTTAAACTCCAGGTCTGACAAGTCAAGATAGAAATTCCTGAGCTGTTCAGATGTAAGCATTCCCTTGTATACAATAGTCTTTGATGAAAGGCTTGCAAAATAAAATATTCCTCCGTTTTGCTCACTCATGGGACCAATTGTCTTTTCTGCTCTTTTTCTTATTACATATAGCTTTCTTTCAAAAGCCATGGAATCTGCAATAGAATTATTTTTCTTGATAAACACCTGAATAATTCTAGGCATAGAAGCTTTAGCCTTCTCACCTATAATAGTTCCATCTACGGGAACATCCCTCCATCCTAAGACATGCTGACCTTCTTCTTCAGCAATATCCGTAAATGTTTTCATTTGTATATTTCTGAATTTGTCATACTTGTGGGCAAATATCATGCCTACACCATAACTTCCTTCTTCAGGAAGCTCAAGGTCCAAGACCTCGCATTCACGTTTGAAAAAATCATGGGGTATCTGCACAGTTATACCTGCGCCGTCTCCTGATTCATCAGAACCGCTTGCTCCTCTGTGACTCATATTTTCAAGAACTGTTAAAGCATCATCTACGATGTCGTAAGATTTTTCGCCATTTATATTAACAACAAAACCCATTCCGCATGCATCGTGTTCAAATGCCGGGTCATAAAGACCTTGTTTATTAGGTACTCCATAATTCTTCATAATGCTCTCCCCTGTCATTTTAATCTTTAATATAAATTTTTTACTATTATATTAGATTTTTTATAATCATACAAGCATTATTTTAAAATTATGTAATATATTTTTGATATTTTTTATCAATTCTATTTTTATTGATAATATTTTAAATTATTTTTCAACATTAAAGAAATAAATTTGTATTTTATTAATTATTTGTAACATTATTGGCGTGAAATCATTTTTCATTATACTGATTTTTTATTGTTATCTTATAAATTTTCTAAATAGTGTTTTTTGTGCAAATTTGTTAATTTCATTAATTATAACTTTTTATCTTTAAAAACAAAAGATTTATCACTATTAATATAAATATAATTTCTAATTTACAGCAAAATAAAAAACAAGGATATTCATAATGAAATATTCCTTGTTTTGTTATAAGCTTATATTGTTTGTTTAATTCTCATAGCTGCTTCTGCAATGACCCTTTCTATTGCTGATATGTCGGCAGGTTTTGCCAGATGTCTGTCAAATCCCGCTTCTCTGGATCTTTTCCTGTCTTCGGGTCCTGCATATCCTGATAAAGCTATTAAAAATGTTTCCTTTATTTCATCGTCTTTTCTCATTTGCTGTGCCACCTCATATCCATCCATAACCGGAAGACCTATATCGCATATGATAACATCCGGATGGTGTTCCTTAGCCATTGCAATACCAACTTTTCCGTCCTGTGAGCAAATGGTTTTATGTCCTAAAAAACCAATCAGGTCGCACATTATTTCTGTTAAATCCTTGTTATCATCAATGATAAGCACTTTAAGACTTTTATTTTTATATTCATTATCCATAATTATCTCCTTTGATGTATTTTTTTAGTCCAAGTTGATTTATTACTATTTCAAATATATCTTATCACTATTTCAAATTCGCTTCTCTAATCTGATATTAATTGATCACCTGGATTTGTTTATACATTTACTAAAACATAATTCATTTTATTTTATCAGTTTTAGTTTGAGTAATTTGTCGATTTCTGGAACATAAATAAAAAAATTGTCATCAAAGTAAGTTCTTCCTTAGTTCCTGATAACATTAAAACTCCGGCAATGCCGGAGCTTTTGTTTTGTTTAGTCTTCAGATTTAAATCCGGATACTGTCAGGCTTTTTATACCCAGAAATGAATCAAGATCAATTGTTACATCATTTTCTGCAGGGAGAGTAACCTGTTTTGAAATAAAAACCTCAATATCGTCAACAACTGACTTGCAGTAGTTTTCTTCAGTCTTCGGTTTTTTCGCGAAAATTTCAGGAACCTGAACAAACGCACACTCACAGCTGGCTCTATACTCCGGATATTCGATTATTACTTCATGCCTGCCTTTTTTATTCAGGAAATTTATTGCTTTTTCTGTTATTACAATCATGTCGTTCTCCTTTGCCACTTCATACTCTATATGATATATTATATCACGAAAGCGGCCATATGGAATAACTTTTTACACTGGGCATTGCAAGTACAGTTTAAAAAACAGCCGTGTGCGGCTGTAATAAACAATGCTAGTCAAGCTGTTTCAGCAAATCTTTGTACTGTCTTAGTTTTTCCTGTTCTTCAACTCTTACGCCTGAATTGTAGAAATCAATGTTACCGTTTCCGCCATCTAGCAAATTCATTTCCTCAAGAATTCTTCTTAAGTTGTTCACGGTTCCCATGTTTCCATCAATTATATCCACATCCTCAGGAAGAAGTTTCTTGATCATGTCCTTGAAGAACGTAAAATGAGTGCAGCCCAATACAACAGTTCCATAATTGCTCAAATCAAAATTTGAAAATCGCTCCTTAAGGTAAGGAAGGACTGTTTCTTCAGAAAAATCAAATTTCTCTGCAAAGCGCACCAGTTCCTGCAGTGACAAAAGATCAACTATGTGTTCATTGTCAAGCTTTGCAATAAGATTTTGAAGCTTATCCTGCTTAAGTGTCAGTTCTGTTGCAGTAACCAAGATTCTCTTGTCTGCATTTTTATTTTTTTCAACTGCAGGCTTCACGGCAGGTTCCATTCCTATTATGGGAATGCTGTATCTGTTTCTTAATTCTTCTATTGCGACACTTGTTGCAGTGTTGCAAGCAACTACTATTGCCTTCACTCCCTGACTTACTATAAAATCTATGGCATAAAAAATGTATTTTTTCACTTCTTCTTTTGGCTTTGTTCCGTAAGGAACATTCATGGTGTCAGCATAATATATATAATCTTCATTAGGAAGCATTTTCACTGCATCATGCAGTACGGTAATTCCTCCTATTCCTGAATCAAAAACACCTATTTTCATTTTTCCTCCTGTTGTCTTACATATATTGCGATATTTTTTATTTATTAACTTAGAAATTAATTTCTTTTAAATTATATCATAAAACCATGAAATGCATATGTTTAAATTATATTTTTCGGTACCAAATATACCACTTCTTCAACATTTTGTCAAAATCAATAGTTTATAATATTATATTCATTATAGTTATCATTGACAAAAATAAAAACGGCCAACAAAGTTTTGCTTTGTCAGCCATTTTCTAAATGAGCTTCATTAAATTAATAGTATTACAACACTCTTGCCTTTGAATATATGTGAGATAATTTCTCAAGTGCCATGTTCAATGTTTCATCCTTTTTTGCATAATGAAATCTAATATACTGATTCACATTTTCCTGAAAGAAACTTGATCCCGGAACTGCTCCCACTCCAACTTCCCTTGCCAGCCACTCACAAAACTCTAAATCACTGTTATAATGGAATTCACTTATATCCACCAATACATAATAAGCTCCCTGAGGATCTGTATATTTAAGCCCTATTTGATTTAATCCATTTATAAATAAATTTTTCATATGAGTGTAGTGTCTTTGCAGTTCAAGGTAATAATCATCTTTAAAATTCAAGCCGACAACTGCTGCTTCCATAAGAGGTGCTGCAGCACCAACAGTTAAAAAGTCATGCACTTTTTTTACTCTGTCGATGATTCTTTCATCAGCTATTACATATCCCAGACGCCATCCGGTTATGGAATACGTCTTAGACAAGGAACTGCATGAAATTGTTCTTTCCCTCATTCCCGGAAGAGAAGCAATATAGGTATGTTTATGTGGTGCATAAATTATATGTTCATACACCTCGTCGGAAATCACATAAGTATCATATTTAATTGCCAAATCTGCAATTACCTTAAGTTCATCCCTTGTAAACACCTTTCCGCAAGGATTTGAAGGGTTGCATAAAATTAGTGCCTTGGCGTTCTGCTTAAACGCCTCCTCCAACAAATCAGCATCAAAATTAAAGTTTGGCGGATTTAACGGCACATAGATTGGTTCTGCACCTGAAAGAATTGTATCTGCCCCATAATTTTCATAAAATGGAGAGAAGATTATTACTTTATCTCCAGGATTGGTCACAGCCATCATGGCCGCCATCATGGCTTCTGTACTTCCGCAAGTAACTACAATTTCTTTGTTGGGATCTACTTTCATTCCTGAAAAATGTTCTTGTTTTCTTGCAAGAGCTTCACGAAAATTTTGAGCACCCCATGTGGTTGCATACTGATGAGGTCCTTCAGCTGCCACTTGAGCAAGTCTGTTTGTAATTTCTACAGGTGGTTCGAAATCCGGGTAGCCCTGTGATAAATTCACTGCATTATATTCATTTGAAATTCTGGTCATCCTGCGTATGACTGAATCAGTGAAAACTGAGGTACGTTTACTTAATTCTTTCACTTCTGTTCTCCTTAATGTTATTTCCAAGCCGGGATGTATGCACCTTTAAATGTGTCTGCATAAATCGCTTTTACTGCATCTGACTGGTAAGCTTCTACTATTTTTAAATATGTTTCATTATTGGCATCTTCTGTTCTTGCTGCAATCAGGTTCACATAACTGTTTCCTGAATAATAGCTTACATTATCCTGGAATATAGAATCTTCTCCGGGATTTAAACCGTTATCCAAGGCATAGTTGCAATTTATCACTGCTGCTGTAACATCTGGAAGAAGTGCGTATACATTTGCTGCATCAACTTCTACAAATTCAATATTCAATGGATTTTGAGTGATGTCCCCTAGTTCAGGGCTGTCACCAGCGTTTGCATCTATTTCAATGAGCTTTGCTGCCTCTAATATTTTAAGTGCACGTCCTTCGTTTGTTGCATCATTTGGAACAGCTATTTTTGCTCCTTCAGCAATTTCGCTTACACTGGACACTTTGTCAGAATAAATGTTCATGGCTGAAATAAAAGTATCACCTATGGCTGTAATTTCATATCCATTATTTTCAATTTCTTTATTTAAATATGCATAATGCTGAAATGCATTCAGATCCGTCTCACCATCTGATAAAGCCCTGTTTGGTGTAGCATAGTCTGTAAAGCTGATCAACTCAACATTAATTCCTTCTTTTGCCATCTCTTCAATGACCGGTGTCCACATTTCATTTGATTCTCCTACAACTCCTACTTTTACAGTAGTTGTTGATGTATCCTCTTTCACATCTGCATTTGATTTCCCGCATGCAGTAAATGTTGCAGTAATTGTTAATGCTAATAAAATTGATAATATTTTCTTATTCATTGTTGTTCTCCTTTATTTGTAATGTTTTAAATTATTTGAATCCTTCAGAATATTAACAAACCCTGATACTGTCACCCTGAACGGTAGTGAAAGATGCCCTAACCCTATTTTTCAGGTGTCTTTCTGAAAAATAGCGGTAGGTCATTCGCAATGAGCACCAAATTTATACGAGCATTAGCGAATAAATAAATTTGTATGCGAAACTGCGGGATCTCATCTTTGTGGAAACATGAGATTCTTCGGCTGCCCCTCAGAATGACAACATCTAGACATATACTTTTTCATCATATTGAGCAATTTAACATTGCATATATTAAAGCTGTTATAATGTTAATGCTATTTCGTAATTTTCTTTCATTGTTTTACATGATTTATCAAATTCTTCTTTTTCTTCAGTTGTCATATGAAGTTCAATTATCTCTTCCACTCCGTTAATTCCAAGCACAGCGGGTACAGAAGCATACACGTCATGCTGTCCATACTCACCATTTAAAAGAACAGATACAGGAAGAACTCTTTTCTCATCAGCAAAAATTGCTCTTGTTACTTCTGCAATGGATGCCCCTATTCCAAACTCAGTAGATCCTTTACCCTTAAGAACATGCCATCCGCCTGCTTTTCCTTCTGCAGCAATTGCCTTTAAGTCAAGCGTGCCATACTTCTCAGGTTTTTCTTTTATTAACTCTAAAATTGGCTTACCGGCAATAGTTACAACCGACCATGGAACCATTTGACTTTCACCGTGCTCACCAAGTGCGTAGGCATAAATTGATTTCTGATCTATGCCTGTTGCTTCAGACAAAGCCCTTCGAAGCCTTGCAGAATCCAGAGTTGTGCTGGTGGAAATCAGTCTTGATGGCGGATAATTTAATTGATTTTGTATATAATGTGCTACTACATCCGCAGGATTTGAAATACTTATAATAATGCCTTTAAAACCGGAATTTTTTATGTTTTCCACAACATTTTTCATGATTGCTACTGTTTCAGCAAGAGTATCCATTCTTGTCTGGAATTTGCTGATATCAGGCAGAGGCCCTGCTGCAATAACCATTAAGTCTGCGTCCGCTGCATCTGAATAATTTCCTGCTTTTACATTTACATGGTGGGGCAAATAGACTGTTGAATCAAAAATATCAAGTGCCTGTGCTTTTGCTTTATCCTCTTCAACATCAATGTATACAATTTGTTCTGCAAGCCCCTGAGAAGCCAGTGCATAGCCTGCATGGGAACCCACGTGCCCTGCTCCTATAATTACTACTTTTCTTGGTTTTAATACCATTTTGATCTCTCCTTATTAGTGACTATTTTTCTTTACTATGGTATTTCCTATAATTTGAATGATACTTACCATTCCAACCAGCACAATAACCGAAGCATATGTGACGTCAATCTGATTTCTCTGATATCCAAAACGTATTGCAAAATCCCCCAGGCCACCTGCACCAACGGCACCTGCCATAGCAGTAAGTCCAATGAGACTTATGGCTGTAATTGTTGTTCCTCTTGCAATACCAGGAATACATTCCTTTAGATAAACCCTGAATATAATTTCTAAAGGTCCGGAACCCATGGACTGTGCTGCTTCAATCAATCCTGAGTCCAATTCGGCCAAAGCAGATTCTATTTGTCTTGAAAAGAATGGAACCGTACCGAATACCAGAGGAACTATTGCTCCATCCACGCCAATTGCAGTTCCTGAAATTAATCTTGTCAATGGAATCAGACTTGCCAGCAAGATGATAAATGGTATTGATCTAAAAAAATTAATTATTTTATCAAGTATCTGAAAAAATGCTTGGTTTTGAAGAATTCCTCCCTTTTTTGTAACAGTCAGAACAATTCCTAAAACTAACCCAAGAATAAATGAAATAGAACCGGACCATCCAACCATAATTAAAGTATCATAAATGCTTTCATAAAAATCCGGCAGTTTCGACAATACATTTGGAAAAAGACTGCTAAGAAACCCTTGCATCTAAAATCACCTCCACCCCTACATTCTTATTTCGCAGATATTCAATTGCTTCTGTAATATTTTTCGCCTCGCCACTGACAATTGATACGAGACCGCCGATGGGATGCTCTCCGATCAGTTCAATATTTCCAAAGATAATGTTCACATCCAGGTTAAACTTTCTGGAGATTTGTGACACCAATGCTTCTGAAGCATTTCGTTCCAGATAAGTAAACTTTAATATGCATTCACCTTCCTTGAGTTTTGTAATAGACACCTTATCTTTGATTAATTCGTGTATCTTTGATAAATTTGATGTGCTGTCCACAAAATCTTTTGTAATTTGCTTTACGGGATTAGCAAATACATTAAAGACATCTCCTTGCTCCACCACTTCACCGTTTTCCATTACAACTACATTGTCACATATTTCTTTTACTACCTGCATTTCATGTGTAATAACTACTATGGTAATCCCCAGTTTTTCATTCAATTGCTTTAATAGCTTTAAAATTGATTTTGTGGTCTGGGGATCTAGTGCGCTTGTAGATTCATCGCTTAATAAAATTTTAGGATCGTAGGCTAAGGCCCTTGCAATTGCCACCCTCTGTTTCTGACCTCCGCTTAACTGTGATGGATAAGCAAGAGATTTATCTTGAAGATCAACTAATTCCAGCAAATAATTTACCTTATCCTGAATTTCTTTCTTTTTCATCTTGCTGTGTTTTAACGGATAAGCAACATTTTCATAAACATTTCGGGATGAAAATAAATTAAACTGTTGAAAAATCATGCCAATTTTTTTTCGTTCCTCTCTGAGACTTTTCTCTGAGAGTAAGGTGATTTCCGTATCTCCTAAAATAACTTTACCTTCTGTTGGTCTTTCAAGAAGATTAATCATCCTAACCAATGTTGATTTTCCTGCTCCTGAAAATCCAATAATTCCATGTATTTTTCCTTCTTCCATTTGCAGGTTAACATTTTTTACTGCTTCAACTGTTTTTCCATATGATTCAAAACTCTTGCTGACATTTTCAAATATAATCAATATTTTTCCTCCATTTCCGGTATTTTAATTCGCAGTCTCGTTCACAAATTTGTTTGCTCACTATCGCTCTTACAAATTTGGAATTCATTCAGTAGGGCATACAAAAAGCAGGTACCGTAAGTACCTGCTTTATCTATATTTTCTAAAAGAAAATTATAATCAGGTAACATAAGGCGCACTAAATACATCCATTTTCATATGCATCTGCATTCGCATGGTATAGCTAATCATAAACATATTTACTTTCAACATTGATTTTTCAGTATGCATTTTGCTCTCCTTATTTTCTGTTTTATTTTTTTGTAACTACGTCGTCCATGTTTTGTATTATACATAATCTGCAGAATTAGTGTTAATACATAAAACCGACAACTCGTTATAGGTAAAAACTATAGCACATTTTCTTTAAATTTAATCAGCTCATCCACATATTTGTGTCCTAACTGGCTCATGGTTGTATTTTTCCTGGCAATATAGCCAATACTCATGACTTCATCTGAATCCAATGGTATGGCCTTATAATCATTTCCATTCAGTTCCTCGCATATAATTCCGGAACACAATGTATATGCATTCAATCCCACCATAAGATTTAGCAGTGTAGCTCTGTCATTTGCCTTTATAATCTTTTTATACACGTTCGCACTGAGCACTTCTTCTGCAAAATAAAATGAATTGTTCATTCCCTGGTCAAAGGAAAGGCAAGGATACTCTTCTAAGTCCTCCATGGTAATCAAATCCTTTTCGGCTAAAGGATTCCCCTTCCATAAATAAACATAGGTCTTGCACTGAAATAATTCTTTAAACACCAGATTGTTTTCTTTCAATATTTTTGTTATTACCTTCCTATTGAAATCATTCAAGTACAAAATACCTAATTCGCTTTTAAAGTTCTTTACATTTTCAATAACTTCATAGGTCTTGGTTTCATGAACTGCAAATTCGTATTCATCCATACCGAATTGCTTTACCATTTCCACGAATGCTTTTACTGCAAATGAATAATGCTGTGTTGATACACTGAATTTCTTTTTTACGCTTTTTTTATCAACATATCTTTGATTAATAAGTTCATACTGTTCTGCTACCTGTCTGGCATACCCCAGAAACTCATCACCTTCCGGTGTAATTGTTATTCCCCTGTTAGTTCTTTTATATATAGTAATACCAATTTCATTTTCTAAGTCTCTGATAGAAGCTGATAGACTTGGCTGCGATATAAATAATGATTGAGCTGCCTTATTCATAGAATTGCAGTCTGCTATTGCAATGGCATATCTTAGTTGTTGTAACGTCATAATTCCTCCTATCATTTATGCTATAGATAATTTTAAAAAAATTCCTCAAACTATTAGCTTGAGGAAACATATGTTATATAACTTTTTATTTTATATTAATATTAAAATATTTTCAACTATTTTTGCATGTATTGCTGCAATAATTTCTTACTTCAATACACGATAAAGTATAACTGCCATTTCTGCGCGGGTTACATATGATTTAGGATTAAGATATGAGTTGCTGCCTGTAACGATGCCTGCCTTAACCAGAGTTGCTACTGAAGAAACTGCATAATCAGATACAGAACCTTTATCCTTAAAATTGTTCAAATCACTGATACTTCCTGTAGTTAATGTCTTTCCATCAGCTTTCAACGCCCTTGCAACAAGAACCATGGCATCTTCTCTTGTAATTGGTGCATTAGGCATGAAAAGATCATCATAACCCTTGGCAATGCCAAGAGCTTTGGCTGTAGCTATGGCAGTATAATAATAGCTGCCAGCCGGTACATCGGAAAAATTGCTTTTTGAAGAAGCACTTAAATCTAACGCTCTGTAAAGCATCAGCATAAAATCTCCGCGTATCATGTTTTGAGCAGGGCTGTAATTGTTGCCTCCTGTACCGGTTACTACACCTTTCTCAAACAAATAATCAATTGAAGCTGATGCCCAGCTGTAGCTCGATGTAACATCATTGAAGTAAGATGAAGCAGCTGAATCTGCAACGGCTGTGACTGTTATTTTGACTGTTCCGGTAAAGTTAACTCCATCTGTGTTCCATCCTGTATATTTTACAGTTACTGTACCGTTATAGTCTTTGTAAGGTACAAATGCTACCTTTGATAATGATGGTGAATCATCATAATAATATTTTGTACCTTCTGAAACAAGAGAGCCGTAACTGCTTGGTGATGAATAGTTATAGTAAAGTCTTCCGTAGCTTGAAGAAGGCAATGTAAATTTTATGTAATCAAGTTCTTCATTGGTAGCATCTTCGCATACATCGTTAAAATCATCATCATCAAAATAAAGGACTGTGTCTTCTTTTGTTGAAACATTGATTGTATCAGCAACAGTACTTTCTTCTTTAACTGTTATTTTAACTACTCCGGTAAAAGAGTCTCCGTCATCATCATATCCTGTATAACTAATGATAAATGTTCCTTTATAATTAGATTTCGGCACAAAGACTACATCATCCAGATCATTTTCATAATACTTGGTACTGGCTGAAACTTTTGAATCATATTTTGTTGATGATGTATAGTCATAATACAATATTCCATATGTTGATGAAGGAAGAGTAAACTTTACGTAGTCAAGGCCTTCATTGTTGGCATCATCACAGGCGTCTGCGAAATCGTCAGAGTCGAAACTTAAGGGCGTAAAGGAACCTGTACTATAAAGTATGGGATCCGCATCCCAATCATATTGATTGACAGTTATTTCAACTTCTCCGGTATATGATTCTCCATCATCGCTGTATCCTATGTATGAAATAATCACTTTGCCGTGATAGTCCTGATATGGAACAAATGTAATATTATCAAGATCATTTTCATAATACTTCGTTCCTTCAGCAACTTTAGAACCATATGAATTAGAAGATACGTATCCAACATATAGTCTGCCGCTGCTTGAAGACGGTAATGTAAATTTTACATAATTTATATTATCTCCTGTTGTATCAACGCACTCATCATCAAAATCATCTGCTTTAAAATCCGCCGGCATTTCTTCATAGGTTGTATATTTTATGGTGTCAGCATCTACTTTTCTCTCTGCAATAACAATCTTGATTGTTCCTTCAAAAATATCTCCATTTGTATTATATCCGTAGAATGGAATGTCAACTGTCCCGTAAAATCCTGAATATGGTACAAAAGACATTTTTCCAATGTTAGTTGCATCATATTCTGTACCGGCAGTTACTGTTGAGCTATAACTTGATGAAGATACATATCCAATGTAAAGCTTGCCATATGAAGAATTAGGAAGTGATGGAATTTTTATGGACTTAAATGTTCCTGCCACAGTTTTTTGACATTCGGAAACAAAGTCTGAGGAATAAAATGCAACTTTTGTATCTTCCGTACCATTGTACGTAATTGATGATCCGGTTACTGTCTGAGCATAAGTAATAATATTTGAGTAATCAATAACAATACTTTTCTCTCCTGCACCATTTGTACTATCAGCGGCAAATGCCAATGTAGAATTAAAGGGCAGCGCTGTGACAGACATAAGAATTGAAAGAACAATTGCCACTATCTTTTTTAAATATAATTTATTAACAGTACTTTTTACATTTATTTTTCTGGTCATAATAAAACTCCTTTTCTAAGGTTTTTAAAGCTTTTAATACAATAAAATAAAACATAGTTAAATAACTCCCCCTGATTTCTAATTTCTAATCCCAATAATTTATCATATCGCCCTCTTTCGGAAATCGTTAACCCAAGCATTAAAACTTGCATATGATTACAACTACTTTAAGTATACAACTTTTTACCGTTATTTCAACTTCTAAATTATCATTTTTATGCCAAATAAAAATTCCCCTCAAATAATATGAGGGGTACATTAAATGCATTTTAACTATGTGATAATAAGCCAGTAAGAACTGTCCCTGATGACCAAAGCAAAAAAATTTGACCAGCGCATTTTTCTGCAACAAATTCTACTCTTGTATATTTCCTATTTCTTTTAGTGTTTTTATGGATAGAGATAACTGAACCATTCTTACTATAGTGATTATTCCCATAACTCCAAGCAATATTGATAATACAGCACTATTTGAAAAACTATTGCTCTGACTGTTCATGTAAGCAGCATCAAGCATATATCTTTTAGCAAAGGTGAAGTATCCTCCCATGAGAAGAAACAATATGAACAGATAAATGTGAGGCTTTCTTCTTTCCTTTAGTGCCTGAATTTTATCTTCGGCATTGCTATAAATGTTAAAGGGCTTTCCGTTACATTCTTTTTCTAAAATGAGAAGTTCTCTGTTTATCATTCCCCATGAGGTAGCCAGCTTTCCTCCCTTGTTTGCATATGGGCGATACTTCACTTTGCCAAAGGAAAACTGTCCAATATTCAGTGGCTTTTCAAAATAATTTATTCCTACTTCTTCCAGAAAACTTTCATATTTCTTTCTCTGAGCGTTTGAATTATTTCCTATATAATCGACAGCATATTGGTATTGATTGTTTTTGCATTGTTCAAATTCATAAAAAAATCTTCCAACCTTTAATAATCTAAGCCCTTCTGCTGCTTTTTCATTCAGCCATTTTTCCTGTCCTTCGATTGGATTTAAAAAAATCCTAAACTTTTTAATCATACATCATTCCCCCAGTTTTGTTATTTCCATACCTATCATATAAACTTCTTGCATTCTCAAAAGCTCTGACTTTACCTGTTCTTTTCCTAAATCAGTAATAACATACTCTTTTTTTCTTTCCCCTTCAATGACAGCATGAAGAGTAATCCACTTTTTCTTTTCAAGATTGTTGATTGCTCCATATAAAGTTCCAGGTCCAAAAACAACTCTGCCTTTTGTTTTCTCTTCTACAAATTGCATTACTCCATAACCATGATTTGGTTTGTACATGGCTAACAATATAAGCAGTGCTGTTTCCGTAAGCGGAGTTTCTTGTATTTTATCCTTCAATATATTCCTCCTTGAGTTCCCTTTATCAAATCATTTTATTACGTAACACGTAGTATAATTTATTATATCGCGTAACGTAGTACGTGTCAAGTAGCAAAAAAATAAAAGACCAATTTTGACCTTTTATTTAATATTCGAAACTAATAGATCGTTTAATTTTCTGATGGTTCGTTATATTTATAACATTGCATTACACTTTTATCCTAAATATTATTCTGTAAATCCTCTGCTTGCCATTATTTCTTTCTTAACGAATTTGGCCATCCCTGTCTTAAGACGTCTGAAACCTAATTTTTCGTAAAAAGCTTCTTTCCCAACATTAGCATACAATATAAAATTACATCCGGGCAATTTATTCATAATGCTTTCCATCATAATCTTCCCGATTCCTTTTCCCTGGTACTCCGGAAGTATGGCAACATCATATATTGCAGCTTGCTTCACGCCATCTGATATTGCCCTAGCTATTCCAATCATATTTTCATCATCAAATGCAAATACAGTTACTTGACTTCCTTGGAAAGCCCTTTTGCAAATTTCAGGTTCTGAGCTGCTTAATCCTGCTTTTGCCAAAATAAAACTTACCATTTCCCAATTAATATTTTCTGTACTATTTATAATTTTTAAATTCATGGTATTCTCCTTGAAATTTAATAGTTTTTACTTAAGACCCGCTCTTGTTTATATTTCAAAAATACTTCTGACATCAGGGTTATACTGCACCATCTTAATATTGATGAGCAATTCTTCAACAGCTGATATACCTGCTATAATACATAGGATTATACTTACGATATTAATATCAATCCTTAAAAAAATAAATGGAACACAGAAAAGAACAAATCCGGTAATTTTATTAGCAATTGTGTGCAATGCAATGAATTTATGAAACTTCAATGCACCAACTGCATATGCGCTAAGCCTTACAACTGCTATTAAAATGACAGCACTTATAATCCACGGTGGAAATGCATGACTTAAGGTTGGAAATAATTTAATAAATGCAACCAATAGAAAAGTTAAGTCTGCAACGCTGTCCAGAACAGCTCCAGTTTTACTTTCTGTATGCATTTTTCTGGCAATTGTTCCATCAACCATGTCTGTAATACCGCTAAAAGTATATAGAAAGTAAAATTCAAGCGACAATGGTACTGTAAAAAGCATAAAAGCTGAAGATATAATTCTGCTTATTGTTATTCCATTAGCTAAATATTTAATACATATCATCCCTTTATTATTAATATTTCATACACAGCTCATGAGTCATAAATATTCCTCTATTTTCAATATCCAAGTGATTTATCCACAATGATTACTTTTATTCTGTCTTTGATAAATTGCCCGGTTATGGTTACAAAATCATTGCAAATTCTATTTGGACTTTTACAATCCATACAATACCCAAGTTTAGTACATGGAGTATCTTTGCCTAATCTTCTTGCATCTATAGGAGCAACATAATTTCTGACTCTATTTTCAGCCTCCTCAATATTACGAACCAACTTATTAATTCCTGCAACAATTATTACTTGTTTAGGTCCATATAACATTGGAGCTACTCTGCTTCCGTTGCCATCTATATTGTAAAGAACTCCATCCTCTGTAATGGCATTCGTGCTGCACATAAAAGTATCAGCAGAGAAGTTTTGGATATAGATTTGCTTCTTCTCTTCGCTTGTTATTCCTTCTCTGTACTTATCCAGAAAATTATAATTTCCTAAACGCAGAAAATCCAAAACACCTGTTTCCTGAAGAGTAACACTATCACCTACTCCAACAACAGAACCTTCTAGAATTAAATCTGTTAATACCTTGATTAATTCTTCTTCATCCCTTACAAAGATTCCTTTCATATTGTGTTTTTCTAAATTGTTTATTAATTTTTCAACTTGTTTATGAATAAACCAAGAAATGTTCTTTTCCATATGTACCTCATCAATTTTTAATTTAATATGATAATATGCTTTAATTCTTTAACTGTTCTACAAAAGAAATAACGCTCAAAAGGCAGAAAGACATAATTTCATGGGAGCATTCACTTGTTTTGTATTTGAGTTAACTTATCAAAATCTGAAATTACATATGCTTTTCCTTTTGTCAGTATACCTAATTCACAGAAATGTTTTATTACATGTAAGACGTGTCGGTAACTGACATTCATGTACTCAGAAACATCTGTGTGAGGAATGTTATATGTACCGTTATTTTGATGCTTAATTATGAATGAGGCCAGTCTTTTTTCCAGAGAATAATTCAGATATTCGCTCATGCGGTAACTTCTGGCCAATAGCTTACTGGAAATATATGAAGCAAAATAAAATGAAACTTCTGCATTCTCTTTGCACAGTTGTCGTAATTCAGCTATATCAAATTCCAAGCATTGAACCTCATGAAGCACTTTGTTTTCTTTAATATCCGCTTCTTCACAAAACAATGAAAGTTCTCCCAGCCAATCATTATGTCCAACAAAATCAAGGATTGATCGGCGCCCATTTTCATGGTCAATATAAATTTTCACCATACCGGATTGAATCAGATAGCACCTTGTTATATTGCTGTTTATATTAAAAATATTGCTATGTTTAACAAATATCTTTCTAGACCCCTTCTCAATTATTGCTGGTGGTATTTGATTTATAAATTGATTCATTTTTTCACCCCATATGTGATATTTCTCATATTAAATAGTCTTGTTTTATTATAACATAATCATAAATTAAAAATAATATATGAAGAGGTAAAATTATGAAAACAAAATATATGAAATACACTGTATACTCCATATTAGCATTTTTATTGCTTGGTTTGGGCATTTCTCTCCAGATAAAAGCAGGAATTGGTCAAAGCATGTTAAATGCCTTTGCATTGACTATGGCAGAATTATTTCATCTTGAAGTAGGAACAATGCTTAATATTTTAAATATTCTGTTTTTTGTAACTTATTTTCTCATTCGGAAAACCAGCTTTGACTCCAGAGATGTTATTCAGATATTAGCAACTATGGCCAATGGCTATATAATTAACTTTTTTGTTTATTATGTATTTCATGGCTTTGTTATTGAATCATATTTATTAAAGGCATTAGCTTTCCTGTTGGGATTGTGTCTGGCTTCTGTTAGTTTAGGCGCAATTATGGCTATTGAAATCATAAAGTTTCCACTGGAGAGTCTATGCGTAGTATTATGCAAAAGACTAAAAAAGAATTTAATGTCCGTTCGTATGGGATTTGATATATTATTTCTGTTCAGCACATTAATTATCACATTTATGTCCGGGAATACCTTGTTTATAAGAGAAGGAACAGTTATTAGTTTTCTCTTACTTTCCCGTTTGATGGGATTGACATATGATTTCCTCAAAAACCGTTTATAACAATGGTATGCCCGACTTTTAAGCGGATAAAAATTTCCCAACTTTTAGGTCACTCATCCAAAAAGTAAATTGTTTAATGAGCTTCTTGAACTCTTTTGGATTAATGACTGACTCTGTGCTCAAAATATCAAATGTTCCGCTGTAATCCTTCATATAATAGCCGGTATCTTTAAATCCATTTTTCAGATAGAATTTTTTTCTTTGTTGACGCTGCCCTGCATTATCACATTCTTCATGGACAGTTTCCATGATTATTGAAATGGAGTTCTTTTCAGTCTTAAGCCATTCCAATACTTTAGTTCCATAGCCCATAGATCTTATGTCGCTTCTGACTGCAAAATAATAAACCAGTGACATGGCTTTATAATTCACAATGTACAAGAGGCCACAAAAATCTTCATCATCATAAACTGAATAAAATTCGATATTAGGTTTTAAAGCCATTAATCTCAGCAACACAAGGGGTAATCTCTCTATATCAGGAAAGGCGTGAGAGTACAATTCTTTAATCATTTTATAATCACTATTGTACCTTCGCACCTTTTTAACATTTACAGCCATATTTACCTCGTTAAATTTAAATAGTCAAAGGGGACGGTTCGTCTCCTTTGGTTAGATAGTCATTGGGAAACACTCTCAATTATATAACAAATTTCCAGTAAATCATACATAAAAATATAGCATGCACAGTCTCTCAATGCGCAAAACCTTTTCTGTCCACCATGTCTAAACAAATATTGTAATATTTGTAAAATATTTATATAATTATATTGATATAGACAATTAAAATAGCATACCAAGTTTATCTTTGACATACAGTTTATTTTACAAAGAATAATCTGCTTCTAATTTATTATGAGGAGAAAGGATACGAATTATGGACAATTACTATGCAGAAAAATTAAATTCCCAAATGCTTTTTCAGGTGTATGAAACTCAAATTCCACGTGTCAGGCAATATTTAAAAGCAGAGATAGATTTTGTCAAGAAAAATCTATCAATCACACAAAGTGTTCTGGAGCTTGGAGCCGGATACGGCCGAATTATTAAGGAATTATCTCCCTGCTGCAGATCTATTGTAGGGATAGATATCTCGTCTGAAAGCGTTGAGTTAAGCAAGGATTATCTCAAGGACTGCCCCAACGCCATCATAGTTGAGATGGATGTTCAACAGATACATTTTTCTGAGCCCTTTGATGTTATTTTGTGCCTGCAAAACGGATTGTCTGCCATGCGTGCTGATTCCGCTGTCATTCACAAAATTCTTGATAATGTAGCACCAGGTGGAACAGCTTATTTCAGCAGTTACAGCACTAAATTTTGGAATACTCGTCTGAAATGGTTTGAGGAACAGGCCTCCAAAGGGCTTTTAGGTGAAATTGACTACACGAAAACCAAAGACGGTGTGATTGTCTGCAATGGTGGTTTTAAAGCTACGTTCCACTCATCAGAGGATTTTGAAAAAATTGGCGAAGAGTTGGGATACCCCTATGAAGTACAAGAGGTGGATGATTCTAGCATGTTTCTAATCGTCCATAAACCTAATTAAATTGTAATGTAAGTGGTAAAGTCACAGGCGACGGTTCTACATGACCACAGTCACATTGTAATAAGTGACCGGTGAGAACCGTCCCCTAAGTTTACCTAAGGTTAGTGGTGATTTCCTGTTTCATAACACCATTTGGCAATCTCTGCAATTAGCTCCAACGGAAGAGGATTGTTGTAAGGCAGCTGCAATGCACCCTTGCTTGTCTTGTACTCTGTTAATCTGTCTGCAAAATGTTCCATTGCCTTATCACCTGGGTACAGCCCCAAGTGCATTTTAAATGCAGCAAAATGAATGATATTATGTTTTTGCCAAAATGTTGGCATTCTCCATGATATACGTTCCTCTGCATCAGGCAGTACATCACGGATTGTATCTCGCACTTGATTCAACAGTGGCTGAACACTTTCAGTCTGTGCAGCAATATATTCGTCAATTGTTTTAGGCGACTCTCCGCAGAAGTGGTCTTGATTATGATTCTTGAATGATCGTCCGCATTTCGGGCATTTCCACATTGTTTTTTACGCTCCTTTTTTATTGTATAAAATAACTGGACAATAGTGACGGTTCTCCATGTCCATTTCTTCATATATTTTAAATGTTGTTTTGTGTAGTTTGAAATTGTGGCTCCATAGCTATTAATCTTTACAATAAAAATGGCAAAAACATTTTCGCTAACCCCAAAAATAAGAAAAATCCAAAAACATCAGTTGCTGTTGTTAAAAATATTGCTGAAGCTAAAGCAGGATCCACACCAAACACCTTCAATAACAAAGGGATTATAAATCCAAAGAAACCTGCTATTACTAAATTTCCAATCATTGCAGCGAAGATAATGAGTCCAAGATAAGGATTGTTATATTTCATATAAAGTATTATTCCCGTAACAACACCTGTAGCTGCTCCATTAATTATACCAAGCCCAACTTCTTTAAACACCAGTTTCCAATTCTGTTTTAAACTAACTTCTCCAAGAGCAATACTTCTTATAACCACTGATAATGTTTGGGTTCCTGCATTTCCTCCCATTCCTGCTACAATAGGCATGGCAGCAGCCAAAGCAACAACTTGTGCAATAACATCTTCAAATAAACCTACAGTAAATGCAGCTAAGAATGCAGTTCCAAGATTTATAAATAACCAGGGCAGCCTCCTTTTAATAGAAGTTCCAAGAGAACTATCTACTCTCTCTTCCTTGCTTACGCCCCCCATCATTAATATATCTTCTGTTTGCTCTTCCACTATAACATCAATAATATCATCTACAGTTATAATGCCAAGCAGAGAATTTTTATGATTTATTACTGGAATAGCCTTTAAATCGTATTTTGAAACAAGCAATGATACTTTCTCCTGGTCCTCTTCTGGATAGACAGTGATTATGTTATCATTCATAATGTTTATCAGTTTTTCATCTTCAGGTGCAACTAATATATCCCTTAAATCCGCTGTACCTATTAGTTCCATGTTATTATTCAACACAAATATGGTTTCAATTACTTCTGTTTTAGGCCCAATTTCTTTAATCTTTTTTAAGGATTCTCCAATTAATAAGTCTCCTCTTAAGGCAATATATTCTGTTGTCATAATACCACCAGCACTATCTTCATCATAGCCTAGCAGCTCTTGCAATTGCCTGGTGTCTCCCGTCTTCATCATCTTCAATAAATCTTTTCTCATTTTAATAGGGAGATTACCCAAAATATCAGCTATATCATCATTGGACATATAAGAAAATAAATGTACTATAGACTCGAATTCAAACAGCTTTATAATTCTAACCTGTAATTCTTCACTAGCCTGTTCTATAATCTCAGCCATTAGTTCATTATCAATATGTTCATTAAATTTAATTAAACTATCATCATCAAATTCTTCTATGATAATAGCTATATCTATTGGATACATATTATCAATTATTTCATGTATTTTTTCTTTATCATCTTCTAATACACTATTTATTAATTCTTCTTGTCTTTCCTCCAACATATTTAAAAACCTCTTTCGTAAATCCACTTAAACATTTAACATTGAATATCATTTTCAATTTTATTATATTCTCTTTGCGATCTCACTCATATGCCTGCTATCTGTTCCGCAACAGCCGCCAAAAATCTGAAATGGACTGATTTCCCGAAGTTTCACCGTATCTACTGCAATTTCAGTGGGCTCGGCCACTCTTAAGTCCTTGGAATTATCTAATTCAGCATATGATAGCGCCGAAGTATTGACCTGAATACCTTTAAATCTATTATGAACCATTTCATTGTTATTAAATGGTTGCAATAAAGCTTCATATACTATTCTGGGATGAACACAGTTTGTCATATAGCATACAGGTCTGTTCGCTGTTAATGAATCAATATACTTTATCGCATCAGAAATCCTGGTTCCATCAATGAGGCAACCATCCTTTTTTATTGTAAAACTGATTATGTAAGGTATCTTGTATTTTTCTATTGCCAATGCCATGCCAGCGGTTTCTTCAACATTTGGAAATAGTGCTGCATATAAGAAATCAACTCCTGCCTCAGCGAAAAGTCTGACCTCCCACTCATGAAAATCCTTAGATGATTCTAAATCCAATGAATCTTCTCCGGTAAAAGCATCCCCCTTACAGCCTACAAGACCTCCCATATACATTTCGACATCCTGCAATTCTTGTACTTCACGCAAAAATTTTACATTTTCATTAATAAGGGTGGAATCAAACTTAGACCTTTCGACTCTCTCTTGATTAGTCCTTCTTGTTGGTGTAGTTGCTAAAAATGGCAAATGATAGATTCCTGCAATTTTGGCGTATTCACTCCAAAGTTCCTTTAGAGCTCTTCTTCCGTTATCTGAATATACCAAACCAGCCATGATCACATCTTCATCAAAAACCAGTCTATATTCTCTTTTTAATCTTTCCCCTAGTGCACCTTCCATCAAAATACTGTTTCTATTATTCACACAATCAATAAAACTCATTATTTTCTCCTTTAATTTGTTTATCCTTGTGTACCTTCACTCTAAATAGTTTGAGCAATTTCATTTGCCTTGCCGCCTAGTCAAGACATAAAATTAGCATGACTATCTTTATTATATTCCACACATTTTGTGTTTTCAATCCATATTTTTCATTAATCAACTTTACCTGCTTTACTGCAGAGAAATATAAAATACCATCCAATGACATTGGATGGTATTATTTAATTCTGTCTATTTAAATTGTATGATTCATTTTGATATGAGATGAATAATATAATATACTATTTTTTATAAGCAAATCACTCAATTTTGCTTTTCATATTCTATTAAGTCTACTGTTATTTGTTATACTCTTTCAGTATAATCTGCTCATTAAATACGTTGAGAAATTCTTTGGAATCAGACCATGTAAGACATCCATTTTCATCAGTAAAATCATATCCCGATATTTCATATAATGCATATGCACAGATATATTCATACTGACCTGCATTGGTACTTTTATAAATAATCCAATATAACGGCTTCATTGCTTTATTGCCAAGTTTTAATACATTTGCGTAATGTTCAGATTCAAATACTCGCACCCAGCCTTCTGTTAATACTATGTCCGGATTTTCTTTTTCGGCCTCAGCTTCTTCTTCAACGAGAGTCTGCAATTCTTTAGCAACATATTCTAAGGTATTTTTGTCCATATTTTCGTATAAAAGATCTTCATTAACACCATCCTCAGTAATTTCATCCCATTTTATTGCCAGATTCTCAGTTGTATCTTCCTCTTGCTTTTCAGTATCAGAAGCAATTTCTTCGGGCATCTCGGTTTCTTTTTCTGGTTCTCGCTGTTGAACTGATTCAGATGTTGTATTATTTTGGCTACAGGATGTTAAACATAACACAGCCAATAAAAATATTGCAAGTATCCTTTCCTTTTTCACAAATTACCTCCAACAACTTAAAACTTTATTTCCTTTTCGAATTGTACTTTTCTAATCAGTGCCAGCTATTCGAGACATCAATACAACCGTCTCAACATGCCCTGAGAGTACAATAATGATGCCATAAGTATCTGGTACCCCCTTGGCGGAAGGGTATATTTCTGAAAAATACTCTTCCGTACTAATTTTATTAAGTTTCTTCTATGTAGACGATTACTTATTGCATTTCAGCTGTATCATTTAAGTACATTGGCACTATTAATTATCAGGTATACAAACCTTCATGTAATTCCCATCATATGCGGTAATCAAATGTCTTTATGCGAAAATCCAATGATCCGCAACTTACACTTTTTTATCTACTACTTTCTGAAATTCTAAATCCAATAGCAGCATTTCCTGTTTTGCATTATTGGCATGATTACTAATCAGAGTTTCTGCAAACTTGCTACTATAAAGAGCTTTCATTATTATTTTTAATAGCCATATGGGACACAATAAAAACGCATTTAGCTTAATAGGAGTAATTGGTATCTTTATCTTTTTCAAGGAACGATAGTAGTCTTTTATATCCAAACACATTTTTTCTATTGCCAATTTGTTTTTCGACGTCGTATATGCAGTGCCACCATCATTGTAGATTGCATTTGCCATTGGGATAACCATTGCAAGATGGCTTTTCTGCCATGCATCCATGTCTCTACAAATATTATAAGGGACTTTTGACGTTTTAAATATTTGGGCAAGTTTATGCACTCGGTGTGTGCTAATTCCATTTAACTCTCCAAAAGTTGTAGGCTGTATGATGTATGGTGTTAATCGATAGTGAAGCACCCCATTTTCTATACGTCCTCCTGCACCTGGAAAGGCGGCAATCAGCCTGCCTTTGCCTACAATTCTTTCCCACTCATCATACCCTTTTGGACTATTTACCATTGTAATAATTGTTTTGCTTTGATTTAATTTTATATCATTTAGAGCTTGAATTATTTGTTCAAAACGTACGGTAACAAAAATGAAATCATATAAATCATCATCACTAAGTTTTGAGATGACGGTTACATTTGCCTTTGAAATATTACCATTATCTTCATAAAGCAAGCCATTCTTTTCTAGCTGCTCCAATCTGCTTCCTCTTGTAAGAATAGTTACATTGAATCCAGCATTAGAAAATTTTAATGAATAAATACTCCCAATGACTCCTGACCCTACTATTAAAATTTTACTTGAAATTTTAAACACCTCCACATATAGCTAACGAATATAATAGTCTCCTATTGAACTTCCTCAGCTAAGTTGGTGGTATTGACTTGATATCCCTGTCGAATTTGATTCACCGACTTTCTGATTTTGGCGTTGATGATGAATCCGTTTATTCCACATTCAATTCATCGGCGAGCAGATTCAGCGCCTGTTCATTTGTGATGCAATAGCCACCTTGCGTTCTTTTTAAATAGCCGTATTGTGTAAATTCGCCAAGCATTTGAGTCAAGTGGCGATAGGATACTCCAAGATAGGCGCTGGCATTGGTGTTGCGCTCGGTGTAGATCCCGTCAAATGCAGCAAAAAGCACAAAATGCGCAAGACGGTTTGCCAATGGAAACCCATGTAAAATTGCAAAAGCAGCGGCGAATGCTTTCGCTTTTTTCTTGCTGTGTTTCCCGACTTATTTCAGAATGCCGTCCAAGGTGATGCGGATCATGTCATTTGTTTTTGCGATCAGCAAGTAAAGCGCACAAGAGCTTTATTTATTTTTTATCGGTCTGTCTTTGCTGCACATATTACAGGACGCATTGCCATGCAGGCGGAAAGGCGAAGCAATCACTGATAACAGATAAACTCCAGATTTGTTTCTCTTTTTCTTATTATCGCACAAGTATAATAAAAAGGCAAATTATCCTTCTTGAATTTCTTTATCCGAATAATCAACCACTATCTTTTTGCAGCTTTTACAAATGTGTGCTTGAAGTAGAAAGTCGCTAAATGTATTGTTTTCTAGCAAAACTTCTCCTTGTTTTGGAAGCAAGGAAACTTTATGCTGTCTTTTTATCCAAGCTACTCTCCGCATTCCTTGTAATAAACCTTGCTCTATTTCATTATTACAATACGGACACCTCATATATATCCCCCCTAGTATAATAATGTCATAGCCAATTGACTATGCAGTTAAAACATTTCTATATATTATTTAGTAACGAAAGAAGGAGAGGTTTTAACCATACTTACTGATATGCATGAACTTGTGAATACCAACGAAGATACCGAGTTTGTGAAACAAATACATCTCATTGAATCCTTTAAAGGTGCAGGATTTCTTTCTGCAGTAAGCCTTATGGGCGAAATTGGAGATTTTTCTGCATTCCGTTCACCAAAACAGCTTTTTGCTTACTTTGGTCTGGATCCTGAAGTTAAACAATCCGGTAAATTTAATGGTACTAAAGTCAGTATGTCAAAACGAGGCTCACGAATTGCAAGGATGGTAATTCATACCATGACCTTAATCAGTATTAGCAAGAACAAAGATGGCTCTGCCAATAATCCCGTACTTCGTGATTATTATCTTCTAAAATGCAAAAGCAAGCCTAAAATGGTGACTCTAGGAGCCGTCATGCATAAAGTATGCAATATCGTATTTGCCATTTTGCGTGATGAAAAGGAGTTTAAAATCATCACTCCAGAAGAACATCAAATTAATTACCTGGAAGCGAAATGCGACGTCGCTGTATAATGTAATTCCATATTCAAATTTCTGCTTTTTGACAACTTTTCAAAAGGCTTATTAATATTACACTATTTTAGTTCAGCTGAAATATCTAATATTTTTAAAATTTGTTATTGACAATTCTTAGCTGGACTTTTTGAAATACTTAGTTTACATTTCTAATTATATTTATCTAAAAAGTGGAACATTGCAGTGAAAGGCTGCAATGTTCCATCTTTTGGTGAGCACCCAGTACTATTTCAATTTAATTAGTTATTGAGTCAACTTGGAAAAAATAAGATTTTATTTGATAATTAATCATCACACTGACCTTGGGCAAGAGCGCTTAAATCAGGCTTAACTACTCTCAATGCCTCAAAGTCTCCTTCAAAATCTTTGCCTTCCACTATCATTTTGTATTCACAGCAACTTGAGCATGGCTTGTCACAGAATGTCACCGTAAAAGGCTCGCTGATTTCTACTTCTAACTCTTCAATATTATTCTCTATTTCATACCCTTTTAAATATCTCCAGTTTTGAATAAACTCTTTTTCCCCATTGCAAGTTCTTACCAACTTAAATAGCAAATCAACTTTAACTTCATGTTCATCTCCATCTTCAGCTTCAGCTTCAAAGAAAACAATACTTGAAAATTCAATTTTTACAATAGGCTTAACTAAGCAAGTAGCATCAACAATTACACGATCCAAAACAAAAGTTTGATCATCTTCAACTTCGCCATCATCTATTTCAAATATTGCATCCTGCGGTTTCAATCCACATTCTAAAATTATAGATTTAGGCTTATGACACTTTGAATTCATATATGAATCTTCATATCTATATTTATCTCGGCCATTAACACGAATATTAATGCCTTCTTTTCTATCTTCCATAATATCACTCCTATATTTATTTATGAGAAAACTATCTTCTCGCTTTATAATATGAAGCTTATCCAATTAAGTTCTAAAAAAATAGTAAAAAATAACATTTATAGCTAAGATAATATTTAACAAAATGTACTTAAGGAAGCAATTCATCATCCGAGGGAATAAAAACACACTTCTATTTTCATTTAAATCTATGAACCCCCTTGATTTCAACCTATTTTCTCTCTATCAACACTACTGTCTCAACGTGGGTTGAGGTGACAATAATGATGTCATATATAGCTAGTACCCCCTTGGTGGAAGGGTATATTTCTGAAAAACAATTTGTGAACACAATCTTTTCAGGTTTTTACTGTCGACTTTTACAAATTTAATTAAACTTATCATTATTCTTACGATTGCATATGATTAATCAAACCCTGCTCTATATCTTTTTCATATAAGTTTGGTGTCTGTTCTAAACCTAAAAATTCTGGGACATATGGATCTCTAATTATATCTTTTGCATCCACTGAAATTTACTCTACCGAAACGACTTATATTAAGCATACGTTTCTTTAATTATTTTTTCTTTTAGTACACTATGAAACTTTTTTGGTTCTTCCCATTGTGGAAAATGTGCTGAATTCTCAAACCATATGAGTTCTTTTGTTGGCGCTTTAATACTTTCATAATATTTACTTGCAATTAAAGAAGGAGCATTGTAGTCATATCTTCCTTCTATAAAATAAATGGGGATCTCAAATTGTGTTGCTGTTTCAAATAAATTAACTTCTAAAAGTTTTAGCCAAAGCAATTTTAAAGATTGTTTACTTCCACGAATTCTATTTATAATATCAATTAAGGAATATTCCGGTGAAGAAAGAAAATGCTTTTCTAAACAACGGTAACTACTCTCCCCATAAATTGCGCCTCCATATTTAACTAAGTATTTACGTTGTAACAATAAACATTTAAACCAGTCAGGTCTATTATAATAGTCTGTCCCCATATCTTTCAATTTTTTTCTGCATTTTTATCATTTCTTAAAACTGCTTGCTCTAAAGTATAATCATATGAAATCTGTTCATTCTCTTTCATATTAACTACCTGACCAATTCCAATATAAGCATAGTAAAGTTTCGGGGATTGTTGTACAGTCTGTATTGCTATGACACTTCCCCAAGAATTTCCCATAATATATATTTTCTCTTTATCAAATCTTTTTAATAGTAACTTTGTTAACTCATAAGTATCTGATATAAAAGTATCAATACCGATTTCATCTGATTCTTTAAAAGGATAGTATGATTTTCCCGCTCCTCTTTGTTCCCAATTAACTACAATAAAATCATCTTCTAAATCTTTATTTATGCCTGTCATTACTGGTAACATCGCATCACCTGGTCCTCCATGTAAAAACAGTAAAATAGGATTATTAATATTCTTTCCCCGTATACAAATATACTGATTTATTCCACCAATAATTACTTCTTCTAAAATAGAAATACTTTCATTACCTTGTTCTAAAACATTGGGAGTAGTTCCCTTAAATATACTTTTAATTATTTTGATTCCCCCTTATAATTCTTATATTATCACTTATATGCATTATATAAACTATCTACTAATCAATTATTCCACCTCTGAACCACAATACGTCATCAGAATTATACTCTCAGTCGTAGAATGTTACCAATCACACTTCGCCTTGCTCGTGTTCTTGGACATTCCTGACATGAGACTACATCTACTTCTTCAGTCGTAACACTCCTTCACAAGTAGTGTTACGACTTCAACGTGATGTGTCCATGGGAACTGGTCTACGGGCTGAACTTCTAACAATCTATAGCCGCCTTCTTCAAGCATCTTTATGTCTCTTGCAAGGGTTGAAGGATTGCATGAAACATACACAACCTTTTCAGACCTCATGCTTATTATTGTGTCTATTACTTCCTTTTCGCATCCCTTTCTTGGGGGGTCAACAATTACAACATCAGCTTTTATGTTTTTTTTGTAGAGCTTAGGCAGAACAACTTCTGCCTTTCCTGCAAAAAACTCTGCGTTTTTAATGTTGTTTAATGAGGCGTTTTCTTTTGCATTTATTATTGACTGTTCTACTATTTCAACACCGTAAACTTTTTTGGCCTTTTTTGCAGCCATAAGAGATATTGTTCCTATGCCGCAGTATATGTCAAAGCACACCTGATCTTTTTTTAAATCTGCATACTGGATTGCCTTTTCATAAAGTTTCTCGGTTTGCTGCGGATTTATTTGAAAAAATGTTTCCGGAGAAATTGTGAATGTAAGATTTCCTATGGTGTCTGTTACTGTTCCTTCACCGTACAATGTTATGTTTTTATGTCCCATGACAAGGTTTGTGTTTTTGGAATTTATATTTTGAACAACAGTCTTTATTTCTTTTATAGCGGTTGTAAGTTCCTCAACAAGTGTTTGCTTAGCCGGGAAACTTTCAGAAGAAGTGACTATTATAAACATGAGCTCATTTTTCCTGTTGCTTCTTACAACTACATTTTTAATTGTTCCATTTCCTGTTCTTTTGTCATAGGCTTTTATATTGTGCTTTATCATAAGATTTTTGAAAAGCTCCACTGCTCTGTCAGCTTCGGTGGTCTGAAGCATACAGCCTGATATATTCACTGTGTTGTATGTTCCCTGCTCATATGGTCCTATGATTATTTCCTTGTTTTTTTCTGCAACGGAAAATGCAGTCTTGTTTCTGTATCTGAAAGGTTCTTCCATTCCCATGGTTTCATAAACTTTTACATTTTCCATGTTTACAGAAGCCCTTCTTAATTCATTTATTACTCTGTTTTTCTTGTAAAAAAGATTTGCATTATAATTCAGATGCATGAGCTGGCATCCTCCACAGTTGTAGTAATAGCTGCAAGTCGGACTTATTCTTTGTTCTGATTCTTTAATGATTTTTTTTAATTTTCCAACTGCATAATTTTTCTTTTTTTCTGCTATTTCTATCTCAACAATGTCCCCTGTAACTGCATTGTCAACAAACACAACAAAATTATCAACCTTGGCAACGCCTTGCCCTGTATGATTTATATCTATTATTTCAACTTCTTTTATCTGACCGTTTTCAAACATAAAAACTCCTATAATAGTATTTGTTAGTACAATTATACTATTTACAGGGGCCTTGTCAACGAAATATATCTGTTAAGAGGGTATGTTAACAGATTGTATTGAGTTAATCCTTTTGTACTCACAATTTTTAATAATACCTGATTATTATAAAAAATGTCAGTTTATTGCAAATAAATTTTCACCCGTATAATATATAATCAAACCAAGTTGTTAAAAATATACCAATTACAACTTATAAAACAGGAGGAAGTATAAATGAAAACAAAAAACAAAATACTATCAGTTATTCTTGCAACATTCATGATGTTCAATCTTGTTGCTTGCGGACAAAATGGCACATCTGAAACTGCAGGCAGTAAAAGTGACGCAGTAGAAACAGCAGGCCTTAAAAATGGCACATACACAGCCTCTCAACAAGGACATAACGGTCCTGTAAATTTAGAAGTATCCGTGAATGAAGGGAAAATCAGCAATATTACTGTTATTTCTCATTCGGAAACACCGGGTCTTGGCGATTCTGCAATGGAAAAGCTCTCAGCGCTTATGTTAGAAAACAACAGTGTTAACGCAGACGTAATTGCAGGCGCAACCTTTAGCTCAAACGCAATCATTAATGGTGTTAAAGAAGCCTTGACAAAAGCAGGAGCAAGTGAAGAATTCCTTAACAGCGGAGAAAAAATCAGCGCAGTTACAAAGCTTGACAAAAGTGAATATTCATATGATGTAATTGTTATTGGTGCAGGCGGTGCAGGTCTTTCAGCAGCAGTTGAAGCAGCACAAAATGGCGCAAGTGTAGTTGTACTAGAAAAAACATCTCAGACAGGCGGTAATACTTTGGTATCCGGTGGTGGTATTAATATTCCAGGCAGTGATGTTCAAATAGCAAACGGAATTGAAGACTCAGTAGAAAAGTTTATTGAAGACACTTTAAAGGGTGGCGACAATATCAATGATAAGGAATTGGTAGGTGTTGTTGCAAACAATGCTCTTGATGCATATAACTGGCTTGTTAACGACATCCATGTTGAATTTATGCAAGACAGAATTCAACAGTTTGGCGGTCATTCTGTTCCAAGAGCTGTTATTCCAGTAGGCAACAAAGGCACAGAAATGATTAAAAAACTTGAAACAAAGAGCAAAGAGCTTGGGGTTGATTTATATACAAACACAACAGCTACTCAACTTATTGTTGACGAAAACAGCGCAGTAGTAGGTGTATATGCCGAAAATGATGGCAACAAAATTAAATTCAACTCAAATAAAGGAGTTATAATTGCAACAGGTGGATTTGGCGCAAATATTGAAATGCGTGTTAAATATAACCCCGCTTACAACGAAGACTATAAAACAACTTGTGTACCAGCAAGCACAGGTGATGGCATTATTATGGCCGAAGACATTGGTGCACAGCTTGTGGATATGGAATATATCCAGGTATATCCTACATGCAACACACAGACAGGTATCATATCCTACGTTGCAAACTCAAGATTTGATGGTGCAATTCTCATCAATGGAGATGGCAAAAGATTTATTGACGAAATGGGCAGACGTGACATTATATCAAATGCGATAACTTCACAGGAGGAAAAATTTGCATACCTTGTATGGGGTCAGGAAATTGAAACGGTTGGTAATATGACTAAAGTTCACGAAAAAGAATACAAAGAATTTGTAAATTCCGACTTGCTTCATAAAGCTGAAACCCTTGAAGAACTTGCAGAATTTTTCAATATAGATAAAGATTCTTTTGTAAACTCAATAAACGAATACAATAATGATATTGCAGACGGCAGTGATGATGCCTTAAAACGCGGAGGCACACTCAGAACAATTTCTCAGGGTCCGTTTTATATCCAGAAAGTAGCACCTTCTACACACCACACAATGGGTGGCATTAAAATCAACGTGCAAGGACAGGTAATTTCAACAGAAGGCAATATTATTCCAAATTTGTATGCTGCTGGTGAAGTTACAGGAGGTATACACGGAACAAACCGTCTTGGTGGAAATGCAATTACAGATATAGTTGTAATGGGCAGAATTGCAGCACAAAACTTAACAAAATAGAATACACATTTTTATTCAATTAAATAGATATTGATATAAAATAACAAAGCCTGTATACTTGTTTATATGGGCTTTGTTCATATAGGAGGCAAAAATAAATGACATCACTTTACAAAAAAATAGTATTACCGGTTGTACTTATGATTACATTAATTCTGTCTATTATATCAGTTGTGTCAATATATACAATTAAAATGAAAATTCAACCGGATATTAAATATCTTACTGAAAATTCGCTTAACTCGAAAGTTCGTGAAATTGATTTATGGCTTAATTATAATATAGAATCAATGCAGCAGCTTGCCTCAAGCTTAAAAAACACAGAATTTAGCGATATAAGAAAAACTGAAATAATTGAAAAACTGAATGAGTATAAAAACAATTCTCAGGCAGACTACGACAGTTTGGGCTTTATTACACTTAACGGTGAAAAGTTTGTAACAGATGGCTCTCACTTTAATGTGCAAAGCAGAGAATACTATAAGAAAATAAACGAAAGCAATCTTGATACTATAGTGAGTAAAAATATTGTTTCTATGTCGGATGGTAAAAACATTGTGCTTATTATTGCAAGTGTTTACAATGAAAATAAAGAGAAAATAGGTTATATCAGCGCTGCACTGACAGAAGATTACATCAAAGATATAGTAAGCCGTGCGGGTGGAAATGTTGATTTCAATTCATATATCATCAACAATGATAATGAAATTGTAATAGGCAAACCAAAAGAAGATGAAAACAATATTAAACTTATCAAGTCAGACATAACCAGCAACTCTGAATGGCATCTTATCATGGAAATACCAACAAGCTTTATTGACAGTAAAATCATTTTTACAATTATGCTTATATTGTTCTGTTGCACAATTTTGCTTTTGGTATCAGCTTTTGCTGTCAATAAATATGCAAAAATAATAAGTATCCCTGTGACAAAGTTAAAAAACGCTATGGCTGATGTAGAAAATGGTGTTTTTGAACATATAATTCCTGATGAAAATATAAGCGAATTTAACAGTCTAGGCAAAAGCTACAATCAAATGACTGATGACATTGCCAAGCTTATGAAAGAAATAAGAATTCAGGAAAGGCTTAAAAATGAGGCAGATAACAAGGCTTTGTTTTCTCAAATCAAACCCCATTTCCTATATAATACTCTTGAAACAATTCAGGCAATGGCTTATGATAATGATGATGAACAAGTTGAAAATGCTATATCGAATTTAGCCACATTGTTTAGAATCGGTTTAAGTGACGACAGATGTATAATTACGCTGGGTGAAGAAGTTCAGCACCTTAAAAGCTATATTAATATTCAGGTTTTAAGATACGGAAATATGTTTGATTATAAGATAAATTGCCACAACATTGATACCAACATCCCATTCATGAAATTTACTCTTCAGCCAATAGTTGAAAATGCCATATATCACGGAATAAAACAAATGTCATCTAAAGGCTTTATTTCAGTGGATATGAAATGTATTGATGGTATGATTGCTATATATGTAACCAACACATGTGACAGTGTGAACTTAGAACGTTTCAACATGGTTAATTTAAAACTTAATAATAGCTTTATTCCAGACAATACAGACGGATACGGTTTGTTTAACGTTAACACAAGACTTAAAATGAATTTTGGGGAAAAGTATGGTATAAATCTTACACATAATAAGCAGTGTACAGAATTTACATCAGTGATAAAACATCCGATTATAGCTACTGATTTATAGGGTGGTGAGTTTATGAATATTTTAGTTGCAGACGATGAAGAAATAATCCGTAAAAACTTTATTAAAAGGATAAATCGCACACAGGTTAATTTTGATAATATTTATGAAGCAGGAAACGGAGCAGAGGCATTATCATTGTTTCAAAAAAATCAAATAGACGTTGCGTTGTTAGATATAAATATGCCCTTTCTCAGCGGGTTAAAGCTATTGGAGCGAATTCACATTATTTCTCCCAATACTATTATAGTTATAATAAGCGGGTATAATAAATTCGAATATGCTCAGGAAGCAATAAAATTTGGAGTTTATCGATATTTGTTAAAGCCTGTAAACTCAGATGAATTTAACAATGTAATAGCAGAGGCTGCTGAACTGTTCAATAGTAACAAAAAAAATGAAACCGGCAAATCTCTGATTTTTCAAAAAATTATGACATTATTAAATGAAAATTATAAGAACAGTGAATACAATCTTACTATTTTGTCAGAACAATCCGGCTTAAGTGAAGGGCATATCAGCAAGATAATAAAAAAAGAAAGCGGAAAGAATTTTTCGGATTTGTTAACAGAACTAAGAATAGAACATGCTAAAAAGATTATCATCAGCGAATGTGCCGGAATAAAAATGTACGAAGTAGCTGAAGCAGTCGGATACAGCAATCAACACTATTTCAGCAGAGTGTTTAAAAATATCACAGGCATGTCACCTAAAAATTATAGCAATTCATCAAAATAAGCAGGTACATAAAGACTCCTGTAATAGTATTTTTTAGTACAATTATACTATTAACAGGAGTCTTGTCAATTAACTATTTACTTGGTTTAGAACTCTTATAATATGAACATCCTTGTTACTGAAAAATCATTCACATTGTTTGCTGTGTATTTTACGGTGTGTGATCCTGTCTGGGTAACCCCGGGAAAAAATGAAGCTCTTCTTGCATTTTTGTGTTCCTTGTAGTTTATTTCAACTTCAAACTTTTCAGGTATGGCAATTTTGCATTCATTTATATGTTTAAGGCCGTTTTTAACACCTTCTTTTATTAGGTCACATGCATAGTCAGGATTTATGCTTACAGTTGCTCCTGCCGAGCCTTCTTTAACAGCAACGGTTTCAATTCCCTTGTTAAACTTCTTTGCTGTGTCGCATAACGCTTTGTCTCCGCTTAAAAATACCACCGGCACTCCATAGTTGGCAGCCAGGTATGAATTAATTGTGAATTCTGAAGCTTTTTCTCCATTAACCATCATGTAGTTGTTTCCTAAATTCATGGTGTGAGCCAAGGGGCTTCCGTCTGTTCCTGCAGCGGAATGGTATCCTATGAAAATAGCCGCATCAAATGTTTCATCAAGTCCTGCAACCATTGAATCCGGGCTGCTGGTCCAGCCGCGGCTTAATTTTGCACATCTTGGAAGCTTGGTGATATCTATGTTTCTTGCAGAATCATGAGCATCTTTTATGAAAATTTCCTGAGCTCCCATGGCAATTGCACCTTCACATGCAGCAACAGTTTCTTTTGTCATTTGCTCTGCAAACTGCTTGTAATCATGGTTGCCAAGCTCAGTTTCGCTCCAGTCTGTAACTCCTGTAATTCCTTCAATATCAACACTTATAAATACTTTCATCTTTCCCTCCATCATTATATCTTTTTCATCCTTTTTTCAGGATGATATTTACTTGTTCAATAAAGTCAGTATGTTTTCTACTTGAAGTTGTATTCCTATTTTAAGGCATTTCTCGTCAATGTCGAAACACTCAGTGTGAATGGGAGAATCAATGCCGTTTTTGCTGTCGCCGCAGCCCAGGTGGAAAAATGCACCCTTAGCAACATCTGAAAAATAAGAGAAGTCTTCTGCCCCAAGGCTTGGGAATTCCTTGAACACGATGTTTTCTTTTCCAAGAACCTTTTCTGCATTTTCTTTAATTACGTCAACAACTTCATCATTGTTTATGAGTGCCTGGTAACCTTCGGAAAAATTGACGTATGCTGTTCCCCCGTAGGCAGCAGCTGTGTTTGTAACCATGTCCTCTATTCTTTTTTTGACAAAGTTTCTTGTGTCATCATCAAGAGCTCTCAATGTTCCTGACATTTCAACTTCATCACTTATAACATTGTCTTTTACTCCCCCGGAAATTTTTCCAAGGGATATTACAACGGAATTAAGCGGTGAAATATTTCTGCTCACAATTGTCTGAAGCGAAGTAATTATGTTTCCTGCAATAACTATGGCATCTGTTCCCTTGTCCGGGTAAGCGCCATGGGCTGATTTTCCGTTTATCTTTATTTTGATTGTATCTGTGGATGCATTGAGTTTTCCATACTTAAGTTCTACCTTTCCTGCATCTATGTACGGCATAACATGAAGTCCCAGCATATAGTCCACATCAGGATTATTCATGCAGCCTTCCTCAACCATGCGTTTGCCGCCGCCTATTGTTTCTTCGGCCGGCTGGAAGAACAGCTTCACATTTCCGCAGAAGCTTTCATCATTATCTGCTATTTCCTTCATGATTTTTCCAACTCCAAGAAGTATGGATGTGTGCGCATCGTGTCCGCAGGCATGCATTGCTCCAGGATTTATGGAGCAGTATGATGTGTTGCTTCTTTCATTGATGGGAAGTGCGTCAATGTCCCCTCGAAGCCCAACTGTTGTTCCGGCACGACGTCCTCTTATTATCCCTACCACTCCTGTTTCAGCACATCTGAAGTTTTCGATTCCCCAAAGGTTCAAATATTCTTCAATTTTTTTCTGTGTCCTGAATTCGTGCTGGCTCAATTCTGGATTTTTATGAAAATCTCTTCTTATAGCAACAATTTCTTCATATATTTCACTTATTCTGTTTTGAATGTCCATAATCACTCCTGCAACAAATAGTTGACAATCTTATAAAATTTATTGTCCTTGATGTATACCCTTGGTGTCCTTCTTGTAATGCGGCACACTATTTCATTTTTGTTTGTTCCGGCCAGTCTTGATGCTTCATTGATATCCATTGTGTTAGAAGTTCCATCTCCGTATATTACAGCTTCATCTCCAACTTTTGCTTCCGGTATGTCCGTCAGGTCAACCATGCACTGGTCCATGCATATTACACCTATTATTGGTGCCTTTTTGCCGTTAATTGTAACATAGCCCTTGTCACGGAGGTTTCTGGGGTAGCCGTCTGCATAACCAAAGGGAAGAGTTCCAACCAAAGATTTTCTTTCAGCTTTCCACAAATAGTCGTAGCTTAAGCCTTCTCCTTTTTCCAGTGTCTTGATGTGGTAAATTCTTGTCTTGAATGTCATGACCTGCTTAAGTTTTACCGAATCATCTTTGTATGATTTAAGCCCGTAAACAATTGCTCCAGGTCTTATCATGTTAAGCCTGTACTGAGGATAATCAATGCCTGAAATGCTGTCGCAAATGTGCTTATATTTAAATTTCCTTCCACTTGCTTCAAGTTTCTCTACAGCATTCATGAACTTTTCATATTGTTCTTCGTCTTCTTTTTTTCCGGCCAGGGCAAAGTGTGAAAAAATTCCATCAACTTCTAAATTCTTCAAATCAAATATTTTGTCAATTTCTTTGATGCTTTCCTGGCAGTCCTTGTATCCAAGGCGGTTAAATCCTGTGTCATACTTTATTTGTACATGAGCATTTTTATTGTGCTTCATTCCAAGCTCACTGAGAATTTTTGCCTGCCTCATTGAAAAAATGGTCTGTACAATGTTGTTTATTACAACATATTCAAGATATTCGTCTGGAGTATATCCCATGATGAATATTTTGTAATCCTTAAATCTTTTTCTTAGCTGCAGCGCTTCTGTGAGTGTGGCTACTGCAAGAAAATCGCCGCCGTTTTCCATAATCGTCTCTGCAATATCAGATGCGCCGTGGCCGTATCCGTCAGCCTTTACAACAGCAGCAATTGAAATATTGCTTCCTACAATTTCCTTGATTTTTCTCATGTTGTAGGCAATGTTATCCAGGTTGATTTCAACATAAGTGTCCCTTAACAATGGTTCCATATTTCCCCCTGTAATAATTTTTCTGATAAATTATACTTTCATGCGTCAGGATGACAGCATAATATTTGACTAATAAATCTTCACTCTTAATTCTTAACTCTTAATTGCATTTAACTCCGCTTTCAGTAAATATAACCTGTTTAGAATCAGCGTCTATTTTAACCCATGTTCCCAGTGGCAATGTTGGCTGCGGGAAGCTGTGTCCTGCTTTGAAGTTGTAAATGACAGGCTTGCCGAATGGAACAATTGTGTTTTCAATCACTTTTTCCAATGGAAGGTCAAATCCTCCCTCATAAGCTTTTTTCTCCCTTTCACACCCGGTGAATGTGCCGAGAATTACTCCTCTGCAATGGTTGAACTTCCCTGCCAAAGCAAGTGTTGTAAGCATTCGGTCTATCTTGTAAATTGGTTCGCTTACTTCTTCAATGAACAATATTTTGTCCCTTGTATCCACCTCATACTTTGTTCCCATGCAGGCAGTAAGAAGTGTAAGGTTTCCTCCAATGAGAATTCCCTCCCCCAAGCCTCTGCAATAACTTTTTAATTGCTCTTCATTGGGATTTTTATGTATTCCCATAGGTGCATCAGAAAACAGGTTTTTTACAAGACTTTCATATGTATAAGATTCAAAATCAACTCTTTCGCCATGTATTTTTGCATAGTTTGATGTTGCCATGGGTCCGTGGAACGTTGTCAGTCCGCATATTTGATTGAATGCAACATGAAGAGCAGTAATATCAGAAAAGCCCACGAAAACCTTAGGATTTTCTGATATCATGTCATAATCAAGCATGTCTAAAATTCTGGGAGTTCCATAGCCGCCTCTTAAGCATATTATTCCTTTTATGTCATCATTCCTGAAAGCATTGTTTATGTCTCTTGCCCGTTCTTCATCAGGTGCCGAAAGATGTCCATAATTTGTATAGCATGTTGGAAACATTACAGGCTCCAGACCAAGCGCCCTTACTTTTAATTCTCCATTTTGAACTGATTTCAAATCAGTTGCAGAAGAAGGAGCAACAACAGCAACCTTGTCGCCTATTTTAAGATGTATCGGTTTTATCAATTTTTATTCCCCCTTAATAAAACAATAAAAAGATTCTCCGCTCTGTTTATGGCGAGGAACCTTAAATTTTTCATTGATTAGCATCTGCTATATTTTCTTTGTCGGCATATGCAGATAAATTTACATCGTACAGGTCATATACAAGCCTTGTCATTTCTTCGCCGTTAGGAAAGTAAAATGATAGTCCGCCTGCCATTTTGTCTGTGCCTGGCAATGTAGTGGCTTCCAGATTTTCTGTAGAGAAACCTATTGCATCTTTTCCAAGAGCAAGAAGATTTGTAAGTGTCAAGTCTGTTTCAACATACGGATAAACGGCATTTATCACGTTTATGATTTTCAAGCTCATGGCTTTTTTAACAGCTGATTTCACAAAATTCTGTTGAGCTTCAATTCTTCCCAAATCACCGTTAGCGTAACCATAATATCCTTCATAGTTTGATTTTCTAAACCTCAAAAATTCTATGGCATTGTCTCCATATATTATTTGTTTTCCCGGCTTTATGTTGATGTCAAGCGGAGGTTTAGCGTAAGGATCTGTATATCTCATGTGAAACGGTACGTTCACTTCCACGCCTCCTATGGCGTCTACGGCAGCCCTTACTCCGTCATAGTCAACTGTGGCATAATTGTCTATGGGAAGCCCGGTAAGTTCTTCAATTGCTTTTACAAGTGCTTTTATGCCTTCTTCTTCCATGCCATATACTGCATTTATTTTTTGCGTGTCAGCATATTTTGAGTATCCTTCTCTGAAATAATATGTATCTCTGGGAATAGAAATAATATCAGCTTCCTTAGTTTTTCTGTCAAAGCTTGCAAGCATTATAGTGTCTGATCTTGTTCCCTCAAGCCCAACAACCAACACGTTTATGCGATTGCTTTCATGTATTGCTTTTTCCAACGGTGTATCAAATTCAGTGTTTTCATCCTCGTCAGCAGTTTGATTTTCTTCACCGGGAAGATTTTCTACTTGACTATCGGGATAAGCAAATTTAGCGTAAGTATAAATTCCGGTTGAAATTACAGCTGTAAATATAACCAGCCATAAGAAAAATATCTTTATAAATTGTTTCATTTATTATCCACCTTTCAGTTGATTGCATATTAATTTGTCTTTGTTTCTGTGTCCCCCGTTGTGCCATTATCTGTAATTTTTTTAGATTTGTACATATCTTTAACCATACTTGTTATACCATCTTCATCCGGAATGTAAAATGACAATCCTTCTAAAGGTGTCTCCATTCCAGGCAATGTATTCATGCTTATTTTGTCTGCTGAAAATCCTATTACATCACCAGAAAGGCTCATTAAATCCGTAACTGTTACATTTGTTTCAATATATGAATAAGCTTCCTTTATTAAAGAAGGGAGTTTTAGTCCTAGCGCTTTTTTTAAAGCGGATTTCAAAAATTCCTGTTGAGCCTGAATTCTTCCTAAATCCTGATTGCTGTATCCTTTTCTGAACCTTACATATTTTAAAGCTTGTTCTCCGTTTAAAATCTGTGTTCCTTCAGGTATGTCTATGTGTAACGGCGGATCATCATATGGGTCGGAATATTGCATATGAAACGGCACATTCACTTCTACGCCTCCTAATAGGTCCACACAGGCAACCAAAGCCTCATAATCAATTATAATATACTTTTCCAGTGGTACTCCCAATAAATCCTGTACGGTTGATGTAAGTCCTTCTATTCCTTCCTGACCGTATACTGCATTTATCTTTTTCAAATCAGGACTGTCATCTGCATTTCTCGGGCAGTATGTATCCCTTGGAATTGAAATCAAATCAGCAGTCTTGTTCTCTGTATCATAACTGGCAAGCATTATGGTGTCTGATCTTGAATTTTCAAGCCCTACAAGAAGAACATTGAATCTTTTGCTGTTTCTTGCAGCCCTTCCTATTTCGCTTTCATAATTAAATGTGCTTGACTCATAAAACATGACTTCTTGTTCATTTTTGTCAGTTTCTGCACCCTTAATTGAACCTATAACCATGTCCTTGTCGATTATAATTATATATCCTAAAGCTGTTACACTTAAAATTATTGCAATTAAAACAAGTGAAGCAAAAAAAATCTTTAAGAAATGTCTTATCATGAGTTCACCTTATATTTTTACGGTATCTGTGATTTATTATACCAAATAATTATATCAAAGCTTTACATTTATTTCAATTGGTATTCTGCAAAAATTATATAAATAAATATGCGTAATATGCACTTTCTATTCGTTATATAAAAACATTTTCATGACATGTAATAATTTTTACTATAGTTTAAATTCTAGTTCTTTTGCACAGTCGAATTTTTTCGGATTTTTTTCATAAATATGTATTGCAATTTACAAAAAAAATTGTTATAATACATGTATCTTTTTTAATATCGGAGGATTTTTTTAATGAAAACAGGCACAGTTAAATGGTTTGATTCTAAGAAAGGTTTTGGATTTATTTCTTGCGATGACGGCAAAGATGTATTCGTACATTTCTCTGCAATCGTATCTGATGGATTCAAAACATTAGAAGAAGGACAAAAGGTAAACTTTGATATCGTTGATGGACAAAAAGGTCCACAAGCTAGCAACGTTACTGTAGCGTAGTATTTGTTTTTTAGAAATAATAATTAATATAGATATAGCAATTACTTATATTAATATTGGTATTTCAATGAAACATGATAAGAACTACAATGTAGTTCTTTTTCATTAATAATTAAATTTAATTTAAAAACACGGAGGATTTAATGAAAACAGGTAAAGTTAAATGGTTTGATTCAGCAAAGGGATTCGGATTTATTTCTTGTGAAGATGGAAATGATGTATTTGTTCATTTTTCAGCTATTGCTTCTAACGGATTTAAAACTTTAGAAGAAGGCCAAGATGTTCAATTTGAAGTTGTGGATGGTCAAAGAGGTCCACAGGCTGCAAACGTAACAGTTATAAAATAATTGTCAAAAGTCAAAGCGCATACTAGTATGCGCTTTTTATTTTACTTAAATTTAAAATTATTGAATTCTTCCAATGTGGGCATGCCGCTTTGTGCACCAAGCTTTGTTATGGAAATTGCTGCTGCCTTGTTAGCAAACTTAATAGCATCTTCAAGTTTGTCTCCTCTTACCAATGCTGCAGCCAGCCCTCCGCAGAATGTGTCTCCAGCTCCTGTGGTGTCTACAACTTCAACATTGTATGAAGGAACAATCTTCATTTCACTTCCGTCAAAATATTTAACTCCCTTTGAACCCATTGTAACAATAATTTTATTGGGATACATTTTTATGGTTTCATCAACATTGTTTTGTTTTCCTAAAATAATGTTGAGTTCATGCTCATTTGGAGTTATATATGTTGCATTTTCTATGAGTGTTTTTGGAAGCTCAACTGCCGGAGCAGGGTTTAATAAAACTCTCACATTGTTTTTCCTGCACATATCTGCAGTATATTCAACAACATCCAGAGGAATTTCAAGCTGCAGAAGTACTATGTCTGCAGAAAGAATAACATCCTTGCAGTTGTCTATGTCCTCTTTTGTAATTTCATAATTAGCTCCTGCAATTACTATTATGCTGTTGTCATGTTCAGCAACAACAATGTTTGCAACTCCTGTAGGGGCATTGTCAGTTTTTTCGATGCAGGAAGTGTCAACATTCATGAGGTTTAAATTATTAATTGAAAATTCACCGTTTTGATCGTTTCCAATGCAGCCCACCATGCAACTTGAAGCCCCAAGCTTGCTAGCTGCAACAGCCTGATTAGCACCCTTGCCTCCAGGTATGGTTGAAAATGTGCTGCCCATTACAGTTTCTCCTGCCTTAGGCCTTATTTCAGAAGTGAATACCAGGTCCACATTTATGCTGCCCACAACTACTGTTTTTCCCATTACTATTCCTCCCTTGTTATTTAACAATTTTATCAAGATTATATAAACTTTCCAGCAAAATCTCCCTGCATTTTTCCAGATCAACATCCAGCAAAACCTTAGGATATGTTTCGTCGTAATCAATCCATTCTCTTACATCACAAGCTGTATTTCCTCTGTTCAGGCCCTCTGAGCAGTCAACTTGAACAGGCATATGTCTTGATTTGTAAAGCTCAGGATAAATGAGGCACATAAGGGCACATGCATCATGTATGGGAGTGAATGTTCCTTTCTTCACATGGTCGCCTTTAAAGTAAAAATTTAGAATTTCTCCACACATGCGAGTAACTTTGCCTTCACTTTTCAACAAGTTGTTGACATCTTCCCTGAAAAGTCCGCAGCTGTGAGTAACATCAAGGCCGCTCATGACAATTGGAAGTTTAGAATCAAAGACAATTCTTGCAGCCTCAGGGTCAGCCCACACATTGAATTCTGCAGTACCTGATGTATTTCCGCCCCAAACGGCTCCTCCCATTATTGAAAGCATTTCTATTTTGTCCATAACTTCCGGAAAAGTCTTTATAAGAAGAGCTATGTTTGTAAGCGGTCCAACAGGAACTAAAGTCACCTTTTCTTCTGAAGCCATTATTGTATCTCTTAAAAATGTTACTGCATTGTTGGAATAAAGTTCTTTAGTTTTGGGGAACTGGTAATCTCCAACTCCGTTTTCTCCATGGACGTTAATAGCCGGCCTCTTTTCTCTTATAAGCGGTCCTTTTGCTCCCCTAGCAACCTTTATGTCGCTGTTTAAAAATGACATGAGTCCAAGTGCATTGTCTGTAACCTTATCTATAGTCTGATTTCCTGCCACGGTTGTTATTCCAAGGATATTAAATTTGTCATTGTTTGCTGCTGCAAAGCAAAGAGCTACCACATCATCGATTCCCGGATCGCAGTCTATTATAATGTTTCTCTTTTTCATTATTCCTCCGATTGTACATAAAATTAAATTGAAAGATTTGTGCCTAAGCACAAATCTCCCACAATTCTTAATTCTTAACTCTTCATTCTTAATTGAATTTACTTTCCTGTGAGTCTTTGTCTTTTCTTCATTCTTATATAGCTGTAAATTCCAAGTCCCAACAATGTTGCGAAATATGGAAGCATTTGTATGAGTTCATAAGGCCATGACCCAAGCTGCAGTATGTTTGCAAAAGCCTGTGCAGCTCCGAATAAAATTGATACAAGGAATGCTCCTATTGGAGTGTTTCCACCCATTGAAGCAGCAGCAAGAGCTATAAAACCTCTGCCGGCACTCATTCCTGTTGTGAAATATGTAAGGTATCCGCCTGAAAGGAAGAAACCTCCTATGGAAGCAAGAACTCCGCTTATAATAAGTGAAATGTACTTAACTTTCTTTGAGCTTATACCAACAGATTCTGCAGCGTCTTTATTTTCTCCAACGGCCCTTATTCTTAATCCCAATGGAGTTTTATACAGGAACATGTGAACCACTACAACCATTATGAGAGAAACATATGTCAAAATGTTCTGGTTTGAAATAACCCTTCCCAAAAACGGAATGTTTTCTATTACAGGTATGGGAATTCTTGGAATCTGCAAACTTTGTATTGAAGATGATACTCCTCTGTCTCCTGACACTGCCAAGAGAATTAGTATTGTAGCTCCGTTTGCTATAAGGTTTATGGCAATTGCTGCAAGTATTTCATCAGTCTTAAGCCTCAATACGAAAAATGCCAGAAAAAATCCTATGAAACCACCTATAATCATTGTAACCAAAAGTCCCATCCATGCGCTTTGAAATGCTGCACTGAATATTACACCGAAAAGTGCCGAAAACAGCATAATTCCTTCAAGAGCCATGTTGGTAATGCCTGATTTTGAAGCCACGGCCGATGCCAGTGCTGCAAACAATATTGGCGTTGTTGCTCTGAGGGTTGCATTTAAAAATTCAGGAGATATAATAGCTTCAAATATCATGTTATTCACCCTCCGTTTCGTTAGTTAATGTAGCCTTAGCTTCTTTTGCTATCATTTTATGTTTGTACTTGCTCAGGAATTGCTCAGCAACAACCAGTAGAATAATTATTCCCTGAGTAATTGTAACTATTTCTGTAACAACGTCTGTTGAACGGGCCATAATTGAAGCTCCTGTTCTTAAGTAAGCCAGGAAGAACGCTGCAAATGGCACATAAAGAGGATTCTTTTTAGCCAGCGTTGTTATGATGATGGCATCCCATCCATAACCAAGCAGTGAAGTCCATGTGAAGCGGTTGTACATTCCAAGAAGTTCAACTCCGCCACCTATACCGAATATGAATCCGCCAAGAAGCTGTGAAATCAGTGTTATTTTGATAACATTGATACCTGAGTATCTGGCAAATGATCTGTTTTCACCGGTGAGGCGAAGCTCATAACCTATTCTTGTCTTGAACATGAAGATGTATCCGAACACTGCCACTGCAAGAGCAATAAACAGTCCTATGTGAATTCTTGTGCCAGTGAATATTGTGTTTAGCTGTGTTGCTTGGGGAACAGCAAATGAAACAACTGCTCCTGCATTTGGATCCCTTAAGAAATTGCTCAGCACATAGTTTGCAAAATATAATATCAAATAGTTCATCATGAGAGATGATACCAGGACGTCTGATTCAGTCTTTATTTTTAAAACCGCCGGTACTGTAGTAACCATTGCTCCGAAAAATCCTGCCGCCAAAATACATACAAGGGGACTTATTCCTGAAGGAAGAGTTGTATTGAGGGCAACATAAGTTGCAACGAGTCCTCCTAAATGAAAAGCGCCTTCACCGGCCAGGTTTATTTCATTTGCTGCAAACATGATGCTCACGCCTACACCTGTGAATATGAGCGGGATCATGGCCTCAATAACATTGCCGAAACGTCTCTGACTCTGCAGCGGCCCTGTTAAAAGCTGTACTATGGCATTGACCGGTTCCTTGCTGGTCAAGAATATTATGCCGAATGATATTAAAAGTGCAATACCTACTGACAGTACAGTCCTGAGCACATTAAACTTTGTGTTACTGTTCATATATTATTCCCTCCAATTTGTCGTCTTTTTTAATACCAAGCATGTATTCGCCCAGTTCGCCTTCTGTAACATTTTTAACGTCATTGAACACGCCTGCAAATTGTCCTTTATATATAACAGCAAGTCTGTCGCTTAGTTCCAAAATTTCATTAAGGTCTGCAGAAATAAGTATTATTGCACTGCCTGCTTCACGGAATTCAATTATTCTTTGTCTTATAAATGCTGCAGCTCCAACGTCAATACCGCGTGTAGGTTGGTTTGCTATAATAATTTTAGGATTTGTAGAAAATTCTCTTGCAACAACAACCTTTTGAATGTTTCCTCCTGAAAGCATTCCCACATTTTGCTTGTAAGATTTGCACTTCACAAGATATTCCTTTATAAGTTCATTGACTCTTTTTTCGATTTTTTTGCCCTTTAGCATAACCTTACCTGAATATTCAGGGCTGTCATATTGATTTGAAAACATGTTATCCATTATGTTCATGTTTTTTGCGCATCCCAGTGTCATACGGTCTTCGGGAATATGAGCCATGCCAAGTTCTCTTATTTCTTTTATAGAATGTTTTTTAGCTTCCATTCCAAAAACAGAAATCTCTCCCATGTATTTTTTAGAAAGACCTGTAAGCACTTCAACCAGATGTCCTTGACCATTTCCTTCTACCCCGGCAATTCCGAAAATTTCACCGGCCTTAAGGTCAAATGATAAGTTGTTCACTCTTTTTACTCCCGTTGAACCGGAAACACACAGATTTCTTACTCTCAACACGGTTTCTTTAAGGTCCAGAGGCTTCTTGTCAAATGTGAGCACAACATCTCTTCCAACCATGAGCCTTGACATCTCTTTAGTTGAAATGTCTTTTACAAAATAAGTTCCCTTGCTCTTGCCGTTTCGCATGATTGTGGCCCTATCGCATATTTCCTTGATTTCATCAAGTTTATGAGAAATAAAAATAATTGTGTGACCTGCTTCTCTAAGTTTTTTAAGCTGAACAAACAGCTCGTCAGTTTCCTGCGGAGTAAGAACAGCTGTAGGCTCATCCAGTATCAATATGTCGGCTCCTCTGTAAAGAGCCTTGAGTATTTCCACCTTTTGCTTGATTCCTACAGGAAGTTCCTCTACCTTTTCTCTGACATCCACTTCAAAATTATATTTCTCGGCAATCTCCTGGGAAAGCTCAACAGCTTTATCCATATCTATAAACGTTCCTCTTTTTTTAGGTTCTGTTCCAAGAACAATATTTTCAGCAACAGTCAACGAAGGAACAAGCATAAAATGCTGATGTACCATTCCTATACCTTTTTTTATAGCATCCTGAGGAGACTTTATTGTAGTTTCAGTGCCGTTTAAAATTATTTTTCCTTGCTCCGGAGCTTCTATTCCGAACAAGACCTTCATAAGTGTGCTTTTGCCTGCTCCGTTTTCTCCCAGCAAAGCATGGATTTCTCCCTTTTCCAATTCAAATGTCACGTCTTCAACTGCAACTACCCCATTTGGATATATTTTCATAATATTGTTCATTTGCAGCACTTTTTCGCTCATTGTTACCTCCGTTTTATATAATTAATAACTAACAATTGACAGCTAGTTATAGTCAGCATTTGTTAATTATTAATAATCTGGCCCTCGCCGGATTTGTTTGTCAGCTAATTATATTAACAGTCAGGCTAAGCCTGACTGTTAATTTACCAATATTTAAATCAGTATTACTTGTTACTGATTAATTTAAACTGGAAATAAATTATTTTACAGATGCTTTAATAGCTTCGATTTCTTCAGTAGTTTTTCCTAAAGCTGAATCAACAACTATTTCTCCGCTTACGATTTTTGCTTCTAATTCATCGATTTTAGTTCTGATTTCTTCAGAAAGCATTTCTTCATAGTGAGCATCTTTTACAAGGTTAACTCCGCCTTCAGCAAAACCTAAAGATTCTGCAACGCCGTATGTAAGTTTTCCTTCCATGTCAAGCTTAATTGCTCTGTACAGAGAGTTTCCTACATTTTTAAGAGCTGATGTAGGTATGAATTCTGCTTTTTCAGGCAACAATGCAGCCTGGTCTGAGTCAACGCCGAATGCATATTTTTTAGCATCAGCAGCTGCATCGATTTGTCCTAATCCTGCTGCTCCGGCAACGTTGTATCCTACGTCAGCGCCGTTTTGGTATTGAACCAATGCAAGGTCTTTACCAACAGCTGAATCGTAGAAGTTACCTACATATGCTATAGCAACTTTTACATCTGGCTCAACATACTTTGCTCCTTGAATATAACCAAGAAGGAAGTCGTTGATTATTGGGTTTTCCATTCCGCCGAGGAATCCGATTGTTTTATCTGCAGGATTTACCATTGGAAGGCTTTCATCAGTTGTCATCATAGCTGCAGCAGCTCCAACCAAGAAAGAAACTTCGTTTTGTTTGTAAAGAACGTTATAAATGTTTTTGTAATCTCCTGAAGTGAAATCAAATGTTTCATCGAAGAACATGAATTTCTGATCAGGGAATTGTTCAGCTGCATCAGCCAAACCTTCAATCATTTGCCATGTTCCTATGATTATTACATCATATTCTCCGCTTTCGCAGTAGTCAAGCAATGTTGGTGTCCATTTTGGCTCATCAGCAGCAGTTGCTCCCATTTGTTCAACTTTAAAATCAAAAACGTCTGCGCCTACTTCATCCTTCAATTTCTGAAGTCCTTCATTAGCTGAATCAAAGAATGATTTATCTCCTAAAGTTCCGTTTAACAACAAAGCAGCTTTGTATGGCTTTGCTGGTGTTTCTGCAGCCGGTGTTTCACCTGAAGGTGCTGGTGCAGGTGTTTCTTGTTTTGCACATGCGGCCAAAGAGAAAATCATCATGACTACAAGTAACAAAGATAGTGCTTTTTTCATTTTAGTTCCTCCTACTTTTTGCTTTTGTAATATAATTTAAAGTATCATTGACTAAATCATCAAGCATGATTTCTTCGTAACTGCGCATATAGGTCACAAGTTTGTCAAATGCCGGAACGATTAGTCGTTTTGGAATGATACGCATTCCCTTTTGAATTCCCAAAACAGGCATAATCATGCCTGCATTGCAGTCTGCATCGATTCCACACATTGTTACTATGTTAAGTGTTTTGTCGAAATCGCCGTCGCCGTACATGAGCGCGATTATTTCACAGCACGCATTTGGATAAGCGTGAATCCAGTTATATTTTATATATTTTTCCTGGCAGTCCTTAAGAGCATCATGCCAGTCGCTGTGTTTCAGGCAGCTATCGTAAGCAAATTTTACAACAGAATAATATTCGCTGTCTTCCGGTATGGATGAAATTGCAGTATGCACTATTTCCTTTACATCACTCATTACAAAAGATAATGATGTCATCACTGCATTGAATACTTCACCAAGTATTCCGTTGTTTATGTGGGATACTTCTCCGTCTGTCCAGGCAAGTTTTGCAGCAAGCCTTGGATTTCCAGGTGCAACCATTCCGCAAATAGCTCCTCTCATTTGAGCACCAATCCATTCATTGAATGGATTATTGAAGCTTGCGCTTTCCGGAGGCATAAATCCTGCTCTTATGTTTCTTAAAGCAATTTCTTCAGCTGACCATCCGCATGGTATGAGCCCAATCCAAGAAAGGGCAATATCCTTGCTGGTTACAGCATATCCCTTTTCTTTGAAAGCATCAAGAAATGCTAATTCAAATGTTATATCGTCATTGTAAGTGTTTGGTTCTCTTATGTAGTCCTTTACGTCCCCGAAAGCTTTATAAAGGTTTTCAGATGTGTATCCTTCAACCATAGTTCCCATGGCAGCCCCTATGAGCTGGGACATCCATGCTGCCCTGATGCTGTCTTTAAACGTTTCACTATTTATGTCAACATCAACTTCACCTTTAAATTCTACAGATTTTTCATACTCTTCGAATGTGTTGTAAAATTTATATTGCCAATAAGGAGACGCTTCGTCTTTCTTGGCATTCATGAATTCATTTTTTATTTCTGCTGAAATTTTCTGCAGTCGTACTTTGTCGCCATCAGCATGAGCTTTCATTCCTTCTTCCAGGAGCCCATAAGCTCTGTCAACTTTATAACCTCTGTTTTCCAACGCTTGTATGGATGCAACCATGATTTTTTCTGGAGCTCCGGAACCCGGAACATTGCTTGACCAGTCAAGGCTCAACAAATTGTCATAGAAATTTGAAACTTCCTTCAATGCGCCCCAGCCCTGCTCTTCAGAACTTAATACCGAAGGCTTTGCGTTGGAATATATATCGTACGCTAATTCCCAAGCTTTCTTCATACAACTTCCTTTCTGATACGTTTGTTATGCCAGTTCCAAGGCAATTTTCATCATGTCCTTGAATCCTTTTTCTCTTTGTTCAGCTGTAGTTTCTGATTCTCTTGCTATTGAGTCTGATACTGTAAGTATGGTAAGTGCATTCACTCCAGCTCTGTTTGCGTTGCAGTACAATGCATATGTTTCCATTTCTGCTGCAATGCAACCCATTTTAGCCCATCTTTTCCATGATTCAGGTTCATCATGGTAGAATATGTCTGAAGTAACTATGTTTCCTACAGTTGCCTTTATGTTGTTTTCATCAGCAACTTGTTTTGCTTTTGAAAGCAAATCCCATGATGCAGTAGCTGAATATGTTCCCGGCAAATTGTACTGAGAAGCGTAATTTGAATCAGTGCTTGCTCCAATTGCAATAACTATGTCAAACAGCTCCAAATTAGGGTCATATGCTCCGCATGAACCGATTCTTATTAAATTTTTAACACCATACATGTGTATCAATTCATAAGAATAAATACCTATGGATGGGCAACCCATTCCTGTGCCCATTACTGACACTTTCTTTCCGTTGTAGGTTCCTGTATATCCAAACATGTTTCTTACTGCATTAAACTGTTCAACATCGCTTAAAAAATTTTCAGCGATAAATTTTGCTCTTAAAGGGTCCCCAGGTAAAAGCACTGTTTCAGCTATTTGACCTTGGACAGCATTATTGTGAGGTGTAGACATATTATTTCTCCTTTTGCGTATGTATTTTTTCATTGGAATAAATTATAAATATGCTTGCTTCCTATGCATATGCACTATAAATAGTACTTCTTTAAAGTATTTTTGTCAATACTGAGCTTATTTTCTTTTGTTTATTGTGCTGTTTCTTTCTTTATTTTTGTCGTTGTATGATTGTCTCACTTCATTGTTTTTGAAATTACTGTGACTTTTTCTTTCTCCGTCTTTGTTCATGTTTCTGTTGTCACTTGTTTTATAGCCGGAGTTTCTGCTGTCATTGCTCCTGCTGGTTCTTTTATTATTTCTGTCGACATTTTTGTAGTCTGACTTTGGCCCCTGATTTTTGTTTTCATATCCGGATTTTTTTTCTGCAAGGCGTATGCCTTCCCTGGTGATATCTATTATCCCCTTTTTCATGAGCCTTCCTATTGCTTTTTTAAATGAACCCTTGCTCATGTTCAGTGCTTCGTAAATTGCTTCTGGACTGCTTTCGTCATTTAGTTTTAACTGGCCTTTGTTTTTCATCAATACGCTTAATACCTTTTCGCCGTCCTTATCAATTTGAAGTCTTGGGGCATCCTTTAGGCTTAAATCAAGTTTGCCGTCTTCCTTAACATTGCTCACTCTTAACTCTACTTCATCCCCCGGTCTCATGGGTTTTAATATTTCACCTTCATGAATGAGTCCAAGATATTTTCCGTCAACAGCAACCATTGCACCAAGTCCTCTCTTGAGGCTGAACACTGTTCCTTTAACCATGTCGTTTACTTTGTATGGAGAATCGGTTCTCAAAACCTTGAACAGGTTCATAGTTGCACAAAGTCTGTCTGACTTGTCAATATAAAGCCCTACTAAGTATTCACCGTTAAGCTTTATGTCTCCAACCTGTTCCTTGAAAGGAAGGAACAAGTCCTTTTCAAGACCCCAGTTCATGAATGCTCCTATTCTTGACATTTCTGCAACCTTCAAATATGCAATTTCACCCATCACTATTTTTGGTCTCTTTGTAGTTGCTATTTTTCTGTCGCTTGAATCCCTGTACACAAATACGGCTATTTTGTCTCCTGATTGTGCATCTTCCGGCACCTGTTTTTGCGGCAGCAGAATTTTGTCCTCTCCTCTAACGTCGTCGGGGCTTACCAGGTATACTCCGAATTCAACTTTCTTAGCTATTACTAGCTCTTGCATTTCTCCTAATTTTATCATATGTTCTCCTTGTTTTCGTTTTTTGTGTTGCATGCTGGTTATGTAGCATATTTACTGTTACTGACGACCAAGGAGTCTGAACATGTTTTTCTTGTATGCTTCAACTCCGGGCTGTGTAAACGGGTCTATACCGTTAGTATACCCACTTATACCGCAGGTCATCATGAAAAAGTAAAAAAGCTTTCCCAGGTAAAACTCGTTCATGGCAGGAATTCTTATTATAATTCCCGGAACATCACCTTCAGAGTGTGCCATGAATGTTCCTTCAAATGCCTTTTGGTTTATGTAACTTAATTTTTTGCCTGCTATGTAGTTTAACTTGTCAAAATCATCCCCGTCAATGGGAACTTCCATGTCATCTCCTGCATTTTCAACAAAAATCGTTGTTTCAAAAATTATTTTTCTGCCATCCTGAACAAACTGTCCCATGGAGTGCAGATCAGTAGTGAAATTAAGGCTTGCCGGAAATATTCCCTTTCCTTCTTTTCCTTCACTTTCTCCAAACAACTGCTTCCACCATTCTGCTATGGATATGCAGCATGGTTCATAATTTACAAGAATTTCAATTTCTTTTCCTCTTCTATTGAGTATATTTCTTGCAGCTGCATAAAGGCAGCATATATTATCATGAAAATCTCTTTTTGTGTATTCATCTCTTCCGGATTTAAGGCCTCTTATAAATTCGTCCGTGTTTATTCCTGCTGCAGCCATTGGAAGAAGCCCTACCGGCGTAATGACTGAATACCTTCCTCCTATGTCGTCTGGAATCACAAATGTTTTATATCCGTTAAGATCAGCCATTGTTTTCAATGCGCCCTTATTTTTGTCTGTCACTGCAAAAATTCGGTTTTTTGCTTCATCCTTGTATTTTTCTTCCATGAGATTTCTTATTATTCTGAACGACAAGGCTGTTTCAAGGGTTGTTCCTGATTTTGAAATTACAATTACGCAAACTTCCTTATTTTTTATTACTTCTATTAACTTTTTTAAATATGCTCCGCTAAGGTTTTGTCCTGCATAATAAACTTGAGGACTTTTAAGTTCATTGTGAAAATCACCTCTCACAGCTTCAATAGCCGCCTTTGCTCCCAGATAAGACCCTCCTATTCCAAGAATTATAAAAGCATCGCAGTTTTCATTTATAAACTTTCCGCATTTCTTAATCTCTTCATATTCTTTTTTGTCCATTGTATCCATGAAGTCAATCCAGCCTGTCATTTCGCTGCTTATGCCTTTTTTGTCAAGCAGTGTTTCCTGGGCATTCATTATTTCCGTCTTTATACTATTCATCTCGTCCAAAGCAATAAAGCTTCCATTTAAATCAAGTACAATATCTTCCATTCCAACCCCCATTATTTAATGAATAATTAAGAGTTAAGAATTAAGAATTGATAGTTGGAATTGCGCCTTAGCGCAATTCATTCGTTTAATTCTTCACTCTTCATTCTTAATTTTTAATTGTTTTATATAATTTCTGCCATCAATACAGCGTAGTCGTCCTTGTGATCCTTGCAGTAATCATCCAGAGATGATTTTAAGTTTTCCAGAATATTTTTGTCGTTCTTTATTATGTTTATTATTCTTTCAGCTCCATACTGCAGTCCATCTTCATTTGCTGCTTCAGTAATACCGTCTGTGTAAAAGAAAATCCTGTCTCCCACATGAAATTTTATAGTATTCACATCATATTGCACGTTGTCAAATATATTTGCAATTGGATAACCCTTGGCCATGAGTTTTGCAACACTTCCATCCTTCCCCAATAAAATGGGTTCTGAATTGTGTCCTGCGTTAACATATTGAAATTCACATGTTTTTTTATTGTATATTCCGAAAAACACAGAAAAATATTTGTCATAATCCAGATTCAATGAAAGAAATGTTTTGTGCAGTTCCTTCATTATACTGTTTATAAGGGTGTGTCCCTTGGCTATGGTTCTTAATGACTGCCTGACAAAGACAGTGAGCAGAGAGGCAGAAACACCGTGACCAACAACATCGCATATGTATATTCCCGTATTGTCATCGTCTATTTTAAACACATCAAAAAAATCGCCGCTTAAACCTTCTGAAGATTCGTACAAATAATCAATATTCACTCCGTTGTACATTCCCTTGGGCGGGAGCATTCGAATCTGCATGTTTTTGGCAAAATTTATGTCATCGCTCATTTTTTTATTTTTTTCGCTTATTTTTTTTGTGAGCTTAATTTCTGTGGTTATGTCTCTGAAAACTTCTACTGATCCCATTATTTCTCCATCTTCATCTATAAGCGGAGAAGAAATAACCATGTATGTATTGTCACCAATAGTCGACTGCTTTTTCATTATTGAACCGTGTTCCATTGTAATGCTTGATATACAGTAATCACACTTGTTCTTCTGGCAGAAAACATCGTAGCATCTTTTCCCTACAATTTCCTCGCCTAAATCTTCCTTCATTTTCTTGTTGGCATACATGACCCTGTTGTTTTTGTCAACTACTCTGACCCAGTCTATCATACCGTCAACTATAACAAGTTGATTTTCATTTATTTTTTTATTTTCTGCCATAGGATCACATCCTTGATTATTTATTTTTTTCCGCAACGAAATTAAACAACAATTGTCCGATTTTTTCCGAGTTATGCCTTATATAATTTTTCTTTATTTCCGTAAAGTCGCTGCTTATTACCTTTATGTTCATTTCTTCAAGTTTTTTAATCTGGTCTTCATCCACAAGAACCTGCTTTGCTCCCTTGAACTTGTAATTTTGTATCTGATTATCTGAAATAAGTTCATCATTTGCAATCACGTAGTCAATAAGATACCTGCTGCTGTGTTTGATTATTGCATTCACATGGTCATATACGTTGTAATTGTCTGTTTCTCCGGGCTGAGTCATGAGATTGCATATGTAAAAAACCTTAGCCTTTGAATCAATTATGGCTTCAGTAATATTGCTGACCAAAATGTTTGGTATGACACTTGTATAAAGGCTTCCCGGTCCAAGAAGCACAATGTCTGCTTCCTTTATGTCCTTGAGAGTTTCTTCCAAAGGTGTGCATATTTCAGGAACAAGAGAAACCCTGTCAATTTTGCAGCTTGATTTGCTCACATAATCAGGTATATCCTTTTCTCCCAGTATACATTCTCCATTGTCAAGGTGTGCCTTAAGCTGGGCATCCTGCAGCGTCATGGGAAGAACTTTTCCTGAAAGTCTGAATATGCTTCCTATTTCTTTAAGAGCATGCTCGTAATCTCCAAAAATTTCATACATTGCTGCAATTAAAAGATTACCAAAACTCTGTCCTTTTAAATACCCATCGTTGAACCTGTGCTGCATGAGGCTCACCATTATGGGCTCTATATCGGAAAGTGCTATGATACAGTTTCTCATGTCACCGGGCGGCAGCATTCCAAGGTCTTCACGGAGCACTCCGGAGCCTCCTCCGTTGTCAGCCACCGTTACAATTGCAGATATGTCTTTAGTATATTTTTTAAGTCCTCTGAGCAATATGGAAAGGCCTGTTCCGCCTCCGAATACCACTATCTTCATAAATACCCCTCTTTATTTTTCAACATCCCTGTGATTTAAAAGCACTCTGTAGTTTTCATTGCTGAGTATTGAAGCAATGTGATTTGAAATTGTAACAGAGCGGTGCTTGCCACCGGTACATCCTATGGAAATAACAAGATTGGATTTCCCTTCCTTGATGTAGTGAGGCAAAAGAAAAAAGAGCATGTCTTTTAATTTTTCGATAAATGTTGATGTAGTATCAAATCCCATGACATAATCCTGAACATTCTTGTCGTTTCCCGTAAAAGATTTAAGCTCCTCTATGTAAAACGGATTAGGCAGGAATCTCACATCAAAAACCAAATCCGAATCTTGCGGCAGTCCATACTTGTAGCCAAAGGACATAACCGTAATATTTATGTTGTATGAAATATTGCCCTGCACGAAAATACTTAAAAGTTCTTCTTTAAGCCGTCCCATTTTCATGCTGGTTGTGTCAATGATGTAATCTGATCTTTTTTTAACCTCTTCAAGGCTAAGTCTTTCTTCATGAATTCCATCCACTATTGTTCCTGTTGAACTTAATGGATGAGGACGTCTTTGTTCCTTATATCTTTTCACAAGCTCTTCGTCTGAAGCATCCAGGAACAATATGTGGTACTTAATGCCCTTGTTTTTCAATTCATCAAGGCTGTTGAACAGATCCTTGAAAAATATGCCTCCCCTTATGTCTGCAACCACAGCAACCTTGTTTACGTCCTTTGAAGAACTTGAACAAAGCTCTGCAAAATTTGGAAGCAGTGCCGGAGGCAAGTTATCCATACAGTAATAGTTTATGTCTTCTAATATTTTAATTGCCTGGCTCTTTCCGGCGCCTGACATTCCCGTTATTATTACAAACTCCATATCATTACCTTTTTCTACACCAGATTTATGATTCTTTTCAAATCGAGATTTGCTTTTTTTGCTTCATTCAGTGCTTCCTCAAAGCTTCCCACTCTTTCTTTAACATGGGCATCTGAATTTATTGCAAACTTAACGTTGTACTTTGAAGCAATTTTTATTTCTTCTGCGTTCAAATGTCCGTGGCTGTTGTTTATTTCAAGAATTACTCCTTTTTTTTCAGCCATGGCTGCAATTTTATCAATATCCAGCGGGATTTTGTCACCGGGATGGGTTAAAATGTCAATTTTATATTTGTCCATGGCCTTGATGAATGCTTCCGTATTTTTTTGTATCATTTTTTCTCTTAAGGATTTGTTGTTTTTCCCCAACTTGTTCATTACGATGAAATTCCAGAAATCGCTCGGCGTAGTGAACAATGCTCCTAAATGAAACCCGCAAAGAATAATGTCGCATTGTTTTAATACCTCGCTGCTTATGTCCGTATGCCCTTCATAGTCAAGCACATTTGCCTCGACTCCGTAAAGTATTTTAAGCTGCGGATATTTTAAACGCATTTTTTCAACTATTGATTTGGCTTCTGCCATCCTGTGCTCCTGAACTCCAAACATGTAGTGTTTAGGGCCGTGATCTGTTATGGCAATTTCTTCAAGACCTTTTTTCACAGCCTCCTCAGCAATTTCCTCAATTGTAGATTTGCCGTGATTGCGCCTTGAATATGTTGAATGCATATGATAATCAGCTCTTAATTTCATAAACCCTCCGTTGTATTAATTAAGAATTAATAGTTAAGAATTAAAAATTATGGTTGAAAAAGTGCACAGCACTTTTTCTTTCATTTAATTCTTAATTCTTCATTCTTAATTATTTAATGTAGTTCCTACTATTTTTATCTCAGGTTCTAAAATTATGCCGAATTTATCATTGACAGTGCTAATAACTATTCTCATGAGTCCGAGAACATCTTCACACGTTGCATTATCGTAGTTCACAACAAAGCCGCTGTGCTTGTCGGATACCATTGCACCTTTGTATCTCAGCCCTTTAAGTCCGGCATCTTCAATAAGCTTTGAAGCATATCCGTTTGCAGGTCTTTTGAAAGTGCTTCCGGCACTAGGGAGGTTAAGAGGCTGTTTTGTGATTCTCTTTTCATTTAAATCCCTGATAATTTCCATAATTTCATCTTTGTTGCCGTATGTAAGTTCAAGCTCTGCTTCAAGAACTATGAGGTCTGAATCCGTTAGCTTTGTGTGTCTGTATGAAAACTCCATTTCCTCATTTGTGAATTCATGCATATTTCCATCAAGATCTATGCAGCGAACTTTTTTCACAACATCTTTCATTTCACCGCCGTAAGCTCCTGCATTCATGTATACGGCTCCGCCAATATATCCCGGAATTCCGCTGGCAAATTCAAAGCCTGCAAGGCTTTCCCTTGCAAGATATTTAGCTAGTACTGACAATAAAGTTCCTGCACCCACTGTCACTTTGTTTTCAACCTTTGAAAAATAGTCGAAATTTTCACCTATTTTTACAATTACTCCATTGTAACCATCGTCTGAAACCAACAAATTTGTTCCATTTCCTATTATAAAACAATCTACATCATGTTTTTTTATCAGCTTTAAAACTGTTTTTAAATCTTCTGTATTTTCAGGTTCTGCAAGTATGCCTGCAGGGCCTCCTATTTTAAAATAAGTGTGATTTTTTAATGGCTCATCCTTAAGGACTCTTCCTTTGATATTTGAAGTCATATCCTTGTAAAGTTCATAAATTTTTGACTGATATTCCATTACTTCACCCTTTCTAATCTTACTAGTTACATTTTAACATTTCTTTCATATTTTTAAAAGATATATTTTTATTATTCTTCTGAGAGAAGCTTTTAAAGCCTGTGTTTTTTACAATTAAAATTGACAACGTTTATTAATAATGATAATATTGATGGTGAATAAATATAATATTGTTCTAATAGTAATTGACTAAATAAAATTTAATTGTGGGAGTTTAAAAATGAAAAACAAAGTTATGGATATAATCAATAAACTTGCTCCGGAGCTGGATGAACTTAGTCTGGAAATATACAACAATCCTGAATTGGGATATGAGGAATTCAACTCATGCAGACTCCACTGCGATATTTTGCGCAAGTACGGCTTTAAAGTTGAAGAAAACTTTTCAGGCATTGAAACAGGATTTAAAGCAGAATACAAAAGCAACAAGGATGGAATAACAGTTGCATACATGTCTGAATATGATGCCCTTCCTGGCATAGGACATGGCTGTGGACACAACATTCTTGGAACAGTAAGCACAGGAGCGGGCATTGTTCTTAAACACATCATAGATGAAATCGGAGGAACAGTTGTGGTGTTTGGAACTCCTGCTGAAGAAACAAGCGGAGCAAAGGTTGCCTATGTTGAAAATCATGAATTCGACAACGTGGATATTGCAATGATGGCCCATCCGGGAAATGAATATACTAAAAGCGGTTCTTCTCTTGCTCTTGAACCAATTCAGTTTGAATTTTTCGGAAAGACTGCTCATGCAGCAGCTGCTCCGGATAAAGGAGTAAACGCACTTGATGCAGCAATACAAACATTTAACAGCATCAATGCATTGAGAGAGCATGTAAAAAGTGATTCAAGAATTCACGGTGTAATCCTTGACGGCGGAAAGGCAGCTAATATTGTTCCTGATTATTCAAAATCTCAGTTTTATGTTCGTTCCACATCAAAGACATACAATATGGAACTTCTTGAAAAGGTTAAAAACTGTGCAAGAGGTGCTGCCCTTGCAACAGGATGCGAACTTAAAATGACCAAATTCGAATTCAATTACGACAACATGGTCACAAATCAATCATTGTCTGATGTATTCAACAATAAAATTTATGAAGTAGCAGGAATTAAAATGCAGGAACCTTCGAAAAGCACAGGCAGTATTGACGCCGGACAGGTAAGCCAGGTGTGCCCTGCAATACATCCATACTTTGACATAACAAATGATAAATCAATTGTTGCTCACACCAGAGAAATGGCAAGTGCCACGTTAACAGATTATGCCAAAGAGCAGATGAAAAACACAATTGCTGCTTTGGTGCTCACTGCTGCTGAAGTAATAGAAAATAAAGATTTGTATGAAAAAATAAAGTTTGAATTTGACAACGTTGAAAAATAAGTATATAGACAAACTAAATTGGCCGTAACAAAGTTTAAAAAGCCTTCTATTGTATTTTGCAATTGAAGGCTTTTTAGGATAAAGCATCGTCTGTCAAGTTATGTTATTCCCACTTAAAAAACCTAAGGGAAATGATTGTGCATATTGTTGCAATTACAATCATCACAATGACAGGAACAATAACACTGTCCATTGGTAATCCAAGAGAAGCAGCTTTCAGAAGTTTAATTCCTTGTGTCAACGGAAGTATATCAGCTATATTTTGAAGCACAAGGGGCATAACCTCATAAGGAAGAGTAGCTCCTGAGAAAATAAGCATGGGAAAGTATAACAGACTTGCTATAACGCTTGCTATTTTCGTGTTAGGTGATATTCCTCCAACCAAAAGCCCAATGCTGAACATGGAAAGCATTACAAGAAAGTAGCCGCCTAGGAATTCTATCCACGACCCACTTAATTCATAGCCGAAAAATACAGATGCTGTAACATAAACAAGAATAAGTGAAGCAATAGAATACACTGTGTAAATACATACCTGTACTGCCAGTATAAGTGCCGGACTGATTGGCGTTACCTTGAACCTCTTTAATATTTTTTTATCTCGATAATCCGATACTACAAGCGGCAGTCCCATTACACCTCCTGCACAAATTGCAATTGTTGATACTGCACCAAAGGACTGTTCCAAGAATGTATACCCAGCTCCGTCAAAAGCAGATCTGTTTCGGAAAACTGCGCCTATAATAACAACAACGATGACCGGCATACATATGGCAAAAATAAACATATCCATGCCGCGAAGTGACAATCTGCTTTCAGTTTTAAGCAATATTTTAAATGCTTTCATTTTCTTCCTCCTCTGTATACCAAAGATACGCATCTTCAAATTTATCATAAGGACTTGCCTCAACTGCTTCTCTCACTGTACCATAAAAGACTGCTTTCCCCTTTTTTAATATCATAATTTTATCGCAAAGGGCTTCTACCTCATCCATAAAGTGTGAAGTCAACAAAACAGTAAGCCCCTTTGCTTTTAGCTCAGAAAGGCTTTTCCAAACATCCCGCCGTGCCTTGACATCCAAACCTGTGGTAAGCTCGTCTAAAAAAACAACTTCAGGGTTTGGAATCAGAGCAAGCACAATAAACAGCCGTTGCTTCTGACCTCCCGAGAGGTCACTGACCATGCTTTTTGACTTTTCTTGAAGGCCGAATTGTTTTAGCAGAGCCACATAATCCGAAGGTTCCTTGTAAAGGGATGCTGTAACTTCACAGAGTTCAGATACCTTGATTTTGTCCTGATAGTACCCTTCCTGAAATTGAACACCAACATTTTCAAACAGTTTTTTCCGTTCTTTTTGCGGATTCATTCCCAAAATTGATACCGTTCCACTATCTTGCTTTTTTGTTCCTAAAATGCACTCAATAGTCGTGCTTTTACCGGCACCGTTTGCGCCCAACAATCCAAACACTTCTTTGCGGCAAATTGAGAAATTTATATTCTCTACTGCTTTAATGGTGTCGTAGGACTTACATAGTTTTTTTACTTCAATGGTTGTTTCCATTCAATATCCTCCTGTTATTCTTTATAAAAGAATAACACCAGCAGGAAGTCTGGTGTTAAAGTGTAGGGTTTAATATAATTTGTTTTTTCATATTCTCAAGATGCGTAAGCATTGCCTCTGCATTTTGTTCAGCTAAACGTAAAGATGTAATCAGCTTATCACATACGGAAATAATATCTTCGTTTTCTTTTGGCGTGTCAATGGCTTGCCGTATATCTGCTGAAGGATTTTTTGATAATGTGTTCAACATTCGCAATATAGCCGAAAGGGAGTAATTGGCACAACGCAAAGAACGAATTATTTTAAGCCTTCTTATATCTTCATCCCCATAAACGCGGTAACCATTCTGCCTTCGTTTTATGGTCAAAAGACCATTCATTTCCCAATTTCTTAAAGCATCCATAGAAATATGTAAATAATCAGCTGTTTCTTTTCTGGTCAATACAGCAGTTTCTGTTGCTTCATTGCTGCCTGATAGCAGTTTTTCCGTAATTTCTATGGCTTCTTCGGCATTTCTTTGTTCATTTCTTATTTGCAGCAAATAACTTTCAGTCATATGAATAGCCTTATTAAAATTCCCGGAAGCTGAGATTTTAATAATATCTATTGCTTGTTTCCTAAGACCATTTTGCAAAACTTCAACCTTTAATGCTGTTCTGACAAATTTAATCTGCTCCACATGAAAATCTGTAAAAACACGATAGCCATTTGCCATTCGTTCTGGTTTTGGAATAAGTTCAAGTTTTTCATAAAGTCGCACTGTGTTCGGATGTATTCCGATTATATGTGCAACTTCTGATGTTTTATAAGTATTCATATATATCACCACCGTTATTCACTACAATATCACCATATGAAAGTCTGGTGTTATAGTGGATGGTTTTAATTGTAACTAAAAGAAATAAAAAGTTCAAGCATTAGAATACATTTACCGGAAAATAAAAACAAGCGTATGTCCATTGAACAACGCTTGTTTTAAAAATTTTTATTTTAAAACGGTCCGTAATTAATAAGAACCGAAATTACCATGAATGCTGCTGCCATGAGAGTCCACAGACCCATTAACGGAGCTACATATTTAACCCAAACTTCATACTTAATCTTTGCAACTGATAAGTTTGCCAACAATACACCTGAAGTAGGAATTATTGAGTTTGAAATTCCATCACCAAACTGATATGCAAGAACAGCAGTCTGTCTTGTGAGTCCTATTACTTCAGAAAGAGGCGCCATTATAGGCATAGTAGTTGCTGCCTGACCTGAACCTGAAGGAATAAAGAAGTTCAGGAATGACTGAACCAAAAGCATTCCAACAGCACTTACTGACTTTGGAAGAGAAGAAACAACAGATGCCATGCCGAATACTATTGTATCAATTATCATACTTCCTTCCATTATTACAAGAATTCCTCTTGCAAGACCAACAACCAATGCTCCGGTTGTCATATCTTTAGCTCCCGTAATAAAATCCTTAGCAATATCATCAAGATTCATACCGCCAACTAAACCGCCTACAATACCTATTGCAAGGAATATTGCAGCAATTTCTGTTATATACCATCCGAACTTGAACACTCCGAAAATCAAAATACCCATTCCTATTAAAAATACCAATAGTACACCTGTGTGTCTTGATGTCATTTGTTTTACATTGTTTAAGTCAATTGCATGATCTTTTTCTTCAAGCTCAAGCTCATAAACAAGGCTCTTTGTAGGATCTGCCTTAACTTTGTTTGCATATTTGGAAATATAAACAATTACAAGTACCAATGTACAAACCCATACAACAAGTCTCAATGCAATACCTGAAAACATAGGCAGCTCGGCAATGCTCTGTGCAACTCCTACAGTGAAAGGATTCATGAATCCTGCTGTAAATCCTGCAGCAGCTCCCAATGCCACAATTGACATACCTACTATTGCATCATATCCAAGAGCTCTAGACAATGCTATGCCTATTGGAACAAATACTATGGCTTCTTCTGCCATACCTATTGTAGCACCACCCAGTGAAAAGATGAGTACAATAATCGGTATGAGAAGTTTCTCTTTACCCTTGAGGCTAAGTGCAACTTTGCTGATTCCAGCCTCTATTGCACCTGTCTGATTAATAACATTAAATGATCCTCCAACTATAAATATGAAGAATACAATACTTTGTGCAGCTGCAAGCCCTTTAGGAAATGCCTTAAGCACATCAAAAAGTTTTGCAGGAGCAGATTCAATTTGCTGATAAGATGCCGGATCAACGATCATTCTTCCTGTTGATGATTCAATTTTCTGATACTGTCCGGCTGGAATTACATAAGTCAAAATTGCGATTATAATTATCATTGCAAACAATATTACGTAGGTATGGGGTACCTTGCCCTTTTTTTTCTTTTCTTCCATAGCTCCTCCTTATTAATTAAAATATAATATAGAATTAAAATTATTTAATGTCAAATTAATAAATATAATCATCACTGGGTTATTTATTAATTTTCGACATAAAATTTAAACCATATTAACACATAATTTTCATAGATGCAAGCGGTTTTTCACATTTATTTTCATTTTAATTTTTATGCGTTATAATTCTAATTATGCTTCGCCTCTCTTAAAAAATTTACCTGATGTGTTATTGATTGTCCTGCCTTCTTCTACTGCTATTTTTCCGTTTACAATTACATATTCTATGCCTTCAGGTCTTACTTGAGGGTCCTGAAATGTAGCCTTGTCCAAGATGGTGCTGTAGTCAAAAATTGTGATATCTGCATCATAGCCTTCCTTTATAAGTCCCTTGTTTTTAAACTTCAAGCGCTTTGCAGGCATGTATGTCATCTTGTAAATGGCATCATAAAATTCCATTTTCTTTTCATCTCTCACATAGTGCCCTATGACTCTTGGGAATGTTCCGGCACCTCTTGGATGCCCTGAATGATTTCTGTAAATTCCGTCGCTTGCAATCATTACAAGAGGGTGATTGAGAGCCTGTACAATTTCATTTTCATTCATTACGTATGCAACGGCAAGCATGTTCGGATATTCTTTTCGTGCTTTTTCAAACAATTCCTTGTCACAGAACATTCCTTTGAATGGTTCTTCAGTAAGCATTATTGAATCATAATCCTTATTCCATATTTCAAGGCAGCCGTCGTCAAATACTGCTGAGCCTATATAAGTGCTGAATGCAGCATAAGGATATGCATCAACCTGCAGGTCAATACCGCTGTTTGCAATATCATCAATGAGTTTTAGAGCCTCAGTCATGTTGCCGTATGCGCTGCAGCTTGACAAGTGGGAAATCTGAAATGGTATGCGGCTTTCTTTTCCGATTTGAGCCATTTCTTTTATTGCATCCAGAGCATAAATTGCGTCCTTTCTATAGTGGGCAGCAAGAAGCAAGTCGTCCCTTCCCTGAATTTCCTTTGTAATGAGGATTGCTTCTTCAGTGTCTATGCCAGGGCAGTATTCAAGGCCGTATGATACTCCAACTGCACCGAAATCAACAGCACTTTTAACCATAATCTGCATTTTTTCGATTTGCTCTTTTGATGATTTTTTGTATATGTCCGTGCTTCCAACCTGGCTTCTTAAAAAATTGTGCCCTATGTAGGACATATAGTTAACAGGATTTCCTTTTTCCTGAATGAACTGGCAAAGTTCCTCAATGCTCTGCCTGTTGTTGCCGCAGTTTCCAACTATGCATGTTGTCACACCCATATTCAGCATAGTGTCAGCAATGTCGTACTCCATTTTTTTTGTAAGGCTCAGATCCTCTTCGTGCATGTGTATGTCGATAAAACCAGGAGAAACATATTTGCCCTGAGCATCAATTGTTATTTTTGCTTCTTCTAAAACATTGCCAACGGCTGTTATTTTTCCGTCCTTGATCCCTATGTCGCCCGCTGATGACTTTTTATTTTCTGCATCAATAATAATTCCGTTTACTATTTTAATATCAAGCATTTCACCCTCCATATTGCACTTGCAGATTTCTTCTGCTATTGTTTTATTTACTCTCTTTTTCCCATGCTTCAGCCACAGCTGCAGCAACTGCCATTGCAACTCTGTTGTTAAATGGTCCAGGTATTATGAAATCTTCAGCAAGCTGCTCATCTGTTACAAGATTTGCTATGGCATAAGCTGCTGCTTTTTTCATCTCTTCAGTTATTTGTTTTGCTCTGCAGTCCAATGCACCTCTGAATACTCCCGGAAATGCCAGTACATTGTTTATCTGATTTGGGAAATCTGATCTTCCTGTTCCAACTACCCTGGCACCTGCCTTTTTAGCAATGTCCGGCATTATTTCAGGAGTGGGATTTGCCATGGCAAAAATTATGGAGTCAGAATTCATGCTTTTCACCATTTCTTCGGTCACTGAATTTGGTGCCGAAACTCCAATGAACACATCGGTACCAACCATGGCGTCCTTCAGTGTTCCTTTTAGCTTTTGGCTATTTGTGATTTTAGAAAGTTCAGTCTTGTGAGCATTGAGTCCACCGTCTCTTCCTTCAACAACAATTCCCTTGCTGTCGCAGGCAACAATGTTTTTTGCCCCAAGTGATATGAGCATCTTGATTATTGCAGTTCCTGCCGCTCCCGGACCATTCAATACAATTTTTACTTCCTCCATATTCTTTTTTGTAAGCTTCAGTGCATTAATGAGGGCAGCTGAAACAACTATGGCAGTTCCGTGCTGGTCGTCGTGGAACACAGGAATGTCCAGAATTTTCTTGAGTCTTTCTTCAATTTCAAAACATTTTGGCGCCTGTATGTCTTCTAGGTTTATTCCTCCAAACACAGGAGCAATATTTACTGCAGTATTGATTATTTCTTCAATATCCTGGGATTTCACGCATATGGGAAATGCATCAACACCTGCGAAACTTTTAAACAATACAGCCTTTCCTTCCATTACAGGAATTGCTGCTTCTGCTCCTATGTTACCAAGGCCAAGTACTGCTGACCCATCTGACAGCACAGCCACAAGATTCCCTTTTGCTGTGTATCTGTATACATCTTCAGTATTTTCATGGATTTTTCTGCATGGTTCAGCAACTCCAGGCGTGTATGCCGTGCTTAAATCATCTCTGTTTTCAAGTCTTACCTTGCTTTTTATTTCTATTTTTCCTTTGAATGCTTCATGCATCTTCAGTGCTTCTTCATTATAGTTCATTTTCTACTCCTCCAAGCCATTTTTTCCCTGCTTCTATTTGTCTCAATACTTCTTTTGGTGCTGTTCCTCCGTAAGAAACTCTTCCGTTGACGCATCCTTCCATTGTAAGATCAGGAAGAAGCGTCTTGTTCACTCTTGAATCAATCTTTTGTAAATCTTCATCTGTCAAGTCAATGAAATCTTTGTTTGTTGTTTCGCAGTACTTGACCATTTTTCCCACTATTTCATGTGCTTCTCTAAACGGCATGCCATTTTTTACGAAGTGTTCAGCAATGTCTGTTGCATTTAAAAATCCCTTGTCCAGATGTTTCTTGATAATTTCCATTCTGAATTCAGTTTTTTCAATCATTTTTGCAAATATTACAATGCTTTTCTTCAAAGTGTCAACAGTGTCGAACAACGATTCCTTGTCTTCTTGGAAATCCTTGTTGTATGCCAGAGGAGTTCCTTTCATCACTGTAAGAAGCTGCATCAGATTGCCATAAATTCTCCCTGTCTTACCCCTTAAAAGTTCCGCCATGTCAGGATTTTTCTTTTGAGGCATGATGCTGCTTCCTGTACAAAAGCTATCATCTATTGATATGTAAGAAAACTCCTGAGAATTCCAATAAACAAACTCTTCTGCAAAACGGCTTATGTGCATCATGCATATGGAAGCGTTGCTGAGGATTTCAAGAACGTAATCTCTGTCGCTTACAGAATCCATGGCATTTTCTGTAACATTTTTAAACCCTAGAAGCTCTGCAGTCCTGTGACGGTCTATGGGAATTGTAGTTCCAGCCAGAGCACAAGACCCAAGCGGATTATAATCCGTTCTTTCATAGCATTGGATAAACCTTTCAATATCCCTTTTAAACATCTGGAAGTATGCCATGAGGTGGAACCCCACGGTTACAGGCTGGGCATGCTGCATGTGAGTGAAGCCCACCATTATTTGATTGTTGTATTTTTCTGCTTTTTCAAGCAGTACATGCTCTATATATTTTAAAACTTCTATTATTTCAACTATTTCTTTTTTTGCGTAAAGGCGAGTGTCAACAGCCACCTGGTCGTTTCTGCTTCTTGCAGTGTGAAGCCTCTTGCCTGTTTCACCAAGTCTTTTAATCAATATTCCTTCAACAGCCATGTGAATATCTTCATCATGCACATCGAAAGTAATTGTTCCCTTTTCAATTTCTTTTTTTATTTCCTTTAAAGTTTCAACTATTTTTTCCTTATCTACTTTGCTTACTATTCCCTGCTCACAAAGCATTGTGACATGTGCAATGCTTCCAGCAATGTCGCAGTCGTAAAGCCTTTTATCAAAAAATATGGAAGCGTTGAATTCTTCAACGATTTTATCCATTCCCTTTTCAAATCTTCCACTCCATAGATTTGCCATTGTTTCTCCCTTCGTTTATTAATTAAGAATGAAGAGTTAATAATTAAGAATTTAGAGTCACAAATTGATTCGTCATACATAATTGTATTTATTCAACATTCATTATTAATTATCATTTTTATTGTTTATTATAACATACTTATTACAATCTTCAAGCAAAAATAAAAAATTGCCGGATAATTCCGGCAATTTGCATCTTTTTCTTAATTCTTCACTCTTAATTCTTAATTCTTAATTATTTGTTGATTTTAGTATGGTTTTGTGTACAACTGGAAATGTGCCTGAGGATGGTCGCAAACAGGACATACTTTTGGAGCATCTTTTCCAACATGAATGTGTCCGCAGTTATCGCACTGCCATACAACTTCTCCCTCACGTTTGAAAACTTTGCCTGTTTCAATATTTTCAAGAAGTGCCAGATATCTTTCTTCATGGCCTTTTTCTATTGCTGCAACGCCGTCAAACAAGTACGCTATTTTGTTGAATCCTTCTTCTCGTGCAACTTTGGCAAAATTTGCGTACATATCAGTCCATTCATAGTTTTCGCCGGCTGCTGCATCTTTTAAATTAGCAGGTGTTTCTGGCATTCCATCATGAAGTAATTTGAACCATATTTTAGCATGTTCTTTTTCATTTCTTGCTGTTTCTTCAAAAAATTTACTAATTTGAACATATCCATCATTCTTAGCTTTGCTTTGGTAATATGAATACTTCACATGTGCCTGAGACTCCCCTGCAAATGCAGTCATTAAATTTTGTTCAGTCTTGCTTCCTTTTAATTCCATAATGCACCTCATTAAATATATTTATCCCTTGGACTTAGCCTAGGACATAGACGTTATTATTTTTTCAAATATTTTCAACTTTAAATTTTTTTTCATTAGTCCAACAACTTAAATATACCCAATATTTTACACCTTAATCATTAATTATTGTATACATTTCTTTATAATCGTCTTTCATTACATGCTCCAGCACTTGCTCAACTTTTATTTTCATTGGTTTAGCGCCGAATATGATTTCTATTTCATCCCCAGTGTCAACTTCAGTTCCTGGCTTTGCAGTCTTGCCGTTAACAAGTACCCTCCCTTGTTCGCATGCTTCCTTTGCAATAGTCCTTCTCTTGATGACACGGGCATTTTTTAAATACTTATCAATTCTCATAATAACTCCAATCTGCCTGCGGCGGAATATTATTCTGATATATTTTTTAATTTTTCTGCTTGATCTGAAGTGAGAAGTGCATCCAGCATTTCTGTGATATCTCCGTCAATGAATGAATCAAGCTTATACAATGTAAGTCCTATTCTGTGGTCGCTTACTCTTCCCTGTGGGAAGTTGTACGTCCTTATTCTTTCGCTTCTGTCACCTGAACCTACCTGGCTTTTTCTTGCTTGTGCCTGTTCATCATTTTGTTCCTGCTGATATTTGTCGTAAAGTTTCGCCTTAAGAACCTTGAACGCCTTGTCTTTGTTCTTTAGCTGTGATTTTTCATCCTGGCATGAAATTACAATGCCTGTTGGAATGTGTGTTAGTCTTACGGCAGAGTCAGTTGTGTTTACGCACTGTCCGCCGTTTCCTGATGAACGGAACACGTCAACTCTTACATCATTTGGGTTGATTTCAATTTCAATATCATCTACTTCAGGCAGCACAGCAACTGTTGCTGAAGATGTGTGAATACGTCCGCTTGATTCTGTATCTGGCACACGCTGAACACGGTGTACGCCGCTTTCATATTTAAGTTTAGAATATGCACCTTTTCCTTTTATGGAAAAAATTACTTCCTTGTAGCCGCCTATTCCCTGTTCGTTTACAGAAATAAATTCTGTTCTCCATCCCTGTCTTTCAGCATATCTTAAATACATTCTCAGAAGATCGCCTGCAAACAATCCTGCTTCGTCTCCTCCAACGCCTGCTCTTACTTCAACTATTACGTCCTTGTCGTCATTTGGATCCTTTGGAAGCAAGAGTATTCTTATTTCCTGCTCTAATTCTTCCTTTTTTGTTGAAAGTTCTTTTACTTCTTCTTTTACCATTTCCCTGAAATCATCATCAAGCTTTTCATTGAGCATTGCTTTTGAATCTTCAAGTTGATTTTCAACTTCTTTGTATTCATTGTACTTAGTTACTATAGGCTCAAGCTGTGACTGTTCCTTCATTAGCTTTTGAAGCTTCTGTGAATCGGAGAGCGTCTCAGGGTCAGATATTTTTTCACTTAATTCTATATATTTTTCATTTAAAACTTCTAATTTATCTATCATATTATCCTCTCTTTATAACCATGATCACTGAATAAATTCAGCAGCCCCAGGCTGCTTTTCTCAGGATTTCATTGTTATTTATGGCATTTTCCTATCTTTAATTATTCAATTTAATATTTTCTGGTTAATTGTTAGCACCAAGCTGCGTTACAAGAATCCTGTCACTACACGGTCGTTTCCGCCTAAGTCCTTGTCTGTCTCTATTATCTTAAAAATATTCAAATTTTCAAAAATCCTTTCAACATCCTGCTTCTGGTCATGGCCGATTTCAACACATAGTACAGCTTTTTCGCCGTGAATTTTATAAAAAACTTCCGCAATTCTCCTGTAATATAGAAGGCCGTCTTCTCCTCCGTCAAGAGCAAGCTTCGGCTCATATTCAGACACTTCAACAGGAAGGTCCCTTATGATTTCCCTTCTAATATATGGAGGATTTGACACTACAATGTCAAATTTCTCATCTGAAAACACGTCTTCAAAAATATCAGCCTTCACAGTCCTTATATTTTTCAAATTGTGTTTTTCAATATTTATTTCTGTTGTACTAATGGCAGTTTCACTCACATCAACAGCAGTGACAAATGAATTTTTCACGTAATATGCAAGGCTTACTGCAATTGCACCGCTTCCTGTGCCTATATCGAGGATTTTCAGCGTCCTGTCTTTGAAATCTGAATTTTTTACAAGGTTTATGATTTTTTCAACAAGTATTTCCGTATCAGGCCTTGGAACAAGTATTCCTTCCTGCACGAAAAATTCCAGTCCCATGAATTCCTGAACATTTGTCATGTATTGAAGGGGATATCCCTGATTTCTTTTGTAGACCATTTCTAAAAATTTGTTTTTAATTTCATCATCCACTTCTTCTTTTCTGTTAAGGTGTACATATACCCTGTCCTTCTTGAGCAGATGGCACAAAATCAGCTGCACATCAAGATAGGGATTGTTATAATCCCTTTGTTTTATTATTTCTATTCCGTCTTTCAACAATTTTTCAATTGTTACCATGTATCATCTTCTCCATTTGCAGGTATAACTCTTTTCATAGCCTCAATAGCCACTTCAATCATAGAGTCATCAGGCTCTTTAGTAGTAATTTTCTGAATTAAAAATCCGGGATATGATATTATCTTGGTGAGTATATTTTCTTTTTCGCATCTTCCAACATACTTGTTAAGCTCGTATGATAATCCTGCTATAAGCGGCAGCATTGCAAGCCTTATGACAAGTCTCATAAAAGGATTAGGCCATCCGAAAAATGAGAAAACTATTATGCTTATTAACATTACATTGATCATGAAACTTGTTCCGCACCTTGGATGAAGTGTTGAATATTTTCTCACATTTTCAACAGTCAAATCTTCCTTATGTTCATAGCAGTGGATTGTTTTGTGCTCTGCCCCATGATACATGAATACTCTCTTTATGTCTTCAAGCTTTGAAACAAGATACACATAACCAACAAACAATGAAACCCTTATTATACCTTCCGTAAGATTAAGCAAAAACGTGTTATGTATCACATTCTTTGCAAGGTTTGTAAGAAGCGTCGGTCCTAAGATGAATACTCCCACTGAAAATATGAGAGCTATTATTACAGATGCATATATTATGGCAGTATCAGCCTTGTCTTTGAACACTTTTTTTAAAAACTTGTCAAATGCATCTTCTTCATAATCATCGCCGTAAAATTCAGCTGAATACATAAGCTCCTTCACACCGGTTACAAGTGAATCTATGAGAACAAAGCTTCCTCTTATTAATGGAAGTTTAAAAAATTTATTTTTGAATATCTGGTTTATGGTGCTTTCTTTTACTTCTATACCACCGTCAGGCTTTCTTACTGCAGTTGCAATTTTATCAGGGCCCTTCATCATGATGCCTTCAATCAGCGCCTGACCGCCGATACTGGTCTTTTTAACCTCTTTTAAAACTATATCGCTCATTTTGTCCCCTTTTCTATTACATTCAAGCTATTATACAATTATTGCACAATTACTTCAAGATTTTATTTAAAATAAATTGGCATGTCATAAAAAACAAAGCTTTGCAATTATACATCACAAAGCTTAATCTTTCTTTAACTTACTTCCATGATTTCGTACTTCACTATTCCTCCGGGGGATGTAACATTGATGATTGCTCCCTTTTTCTTACCTAAAAGCTCTGCTCCAAGAGGAGACAAATTTGATATTTTGCCTGCCACCGGGTCTGCTTCTGTAGCCCCAACCAGTGAATAGTTAAGAATTTCATCAAACTCTATGTCTTTTATTACCACTTTGCTTCCTATTTGCACTGTATCTTTTTCATCTGCATTGTGTTTAACTATTTTAGCGTGCTTCAGTGTGTGTTCAAGCACGATTATTCTAGATTCATTTTTATTTTGTTCTTCTTTTGATTCTTGATATTCACAGTTTTCACTCAAATCGCCTTCTTTCAAGGCTCCTTTTATTCTTTCTGCTATTTCTTTTCTGAATGTAGTCTTTCTGTATTCTATTTCGTCAAGAATTTCCTTATAGCCTTCTTCAGTTACTAATATTTCTTTGTTATTGTCCATTCTTTCCACCTGCTTATTGTGACATTCTAGTATCTATTATAACCGATAATTTATAAATTTCAATATTTTTTAGAAATAACGTCTTTTTTAAAATTGAATATTATGTTCTATTGCTTAACTTGTCCTCATATATTGAATAAAAGCAATATACAAAAGCATATAGAGGTGAAAAATGCATGCAATGAAAAACTACAACAAAATTTACAAAGGATTAAGCAGCAATGAGGCTGCAAAATCAAGAAAAACATTCGGCGCCAACATAATTGAGCCCGGAAAAAGAAAGACATTCCTTAGCCATTACGCTGCAAGCTTTGCTGACCCAACTATTAAAATACTTCTTGTAGCGCTTGGTTTGAACATTTTGCTGTTTATAGAAAATTTCAACTGGTATGAATCCATTGGCATTGCTGTATCCATTATATTGGCTACCATGGTTTCAAGCATATCTGAATACGGAAGCCAGCTGGCTTTTGAAAAGCTTGTGGAGGATGCTCAAAAAATAAAATGCAAGGTGTACAGAGATGGAAGTCTGACTGAAGTTCCAACTTCAGAAGTTGTAAAAGGAGATTTTGTAAAGCTTGAACAAGGAGACAGAATTCCTGCTGATGGAATTTTAATTGACGGGCAAGTAGATGTAGATCAGTCATCCTTAAACGGTGAAACAAAGGAAGCACACAAAGTTTCGGCGGCCATAGTGGATTATGACAAAACAGATGATATGAACTTTTCAAATCCACACCTGGTTTTCAACTCAAGCACAGTCTGCCAAGGATCAGCCACAATGCTTGTTACTGCTGTGGGTGAAAAAACTTATTACGGACGTCTTGCCATAGAACTTCAGCACGACAAATCTGACAGTCCGTTAAAAGAAAGGCTTAAAGATCTTGCAGCTTTCATAAGCCGCATTGGATATCTTGGCGCATTTTTAATTCTTGTTTCATCCCTTTTCAAGTCAATAGCATTGGACAACCACTTCAACATGGCTGAAATTATCATGTACATGTCGAACCCGTACACGCTGGCACAGGATGTAATAAGGGCACTGACTCTTGCAGTTACCATCATAGTTGTTGCTGTACCAGAAGGTTTGCCGGTTATGATAACCGTTGTGCTTTCATCAAATATGAAGCGAATGATCAAGGACAACGTGCTGGTGAGAAAGTTGGTTGGAATTGAAACTGCAGGAAGTTTAAACATATTGTTTACAGACAAAACAGGTACTTTGACTGTTGGAAAAATGCAGGTTTCAAAGTTCATATCCGGAAACGGCAAAATTTATGAAAACATGCACAACTTGAAAGAAGAAAAAAATTTGTGGAAAATAATCTACATTTCGTCTGTTTACAACAACGGTTCAATAATAGGCCATGACGGCAAAAAACAGTCTCCTGTTGGTGGAAATTCAACAGACAGGGCAATGCTTGGCTTTGCTATGTCCTACCCTGTAATAAATGCTGATGTCAAGAAACTTTCTGAAATTAGCTTCGACAGCAAAAATAAGTTTTCAGCATCATCTGTAACAGGTGATTTAAATGTTACATTGCTCAAGGGTGCTCCAGATAAGATACTGCCATTCTGCACACATTATTATTGTGAAGATGGCACCAAATCTGAACTTAACAACATTTTTCAAATAAACAAATTGACAAAAGACATGTCTTCAGCAGGAAACAGACTGTTAGCTCTTGCTACTTCTGATGCAGCCACGGACAAACTACTTAAAGGATTTTCAAATCTCACTCTTGTGGGAATAGCGTGCATTAAGGACGAATTAAGAAAAGACGCCGCAAAAAGCATTGAAGAAGTAACAAATGCAGGCGTCCAGGTTGTAATGATTACCGGCGACGGAAAAGAAACAGCAGTTTCCATTGGAAAGGAATCAAATCTTCTTGATTATGCACGTGGGGATATAGTGCTCACATCTGATGACATGAAAAACATGACTGATGATCAGTTAAAAAAAGTACTGCCAAAGATCAGGGTTGTTGCCAGAGCTTTGCCTTCTGATAAAAGTAGACTTGTGAGGCTCTCACAGGAAATGAATCTTGTGGCCGGCATGACCGGCGACGGTGTCAATGACGCACCAGCTCTAAAAAGAGCCGATGTAGGTTTTTCACTTGGAAGCGGCACTGAGGTTGCCAAAGAAGCAAGTGACATAGTAATTCTTGACGATAATTTTTCGTCAATTGTTAAAGCAATTCTATATGGCAGGACAATTTTCAAGAGCATTCGAAAATTCATAGTTTTTCAGCTTTCTATAAACATATGCGCCATGAGCATAACTCTAATAAGCCAGTTCCTTGGAATTGAAACACCTATAACCGTGACGCAGATGCTTTGGATAAACATGGTTATGGATACGCTGGCAGGACTTGCTTTTGCCGGTGAAGCACCGTTGCCTGAATACATGGAAGAGCTTCCAAAGAAAAAGGGAGAAAAAATCATCAATGATTACATGGAAAATCAAATTGTCATATCTGCCGTTTATACAACTTTCCTGTGCATCTTGTTCTTGAAATTTCAAGGAATAGGTTCCAGGTTCAGATATTCTGCAGGAAGTGAATACATGATGACCGGCTTCTTTGCTCTTTTCATGTTCTGCGCTATTTTTAACAGTCTAAATGCAAGAACTCAAAGAATAAATATTATGTCTAACATCATAAAAAACAAATCTTTTGTAACAGTTATGTCCTTGGTTTGTATAATACAGATACTGATTCTTTACTTTGGCGGAAGGGTGTTCAGAACCTATGGCCTTACAACAGGGGAACTATTGACAGTTTTATCAATTTCATTTACGGTTATCCCCCTTGACCTCATGCGCAAATCATTCCTTAGGTTGTGCCATACAAAGGAAGAAGTCGCTAAATTCCTTTAACAACTGAACCAGATTGAACAAAAAAGCAATTAGTGTACATAAACACCAATTGCTTTTTATTAACTTATAATTCTTAACTCTTAATTCTTAATTAGAAGTGGAAGTTATTGTACTTTGTAAATCCATCCTTCAGGAGCTTCAACGTCGCCCATCTGAATTCCGTACAATGTGTTGTATAATTTTTTAGTCACAGGGCCAACTTCTGTTTCGCTGTGGAACACGTGCATTTTTCCTTTGTGTTCAATTCCTCCTATAGGAGTTATAACAGCTGCTGTACCGCAAGCTCCTGCTTCTGCGAACTGGTCTATTTCATCAATGAAAACATCTGCTTCAATTGCTTCCATTCCCAAGTAGTCCTTTGCAACCTGCATGAGGGAAATTCTTGTAATACTTGGAAGTATGGATGTTGAATGAGGTGTTATGAATTTGTTGTCTTTTGTGATTCCAAAGAAGTTTGCTGCTCCAACTTCATCAATTTTTGAGTGAGTTGCCGGATCAAGATAAATACAATCAGCAAATCCTCTTGCAACAGCATCATGATGTGAATGCAAACTTGCTGCGTAGTTTCCGCCTACTTTGTTCTTTCCTGTTCCATGAGGTGCAGCTCTGTCTTCGTCAGTTGTAACGAAGTTTACTGGATTCATGCCGCCTTTGAAATATGGACCTACAGGCATTCCAAACACTCCAAAAATATACTCAGGTGCCGGTTTAACTCCGATGTTGTCGCCTATTCCTATAACATATGGTCTTAAGTAAAAAGTAGCGCCTGATCCGTATGGAGGTACCCATGCTTCATTTGCTTTAACAACCTGCATGCAGGCATCTATGAATTTTTCAACTGGAACCTTAGGCATCATTACCTTTTCACAGCTGTTTTGCATACGTTTAGCATTTTCATCTGGTCTGAAAAGTTGAATTTCACCGTCTTTAGTGCTGTAAGCTTTTAATCCTTCAAAACATTCTTGTCCATAATGAAGACAAGTTGAACCTTCACTGATACTTATTTTATTGTCTTCCACAAGCTGACCGTCATCCCATTTTCCATCTTTCCAATAAGATATGTACCTTTTGTCAGTCTTGATATAGCTAAAACCAAGTTCAGACCATTTTATGTCCTTTTTCTGCATTGCAATGCCTCCTTATAAAATATTTAATTGTTATATTATAGTATAAACCTTTTCACAATTTTTTTCAATTACTTTGTCTGTAAAAATAATTATTGACAGCAAAAAAGACTGTTCCGTCAAAGTAATGATGTTTACAGTCTTTTTTTATTCAACTCTTTTAATATTTTTATATCTTTTCGTAACAGCAATATTATGTGTCTAATGATAATCATTTATTCGCTTTAATACCATATTGTATTCGTTTTTATGTTTTTCGTCAAAATATTTCCCGGGCAATTATATGCCCAGCTCTTCTTTTACTTCCTTGAATGCATTGATTGCAAAATCAAGATCTTCCTTTGAATGACCTGCTGAAATCTGAGTTCTTATTCTTGCTTTTCCTTTCGGAACAACAGGATAATAAAAACCTACTGCATAAACTCCCTTTTCAAGAAGTTTCTCAGACATTTTCTGAGACAACACTGCATCTCCTAACATTATTGGAACTATAGGGTGTTCGCTTTCTATTATTGTTAGTCCGATTTTCTTAATTTGTTCACGGAAATATTTTGTGTTTTCATCAAGTTTATCTCTGTACTTTGTGCTTTCCATCAGCATTTCAAGAACCTTCAGTGAAGCTCCGGCAATGGCAGGAGCCAGAGTGTTTGAAAAAAGATATGGTCTTGAGCGCTGTCTCAACAAGTCTATAATTTCTTTTCTTCCGCTTGTATAGCCGCCGCTGGCTCCACCAAGGGCTTTACCCAGTGTTCCTGTTATAATGTCAACTCTTCCTACAACATCCCTGTATTCGTGAGTTCCTCTTCCTGTCTTGCCCACAAATCCCACTGCATGGCTGTCATCAACCATAACCATGGCATTGTACTTGTCTGCCAAGTCACATATTCCCTTGAGATTGGCTATTATTCCATCCATGGAAAAAACGCCGTCTGTTGCAATTAGTTTTAACTTTGCTCCGTCCTTGTCAGCCTGTATGAGCTGTTCTTCTAGAGAAGCCATGTCATTGTTCTTGTATCTGTATTTTTTCGCCTTAGCCAGTCTGACTCCGTCAATGATGCTTGCATGATTAAGTTCATCGCTTATTATGGCATCATTTTCTGTTGTGATTGTTTCAAACAACCCTCCGTTAGCATCAAATGCAGATGAATATAAAATAGTATCATCAGTCATGAGAAATTCGCTTAATTTTTGTTCAAGCTGCTTATGAATTCCCTGAGTTCCGCATATGAATCTTACAGAAGACAATCCATAGCCCCATGTGTCATATGCTTCCTTGGCAGCAGCAATAACTTCTTTGTTGTCTGCAAGTCCGAGGTAGTTGTTGGCACACATGTTCAAAACCTTGTCGGCTTTAGTTGTGCTTATTCTGCTGCTTTGAGGTGTTGTAATTATTCTTTCTTCTTTCCAGAGTCCGCTTTCCTTGATTTCCTTTAAAATGTCTGCATAATATTGTTTATTGTTCTCGTACATTTTATCAACTCCTTATTAGATTTTAAATAATTTATTTTTTCTCCGTCCAATCCAATATTACTTTTCCTGATTTACCGCTTAACATGGCTTCAAAGCCTTTTTCAAATTCAGTATAATGATATCTGTGGGTTATGATTGGAGATATATCCAGTCCTGACTTAAGCATCGACTGCATCTTGTACCATGTTTCATACATTTCTCTGCCGTAAATTCCCTTTATATGGAGTCCGTTGAATACAACCTTGTTCCAGTCAACAGTTGTATCAGAATCCTGAATTCCAAGCATTGCAATTTTACCACCGTGAGTCATGTGGTCTATCATTTGATTCAGAGCTCTGCCGTTTCCTGACATTTCAAGTCCAACGTCAAAACCTTCCTTCATTCCAAGTTCCTTCATTACATCTTCAAGATTTTCTTCTTTGGTGTTTACGGTTCTGAATTTTCCCATCTTTTTAGCAAGTTCAAGCCTGTCGTTGTTTATGTCTGTGAGCACAACAAACCTTGCACCTGCATGTTTTGCAATGGCAGCTGCCATAATTCCTATAGGACCTGCTCCTGTAACAAGCACATCTTCTCCAAGAACTTCAAATGACAATGCAGTGTGTGCAGCATTTCCAAATGGATCAAAAATACTGTAAATTTCTTCAGGAAGAGAATTGTCGCACAGCCAGATGTTTGAAGCAGGCAAAGCCACATATTCAGAGAATATTCCTGTGCGGTTTACTCCAACGCCCTTTGTGTCCTTGCAGAGATGTCTTCTTCCGGCAAGACAGTTTCTGCATTTTCCGCATACAATGTGTCCTTCACCGGAAACCAGGTCTCCAACATTCAAATCTTTAACGCCTTTTCCAAGCTCAACTATTTCACCAACAAATTCATGCCCAATTGTCATTGGTACAGGGATTGTTTCCTGAGCCCACTTGTTCCATTCATATATGTGAACATCTGTTCCGCATATTGCAGTCTTGTGAATTTTTACAAGAACCTCTCCTTCTTCCGGAACCGGCCTTTCCACCTGCTCAAGCCACAATCCTGGTTCTTTGTATTTTTTCACCAATGCATCCATCTTTTCCATAAACACCATCCTCTATACTCAATAATATTTGATAACGTTTTTTCATAATTAATATACTCCAAATCTGTATTCATGTCAAGAGCCTAATATCTTTTTTGTTTACAAATCATATACACGTTTTGTTTTTCTGATAATTCTCGAAATAATTTGTCTAAACATATCATAATTATGATATCTGTTTTTTCCTTTTATATTCAAGAAAAAAACGGCAAATTAATTTGCCGTCTTACTTTATCCTTTTTAAATTAAAATCCATATAATCGCTTGAAACGCAGTGAACATTAACACTGTCAATTAAACCTTCTCTGACGTTCTTGTGACCCTCTTCTCCGTGAAGGTGTCCGTAAATACATGTTTCAGTCTCGTATTCCTTGAGAACAGAAAAAAATTCATTTGGAAGACCGTTGCTGTCAAATGGCGGAAAATGCAGCATAACTATTATTGGCTTTTTTGCTTTCCTTGCTGAGTCAAGAGATATTTTAAACCTGTTCAACTCTCTTAAGAATATTTTCTTGTTTGTTTCATCTTCAGAGTGTTCCTCCATTGTGTCCCAGCCTCTTGTACCGCAAATTACTATGTCTTCGAATTCATAGCTGTTGTTTTTCAAGAATCTGATTGTTTTTAATTCAAGTCTGTCCAATTTGCTGGATGTAGCCCACCAGTAGTCGTGGTTGCCCTTGCCTATTATCTTGATGCCCGGCAATTCATCAATCCTTGACAAATCTCCCAGAGCTTCTTCAAGCTTTGCTGCCCATGATATGTCCCCCGGAATAAGAACAAGGTCATCTTCTTTTACAACACTCTTCCAGTTCTCAATTATTTTTTCCTCATGATTTATCCAGTTGTCACCAAATACATTCATGGGCTTTTCTTTTTTATAATCAAAATGCAAATCTGCAATAGCAAATATTTTCATATTAATCCTTATAATTTTATATAGTTAAATTTAACGTTTAGCTGTTTTGCTGTTTCAGCTTCTCTTTCCTGGCATGTGAACAAAATAACCTGTCTTCTCTCGCTTTCCTTTGCAAGCATCTCAATTGACTTTTTAAGTCTTCTTGAATCATATTGAACAAAGCTGTCATCGAATATGAGAGGTATATCTTGATTTCCGCTTAAGATGTTGCTGAGTCCCACCCTAAGCGACAGATAAAGCTGGTCCAATGTTCCGCCGCTCAAACTTTCAAGCTCTACGTTCCTGTTTTTATTATCCTCTTCAATTACGGTTATATTCATGTTTTCATCAAAGGAAACCTCGCTGTATTTTCCTCCCGTCAGGTAATAAAAGTTATCGCTTATGGATTTCTTCAAAAGAGGCATGAAGTCTCCTTTTATTGAATCTGCAATCTTTGTGATTTTTTCAGCTGCCATTTCGGCAATTTTAATTTTACTCTTGAACGTGTTGATTTTGTCTTCGTAAAAATCAATTTCTTCTTCTATTTCAGCAAGATTTCTTGTGCCTGCTTCTATGTCCTCGATTTCTTTGTGAATGCTTTGGATATTTTCAGCAATTTTTGATTTTTCATCATTCATTATGAAAATATCCAACTGGCACTTCTGTTCATCAATTACCTTTGTTTCATAAAACATCACATTCCTGGTTTTTTCCTTAAGTGCATCAAAGTCTTCGTTTCCTATAATAGAAGTCAAAATGTTATAAAGATATTCTTTTCTTTTAACATACTCTTCATATTGCTCATATTTTGCAGCTGTTTCCTTGAAGTTTTCTAAGTCATCAACGCCATTTGCAGAAAGAATCATCTCAAGGCGCTTTTGTTCAAATGACAGTTCTTTTTCAACTTTGGACAAAATCTGAGCATTTTGTTCAAAACTTACCTTAAGATTTGATGTTTCCTCTCTCACCTGATTTTTTCTTATATATGCTTCATTGATTTCCTTAATGTTTTCCTGGCTTATTTCATCAAAAGCAAATTTTTTAAGGGTTTCATGAAGCGCCCTTGACAAGCCGTTATTTTCTTCTTCTGTTTGTTTGAGTTCCTCTTCATCGAATTTAAGAAGATTTAACTTTTCTTCAACAATGTTCTTTTCAGTACATTTTTTCTTATAAATATCCAACATGACATCAATGTTATCACAGCCGGAATTTTTGATAATTTCATTTTTCTGGTTTTGAAGCTCATCAACTGTCAGTTTGTAATCAGCATGGCTGCATTCCATGCTCTCGATTTCTTTTTTTGCACTTTTGGCTCTTGCTGATTTTCTTGAAGACAGAACAAATAATATAACTGCTGGAACAACAGCTCCGGCTCCATAATAGTATTCCAGAACGTTCATTGTGTATCCTAGATAACAGGAATACGCTCCTGTTCCCAGAAAAGCAATACCAAACAATCCTGCAAATAAACTTTGTACTCCCTGCGACTTTCCAAATTTCTTCATTGTTGCATAATCTTTTTCATCGAGAAACACATTCGCAATTTCGATTTTCCTGCTTATTTCCTCAACAGTTGCATAGCTGCCTGAAAATTTATTTATTTCATCAATGTCTATACTTTTAATGCTTTCATATCCCGTATGAATTTTGGACTTCATGTCACGAACTTTATCTCTGGTCAAATTATAATTGCTGTAATCTTCATTGAGCTTTTCAATTGAAAAACTGCTGTCCATTAAATTTGATATGTCCCGTCCTAATTCTTCAAGCCTTGAATCTATTTTTCCCTTTTCCTGAAGCAGAGAATCTCTTTGCCCCACCATGTCTGCAAGTATCTTTTCAAGGTTTAAGGCTTCTTTAAAATCTTCCTTTGAATATTTCAAAGAATGATTAAAGCTTTGGAGATTTTCATTTATTTCATCAAGTTCCATCTTGACCGGTTCACATTTAAGAAATTTGTCTTTTGCAACAGAAAGCTCATAATCTGAAAGCTGCTTTTTTAGTTCAGCCATCCTCATTTCAAGCTCTCTTATTTTGTTTTTAAGTTTCTTTTTTTCCATTGCCAGAAACATCACTTGTCTGCTTGCATTGACTGAATTTTCTCTTGCAGATTTAAGCTCTGACAAGCGAAGAGAATATTGTCCTAAAAGTGTTTTTCCGTTTTCTTCGCTTCCTGCCTCATCCTTAATTCTGTTCAGTGTTGAAAGTATTCTCTCTATTGATATGTTCTGGTCTCTTGTGCTGCTTAAATTAATTATTTTGCTCTTCAGCTCGTTAGCTAGCTCCTGTTCAGTTTTGTTTCCAAGCTGCCTTACACTTACTGTGTTTCTGAAGGATGTCCTGTTCATGTTGAAGAAAAAGTCCCCTGGACTTGGAATATCCTCTTCAACCATTTCCGGATCACTCCTGTCACTTGACTCCTTTTTAAAAACCTGTGTTGTTCCCAATAAAAAATCTTTAGAAACAACATATTTTTCGCCGTTTCTCATGCTCATGCCAAGAGTTCCTCTGTATAGACTGTTGTCCCAAGGTTTATATTTATTATATTTTAAAATCCCGTTCTCATCATCTCCGAAGCCGTAAAGAATTGCCTCGATGAAGTTGTGAATGGTACTTTTTCCTGCCTCGTTTTCACCATATATTATATTGAATTTGCTTCCAAAGTACATTCTTTTAGATGAGAATTTGCCAAAAGCTCTCAAGTGCAATTTATTGATGTACATTTTATTTTACCACCTTTTCTTTTCTGAGAACCTCAAGACCAAGCTTAAAAGCCTGTTGCTCCATTTTGTCCTGATGATTTTCAAACTGAAGCTTGAAAGATTCGATTATGTTGTAGTCATTGCTGTCGTATATTTTATCTTCAGCATTTTTATATGAGTAATTTTCCTCAAACTCAATGTAGTAAAAAAATTGTTTTGCTTCATTTTCTACTTCTTCCATGGATATATCCGTACTGACTGTACCAGTGAGGTTTATTTTCACATAATCCTTGATGTTGGAAAAAGTATCTCCGGAAAATTTAATCAGGTCGAGAATTTTATTGAAACTGTATGACACATCAAGATTGATGTCTCTTGTTGTAAATTTTCTCTTTGCAATGGGCACAAGTTTGTATTCCACATTTCCTTTATCAATGGTGCCCATTATAAATCCATGGTCCCCCTTTTCCTCAAAGTTTAAGGGTTCAGGCGTACCGGCATATACAACGTTGTTTCTATACATGTGAAAATTGTGTTTTCCTCCTAAGGCACAATAGTCAAACTTATTTTTAACCATATCAACATTGATTGTAAATTCAGTTTCTCCTTCAAGCTCACAGTTTAAAAGAAGAACATTTATTTTGTTTTCATCAACAGAAATGTCATAAATAAGCTGTGGTCTTTCGCTGTTATTCAAATTATCCCAGCTCAGCCCATGTATGCACAGATTGTCCTTGGGAAAATATAATTTTTCTACTGTATCGGTGCTTTTTATGAAATATACGTTGTCAGACCAGTCAATATACTCGTAAAGGCTGTCAATGCCGTATGGATCGCTTTTTCCGCAGACTATTACAACATTTGTATCTTCTATTGATTTGAACTTTCTGGCAATTTTGTTGAGGCTTTTGAAATTGATGTATTCTCCTTCTGTCATGTCGCCGGCAATGAACAGGTATTCTATTTTTTCGTTTCTTGCTGTTTTTATAATTTCATCAAATGCATCCCATATTTCCTGTCTTCTTTTTTCCCGCTCTTTTAAACTGAAATTTTTTATATTGAATTTTTTGCCTAAATGCAAGTCAGATGTATGTATAAATTTTAGTTTCATAGCCTGCTCCTTCTTTTTAGAGATGCTTATTTTTCAGCTGCAATCATCCAATTGCCGGTTGTTTCAAACCCTATTCCTTGATATATTTTTCCTGCCTTTTCATTGCTGTAAAACAGGCAGATGCCATGGCAGTCCTTGAGCGTGTCGATGCAGAGTTTTGAAAGGCAGTTTACAGCCAGACCTTTGTTCCTGTATTGAGGACTTGTTGCAACGTCCACTATCATAGCTGCATGCTTTGTTTCCGCCGAAGTTCCTGCTGTGCATACTATTTTCCCTTCTTCGTCTTCAATGAAATAAAAACGGCCGGTTTTTGTCCTGATACTGTTTTCAAGCATGTCCCTGTCTTCGCCTGTATTGTTGAATTCTTCTATGGATTCCAGAAAAACAGAAAGCCTTTTAGCATCTTCAACTGTTGCTCTTTTTATATTGAATTTATCATTTTCCTTAAGTAGTTTTGACTTGTCCTTCAGTTCACAGAAAAACTTACGGCTTCCCTGAACATCTTGTAATGCATCTGTAAATTTCATTACAATTTCATATTTTCCAGAAACAAGCTTCTTCTTTTTATGAGAAGCAATTATTTTCTTGAACTGTTCAACGTCTACATTGTTTCCATCTTTGTAATATGGTATGAAGTTATTGTAGTATCTGAGAAGGACTGCGATAATTTCATCGCCTATAAATTCTCCCCATAACTCCATGTAATCCTGTTCAAATCCGGTGTTAAGTACATCACCAATAATAAACAGATTAAGAGAAGCTTCTTCCATGAGAAAATTCATTAAATTGTCTTTGTCTTTTTCATATAATTTTCTAATCATTTTCTACCGCCCATTTTACAATATTGTAACATAAAAAACGTCTATCTTCAATCAGTATTAACAAGTACTATTTGTCAGTCAGCCAGTTCCTTAAGCCTTTCAATGTCTTTTATCTTGACCGATGAACGGTAAATTTCAATTATGCCGTCCTTTTGCATGTTTGAAAGTTCTCTTGACAAAGATGGCCTTGTTACATTTAGAAATTCTGCCAGTTCCTGCCTGTTCATGGGCATGTTGAATGTCAATGTCTTGGTTTTTTTGTTTATAGATAACAGATACAGGGCAATTCTCCCTTTCAGCGTTTCTGCATTGAGAATTGTCATCTTGTTGTTGAGCATAACAATTTTATCTGACAAAATTGTAAGCATGTTGCTTATAAGCTGCTTGTGGAAGTTGCACACTTCCTGACACATGTTGACAAATATTCCGTATGGAATGAGAATGACCTTGCTGTCTCCTGAGCTCACCAGGTCGTATGGCGATTTTTTAATAGAAGAAAAAATCAAAGCTTCTCCAAACAAATCACCTTTTTCAAGAGAAGTTACTATAACTCTGGTTCCGCTGTATTTTTGCGAAACCAGGTTGAATTCACCTTCAAGAACTATTCCCATTTTTTGAATGGTGTCTTCTTTTTCAAAGACTATTTGATTTTCCTGGTAACTTTCAACTGTTGCCTTGCTGCATTTAAGAATTGATTTGATTTCATTTTCGTTTATATTTTCAAACAACTGATTATCTTTTATTAACTTTATTATATCTTCCATATTCCCCTCAAATTAAGTAACATATGTTACATACTTTACTTTTTTATTTTAATATACTATAATAAATAAGTAAAGTAAAATTTAAAGGGGATAAATATGAAAAGAAAAATAGTTAAAATACATGAAGAAAAATGTAACGGCTGCGGTTTGTGCGTAAATGCGTGCCATGAAGGAGCCTTGGAACTGATTAATGGAAAAGCTGTTCTGTTGTCAGACGTATACTGCGACGGTCTTGGTGACTGCCTCCCTCAATGTCCGGTTGATGCAATTGAAATTATTGAAAGAGACGCTGAAGAGTTCGACAAGGAACTGGTTGAAAAAAGAATGGCAGAAAGAAAAAACAAGCAGGAGCCTCTTCCATGCGGATGTCCTGGACATACAGCAAAAGAAATCAAAGTAAATACAGCCCCTGCAGTATCAAAGGCAGTGAAAGCAGAAATGTCAGAACTTACAAGTCAGTTGAGACAATGGCCTGTACAGATTAAACTTGTATCGCCAAATGCTCCATACTTTGACAATTCTCATATTCTTGTGGCAGCTGACTGTACAGCATATGCATATGCCAACATTCATCAGGAATTCATGAAGGGAAAAGTAACAATCATAGGATGTCCTAAACTTGACAGTGTTGATTATTCAGAAAAACTCACTGAAATACTGAAAAACAACAATGTAAAAAGCATAACAGTCTTGAGAATGGAAGTTCCTTGCTGCACAGGAATTGTAAATGCAGTAAAGACAGCTTTATTAAACTCAGGAAAAATGATTCCGTGGGACTTCAAGATAGTTACATCAGACGGAAGAATTCTTCAAAATTAAGAATTAAGAGTGAAGAGTTAAAAATTAATGAAAGGATTTGTGCAGAGCACAAATCCTTTTTTGTTAATAATTCATGGGGCTGTTTGCTTTCATACAGCGGGCGGACACAAGGTCCGCCCCTACAGTTTGATAATTCAGGGATTTTAGATAATCTAAACACTTATTATACATTATTTTTTAAAAAAACAGAGAACGGCTAGCCGTTCTCTTCATTTAATTCTTCATTCTTAACTCTTAATTCTTCATTGTTATTGATTAGTATTCTACGTCTTTCAGGAAAAGTGCTTTTGCAGGTACCATTGGGCCTGCTTCGGCTCTTTTTTTTGCTTCAAGAATGTTTTTCACATCTTCAGGGTTTAACTTTTCCTTGCCTGCTTCAATTAATGTTCCAAGTATTATTCTTACCATGTTCCACAAAAACCCGTTGCCATTAACATTTATTTCAATGATGCCGTCATTATCTTCAATGTTGATGAAATTTACAGTCCTTACAGTTGATTTTGTTTTTGACTTAAGAGTTGTAAAACTTTGAAAATCATGGGTACCTACAAGGACAGCTGCACATTCTCTCATTTTTTCAATATTAAGCTTCTCGTCTATACTATGAATGTACTTTCTGTCAAAAACATTCTTAATTCCGCTGTTGTTTATTCTGTACATATATGTCTTTGACAAAATGTTGTATCTTGCATGGAATCTCTCGCTTGCATTTTTTATTGACTTTACTGCAATGTCATCAGGCAGCTTATCATTCAGGTATTTGTGCATATCCTCCGTGTTCATGGTTGAATTTGTATGAAAGTTTGCAGTATAATTTATGGCATGAACTCCAGTGTCCGTCCTGCCACAGCCTACAAGCTGAACTTCTTCGTCTGTCATATTTTTCAATATGCCTTCAAGTTTTCCCTGTACAGTGTTTATGTCTTCAGTCTGCTTTTGCCAGCCTTTGTACCTTGTGCCGTCATATTGAATTATCATCTTTATATTTCTCATAGTTTCTCCGCTAACAATTATTTATTGTATCATTTTATAATGACATTATATATTAAAAAACATTATGGCACAAGTTTGTTCTTACACAGCTTCCTGAAACATCATTCCTGAATTCCTTGAGTTGTAAATATTAAGCAGTTCCTTTTCTGTGATACATCCGTTTTTCACATCAAGTATGACACGTCCTTTGTCAAGCATCACTATTCTGTCTGAATATTTTATGGCGTCTCTCACGTTGTGGGATATCATCATTGTTGTAATGCTGTGGGTATTTATGAGCTCCTTTGTTTTTTCCATTATGAGCCTTGATGTCTTTGGGTCAAGTGCTGCCGTGTGTTCATCAAGCAGAAGAAGCTCCGGCTTGTTCATTGTTGCCATCAAAAGTGACAAAGACTGTCTTTGCCCTCCTGAAAGAAATTTCACTTCCGTGTCAAGCTTGTTTTCAAGGCCTAAGTCAAGTGTGCTTAGCATTTCCCTATACTGGTTTATTTTATTCTTGTTTATGAGCTTTCTCAAGCCGAACTTCTGGCATTTTTTGTCTGAAAGGCTTATGTTTTCAAGTATTGTGAGAGATGGAGACACTCCTGCTGAAGGGTTCTGGTGCACTCTTCCTATGAATTTTGCCCTTTCATTTTCCTTCAGGCGGTTTATGTTATCACCGTTTAATACTATGTCTCCTTCTTCCTGTATTATTGCCCCGCTTATTATGTTAAACAACGTACTCTTTCCGCAGCCGTTTGCTCCGAGAATCCCTGTGCATTCTCCCTTGTTTATATGGAAGTCAAAGCTTGTGAATATGTTTGTTTCATTGTCCGTTCCTATGTTGAAGCTCTTTGACATGTTCTTTATATCTAGCATTGTGCTGCCTCCGTTGATTTCTTATTTTTTATTTCCGGCGCAAATGTATTGTAGCTTAAAAACAAAATAACTATTATTGCATTTATTGCCTTTAGGTCCGTAGGTGCCAGTCCCAGGTCAATGGCTACTGCTCCTATGAATTTGTAAACCAATGCTCCCATTATTGCTCTTGTTGTATTTTTAAGCTTCCTTGATTTTTTTAGTATGGTATCTCCCACTATTATTGAAGCTATGGCTGTAACTATAATTGACATACCCATGTTTATGTCTGCAAATCCCTGATACTGTGCCATCATGGCTCCGCTTAATCCCACAAGCCCGTTTGATATCATGAGTCCTATCATTTTGTACTTGTTTGAATTTTCCCCAAGAGATTTTACAAGGGTTTCATTGTCTCCTGTTGCTATTAAAAGATATCCAACTTCTGTTTTCAAAAACATGTCCATTAGAATTTTGACGGCTGCTATTATTATAATTAACACTATCACTGCTTCCCTACCGTCAAATATGGAAGAGTAGTTAAAAAGTCCTATGTTTGATTTTCCGTTAAGTCTTAAATTTACTGAATACAAAATGGTCATTGTGAGAATTCCAGAAAGCAGAGACTTGATTTTCAGTTTTATGTTAAGTGTATAAGTAATGAGACCTGCAAGAGTACCAAGGAAAAATGCCAGTAGAGTACTTGTTAATGGTGACGCTCCTGCTATAATGAATTTTGAAAATATGAATGCTCCCATTGGGAACGTCCCTTCAACGCTCATGTCTGCGAAGTCAAGTATTTTAAATGTTATGGTAACTCCTATTGCAAGCACTGCAAATATGAGGCCTTGTTCAATTGATGCAATCATTAATGTGTTCATTTATGTCATCCTTTCCGTTAATTAATTAAGAATTAATAGTTAAAAATTAAGAATTGTGGTAGGATTTGTGCAAAGCACAAATCCTTGATTAATCTAATAATTCTTCATTCTTCATTCTTAATTGACAAACTCTGCTCCTTCAAATGCAAGATTGTCTTTTGTGAAACCAAGTGCTTCCATTGTCTTCACATTTACTTTCTTTTCAAATTCAGGAGCTGTCTGAACTGGTATTTCAGAAACAGGAACCTTGTCCACAAGAATCTTTTTTGCTATTATTGCTGATTGCTTTCCTATTCCGTAGAAGCTTATTCCTTTGGAAACCATTATTCCTTCATCAACATGTGTACCGTCTGCAGATACTGTTAAAAGTTTGTTTTCCTGAGCAAGCTTAGCCACCAGTGAAATTGATGATGCAACCATGTTGTCTGTTATAATGTAAAGGCCTTCTGCATTTTTAGAAACAGTGTTAACAGCTTGAGGTATGTCATTTACAGTTGAAATTCCCACTGTTTCAATTGTAAGTCCTAAACTCTCTGCAATTTCTTTTGTCTGGTTGACTTGAACCTCTGAATTTGATTCACCTATATTATAAATAATTCCTATTGTTTTTATATCTTTTTTAAGTTCCTTGAAAAGTTCCAGGTTTTCTTTTATTGGAGCTGCATCTACAACTCCTGTAATGTTGTTGTCCGTAACGTCCATTGCAGTAACTAGTTGTGAAAAAACAGGATCTGTAACGGCTGTGAAAACTAACGGTATATCTGTTCCCTCAATAGCCTGCTTCGCAGCCTGAGATGTAATAGTTGCTATGGTAAATATTAAATCAACATCATCTTTAACGAATTTCTCTGCTATCATCTGTGCATTTGAAATTTCACCTTGAGCGTTTTGGTCTATAAGGACTGCATTAACGCCTTGATTTGCAAGTTCATCTATAAATCCCTGTCTTGAAGCATCAAGTGCCGGATGCTGTACAAGTTCTGCTATTCCTATGGTAAATTGTTCTTCCTTTACTGATGTTGCTTCTTCTGTAGTTTGTTTTGGTTGAGCAGCTGCCTCTGATTTGTCTGCAGCGTCACTTTTTGCGCAGCCAGCCAAAATCATGGGCACGCACATTGCTATTGCTATAATTTTATTAATTTTTCCGAATTTCATAATATCCTCCATAATTTTTGATTCTAATTGTTCATATTTCAACTCTGCGCAAAGTTTAATATTTTAATCTCTTTGGAATGTGATAATTATTTGAGACCACCAACTATGTTGTCGACGGTCATGCGCAGTTTCGAACACAAATTTTCTTGCTCCCTACGGTCGCGAAAATTTGGTTCTCATTGCGTTTGACCTACCTTTGACTTCCTGAGGTTGTCGCTGGTCATATCGCAGTCTCGTTCACCAAATTATCAGCTCCTTACGGTCGCATAATTTGGGAACTCGTTGCGTTTGACCTACCAACAATTTATTTCTCCCTCCGGTCGAATAAATTGGGTTAGGTCATAAAAAAAAATCTTTCATTCCTATAAACACACTTTTTTAAATGTGCTTATAGGGACGAAAGATCCGCGGTACCACCCTAATTATGATTAAAAATCATCACTCTTCGAGGTCTAACAACCTCTAACCCTGTAACGTAGGTATACGTGTTTGTCTACTTGAATTATCGTTGAACAAACCAGCTCAGCAGTGTATATTATATTTCTCTGTCATTGGCTCTCAGCACCACCAATTCTCTGTAGACTTCCAAAATACTTTTCTCTGCTTCAACGCATTAACTATTAATCCACATCTTAAACGAAACATCTAACATTGTCAACACTTTTTTTAAAAAATATTTTCTGTACTTTTTCATCTCAAAAATTCTAAATATAAAAAGCGGAACAGCTATGCCGTTCCGCCAATCTTTTTAAGCTACTATGTCTGCAATAGACATGTTTAAATTATTCTTCAAGTTGTTAAGTTCTTCTTTCAGCTGCTGAGGAACAGTATTCCCGATTTTTGCATAAAATTCTTCTATTCCTTTTTCATCTTCCAGCCATGAATTAACATCAATTTTAAGCAAATTATCAACAGTTTCGTCTGTTATATTCATGTCTTCGAAGTTTATGTCTTCAGCATATGGAAGATTTCCTATAGGTGTTTCAACAGCATCAACTTCATTTTCACATCTTTTCAAAATCCATTCAAGCACTCTGAAATTGTCGCCAAAACCCGGCCACATGAATTCTCCCCTGTCATTTGTCCTGAACCAGTTTACATGGAATATTTTTGGAGCATTGCTCATTTTTTCTCCCATTCCCAACCAGTGTGCAAAATAATCACCCATGTTGTATCCGCAGAAAGGAAGCATTGCCATAGGATCTCTTCTAACTACTCCAACCTTGCCTGATGCTGCAGCTGTAGTTTCAGATGCAAGTGTTGAACCCACAAATACTCCGTGCTGCCAGTTTCTTGACTGATATACAAGAGGAGCAGTCTTTGCACGTCTTCCACCAAATATTATTGCTGACAGCGGAACTCCTTCAGGAGATTCGAACTGTGATGAAATGCATGGGCAGTTATTAGCAGGAGCAGTAAATCTTGAATTAGGATGTGCTCCTTTTTCCTTGGATTTTTTCCCATTCCATGGATTTCCTTGCCAATCCAGGCCGTTTTCCGGAGGATTTTCATCAAATTTTTCCCACCATACAGTATCATCATCCAAGTTGTAAGCAACGTTGGTAAATATTGCATTTTTCTTAGTTGACATGAGCGCATTGTAGTTTGATTTTTCGTTTGTTCCAGGTGCAACTCCAAAAAATCCTGCTTCAGGATTAATAGCCCAGAGTCTTCCGTCTTCCTTGATACGAAGCCATGCTATATCGTCCCCAACAGTCCATACCTTGTAGCCTTTTTTCCTGTAAAGCTCGGGAGGAATAAGCATTGCAAGATTTGTTTTCCCGCATGCTGATGGGAATGCTGCTGCCACATACTTTACTTCTCCTTCTGGATTTTCAATGCCCAAAATCAACATGTGCTCAGCCATCCACCCTTCCTTCCATCCCTGGTAAGAAGCAATTCTTAAAGCAAAGCATTTTTTTCCCAAAAGAACATTTCCGCCGTAAGCAGAATTGCAGGACCATATAGTGTTGTCTTCAGGAAAATGGAATATGTACCTTTTGTCTATATCCAGATTGCATTTTGCGTGGAGCCCTCTCACAAAGTCATTTGAATCTCCAAGAACATCCAAAACCTTTTGTCCTATTCTTGTCATGATGTTCATGCTCAGTACTACATAAATTGAATCCGTCACTTCAAATCCTATTTTGGAAAATTCTGAACCAACAGGCCCCATTGAATAAGGGATTATGTACATTGTTCTTCCTTCCATGCAGCCGTTGTAGATTTCTCTTCCCATGCTGTATGCTTCTTCAGGACTTTTCCAGTTGTTTGTTGCTCCTGCATTATTTTTATCTCTTGAACAAATAAATGTTTTGTCTTCCATTCTTGCAACGTCGTCTTTGCGTGAACGGTGATAGTAACATCCCGGATACTTTTCCTGATTCAATGCCTTGATTTCTCCTGTTGAACATGCTTCCTGACGGAGAATGTTCAGCTGTTCTTCACTTCCATCAATCCACATGACATTTGCTGGTTTTGTCATTTTGACGATATCATCTATCCAAGTTAAAACATTTTGGTTTGAAGTTAAATTATGCATGATACGCTCCTAATATATGTGTTATATTATATCTTTATTTTCAATATATGTGTTATATTATTTAATAGCTATTTGTATTATATTACGCCACATTACCGGTTGCAACCCTTAAAATAACTTTCTTATTAACTAAGCTTTTTTTTGTATTTTCTTAAATTAAAAATGTTAACTTAATTATTTTTTGCAAAAAGAAAGAGAAGCTGCTTGTTACGGTTTTTATTAAAAACCAAGCTTCTCAAAAATTATATATTTAAATGTGTTATTTGCTGCTTTATTTTGGCTGCAGCTTTATTAATTGCACTTTTTTCCCCATCATTAAGCTCTGGAATTATTATTTCCTTTGCCCCTTCTTTCCCAAGCTTCACCATCATGCCAAGGGATACATCTCTAAATCCCAGCTCCCCTTCCAACGGGACAGAGCATTCAATGATTTTCCCACTGTCACATGCTATGGCTTCAAGAACCTCTGAAGCAGTCACAGAAGAAGTCCATCCGCTTGTTCTTTTGGCATCAAGATTTTGAAATTTCAAAAACCAATCCACAAGAATTTTTTTGATTTCAGATTTTGTTTCATCTGCTACATCAAATTTCTTCCCGTCGTATTTTATACAGTTCATTAAAGGTACCTGGTCTTCTCCGTGCTCGCCTATGCAATAAGCTTCTGTTTTGTTAAAATCAAGGTTGAATTTTTCAGCAACAGCCCACCTGAGTCTCAAGCTGTCATTTGCTGAAAAGCCAAGCATTTTCATCCTGTCCCTTTTTAGCTTTTTGTACAGATAAAAGTTGAACACATCGATTGGGTTTGTTGCAGTGAGTATGATTGCATCTTTGTTGAAATAGCAGGAATTCTCCAACACTTCATCAATAACCCTTATATTGTCCTTCAAATACTCTTCCCTTGATTCTACCTTCCTTTCCGGTGCTCCCGCTGCTATGAAAATAACCTGGCAATCACTTATATCTTCATATTCTGCAAAAGAAACCACTGTCTTTGAGAAAGGCATGAGGGCATGCTCCATGTCCATGGCATGATTTTTAAGTACATTTGTTTTTCTTCCCAAAAGTTTTATTTCATCATATATTCCTTTTTGAGCAGTCAAAAAGGCTGTTGTGGAGCCTATTGCTCCGTTTCCTCCAATAATAGCTAGATTCAATTTTCCTCCTGAATTATGTCTAATACATCATTTGTTTTTTGTATATCATTGTGATTTTTGCTCCTGTATAACAAAAATGCTGCTGCAACACTTACAAGCGGGCACACATAGCACAATGCTGCATAAGGGGCATACTGGGCTGCTGTTATCCCCATAATTGGCTTAATGAGAAATGAATTAATGTTCCAGGGCATTAATGGTGCTACAATTACTCCCGTATCAGAGATTGTTCTTGCTAGCACAGCATTGTCAAGTTCAAGCTCCTTGTACTTGTCATTAAGTATTCTTGCAGGAAGTATAATACCTGCTGTCTGATCGCAAGTGGCAATTGTAAGAATTGTGCTTATGAATCCCGTCCTGAGAACCAGGTTTATTTTTGTGTTTATGCCTGATACCAGCCTATCCATAAGAGGCATAAGAATATTTCCCTTTTCAAATATTTTAACCAATGATATGGCGCTTATTACAATAAATATTGCTTCAATCATTGCAACCATTCCTCCGCTTACCAGAAGTTTGTTGAGTTCTTCTGAGGGAGTTTTTCCGTGAAAGCCAAACAAAATAGAATTAATGACTTCAGCCATTGTCATTCCTTGAAAAACAATGCTTAATACAGCTCCCACACCTATTCCCACACAAAGAGTGTAAATTGATTTAAGCCCTGAAACAGACAGTACAAGAATAACCACAGGCAGCAGCAAAAGAATTTTTGAAGTGTTGAAGCCTTCTGCAATTGCATTTTTGTACAATATAAGCTTACTATAATCTCCTGACATATAATTAAGGCCCATTATGTAATAAATTGCTGCTGTTATTGCTATAGTTGGCAGCAATGTCACGAGAGTAGATTTTAAAATGTCTTTGTAGTTTCTGTTAATAGCCGTCATGGTCAGGTTCACAAGTCCTGACAGGGGTGATATTTTGTCGGCAATGAATGCTCCTGAAACAAGAACACCCACCATGAGATTAAGGGGTATACCCAGTCCAAGCCCTATGCCTGACAGTGAGATGCCCACAGTGCTCATGGTTCCTATGGCTGTTCCCATAAAATAAGACACAGCTGTCATTATTAAAAATGCTGCCATTAAAAAATTCACGCCTTCCATGTATGTGAAGCCGTAGTACATAATTGTGGGAACAACTCCTGATGCAAGCCATATGGAAGTTGTGGCACCTATAAACAAAATGACTATTATTAGATTCTTCACTTCAAAAACTGCTGAAACAATTGTTTCAAGAAGTTCCTTAAGTGCATATCCGCTTTTCTTAAGAACAATTACTGTAAAAACAATGCCTGCAATAAATCCATAGTACAGCGGTACAGAAAAAACTATGGAGCCTATTATGAAAAACAAGCTCACTGCCATTATGACAGCAGGATTTATCACCAATTTTATTTTACTCAATTTAGCACCTCTTTTACATTAAAAAAATATAAAATATAATATTGGCAGGAAAATAGCAGGAAGCATATTTCCAACCTTAACTCGTTTAATTTCCAGGAAATTAAGTCCTATAGCCATAATTACAGTTCCACCTACGGCAGTCATTTCACTTATAACTTCCGGGCTCAACAAAGACTGTACAAATTGTGCGAGTATTGTCAACAGTCCCTGATAAAGCAATACGCTTATGCTCGAGAATATTACGCCCACACCCATTGAAACAGCCATTGAAATTGAAACTATACCGTCAATCAGTGCCTTGGAAAACAATATTTCATGGTTTCCTGTAAGACCGCTTTGAATGGCACCCATAATAGACATGGATCCAACACAGTACACAAGAGTACAGGATACGAAGCCTGCAGTGATGTTGCTATCCTTGTTTTTAATTCTTCCTTCTATATTCTGACCCAATCTGTCAAGCCTTCCTTCAATATCAAGCAATTCTCCAATTAAAGTTCCAGCTATGATAGAAATTATTAACAGTGTGAGATTTTCACCAGCAAGACTAAGTCTTATTCCTACAGTCACAACAGCCAAACCTGTTGCTTTCAGAAGAGATTCAGACAGCTTATCTGGAATTATGTTTTTAAAAATGATTCCTATTATTCCTCCGACTACAATTGCCAATGCGTTTACTATTGTGCCTAACATGCTTCCCCCTATTTGTTGTAATTTTCTATGAATTTTTTCACTTCAAGCGAAGCCTTGTATGCATCGTTTTTTGATGCAATGCCTTCCTCTACGACTTCATTGACAGCCTCCTTTAAAGAATAATATTTTTGTATAAGTTTGTCAAACAAAATCGCCTGCAGGCTCACAGCCGGGCCTGTGGAGAGATTTTCTTCCCAGTCGTTGTTATAGCCAACCAGCACGTATTCTCCTCTTTCAACATCTTCATGATTCTTGAGTTTTTCAAGTACCTGCTCAGCGCTTCCGTAAAATGAATTTTCATGAAGCTTTGTGAGCTCTTTCATTACACAAATTGTTGAGTTTGGCATAATTGTGCTTATGATTTCCATAAGATTAATTATTCTTTTTGGTGATTCATATATTATAAATGTTTTTACGGAATTTTTCTTGATTTTTTCAAGGGCTTCTTCAAGCTCACTTTTCTTTCTGGGTAAGAACCCGTAAAAAGCAAATTCGTAAGTGTCTATTCCTGCGGCAGAAAGTGCAATGGTGACAGCCGATGCGCCTGCCAGTGCTATAATTTCAATTTCTTCTTCTCTGGCTCTTTTTACAAGCTCATAACCGGGATCAGATATGCATGGCGTTCCTGCATCTGTTACCAGTGCCACGTTTTTTTCCTCGCTTAAAATTTCATTGACTATTTCTTCACTTCTTGTTTTTTCATTGAACTTGTGGTATGAAACAAGTTTCGTCCTTATATCAAAATGATTTAATAGCTTTTGTGTATGTCTTGTATCCTCTGCCAAAATAAGATCACATTCCTTTAACGTTTCAACGGCTCTTTCCGTCATATCCTTTAAATTCCCTATGGGTGTGGGAACAATGTATAATCTGCTCATGTTAATCTCCTCTTAAATTTGCATATTGCAAATTTGATTTCTGTATATGTTACTTCATCAGGCAAACATTCTTTAATTGGTTTAAGTTTATCTGTTCCTTGCTTTTCAATTGCTTTCATTATCATTTCTTCATGTTCGGCTTTTATGAACTCACTGAAATTTATTTCAAATCCTGTTTCTGCACAGTGAGCAAGGTGATTTTCCACTGTATTTTCAGTGAGACTTCTTTCAGCTGCAATTTCCTTCACACTTTTTCCTTGTTTATAAAGGTTGTAGGTAGTAAGGTATGTGTCTTCCTTTAAAGATTTATTTGTACTTGCTATATCTGGATTGCTTACGCTTTTTGTGTCAATATTATTTTTATGTTCAGCATTTTTTACTGATTGTACAGCAATATTGTTTTTCTTGGTGTAGTCTGTTATAGCCTTGATGAATTCTTTGCCATATCTTTCAGCCTTCACATTACCCACACCTGAAACATTGAGAAACTCTTCATCTGTGAGAGGGTACTTAATGCACATGTCTTTTAAAGATGCATCTGAAAAAACTACAAATGGAGGAACCTTTAGTTTATCTGCAATTTCCTTTCGCAATGATTTAAGAATATCAAACAAATCTTTTTCAAAAGGCAGTGTTTCAACTGCACTCTTGCTCTTTGCAAATACTTTTTTGATTTCTACACTGCATTTTCCGCGAAGAACCATATTTCCGCTCTGTGTAATTTTCAGCACAGGATACTTTCCTCCGCTTACGGCTAAAAAGCCTTCTGAAACAAGTACAGATATGATTTCCTTCAATGTGTCCTTGTCATATTCCTTCATAAGGCCGTATGTTGTAAGTTCGTGAAACTTCATTGCTTTTATTTTCTGGTTTGATGAACCCTTTAGAACATCAATGATTGAGTTGCTTCCAAATCTTTCACCCATTCTGTATATGCATGAGAGGATTTTTTGAGCTTCAAGTGTTATGTCGTTTTTTTCTACGGTACTTAAGCAGCTGCTGCAGTTTCCGCAGTATTCTTTTTCATATTTCTCATCAAAATAGCTTATGAGAAATTTCCTCAGACATTTATCCGTGTTGCAATAATTTGTCATGTCCCTTAACTTTTCATATTCCTTGGACTTGCTCGAAAAATTGAAGCTGCTTTCAATGAGAAAATTGTTCATTACAATGTCTGATGGACTGAACAACAGTATGCAATCTGAAGATTCTCCGTCACGTCCGGCTCTTCCGGCTTCCTGATAATAGCTTTCTATGTTCTTGGGCATGTTGTAATGTATGACGTATCTTATGTTTGATTTGTCAATTCCCATGCCGAAGGCATTTGTAGCAACCATAACATCTGCATTGTCATAAAGGAAATCATCCTGATTGGAGGCTCTTTCCCTGTCGTTTAATCCAGCGTGGTATTTCACTGCTTTATGCCCAGCAGCTATAAGCCTTGCGCACACCTCGTCAGTAATTTTCCTTGTAATGCAATATATTATTCCTGGTTTTCCCTTGTTTTCCTCAACATATTTCAAAACAAAAGGAAACTTTTTATTTATTCTAATGACTTCAAATTTTAAATTTTCTCTGTCAAAACCGGTTATAAGTTCAAAATGATTTTTAAGCTCTATTAAATTTATTATGTCTTCTTTGACCTGGGCAGTTGCAGTTGCTGTAAATGCAGAAACTACAGGATTTTGGCCCGTCATGTGACGAATTTCTTTTATTTTTAAATAGCTTGTTCTGAAGTCGTGTCCCCACTGAGAAACACAGTGAGCTTCATCAACGGCTATCATGGATATTTTAATGTTTTTAAGCATTTCCGTGAATCCTTCAGACTCAAGTCTTTCAGGTGCAATGTACAGAAGTTTGTAATTTCCTCTTTCTGCTTCATAAATTATGTTTCTAAGCTCAGCAACAGACAACGTGCTGTTTATGAATGCAGCCTCCATTCCCATCTGCCTGAGGGTGTCCACCTGGTCCTTCATTAAGGAAATAAGCGGCGATATAACTATTGCCGTGCCATCAAGCATGAGTGCAGGAAGCTGGTAACACAGGGACTTTCCTCCGCCTGTTGGCATGATTGCAAGCACGTCCCTTTTGGACAATATGTTATTGATTATTTCTTCCTGTCCTTCACGAAATGATTCATAGCCATAGTATTTTTTCAAAAGCTCCAATGCCTTTTCCAACATATATACCTCTTTTATTTTTAATAAGTTATTATATCATGAATAGAAAACAATATAAAGTTGCCAAAAAATTTTTTTGGCTATATAATACTATGGACTAAAAATAAAACAGGACGGATAAAAATGAACCATACAAACAATCTAGGTACAGAAAAAATAGGTAAGCTTTTATTAAGCCTTGCTATACCTTCAATAACCGCTCAGATAGTGAACATGCTCTACAACATAGTGGACAGAATATACATAGGACACATGGCAGAAACAGGGCCTGCAGCTCTGACAGGAGTGGGAATAACAATGCCTGTCATCATGACCATAACAGCCTTCAGCAGCCTTGTGGGCATGGGAGGAGCCCCAAGGTCCGCCATTAAAATGGGAGAAAAAAATCATGATGAGGCAGAAAAAATACTTGGAAACTGTTTTTCCATGCTGCTTATAATTTCAATAACACTTACAGCCGTATTCCTGGCATCCGGTGAAAAACTTCTATGGATGTTCGGCGCAAGCAAAGACACTATATCATTTGGGCTTGAATACCTCAATGTATACCTCATAGGAACAATATTTGTTCAACTCACTCTTGGACTAAACAGTTTCATATCGACACAGGGCTATGCAAAGTACAGCATGCTCACTGTAATAATAGGAGCAGTCACAAACATAGTACTGGACCCCATATTCATATTTGGACTTAATATGGGCGTGAAGGGAGCTGCATTGGCAACAGTTCTTTCCCAGGCGCTGTCATCACTTTGGGTAATGAAATTCCTTACAGGACCAAAAACAAGCCTTAAAATAAGAAAATGCAACCTGAAAATAAATAAATCCATCATAATTCCCGTGTTGTTGCTTGGAGTATCTCCTTTCATAATGCAGAGCACGGAAAGCCTTCTTAACATTGCCTTTAATTCATCACTGCAAAAATACGGCGGTGATCTGGCTGTTGGTTCAATGACAATACTGTCAAGCCTCATGCAAATGATTCATCTTCCTCTGGTGGGACTTACTCAGGGAGCTCAGCCAATCACAAGCTACAACTACGGAGCTAAAAATAACCTAAGGGTAAAGGCAACATTCAAACTGCTTATAAAATGTGCCTTTCTTTACACCACAACCGCATGGCTCATGATGATGATATTCCCGGGCACTTTTGTTTCCATGTTTACTAATGACCCAGCCTTAAAGGAATACTCCGTTTGGGCAGCAAGAATTTACATGGCAACTGCATTTGTCATGGCTGCACAAAATTCATGCCAGCAGACATTTGTTGCTTTGGGACAATCCCGTGTTTCAATGTTTCTGGCTCTCTTAAGAAAAATTATACTTTTGATTCCGCTGATTTACATACTTCCTCACTTCTTTGAGAATAAGGTATTTGCAGTGTTCCTGGCAGAGCCGGTGTCAGATTTTATTGCAGCAACAGTTACATTCACCACATTCATGCTTCAGATAAATAAAATACTTGACGACAATGAAATAATGAATTAATGAAATAAAAAAACTGGCAACTGCCAGTCAGGCTATTGACAAACCTAATTTCTACACATCGCATTGGCGTATCTTGTATCCGTCCGTTGTCGTTATTTCGATATTTTTATTTTCGGGAGGACAGCAATCCTCCCCTACACATTGGAATCCAGATTCGCCGCTTATTACCAAATTAACCGGTTCGCAGGGCGGTCTATAAGTGTCAGCGAAGACACGCTGCTATTATCTTAATAGGCATAAAAAAAGAGACTTATAAAAGTCTCTTTTTCTTTTAAAATTGGTGCCGTAGAAGGGACTTGAACCCCCACGGTGTTGCCACCAACGGATTTTGAGTCCGTCACGTCTGCCATTCCATCACTACGGCGGAACCACTTTTATATATTAGCATACCGTCAAATAAATTGCAAGAGTTTTTTTAAACTTTTTTTATTTATTTTAGTGGTTCATTTTATCTTGAAAAATGGTATTTTTGCCCATTTTCTTAGCTTCATACATGTTCATGTCAACCCGTCTTAAGAGCTCTTCAGCTGTTATGTCTTCATTGTCCAATGTGTAGATACCTATACTCAATGAAGTCTTTATCTTATTTCCATTATACTCTACTGCTGTTTTTTCTGCCCTTTGTCTTATGGCTTCTGCAATTCTTAATGATGCTTCTTCATTTGCACCATTGAGACAAATCAAAAACTCATCTCCCCCGAATCTGGCAACCCAGTCTATGTTCATTCTGATGCTTGATTTCATTATTTCACTTACTTCTTTTAATATTAAATCTCCAGCCATGTGGCTGTAGCTGTCATTTATATTTTTGAAATCATCCACATCCATCATTATCAATGACAGTCTTATTTTGTTCATTAATGCAAAAAATATTTCTGCAGGAAGTCTTTCATTGATGAATCGACGGTTATATGTACCTGTAAGATCGTCAATTACAAGTTTCTTATTTAAATTTTCAATTGATTTCTCCAGTTCTTCTTCGCTTCTAATGCTTTCGTTTTCAATTATTCCTGTGTTTGTAATGTCTTTTAACAATTCCAGGGCATAAGTATCTTCCTTTACCTTAACCGGACATGAAGTGATCAAATAAATAATTCCCTTTTTAAACTCTATTTTGTGAAATGTATTGTTTTCGTTCAATGCCCTTGAAGTTACGCAATTTTCGCAAGGCACTCCTTTATCCCAGAAATCGTAACAGTGGGTATTTACAGCTGTTCCATCCTTGTCTTCTACGCTTTTTTTACCGGGATCTACAATTCTGACAACATCATACAATCCTTTAAATTTTAAAATAGAATCTAAAACTTCCTGTTTGCTTGAAAAACTCATATTATTCCTCCGTAATAACCGCTTCCCCAATAACATCTTCACTCTGATCCATGCCTATTTCCACTTTTGATATTTTGTCAAACTTTTTCTCGATTTTATTTGATGTAATATTGATTTTATCCACATCATCTGAAACCCTTTTTATGTCTTTTGCCAGAGAATCCCATCTGTCCTTGTACAACTTGAATTCCCTTCCAAGCTTGTTCAATTCTTCATGTATAACAACAGCATATTTTTCTCTTTCCATGTTCCTGAGCACAACCTGCACAGTTGATAAAACAGACATCATTGTTGTTGGTGAAGCCATCCACACCCGCTTTTCACCTGCATAATCAATTATGTCCTGGTGGTAAGCATTTATTTCAGCAAATATGGCTTCTGCCGGGATAAACATTATGGCCTGTTCTGATGTTTGTCCATTAATTATATACTTTGAAGAAATATCGTTTATGTGCTTCTTTACATTTGTCTTAAAATCTCTTGAATAAATCTTTCTTTCTGTTTCATTGATGTTTGTGTCAATCATTCGTTGGTAATTCTCAAGAGGGAATTTCGAATCAATACAAAGCATCCCAACAGGTTCTGGAATATTAAGCACTGCATCGGCAATTGTTCCGTTAGAAAGTTTTTTTTGAAGTTCATATATTTTGTCATTTTTGTCCCCAAACACAACGGACAAAATATGGTTTAACTGAACCTCTCCAAATGTTCCCCTGCTCTTCTTATCTGTCAACACGTCCTGTAATGATACTATATTTGTTGAAAGGCTGTCTATTTTCTTTTGAGCCTCATCGATTTTAGAAAGTCTTTCAAGAATGTTGGCAAAAGTTTTGTTTGTTTTTTCAAATCCTTCGCTGAGCCTTTCCTCAACACGCATATTTATTTTATCAAGATTTGTTCCCACCCGTTCAGTAAGGGATTGGAAATTTTCATTTAAAGATTTTGATGTAGTCTGAGAAAAATTCATGAAAGACTCAGTCATACGAGTAGTATTTTTCTCCATCCTCTCCACTGTTTCAAGCTTGTTGGTCAAAATTTCCCTGAGCTGTTTTTGTTCTGAATCGGATATTTTCTTGCTTACTGAATCTATGAGATTCATGTTGTTCTGGCTTAAATTAATTTTTATTTCAGATATTATATGCTCTTCCATGTCTCGTTTTGATGTCTTCCACAAAAGGATTACATTTAATATTATTGATAGTATAAGCATTGCCATTATTGCTGCATCCAATTTGACACCTCCTGAATACCTATACTTTATAATATTTTCGAACATTTGTCCATATTTTTCTAAAAAAGTTGCTCCGCAACTCCGCTAGGGGGACCTACGTCCCCCTTCGGCGCAAAAAATACTAACGTATTTTTTGCTGAGCACCCCCCTTGACGGCAAGGGCGTCCCGCCCTTTGCAATCCCCGTTTTTTATATACTAGGAAAGAGAACTTTTCTAGTATATAAAAAAAGAAACGGCTGCGCCGTTTCTTACATCATTATATTAAGTTTTCTTTTACCAGCACTTCTGCAATCTGCACTGCATTTGTTGCAGCGCCTTTTCTTACCTGGTCTCCGCAGCACCATAATACAAGTGAATTGTTCTGGCTTATATCTTTTCTCACTCTTCCAACATAAATTAAATCCTGGTTAGATGTATCAAGAGGCATTGGGTATTTCTTGTTTGAAGGATCTTCTACCAGCTTCACTCCATCAGCATTTGCCAGAAGCTCTCTTGCTTTTTCAGGAGAGATTTCCTTTTCTGTTTCTATAGTAATTGATTCCGAGTGGCTTCTGTAAACAGGGACTCTCACGCATGTGCAGTTTACCTTCAAATCAGGATTGTGGAATATTTTTCTTCCTTCATTCTGCATTTTCATTTCTTCCTGTGAGTATCCCATTTCATCAAAATCGCCTATCTGTGGGATTACATTATAAGCAATCTGGTGTGCAAATGTTTTTATTTCAACTGTCTTGCCTTTTTCTATATCAGAAATCTGCTGGTCCAATTCCTTTATTCCATTTACGCCTGCTCCTGAAACAGCCTGAAATGTTGATACTACCATTCTATTTATTTTTGCATATTTATTGAGTTCATTCAGTGCAGTCAATGCAATTATTGTTGAGCAGTTTGGATTTGCAATTATTCCATTGTGATTTTTAACATCTTCAGGATTCACCTCAGGAACCACCAAAGGAACATCATCATTAAGTCTGAAAGCAGAACTGTTGTCTATTACAACTGCTCCAGCCTTTACTGCTGCCGGAGAAAGTGCTTCACTTATATAATTTTCAGCAGCACACAAGACTACGTTAATATTTTCAAAAGAATTTTCTGTTGCTTCTTCTATAACAAATTTCTTGCCTTGAAATTCAACTTCTTCACCAGCACTTCTTTTGCTTGCCAAAAGTTTCAACTCTCCGTATGGAAAATTCCTTTCGCCTAAAACCTTGAGCATTTCTTGCCCTACTGCTCCTGTTGCACCTAATATTGCCACATTGTACTTTTTCATTTCTCTCCTCCAAATCCGAAATATATAAACAGCTTTACTTTTAAATATAAAATTTATTATAACAATAAATTTTTTCTTGTCAAGCTTTTTGTTTTTATTTTAATTACATAGGTTTCGTCTTTGCGTACATGAGCTAATTATTCAAGGAAAAAGTAATCCTGTTATACAAAAAGAGCGGTTGCCCGCCCCTTTTTCTATTGTGCATCAAATACAACTTTGATTTTCCATATGTTGTTTTCTCTCACTGACTGCCATTGAGCGTTGTCTTTTTCAACAATCTGAGAAACGTCGCCGTTTTTTATCTCTATTTTGTAATTCAAGTAAACTGTTGCCTTATCCTTGTCTGAAGGATCCATTTCATAGCCTGTAACCTTGTAGCGCAAGAGACTTACATTTGATGATTCCATTGCCTTAAGGTAGCTGTCAAAATCTTTTTCTCTGTCAGCAACCGGAGTCATAAGATACATGTAGCTGAATCTCTCATTAAGCATACCCGATAAATATTTATCGGCACTGTCTCCAGGTGTTTTTTCCGTGTAATCAAGCTCTCCCTTATCAAGTGGATATGTTGTTTTCTTTTCTGTCTCTGTGAGCATGAAAGCATAGGGATCATATACGTTGCTGGGATTCCAAATCATGTATTCAGTCACACCAAGTTCCTTTGCTGCAATAACCTGAGCTCTCACCTTGTCTGGACCATATTCGATTCCCTGCCAGTCAAAGTCCTGAATCCACGGTCTAATGTGCGGAGGGTTTTCCATGGATGAATTTTTCTCAATTGCTTCTTCCATTGCTCCCTTAACTACCAGGTAAGGATTGGCATTTGGATTTTCTAAATTGTACCAACCTGTTGAATAGTGGCTTGGATATACCATTGGTGCCAGGTTGTCAACATGCTCACCCATGAGTATCCACGTCTGCCCTATGTCCTCAGGAAAATCATCCCATGTCCTGGTGATTATTCCAAATACATCTGCACCGAGATTAACGCTGTATGGAGCAAGTTCTTTTTTAGCATACTGCAGGAATTCAGCAATTGCTACATCTTTGTCCCTGCCATTTCTTCCAGGAAATTCAGTTATAGGATTATATTTTTTTGCACCATCCGGAAAACGTACATAATCAAATTGGATTTCATCGAATCCAAGAAGCGAAGCTTCCTTTGCTATGGCAATATTGTAGTTCCAAACATACTTATCAAATGGGTTAATCCATGGAATGTTGCCGCTGTTGGGGTCAAGCCATGTACCTCCGGTTTTTAACTGAATGGAATGGTCAGGACTGAGGACTGCAAAATTCTTATCCTTGAAGGCAACAATTCTTCCTATGGTATAAATATCGTAATCCTTTAAAACTTCAAGCATCTTCTTTACATCTTTGATTGGTATTGGAGTATTTTGATTCATTTTTTGAACTATTTCAACATTGCTTTCATATGTTATGAATCCGTTGTCATCTTTGACGTTAATTACCAGGCCATTGATTTCTGTAGCGTCGGCAATTCCTACAATTCTTTCAAATTTGTTCGCCTTGTCAGCAGCAGCATAAAGTGATGATGCAAGAGCCTTGTCATTTGACTGAAGAGCTTTCACATATTCAGAATATGCATCTATGTTTTCTTTGTTCAATTCATTTCCTGCTGTGTGGCCTGTGGCATAAAGCGCCCTCACCTCAACATATTCTTTTTCTCTTTGTTCAGATACGGGAACAAGGGGCACATAAAATTCTTTGTACTCTTCTTTTCTTGATTTTTCAAGTTCTTCTCTTTCGGCAATTTTCTTCTCAAGTTCTTGTGCTGCCTTTTCTTCTTCAGTCAATTCCGGCTGTGAAGGTTCTTCCGCTACCGGAGTTTCGCTTCCCGGTTCATTGACTTCGCCGGGAATTGGAGAATTTGCACTTGCCGGATTGGCGCATGCTGTGAGAACCGCTGTTAAAATAAATAATAAAATTGCATGTCTTACATTTTTAAACATAAAGCCTCCTAATTTTTGCATTGGAGGTTATACACCCCAATTTATGCTTGTTACATTCTATAATGCATGTCTAATTTTAACATACAATTCAACCTTAATCAACAATCATTGAAGTCAATCATACTTTTACCTGCATGTAAATTTTAACAGATTTTACAGCATATAAATTATTCCTTGACTTTAATATTTACAAAATATATAATTCTTTTATCAAAACATAAGGAGGCAATTATGCTAACTGCTATAGTTGGAATTAATTGGGGAGACGAAGGAAAAGGAAGAATGGTTGATTTAATGGCCGCAGATTATGATGTTGTATGCCGCTATCAAGGCGGAAACAATGCAGGCCACACTGTTATTAACGAATCCGGCAAATTTATTTTGAACCTGCTCCCTTCAGGCATATTGAGATCTGATGTAGTAAATGTAATGGGCAATGGAATGGTCATTGACATAGAACATCTTCATAAAGAATTATCTAGTTTGAGAAAAGCAGGCATTAAAATAACGCCTGAAAACTTAAAAATAAGCGACAAAGCCATTATTTGTCTGCCATACCATGTTAAACAGGATGTACTTGAAGAAGAAAGACTTAAAGACATGAAATTTGGCTCCACAAGAAGAGGCATAGCTCCTGTTTACGGAGATAAATACCTTAAAAAGGGAATACGAATGGGAGACCTTTCAAACAAGGAAGCTTTAAAAGAAAGACTTGAGCACATTGTTGAATGGAAAAACCTGCTCATTGCCGGAGGATACAAATCAATTGAATTTGACCCTCAAGACATGTATGACTGGCTCATAAAATATTCTGAAGAACTGAAAGATTACATATGTGATGTTGGATTGTTCCTGAATGAAGCTGTAAAACAAAACAAGAAAATAATGTTTGAAGCACAGCTGGGAGCACTTAGAGACATAGACTTCGGTATATACCCATACACATCTTCATCATCAACAATTGCAGCATATGCTCCTATAGGCGCTGGAATACCAGGAATAAAATTAGACAACACTCTTGGAATAATGAAAGCTTATTCTTCATGCGTTGGCGAAGGACCTTTCACTTGTGAAATGTTCGGCAAAGAAGCTGAGGATTTGAGAGAAGCAGGCGGAGAATACGGCGCTGCCACAGGAAGACCAAGAAGAGTCGGTCCATTTGACATTGTTGCTTCTAAATACGGCGTAAGCGTTCAGGGTGCTGACGAACTTGCACTGACAAAACTTGACGTTATGTCCTACATGGAGAAAGTTCCTGTTGTTGTTGCATACGACGTAAACGGCAAAATAACAAAAGACTTCCCAACAGGAGAAGAACTTGCAGCTGCAAAACCTGTCATTGAATATAAAGACGGTTGGAAGTGCGACATAAGCAAGTGCAGAAAAGAATCAGATCTTCCTAAGGAAGCTTATGATTACATCAAATATCTTGAAAAAGAAGTAGGCTGCTACATTAAATATGTTTCAGTAGGCGCTGAAAGAGAAGATTACCTTGTAATGAATAAATAATCACAATTAAGAATTAAGAGTGAAGAATTAAGAATTAAACGAAAGGATTTGTGCGTTGCACAAATCCTTGTTTTTTTATATAAAAAATCGGCATTGTGCTCTGCACAATGCCTTCCTGAATTCATAATTCTTAATTATTAATTCTTCATTACATTAGTTCTTAATTCTTAACTCTTAATTATATCAATTTCTTTTAATTTTAGGTTTAACCTTTTCAATGTATTGGTTGATAAAAACAGTAAAGGCGTAGTCGTAAATTAAGAACGCCACCTGTGCTGCTGCTAGCATCCACCAGTACAAGTTGAATGATATGAACAGTCTTACTGTAAAATACATGGCAGCAAGTGAAATATTGAAGAACACCAGCTTTGCCGCGTACTGAATTTTCTTGTTTTTTATAAATGCTTCAAATATATGCTTTGCAACGCTGTAAAGTCCGAAGAATATTATGTAAGTTATTATTTCAACCTTGTTGAAGGTCAGAAAAAATCCCAGCATACATGAAGCAGCGTAAAAAACAAAGGCGCTTTTGCCTCCGAACTCAACCACAACAATTCCCACAACCAAGGCTGCAGCTGCAAAAAGAATTATTGTATTTGTTTCTATTACTGATGAAAGTATTACAAAAATCTGATTTAATCCCAAAAGAACTCCTAAATAGGCCGTATCTTTGCTTTTTAGCAGCATGAGATCAAGTCTCCTCCCAAACATTCACACAAACAATCAGCACATATAAGTTGTGTACAGCAGTCGGCAGAACTTGATCCTCTTCCTCCATAGCTGTACGCTCTTTGCTGGTATGAACGCTGCATATTTAATATCTGATTTAAAAAGTTTCTGTATTCTGTATTGGCAGGATCCATGTTTGCTGCTCTTTGCACAAACTGCATTCCCTGTCCCATAGATCCTATATTAACGTAACAAACTCCCATGAGGTAGTTCCATTCAGCATTTCTGTCTGTCATGCTGTTGAGTGCTCTTAAAGCCTCCTGAAACCTTCCTGTCTGTATCTGCTGTCTTACACTGAACAAGTTTGTGCTTCCGTAAGAACCGCTTGAATAACTTGAACCTGAGCTGTAATTTGTGCTTGAAGCTGTGCCGTTCATTATTTCATCATACGCCCATTGTATTTCCTTGAACTTTTCCTCTGCAAGATCCTTAAGAGGGTTGTTTTCGTTCATGTCCGGGTGGTACTTTTTTGCAAGCTTCCTATAGGCGCTTTTTACTTCATCCTTTGATGCGCCTCGGCTCAAGCCAAGCACTTCATATGGGTCTTTCATTTAATTTTCTCCTTATCAACATTATTGATTTTGTTCAATATTCCTGAATATATTATATTGTCTATTATTCCCTTGTCCTGTTCCAAGGGCAGTTTTTCTATTTCATTGCTCAAAAATGACAAGTTGAGCATGGAAAGTTCTCTTGCATAATCTTTTTTGTCTTCAATTTCAAGGTTGTTAAACGGATTGTAGGATCCACTTTTTTCATCTTTTTCCATGTCTTCGTAAGCATCCAGGAAATAAATGTACTTGCCTGCATAAAAGCCTACTTTTCTTAATATCTTTTCCCATTCATCACGTTTATACAAAAAAATTTCTTCCATTAGATGTCCGAATTCATTGGACACAGCATCAACATCCTGGGTATTTTCCTTTTCAAGCTTAGAAATATTCTGAAGCCTTTCTTTGATTTTATCTGCCTTCTCACTGTATTTTAAGGAAGCTTTCTTGAAATTTCTCTCAAGTGCTTTACATACAGCAAGACTTTTCACATCGCGTTCATCGTTCCAGTTGTCAATCATGTTGTAATACGAAAGCATAATGTTCATGGAAGCAGCATATTCTGTTATTTCATTTTGTATTACCAGTTGTTTCTTTGTGGGATGAACCATGCATCTTTCATTGTATGACTTGTTTTCCGGCTCATACAATGAGCTTAATAGAAGTATCAGGAATGTCATGTCATAATTCAGAGTGAACCTTGACAAATTGCTGTACTCTGTCTTAAGGCACTTGCACAGTCCGCAGTAATAGCCTCTGTAGCTGTAATATTCCTTGAACTTAAGCTCCATTTTGTTTATTGTAACGTATCCAAACATAACCTACTCATTTCTTTTTTATTGTAACAACACTGATTGGTTTAATCAATATAAATTTAACTCTCCAGAAGCTTCAGTACATTTTCAACCTGGATCTGCACTCCTGTTGCAAGGCAATTTTCATCAATCTTAAACCTGTTTGAATGGATTGGGTACACAGCACCTATTTCTTCATTCCTGCAGCCTAAGTTAAAGAAACATGATTTCACGTTTGCTGCAAAATATGAAAAGTCCTCTGTTCCCATGTCAGGCTCCTGGCTTATTATAATATTGTTTTCACCAAGAATTTTTTCTGCAACGCTCCTTACACTGTCAACTGCCTCATCGCTGTTAATAAGAGCCATGTAGCTTTCCCTTATGAACAATTTTCCTTCTCCGCCGTAAGCCTTTGGCACATTTTCAACCATTTCACCTATTCGCTTTTTCATGAAGCTTCGTGTTTCAGGATCAAGAGTTCTTAATATTCCTGTCATTTCAACTTCATCAGGAATTATATTTCCTTTTGTTCCACCATGGATGGTTCCAAGAGTAAACACAGCTTGGTTCAGCGGTGAAATGTTCCTGCTTACAAGAGACTGCAGCGACATAATAAGATTTGCAGCAATTACAAGCGGATCAACACCTTTGTCAGGATGAGCTCCATGAGTTGATTTTCCACTTACCCTTATTGTTATTTCATCTGAAGAAGCCATCATTTTCCCGTATTTCAGTTTCACAGTGCCTGTATTTATTCCTGTATCCACATGTAGTCCAAGCACATAATCAACATCAGGATTTTTCAAGACACCTTCACTAATCATCCTTTCGGCTCCGCCGGTAGTTTCTTCCGCTGGCTGAAAGAAAAACTTCACATCTCCCTTTAGCGTGTCTTCCATTGATTTTATCACTTTTGCTGTTCCAAGGGCAATTGCAGTGTGTGCATCGTGTCCGCATGCATGCATTGCTCCATCATTCAATGATTTAAATTCCACGTCTGCTTCTTCTTTTAAGGGAAGAGCATCTATGTCAGCCCTTACTCCAACACAAATATTTTTTTCTCCTGAACGATTTTTTCCTCGTACAATGGCACACACTCCGGTTTGTGCAATGCCTTTTTTGTATTCGATTCCCCAGGAATCAAGGTAACTGCATATTCTATCCATTGTTTTAAATTCATTTCCGCCCAGCTCGGGATCTTTATGAAATTCTCTTCTTATGTTGATTAGTTCTTCACTTATATTTTCTATATCACACATAATTTTAACCCTCATTTATTAAAATTACATTAATTATATTTTATTTTTAGGTTAAATACAATAAAAAAGTTGCTCCGAAACTCCGCTAGGGGG